>SESD01000031.1_pt1 | contig 81486 bp, 85 predicted proteins | sample 3171411 | NCBI WGS metagenome assembly SESD01 (sample SAMN06051880, study PRJNA518727) | freshwater metagenome | biome: subpolar coniferous forest; feature: holomictic lake; material: water; isolation source: holomictic Lake 442, 16.5 m depth | place: Canada: near Kenora, Ontario | collected...
GGCTCGGGCACTACGCCGAAATGAGTGCCTCATTGTCAGCCCACATCTTCACTTTCGGCGCGATGGGGCTGATCATTCCGGCCATGATGATTCGAATCAGCAAAGGTCACACGGGCAGAAAAGTATTCTTTGACCGTGTTGACAAGCTCGCTCTGTACTTTATGATGCTGGCATTCGTGATGCGCATTATCGCGCCGCAAATTTATCCCGCCAGTTACGCTGTTTGGATTGCGCTTGCCGCCTCGTGTTGGTTCGCCTGCTTTGCCATACTGGGCTGGCGCTATATCCCGATACTGATGCTGCCGCGCGTGGATGGCAGGGAACATTGATATGGCCGGTTTTCGATCGGACCTACATGAATATTGATCCGAACGTTAACAGTCGCTCACACCTGCCTTATGTGCCTGCTCGTCTGCGTAGTAGCTGGAACGTACCATCGGTCCGCTGGCGGCGTGATCGAACCCCATGGCTTTGGCTTCGCGCTCAAACATGGCAAAACTCTCCAGCGGTGCGTAGCGCAGTACCGGCAAATGACCGTTCGAGGGTTGCAGGTACTGGCCGATGGTCAGCATGTTCACACCGTGGGCGCGCAGATCCCTCATCACTTCCAGCACCTCTTCGTCGGTTTCGCCCAGACCCAGCATCACGCCTGATTTGGTTGGAATATCGGGGAAGCGGGTTTTGAAATCCTGCAGCAATTTGAGCGAGTGTGCGTAGTCCGCACCGGGACGTGCCAATTTATACAGGCGCGGCACCGTTTCCAGATTGTGATTGAGTACATCAGGCAGACTGAGCGCCAGCGCATCCAGCGCTTCATCTAAACGCCCGCGAAAGTCCGGTACCAGAATCTCAAGACGGGTCGCAGGTGAACTGGCGCGTATCGCACTCAGGCAATCGCTGAAATGCTGAGCACCGCCATCGCGCAGGTCGTCGCGGTCCACGCTGGTGATCACCACGTACTTGAGTTTTAAGAGACCGATGGAGCGCGCAAGGTTTGCCGGTTCCTCCGCGTCGGGCGGCAGGGGTTTGCCGTGTGCCACGTCGCAAAACGGGCAGCGGCGGGTGCAGACGTCGCCCAGTATCATGAAGGTGGCGGTGCCTTTGCTGAAACACTCGCCGATGTTCGGGCAGGAGGCTTCCTCGCACACGGTGACGAGGCTGTGTTCGCGCAGCAGTTTTTTGACATCGTTGTAGCCGGTGCCGGAAGCGGTCTTGACGCGTATCCATTCAGGTTTGCGCAGGCGTTCGACTAACGGCACGATTTTGATTGGGTTGCGCGCCGTTTTGGCCGCGCCGGTTTGCTTTTCAGGTGTGTTCATTCAAACTTTCAAACGTAAAATTGTGTGATGAGAGCGGCGATTAGGCGGCCGCTTCAAGCGCAACATTGTGCAATAACTGGTTGTGATACAAATCGGCAATCGGGAAACATAAGTCATAATCACCCCACACCAATTCGCCATATTCGATACGGTATGCCGAGAAAATTTCAGGCTCAAGGTAGGCGCGAATGTCGGGATGGCGCGAAAGCGATAAGAATGGTTTGAAGTCCACCGTCTGCACCGCGCCATCGTCAAAACACAGACGCAGAACGTAATCTTCAACCTGTTCCGCAGTCGTAATGTTGATCGGTGTCATTTTAGCCTCCTCGTAGTGTTGGGTGGTGGTAGTGGACGGTTGGCCGGGTTTATTTTCGCTGATCTCGGCGGGCGCGACTGAGCGCGTGATAAACGGTGTACCCGTTTGTTCGGCCAGTCGCCGCGCATTTTCTGCCGCGCGCAACAAGGCTTCCGGTACTTTTCGTAAATCGGGATCTTTTGAGTGCGATATGGGGGCTTTCATGGCAGACCTCCTTCTTCCAGTAAAATGGTTGGTGCGACGGAATTATCATACAGTTGCCAGTCGTTCACCAGCAGCTTATAGCGGGAAAAGTTATTGATGCCCGATGCAAAGCGGCGGCGGATGGTGGTTTCAGGGATGTTGTGACCACCTTGTGCTACGCGTGCCGCAACTCGCTGCACGGCGATGTCCGCATTGGGCAAAGACAAGAAGATTAGTTTTACTGAATAGCCGGACGCCAGCCAAACTGGAATCATTTGTGCGTACGTTAATCCTGAGAGCGTGGTTTCGATAGAGAAACTTTCACCACGTCGCGCATGTTCAGCGATCGTTTTCAGCATGATTCTTCCCGCTTTAAAGGCCGCGAGTTCAGGAGCGAAAGGTGATAGTCCTGCAGCGATTAAGTCCGCATTTACAAAGTTGAGACAGTTGGCATCAACAGGTAAGAAAGTGCATGCAAAGGTCGTTTTCCCCGCACCATTTGGCCCGGCGATGATGACGACGCGCTTATCGTTTTCAATGTCCATCATGCTGCCACTTTTCTGATCCTTTTGGATTTTGCGGTTTCGGTGGGCAGCAGGCTGGTGAGATGCTGGTAGCGCTCGAAGAGGAATTCAACCCGCTGCGCGTCGCTGGTGAAGGCGGCTTTGCGGTAACTGGCATCGACGGCACGATCCAGTGCTTTGTGCGCTTTTGCCATTGCCGGTTTCCATGCGAGCGGGTCGTAGAGGTCGGCCAGCGAACTGTCCGGGAATTGCGCACGGGCATCCAGCACGGCTTGCGCGGCGGTTTCAATGGCGGATTTGGTGTCATCGCGAGGCGCAACGCGCCGTGGCGATCCAGGAACGATCGTCGCTGGATTGCTTTCCGCCACGCATTCGCTCGCGGTCGCAATGACGTCCGGCCACGGGAAGTTGTTATAGACGATGCCTGCCGAATAACGGTAATCGCTTTTCATTCGACCGCAGGTGTAGCGCACCCAAGCCATGTGCATGGTGGAAGTCAGAATACCGAAGTGATAAAGGGTGGCGTTGGGAATGATCTTGACGAGATTGCTGCTCAACGTATCCGGTTGCATGAAGCCGATGGGAATAAAAGTGCGCCGCTCCGATGAAACCTCTGGAATCACCAGATAAGGCGAATCAGGGATGTTCTCGACATGAAAACGAGTGGGTGTCGCGGCCAGTTTTTGCGTGGGTGCGCTCTTGCTGGCTAGTCGAACTTGGCGCACTGCCTCAATACGCTTCATAGCTTCTGGCATTTTGCGTAACTCGTCGGGCGGGCAATCACCCAGCCACAAACACCAACGATCATAGCCATTGATGAATTCGTCCGCACCTATCCAGCGACGAAACCATTTTTCCGCCTGTGGTTCATGCGTGATAAATTCCGCTTTTTCTTCCGGTGTAAAAAGGTAATGTCCGCCATCAATCGGTTTGTTGCCGATGCCGATTCCCGGTATGGCGCAGATGGGTTTACTGCGATTTTCCAGCAACACATCCGCCGCATCAATCAGGTAGGGATTGATGTTGCTAACCTTGACTTCCTGCGCATCTGAATCTGGCTTTTCATAGTCCCAGACGCGTTTGTCACTTATATCGAAAGGCGCAAAGCCAATGATGACGCAATGCACCGCAGCCTTGCCGCGTGCGGCATTGCTCCATTTGAAGGTGCGGTGAGCGAAGTGCAGTTTGATGTGATACTTGTTCAGCAGCGCGCCCCATAGAATGCCGACTTGTTCGCCTTGGGTGATGGAGTTGGTGGAAACGAAGGCGGTTTTCACCTTGCCTCCTTCCATGTACTGCGCCGCCTTGAAATACCACGCGGCGACATAATCCAGTACGCCAGCGCCTTTTACACCGTGAAAAATCTGTTCCATGTCTTTACGCTGCGCATCATCCAGCATCTTGGAACCGATGAACGGCGGGTTGCCGAGGATGTAATCTACGTCCGGCGCGACGGCGCGCCAGTCCATAGACAGCGCGTTACCGCAGGCGATGGTGGCAGATTTTTTGAGCGGCAGGCGGGCGAAGTAGTTGCCGAATTCTTCCGAGATCAATTGGTTCATCTGATGATCGGTGAGCCACATCGCGACCTGCGCAATTTGGGCTGGGAACTCTTCGATTTCGATGCCGTAGAACTGATCCACATCCAGCCAGACGATTTCGGCGATGTCTAAAAATCCGGTTTCGCGCTTTTTGTACAGATCGCGCAGCACATCCAGTTCCAGCAGGCGCAGTTCGCGATAGGCGATGATGAGAAAATTGCCGCAGCCGCAGGCCGGATCGAAAAATTTGAGCCGGCTCAGTTTTTCGTGAAATTCGGTCAGCTTCTTGGCATTGCCACCACACGCTTCAAATTCACCGCGCAACCCATCCAAAAATAAGGGTTTGATTAATTTAAGGATATTAGCTTCAGAGGTGTAATGTGCGCCTAAGTTGCGGCGCAGCTTTTCATCCATCACCGACTGAAACAGCGAGCCGAAAATAGCGGGCGAGACACGGCTCCAGTCCAGCGCGCAGCAATCGAGCAACTGGTTGCGCATTCGTGTGTCGAAACTGGCGCTGGGCAGGTGTTCGGCAAATAACTTGCCGTTGACGTATTCAAAAGCCGACAACTGTTCGTCGAGATTCTTTAGTCGCTTCGCTTTCGGCGTGTTAAGCACCTCGAATAATTGCGCCAGATGCGCGGCCAGATCGCTGCCGTCCTCGGCGGTTTTGTCGCGAATGAATTCCTGAAGCTGCTGGCGCTCAAAAATGCCGGTATCTTCAGCGAACAGGCAGAACAACAGACGGACGAGATAGTGTTCGAGCGCATGCCCGTCGTAACCGATGTCTTTGAGCGCATCGTGCAAGCGACCCATCAGTTCAGCGGCCTTGATATTGACTGGATCTTCCGGCTGAATCGGACGGGTCTGGTAGCCTGCGATGAAACCGAAACATTTGATGTTCTTGTGCAGATCGCGCAATTCGAATTCGTGCTGTTCGCCGTTTTCAAGCTCGTACAAGCGGAAACGGGCGAAATCGGAGACCAGCACATATTTCGGCAGGTCGCGTTCCTTGATACCGGGGAAGTAATCAAGCGCTTGAATATAGGCTTTGTCTAAATCCTTGCCGCGCGACTTATGTTCAACCAGCAACTCGCCTTTCCAGAACAGGTCAATGTAACCCTGTTTGTTGCCGAGCTTTTTCACCGGCTCTTCAAAGCTGGCGACGCGCTTCCTGTCGATACCAAAGACGTTGAGAAACTCAGTCCAAAACGCCTTGGCTTCGGCATCCTCCGAGGTTTCATGCTCCCAACGCTTGGAAAATTCCACGGCGCGACTGCGAATCTCATTCCAGCTTAATGGCATGGCTTATCCTTAATCCTGCGGAGACTGCTTAGAGGCGAAATGCCGCTGTAAGCCGTGGATCAGGTTTTGTGTCAGTTCAGCTTGCAGTTCGTTAAGACTCGCGGTGATGCCCAGTTCCACGCATTGGGTGACGCGCAGTCCGGAATAGCCGCAGGGATTGATGGAATTGTACGGATCGAGGTTCATGTCCACGTTGAGCGAAAGTCCGTGATAGCAGCAGCCGCGTTTAATTTTCAGGCCCAGCGAGGCGATTTTTGCATTGCCGACATACACGCCGGGTGCGTCGAGGCGGTTTTTTGCCGCTACGCCGTATTCGCCCAGCAAATCGACGACCGCCTGTTCCATCAGGTTGACCAGTTCGCGGACATTGAGTCGCCAGCGACGCAAGTCGAGCATCAGGTAGGCGACGATCTGTCCCGGGCCGTGATAAGTGATCTGGCCGCCGCGATCAATCTTGACGACTGGAATCTCGGTCGCATTGAGCAGATGTTCGGGTAAGCCTGCCAGGCCTTGCGTGTAGGTGGGCGGATGCTGCACCAGCCAGATTTCGTCGCGCGTCTCGGATGTGCGTTCTTCGGTGAAGCGCTTCATCGCCTCCCAGGTTGGTTGATACTCGACCAGCCCCAGAGAGTGAAGAGCAGGATTGAGGATCTGAAAGACAGGACTGAGGACTGAGGACTGAGGACGCGATTGTTCATCGTTCACTGGTGTATTGTGCTGTGCCGCTCGATCCTCGATCCTCATTCCTCGTTCCTCACAAGACCATCTTAACCAGCGGGTGATCGACCAAGTCCTGATACACCGCATCGAGCTGTTTACGTGAGGTGGCGCGGATGGTGCAGGTCAAGCTGATGTATTTGGCGGTTTTGCTGGCGCGCATTTCCATGCTGGCCGCGTCAAAATCGGGCGCGTGGCGGGTGACCACGTCCAGTACCGATTGCGATAAATCAGGGTGTTGCAGACCAAAAATTTTCAGCGGGAAATCGGAAGGGTAGACGACCAGACTCTCCGATTCTGGAATGACGGGCATTTCGGGTGGTTTATTCATGGCTGGCACGCATCACGTTAATCTTAAATTCTTGATAAAGCTGATAAATTTTATGGAACATCGGGCCGGGAACGCCGTTGCCTACCGGTTTGCCGTCGAGGTGTGTGATCGCCATCACTTCTCGGGTGCTGGAACTGAGCAGCAATTCGTCGGCATCGAAGACTTCATCAGCGGGTATTTTTCTGACGCTGTAAGGAATGCCGCATGATTCGGCGATTTCAAGTATTACGTCATAGGTGATGCCAGGCAGCATCAACTGTCCTTTAGGCGGCGCGAGCAGGATGCCATTTTTGACCACGAAGATGTTGCTCGCCGCGCCCTCGGTGAGGAAGGCGGGTTCCTCCGATGTTCCAGCACGGAGCAGTACGGTTTCCGCGCAGCCCGCATCCACCGCCATCTGGCGCAGCAGTACATTGGGCAGCAGTGAGATCGCTTTGATGTCGCAGCGCAGCCAGCGGTTGTCAACGGCCGTCACGGCGCTCACCCCAAGTAACTCGGCTCTGGGGGCGGGTAAGGGATTGCTCATCACGAACACGGTCGGCGGCACGGGCGGATTGGGAAAAGGGTGGTCGCGCCTTGCTACGCCGCGCGTGATGTGCAGGTAGAGGTACTGATCGTCCGGTTCGTTGGCTGCGATCAGGCCGGTGATGATATCGGTCCATTCCAGCATGCTGTGCGGATTGGGCAGCCGGATCTCGTCGAGACTGTGTTGCAGACGTTGCAAGTGTTCCTCAAGACGGAACGCGCGGCGGGAATACACCGGAATGACCTCGTACACGCCATCGCCGAAGATGAAGCCGCGATCGAGCACGGATATTTGAGCTGCTTCGATCGGCATGTACTGACCGTTCAGATAGATCGTCATCGGCGACTCCTCTGCAATTACAGCGGATTGTACTTCTGTACCAGCAAGCGGATGCTGTCCCAACCGCGCGAGAATACGTTAGCCAGCGTCACACTGTCGAGGGCGATGAGCGGAAATTCGGCATAGGGTTTGCCGTCCAGCGACAATTTAAGCATTCCTAACTGCTGGCCTGAGGTGATCGGCGCCAGAATCGGCTGATGGGTTTCCATCGTCGCCTTGAGCTGTGCGAAGCTGCCCTTAGGGATGGTCAGGAAGATGTCCTGGCGAAACCCCAGATCCAAATGGCTTTCTGTGCCTTTCCATACGCGCACCCGGGTGACAGGCTGGCTGTTCTGGTATAGGCGCACGGCATCAAAGCTCTGAAAGCCGTAATTGAGCAGTTTCTGACTTTCGGAGGCGCGCTGGGTGTCGGAATCAGCGCCCAGCACCACCGAAATCAGGCGGCGCTTGTCGCGCTTGGCGGAACCGACCAGGCAGAATCCGGCTGTTTCCGTGTGCCCTGTTTTCAGGCCGTCAGCATAAGGGTCCAGCCAGAGTAGGCGGTTGCGGTTGGCTTGCGTGACATTGTTGAAGGTGTAATCGCGCAGGCCGAACAGCGGATAGTGTTCCGGATAATCGCGGATCAATGCCGCGGCCAGAATCGCCATATCGTAAGCCGTGCTGTAATGCTGCGCGTCCGGCATGCCAACGGGATTAACGAAATGGGTGTTTTTCATCCCCAGACGCTGCGCTTCTTTGTTCATTTGTTCGACAAAGGCTGCTTCTGATCCTGCGACATGCACGGCTAGCGTGTTAGCTGCATCGTTGCCCGATTGCACGATCAGGCCGCGCAGCAATTCATCGACGGTGACACTTTGTCCGGGTTTGAGCAGCATGCGCGATTCGCCGCTGGTGTTTCTAGGTGCGTCAACCGGGACGGTGAGGCTTTGATCCAGTTTGAGTTTTTCTTGCTTGACCGCTGCAAACGTCAGATAGGCCGTCATTAGTTTGGTCAGCGATGCAGGTTCCAAACGCGCATTGCCGTTCTGATTCACCAATATTTGATTGCTGGAAAAATCATACAAAAGGTAGGATTTGGACGCCAGTACAGGCGGCTCGGGCAGTTGCAGCGCATTGCTTGCGAATGAGAACAATAAACCGGCGAATAACAGGATGGCTTTCATAATTGCTTGAGTGATCACAATGTCTGATTATAGTCGTTGAGTGCCGGTCGGCGATAGTCGTAACTGCGACATGACGTCCTAGTCCGTTGTCGGCAGTCTATAGCCGCAAAGGGCTAGTCCTTTTGGTCTATATGTCGATTTGGATTCCGCTGGTATAACGCTGGTTCGGTGGTAGCGGTTGTTTTTGTACGGTGCGTGCGGGACTTATTTTTCGCCGTATTCCGGTCAGACAGCCGTCAAATGATACGGATATAAAGCGGGAAAAGGGGTGAATGATGCGTGATGGATCAGGGCTGGATTGTGGGTGTAAACAAGGTTTGCGTGACAGATTGAATATCGTTGCTGCCGCCGAGGCGCATGTGGTTTGGAAAAACAGGCTGGGCAGTCACGTGCATGGCGTCAGCCGTGAACCGCTGGGCATGGCGCTTCTAGGGCAGGACGGAGTTTGCCAGCTAGGCGGTCTGATTAACGGTGCTGCTTTTGCGATATTTCGCGACATGGACGAGTTCTGGCAATTGAGCGAAGCGCACCAGAAATTTCATCAGCTAGCATCGGTGGTGATCGAAAAACTCAAAGGCGGCGATGTGAGCGGTGCCGAGTCGCTGTTTGAAAATGAGTATAGCCTCGCTTGCCGCGACGTGATTCAGTCTTTGAGTGCAATCAACAGGCAGTTGCAAGGCTGACAAGCAGGACTAAAAAGCATGATTGAGAATCTGGGATTGAGTAAAAGCCGCTTTGCTCAATCCTCAATCCTCAATCCTCAATCCTCAATCCTCAATCCTTTATTCCTATACCACACCGGCCAATTGTTCCGCCTGCTCGGCAATCGATGCGATCTGTTCGATAATTGCCTCGGCCTTGTCTGGCGAAATGCCAAGCTCCAGCCATTCCGCGTCGCTGATTGTATGGCCGGTTTGCTCGGTAATGGCAAAGTCCGGTAACAGACGTTCTGCATAGGCGACCAGGCTGACCAGCGGCTGTCCCGGCATCGCCTCTTCGTCGTCCGGGTTGTGGTGATAGCGCATCACGGCGATGATTTCTTCAGGCAAATCCCAGTGTTTCGCAAGTCTTGCACCAATTTCTCCATGCGTCATGCCGATGAGTTCCATTTCGATTTCCGCGACGGGGCGTTCAGTATTCGACTGCAACTTGATGTGCAGTGCATCGCTGGCGGGGGTATCCAGAAAGCTGAGTGCCATATAGCCGATGTCGTGCAACAGTCCCGCGAGAAAAATCTGGTCATCGAGTGGACGAACGCGTGCGGGCATGGCTTTTGCGATGGTACGCATCACCAGTGCGACGGCCATGCTGTGCAGCCATAAGTCATTGGCTTTGAGAAAACCGCTCGGGAATTTGGTGACAGCAGACATCGTGGCGATACCGATGGCGACGGATTTTACGCGCGTCAGGCCGAGCAGCATGCTGGCATCTGTAACCGAATTGACCTTGCGCGAGGAGCCGAACAGGGGGGAGTTGGCAAGACCGATGATTTTTGCAGCTATCAGCGGATCTTGTTCGATCAGTTTGAGTAATTTTGCTTCGCCTTCGTCGGTGTCCAGGGCCAGTGTTAGTAGCTTCTGAGCGATCGCCGGCATGGCTGGCAAGGCGTTAAGTTGTGCAATATTAAGCTTTAAATCAACTGCGATCCCCATATTTTTTCTCCCCCCCGAATTTATTTTTTTAGCAGCAAGGTGTTTATTCTAACCAATGTGTCGAAAAATGTGCAGGTTGGGGTCAGGTAAATTTTACCCAGTCGCCTTTAAAATACATCGGCGATCTGTGCGGCCTGAATCGCGAGTTCATTGATGTTGTCGCGCAATTCGCCGGCTTTTTCCGGCGCTATGCCCAAAGCACGCCATTCGTGTTCGCCGATCTCGCTGCCGCAGTATTCAGTAATGCCAAAATTGGGCAATAATTTTTCAGCCAGATTGACTAGGCGCACCAGCGGGTTGCTGGCGGCTACCTGATCCACATAGGGGTCGTGGTGGTAACCCAGTACGGTCACGATTTCTTCCGGAAGATTCCATTGTCTTGCCAGTTGTGCGCCGATATAGCAGTGAGATACGCCCAGTGTTTGCAGTTCAATTTCCATGACCGGGCGTTTGGGTTGCAGGCGCAGTTGATGATGTAGTTCGTTGCTGGCCGCATTGTCCAGATAGTGAATCGCCATATAACCGATGTCGTGCAGCAGGCCTGCCAGATAAATCTGGTCGTGTTTGGGGCGCAGATGTCCCGGCATCGAGAGTGATAGTGTGTGCATCGCGACGGCGATCGTCAGGCTGTGCAGCCATAAATCCTGTGGTGCGAAGTTCTGTGACCCCGGCAGTTGCGGAAAATTGGAGATGACTGCGATGCCCAGTGTGACCGCTTTGACGCGATCAAGGCCCAACAGTACGGCGGCTTCCTCGACGCTGCATACTTTGCGGGCCAGACCGATCGCCGGTGAGTTTGCCAGACTGATCAGTTTTGCGGAAATTTGCGGGTCCTGCTCGATCAGCGTCATTAACTGCGCCTCTCCTTCAACGGAGTCGAGTTTCAGTGCCATCAGTTTCAATGCGATGGCAGGCATCGCCGGCAGGGCGTCAATGTTGGCAAGCGCTTGCGTGAGCCAGTGTCTGGCGTGTTCGGTAATCATGTGGTCAGTTGCGGATGGCGACGGCGCAATATACGAGAGATTGCAGGATTTTGCGAGTGGCTTGGCGTGAGTGTGGCTGCCCGGAAGTTCTGATGAGGGGGGCTTATTTTCCCGGAGGCGGTTTGTTCAGTTTGCGTTGCAGCGTTCGGCGATGCATGCTGAGCGCGCGTGCGGTGGCGGAAATATTATTGCCATGCTCTTGCAACACCCGTTGGATGTGCTCCCATTCCAGATTTTCGATATTGGTTGCAGGTACGTTTAAAGCGATATTGCTATCCGCCTCGTGGCTGAAGGCTGCGACGATTTCATCGGCGTTGGCAGGCTTAGACAAATACTGTGTCGCACCCAGTTTGATGGCTTCAACGGCCGTGTTGATGCTGGCATAGCCCGTCAATACCACGATGCGCGTATTCGGATCGAGTTCGTGCAGCTTTTTGACCAGCACAAGGCCCGGCGCGCCCTGCATTTTCATATCAACGACCGCGTATTCGGGCGGATTATCGGTTGCCATCGGTATGGCTTGCTCAACACTGTGTGCCACGCTGACGCTAAAGCCGCGTCTTTCCAGGGCTGTTCTTAATACGCGGCAAAAAGTGGCATCGTCATCGACCAGTAGCAGCGAGGCGGCATCCTCGCGTGATGAAAAGTTCACTGTCGTCATGATTGTGCAATCGGTAAACAAAGTTCGGTTGTCGCACCTCCGCCTTCACGGTTATACAGGCGAACGTTACCGCCCAGGCGCTCTATCGTTGCATTCGCCAGAAACAGGCCCAGGCCGCGACCTTCAGTCTTGGTGGTAAAGAATGCGGATCCTGCTTTGAGGGCGACCTCTTCACTGAGTCCTGCTCCGTGATCGCGTATTTCCAGTATGAAATTTACGCTGTCATGACGCGTTCTGATTTCGATGGCGTCTGTGCTCGCGTCAGCCGCGTTATTGAGCAGATTCATCAGCGCGGCACGCAAGGTGACATCGACGCTGATCAATGGCGCGTTTTGTTCGCCTTCATAACGATACTGTGCGGTGGGGCGCAGCAGTTGCCATTCGTCGAGTACGTCACTGATCAGTTCATCCGCCGTCTTAAGGGTGGCCGTGCCGTTGTCCTGAGCGTTGTGCATCATTTTGTCCAGGATGCGCCGGCAGGCGCGCACCTGCTCGTCGAGCAGGCCGAGGCTTTCCTGTTGTTCCGGTGTGTCGTGTTTCAATTCGCCGATGATGACGGCCATCGTAGAGAGCGGGGTGCCCAGTTCATGTGCGGCACCCGCCGCCTGCGTACCTAATGCGACAATGCGCTCGTTGCGTAGGATTTCTTCCCTGACCTGTACTAGAAGTTCGTCACGCTTGCGCACGGCCTGAGCCATTTTCACCACGAAATAGGCCACCACTACTGCGCTGATGACAAACCCCAGCCACATGCCCAGCACATGGGTATTGAAGGCGCTATCTATCTCCGTGCTCATGTCCATATTCATGTCCATGTCATGCTGCATGTTCATGTCGTGATGGTTATGCGGCAGGGGAACGTAATACACCATCAGCAGGCTGTAACATGCGGTAGTCAGTGCCGCCATTCCCCACGTGTAGCGCGGTTGCAGAGTCGCAGCTGCGATCACCAGTGGCAGCAGGTATAGCGAGATGAACGGGTTGGTTGAACCGCCTGCGTAATACAGCAGGATGCTAAGTCCAATCACATCAACGCTCAGTTGCGCGAATAATTCGGGATCGTTCACCGGACGGCTGTTACCCAGCCGGATAAAACTGAGCAGGTTGATTGTTGCCAGTATCGCAATGCAGGCTAACATGGGCAACCATTCGAGTTCCATTTTAAGCCCTTGCCAGACGGCCAGCAGGGTGAGTACCTGGGCCGCAACGGCCAGGCTGCGCAGGTTGATCAGGCGGCGCAGCTGGATATGGCCGGGCAAAGCAGAAGTGAGATTCATAGGGTGAATTGTAATCGCAGAGTCTGGCGGGCGGGTGCGACATTATGTCGCAGTCGAATGTTGCTGCCGCCATAGCTCAGGTACCACGGGTATAATCCGCGTTTTAAAATCTGATGGTGGCTGATCATGAGTAAAGTGTTCAAATTGTGTGCTCTGTTGGGCGCGTTGTTGTTAACGGCCAGTGTCTATGCAAGCGACATTCAGGTTGAGGGCGCATCGTCACGCGCGACAGCGCCAGGCCAGGATGCCGCAATGGTGGATTTAACGATAGTCAGTACTAAGGCTGCGCAGATGATCGGATTTTCCAGCCCGGCCTGCAAGACGGCCGAAATGCACAGCATGTCGCATGATAACGGCATGATGACGATGCGTCAGGTGAATGCGATCGATTTGCCAGCAGGCAAGCGCGTTAGTTTGCGCGATAGCGGATATCACCTGATGCTGATTGGTTTAAAAGCGCCGCTTAAAGCCGGTGAACGCGTTCCTTTGACACTGACTGTGAAGGCGGGCGACAAAGAATTCAAGATCGACGCGAGCGCCGAGGTCAAGCCGCTGGTAGGTGGCGGGCACGAACACATGCATCATTAGGTGGCGGCGTAAGGGGGGCTTCCGTTTCGCATCAAAGAGGGTGTGTGCCTGATCTCAGGTATGCCCATCTTGAGCTAATCGGCAGACTACCTTTTCTCCGCGCAAGTAGATCGTGTCAGGTGATAGATCAATCTCGTCATTCCAGGCCTGTAACTTCAGAGGAAAATTCAAAACCATACTCACGCGGAGGCGCGGAGAACACGGAGAAAACCGAATCAAAAACCAGAATGACTGCTAGAAATTAATTGAGTAGGCTGCAATTGTTATCTGGCTGAAGATGGCCACCGTGATATTGCTGCGTAGCATCCGTTATTAACTTGCTACACCCTTTATTCCGGCGCAGTAGATTTTCTTCTGGTGTAAAATTCGCGGCAAATTTTGCGAGTTGAAGTCCGCAGGACTTCATCCCTGCTAGAACCGTTTGCGAGTTGAAGTCCACTGGACTTCATCCCTGCTTGAACCTTTTGCGAGTTGAAGTCCACTGGACTTCATCCCCGTTTGAGCCGTTTTAAGCGATGAAGCCGATGGATTTCATCCCTGTTTACCTTCTTGGAAAGGAAAAATAATGCCGTTGTCCGTTGCTTCCGCCGAACTCAAAGCCCTTGTGTTATCTGAGGCGCTGCCTTATATCCAGCGTTTTTTCGACAAGACCATCGTGATTAAATACGGTGGCAATGCGATGACGGATCCTGCGTTGCAGGAGGGCTTTGCGCGCGACGTAGTGCTGCTGAAGCTGGTCGGCATGAATCCGGTGGTGGTGCATGGCGGCGGACCGCAGATCAACGAGTTGCTCAAGCGTGTCGGCAAGGAAGGTCATTTCATTCAGGGTATGCGCGTCACCGACGAAGAGACCATGGACGTGGTCGAAATGGTGCTGGGCAAGGTCAACAAGGACATCGTTAATCTGATCAATCGTCATGGCGGTAAAGCGGTTGGGCTGACCGGGCAGGACGGCTCGTTCATCCGCGCCAAAAAACTGATGCTGGAGAGCGATAAAGTGCCGGGCGAAATGCTCGATATAGGGCTGGTGGGCGATATCAATAAAATCGATCCGTCGATTATTTCTTTTTTGGATTCGGGTGATTTCATTCCTGTGATCGCGCCGATCGGGGTGGGGCCGGATGGCGAAACGCTGAATATCAACGCCGACGTGGTGGCCGGCAAACTGGCTGAAGTGCTGAATGCTGAAAAGCTGGTGCTGCTGACCAATACGCCGGGCGTGCTGGATAAAGAGGGCGCGCTGCTGACGGGCCTGACGCCTGCGCAAATTGATGAGATGGTGGCGGACGGCACGCTGTCTGGCGGCATGTTGCCTAAAATTAGTTCTGCTTTGGATGCCGCGCGCAGCGGCGTTCGTTCGGTACACATCATCGACGGTCGCGTGCAACACGCGCTGCTGCTGGAAATCCTCACGGATGAAGGTGTGGGTACACTGATCAAGAGTAAGTAATGTCGGCCCCGCTGTGGATTTTTGATCTGGATAACACGCTGCACGACGCGAATCCGCACATTTTTCCACACATCAATCGCAGTATGACTGCGTATTTGCAGACGCATTTGCAGCTGTCCGAAGCGGATGCCAATGCGTTGCGCCAGCATTATTGGCGTCGGTATGGTGCCACCTTGAGCGGCATGATGCGTCATCACGGTACCGATCCCGATCATTTTTTGCTCAATACGCATGATTTTCCTCAACTGGAGCGCATGGTGCTGCGCAATCCGCGTCTGCGTGCGGTATTGCGTAGCCTGCCCGGCAAAAAGATTGTCTTCTCAAATGCGCCTCGCCACTATGCGCTGGCGGTGTTGAAGTTGCTGAAAATCGCGGATTTATTTGATGACGTGGTGGCGGTGGAGCAAACAGGCTATCGTCCCAAACCTGACTTCGCGGGTTTTCGTCATGTGCTGCGGCGGCATCGTGTTAAAGCCGCTCACTGCGTGATGGTCGAAGACAGTCTGGAAAACTTGCAAGCTGCGAAACGACTCGGGATGCGTACGGTCTGGGTGAATGCAGGCAATAAATATCCTGCCTGCGTGGATGTAAAAATTAGCGACGTGATGCAGTTGCCGGGTACGGTACGTCGCGTGCTGAATAATTTTAAGGAGCCGCAATGATTCTGATTCTGAGCAGTAACGTGAGTGAAAAACCGCAGGAATACCAGACTTTGCTGGCGCATCTGGCCGCCATGCAGGGCATACAGACTCGCGTACATGTTGAGCGGGGGATTGAGCAGACGGTCACGGAAATTTATCTGATTGGCAACACCAAACAGTTGGAACTTGAGGATATGCAGAGTCTGCCCTGCGTCGAGCGAGTGGTGCGCGTTTCGGAGGAATACCGTATTTTGGGGCGACACAAGGATGATCAGCGCCCGACTCATTTTGAATATAACGGCGTGCGATTCGGTCACGATACGCTGAATGTGTTTGCCGGACTGTGTGCGGTGGATAATCGCGAACACGTCGAAATTATGTTGAAAGCCTTGCGTGACAACGGTCAGGTCTGCACCCGTATGGGCGCCTACAAGCCGCGCACCAGTCCCTACGCATTTCAGGGGCACGGCAAAAATTGTCTGCCTTATGTGTTCGAACTGGCTGGAAAATATGGAATCCGTGTGATGGCGATGGAAATCACCCACGAATCCCATCTGGATGAGATCAACGAGGCGCTGCATCAAACGGGGGAGGCGACCGGCGTGATGCTGCAAATCGGTACACGCAATACGCAAAATTTTGAATTGCTCAAAATCGTTGGACGCCAGACCAAAATGCCAGTGCTGCTCAAACGTGGTTTCGGTATCACGCTCGATGAGTCGCTCAATGCGGCGGAATATCTGGCCTCCGAAGGCAATCGCAATGTGGTGTTCTGCCTGCGCGGCATGAAGACCAATATGGCCGATCCGCATCGCAATTTTGTGGATTTTGCCCATGTGCCGGTGGTCAAGCGTTTAACGCGCATGCCGGTTTGCGTCGATCCGTCGCATTCGGTCGGTTCCCGCGCAGCGTCTCCCGATGGCATCATGGACATGATGCATGTCACGGCACAGGGTATATTGGCCGGTGCTAACATGGTGCTGGTAGATTTTCATCCGCAACCGCCCAAGGCGCTAGTAGACGGCCCGCAAGCGATGCTGCTTAGCGAATTACCTTACTTTCTGGAAGATGTGCTGATCGCAAGGGATGCCTATCTGGCTAGGGTTGCATTGCGCGCGCGTCAGAAGTAGGCGCGCTTTAAATGCATGTAATTTGTGATATCTGGTAATTATTTTGTAACAAACGCTTGCAATTTGAGTATTAGTTGACTAAGGGGATTTGGCGCAATATCATGCGGTTTCATAAAATTTTTGAAACGTCACTAGGGAGATTGCGATCATGGTAGAAGAAAAGAAGAAACCAGCCGCCAAAAAAGTGGTTGCCAGTAAAGTTGCGGTAGAAAGTGAAGTTAAGGTCAAAAAAGTAGCAGCGAAGAAGGCGCCCGCAGCCAAAGCGGTTGAAGCTCCCGTATGGCCCTTCCCGGAAGCTGAAAAGGTAGCCGCACCTGCTAAGAAGGTTGCAGCGAAAAAGGCGGCTCCCAAGGCCAAAGCAGCAGAGAAGCAAGCCGTTGCGCAACCTTCCGCACAGGAGCGTTACCGCATGGTTGAAACCGCTGCGTATTACATCGCTGAACGTTCTGGTTTCCAGGGTTGCACGACCGATCACTGGGCTGCGGCAGAGCTGGAAATTGCAAGCAAGCTGGCTAGTTAATCTCGGATTGACGATTGTTTAAAGCCGTATGGTGAAAGCCATGCGGTTTTTTTACGGCTTTTTGAGTGCCTTTCGCTGGTGGAAACAGGCACCGCTAACCAGCAGCTGTGCTATCTTTACGCAATGTTACCCGGACGCCTTTATTTGATACCATGAGCCTGTTTGCCCTGATAGTCGCGCTGTTGCTCGAACAGCTCAAGCCGCTTCATACGCGTCAGCACCTGAGTGGCTGGTTGTCAGGTTACCTTGAATATTTTCAGCATCACTTTAACTCCGGGGAATACAGTCACGGCAAGGCTGCCTGGTGGCTGGCGATGCTGCCTATTCTCTTCGGCGGTACAGCTGTGTTTTGGGGGCTGCATTATCTGCACCCGATACTCTCGATATTCTTTAATATGCTGGCGCTCTATCTGAGCTTTGGCTTTGGCAGGTTTAGTCATGGATTTGCCGATATTCAGCACGCGTTGCATGACGGAAAGTTACTCGAGGCGCGCGTGATGCTCGCCGCTTTATGCGGCAAACCGGCTGATGAACTCAATGCCGATGAAATCGCATGTGTGACGATTGAAACATCGTTGCTTGCCGCGTTGCAGCATCTGTTCGGCGTGATTGTCTGGTTCGTCATCTTTAGTCTGTTGGGTGCGGGAGGCGCGGTGGGCGCCTTGCTGTATTGTGCTGTGCGTATGTTGCGCACGCACTGGGTGGATGAGTTAAACGAAGATGAGTCGAAATTTTGTGAGTATGCCTGCCAGATGGCTGTGCGTGTCGAGTGGTTGCCTGTCCGGCTGACGGCGGCGACTTTCGCGATTGTCGGAAATTTCGAGGATACCGTGTATTGCTGGCGCTCTCAGGCAGCGAGTTGGTCTGACAGCGAAACGGGGATATTGCTGGCCAGCGCAGCAGGCGCATCCGGCGTGCGTTTGGGCTTTCCTATTGTTCAAGCGGGCACGCGTATAGAACGCGCGGAGTTGGGTGTTGGCGACAAAACGGGCGCAGTGGCTCTGCAATGTGCTATCCGGTTGGTGTGGCGTTCTGTGTTGTTTATGCTGCTGATGCTGTTCATGCTGACACTGGCGAGTTTGCTGCGTTAAAACGTGGGCAATTTTGTTTTTGATCTGCCAGTTTAGGTTAGAATGCCACCTTTGCTTGTCACGAAAACGAGAGTCAGAATGATCAAGGGAAGTATTGTTGCAATCGTCACGCCCATGCATGAAGACGGTAGTCTGGATTTGCCGGCGTTTCGCGGATTGATCGATTTTCACATCGAACAGGGTACGGATGCGATCGTGGTGGTGGGGACGACGGGCGAATCGCCGACCGTTGATCTGGCAGAGCACGAGTTGCTGATTTCAGAAGCGGTGAAACATGCTGCAAAGCGTATCCCCGTCATTGCCGGTACCGGTGCCAATTCGACACGCGAAGCCATTGAACTTGCCCTGTTTTCGCAGCGCGCCGGGGCAGACGCATCGTTGACCGTGGTGCCTTATTACAACAAGCCGACTCAGGAAGGTCTGTACCTGCACTTCAAGGCAATTGCGGAAGCGGTAGATATGCCGCACATCCTGTATAACGTGCCGGGGCGCACGGTGGCGGATATGAACAACGACACGGTGCTGCGTTTGGCGCAGATTTCCAATATCGTCGGAATTAAGGACGCGACAGGAAATATTGAGCGTGGCAGTGATTTGCTGGCGCGTGCCCCTAAAGATTTTGCCATCTACAGCGGTGATGATGCCAGCACGCTGGCGCTGATGTTGCTGGGCGCGCACGGCACAATTTCCGTCACCGCGAATGTCGCGCCCAAACTGATGCACGAGATGTGCACCGCCGCATTGGCGGGGGATTTGGTGCGGGCACGGGAAATCAATTTCCGTTTGCTGGGATTACATCGCAACCTGTTCGTCGAGGCCAATCCTATCCCGGTAAAATGGGCGGTGGCGCGTATGGGCCGGATGAAAAATACCCTGCGTCTGCCGCTGACGCCTCTGTCGGCAGGTGCACACAGTGTTGTCGAACAAGCAATGCGCGACGCTGGCGTACTTACAAATTAATTGTCGGGAATAAATATGAAAGCTTTGCATATCGGAATTTGCAGCGTTGCGCTGGTCTCTTTGGCGGGATGCGGTGCGATGGGTTTGAGCAATAAACGTATCGATTATGGCGCGGCTGCGGTACAAGTGCCAACCCTCGAAGTGCCGCCTGATCTGACATCTCCTGAAGTGGATGACCGTTACAAGGTCGCAGGTTCCGGTAACGAGTCTGTTGCGACTTACTCCGCGTATAACAAGGGCGAGGCCGCACCTGCCGCGCGCAGTACGGTGCTGCCGGTTGTAAAAGGCGTCAGTCTGGAACGCAACGGCGTGCAACGCTGGTTGAAAGTGACTGATCAGCCCGAAAATGTCTGGCCGGTCGTCAAAACTTTTTTGCATGAGACGGGGTTGGCTATTCAGACCGAGGATCAGGCCGCCGGTATCATTGAAACAGAGTGGGCGGAAAATCGCGCCAAGATCCCGCAGGATGGTCTGCGCAGCATCATAGGCAAGGTGTTTGATAATCTGTATTCGTCAGGCGAGCGCGATCAGTATCGCATCCGTCTGGAACGCACGGCAGACGCAACCGAAATTCACATCACTCATCACGGCAAGGTTGAAGTGCTCGATGCGGACAAAAATTCTTCAAAGTGGCAAACCCGCCCGAACGATCCTGAGATGGAAGCGGAACTGTTGCAACGTCTGATGGTGCGTTTTGGCGGTACGCCAGCGCAAGCCGTTGCTGTGACAGAAGGCGCTGCCGTCTCTACGGGCGCTGCCACGATGTTGCAGGTGTTTGATGGCAGCAGCGTCATCGTCATCAGCGATGCGTTTGACAAGAGCTGGCGCAGAGTAGGTCTTGCGATTGAGCGTGCCGGTTACGTCGTTGAAGACAAGGATCGCGAAAAGGGTGTTTATTTCCTGCGTACCGTCAAAGTGGAAAAAGGCTGGATGGATAAGCTGCAATTCTGGAAGGATGAGGAAGACACGAGTCTGCGTTATCGCGTCACCGTCAAGGATGCGGGCGCTTCATGCGAAGTCGCGGTCACTGATCAGAATGGCGCAAGTTCAGAGGCGAGTCAGTCGCGTCTTGATGCTATTTTCAAGAATATCAATCAATAAGCGTATTGCCGCATAAGTAAAAAAGCTCGCCTTAACCGGTGAGCTTTTTTTTTGAGGAAATTGGATGAAATTTGCATCTTTGGGGAGCGGCAGTGAAGGCAACGCGTTGCTGGTGAAGAGCGGGCAGACGCATGTACTGCTTGATTGCGGCTTCGGTATGAAAGATACGGTCGCGCGTCTTGCGCGCCTTGGCGTGACGCCTGAACAATTGAACGGCATCATCGTGACGCATGAGCACGGGGATCATATCGGCGGCGTAGCGCGGCTGGCACGCCAATACCGCATTCCTGTCTGGCTGACGCGAGGTACGCACCGGGCGCAGCCCCGCGCCTTTGAAAAAGTCGAAGAGATGCACGAAATCGATGTGCATCAGTGTTTCACTATTCGCGATCTGGCAATTCAACCTTATCCTGTGCCGCATGATGCGGCAGAACCTGTGCAGTATCTGTTGTCCGGTGACGGTAAACGGCTCGGTGTGTTGACCGATGCCGGTTGCAGCACACCCTATATCGAAATGATGCTGAGCGGTTGTGATGCGCTGGTGCTCGAATGCAATCACGACAGCGATATGCTGATGAACGGCAGTTATCCTTACAGCTTAAAACAGCGCGTGGCGGGGCGTTTCGGTCATCTGAGTAATGTCGAGGCCGCAGCGCTATTGGCTAGACTCGATACCAGTCGTTTGCAGCATCTGATTGCAGCTCATCTGAGTGCGCATAACAATACGCAGGCGTTAGCGGTCAGTGCCCTGTGCGGGGTATTGAATTGCGAGTCTGAATGGGTGGGGATTGCAACTCAGCATGAAGGATTTGGCTGGCGGGAAATACGGTAACGATCAGGCAATGTTATTGACGGTTTTTGATAATACTTATTGACTTGGTAGGGATTTTCTTAGTATTCTTGGCGGCGTAAGGTTAGCGTAAGTTTAATTGATGAATAAAGGGCGTTGAAAATTCAGATGGAGCATGCGTATCTAAAAAAACCGGTGTGTTTGAGCGGAGTCGGTAATTTTAAAATTAAACTTCAGCTGGCTGGCTGGTTCATAGCTGCATTGGGCATTGTAGCGCTGATTGTGAGCTTGGTCGTGGCAGATAAAATAGTTGTCGAGCATGTTTCAGTCGGGTTTTCTTTTGCAGAAATTTCGGCATTACCGGTATCAGTCATTGTTTCTGCCTGTGTCATAGTGCTGGGCTGCCTGATGTTGTGGATAGGCGACTCGATAAAGGTCAATAATGAGCAGGAGTAAATGAGTTGAGGTGAATTGTGAGACTAATGTACAGACGCTTATTTTTGGACGAAAAAAAACCGGCTTGCGCCGGTTTTTTCATGCAAGCAGTCTATTACTTAGCAGCTGGTGCTTCAACAACAGCAGATGCAGCTTCAGCAGCTGGAGCAGCTTCAACAGCAGATGCAGCAGCTGGTGCTTCAACAACTGCAGGAGCAGCAGCTGGAACTTCAGCAGCTTTTTCGCCACAAGCAGACAAAGCAAGAGCCAACAGAGCAGCAACGAGAGCGGATAATTTCATGGTAAGTTTCCTTAAGTTAAGTTTGAGATGATTTAAAATTGTGTTCGACTTCGCTAATTCAGCCAAAATCAAAGTCGCGGCATTCTACCAGTAAATTTAAAAAAATCCAGTAAATTAAGGTATTTTTATAAGCCTAGTCGCGTAGTGGATACGGCAGTGTGCGAATTGGACCACATTTCCATGAACGTGGCGGTCAGTGCCCGCGCATTTTCGGGGTCGTTTTGCGCGAAGAGTCCGCGCGGATCGTCAAAATGAAACCGGCGCACATAGTGCAGGTTGTCCGCCACGCTGAAGGGGGCTGTAATGTGTTGCAGAACTTTGGATGTCTGGTGTATGAATATTCTGTCGTCAAACTGGCGCAACAATAAAGTCATGCGCGGACACAGCGTAGACAGGTAGTGAACATCGTGCGCCAGCACATGCAGGCGGTTGGCCGGATTGGTCAGCATGAAGTGCCGCAAGCTGTTAAAACGCGATTCCGAATTAAATCCCAGCCCGTCGAAATTCTTTTCAAACAAATAAAGGTTGTGACGGGCCAGTTGACATAAGGAGTCGAGTGCCGCGCTGTAATCGGGAATGCCGTCCAGATGGGTGTGTATCAGCGCGTCATCCGTCATGCCAGTCTCCTTTAAAGGGGGGCGAGGTATCCGTCCAGATACCACTCATACAGCGTTTCGATCACGTGTTCCGGGGCCCCGGTTTGTGCGGGCAGGCTGCGATTGTCAGCCAGTTCGCGCAGCAAGGGGTAGTCAGCGGCATCCACTTGAGTTGATTCGCCGTTCATAAAAACGGTATCGGTGTGGCACAGCATTTGACTCTTGAGGTTCAGTGCGATGCCGTTGACCGAGAATGCTTTTGCGAATTTTTTCAAACTCAACTCTGTTTCCGGTGTATCGAAATAGATATGCGGCTTAGGCTCGCTCAGATAACAACCGAGGAAATTGGCGATGTCGCCCGCATCCCAGCGTACCTGCTTGATCGCCTGCTCTACCTGCGTCAGCATGGCGGAACTGATTTCGGACGGATGTGCCTGTGTTTTTAAGTCGGGATCGGCGTAATTGCCTTCCACAACGATCCGGTCTTGCAGGTAAACCAGAAACTGTTCTGCGAGTTCCTGATAGGCCGGTGTGCGAAAACCGATCGAGTAGGTCATGCAGTCATCTTCTGCAACGCCGTTGTGCGCGCATTGCGGCGGCAGATACAACATATCGCCCGGCCCCAGTACCCATTCCTGCTCGACTTTGAAGTCCTTCAAAATGCGCAGCGGTGCGCCTTCAATCAGGGTGCGGTCGGCCTGAGTGGAAATCTGCCAGCGACGATGCCCCAGTCCTTGCAGCAGGAACACATCGTAAGGGTCAAAATGCGGGCCAACGCCGCCGCCCTTGGGTGCGTAGCTGACCATCAGGTCGTCGAGGCGCGCGTGCGGAATAAAATCAAAGCGTTTGAGCAGTTCAGCCGCTTCCGGCAGGTGATGGTTCAAGCCTTGCAGCAGCACCGTCCAGTGTGCTTTGCCGAAATCTTTGAAGTCCTTAGCCGTGAAGGGCGATTGCGCAAGTTCAAACTCGCCGTTGTGCTGCGTAATCAGGCGCGCTTGCGCTTCTTCTGTGCAGGCGAGTTTAATGGCCTGTTTGGGGCTCAGCAGTCCGGTGAATTCAGGAATGGCGCCGCGTATCAGCAGTGGTTTCTTCTGCCAGTAGTCGCGCAAAAATTCGTCTATGGACAGGCCGCCTAGTAATGTAGATATATTTTTCATGCGCAGGATTATAGCCTTGTCAGGCGCTGTGTTGTTGAAGTTGAAAATTTATTAGGTGACGACAGACAAAGTGTTTAAAATGTCGCGAGATTGATTATTGAATGGATACATATAACTTTCACATACGCCGTCTATGCTTGTGCCGGCGTAAATTTATTTAAAAAGGAAATTTAATGAAGATTGCAAAAAATACAGTGGTATCGTTGCGTTATGAATTACGCAATGCCGAAGTGGAAGGCGAAGTGCTTGAATCGGTTGAAGATCCGATCAGTTATCTGCACGGCGGTTACGACGGTATTTTTCCTCTGGTAGAGGAAGCGCTGCACGGCAAGAGCACAGGCGACAAGGTTAGCGTGACGCTGCAACCTGATGATGCATTCGGCGAATACGAGCACGAACTGGTTGAGGTTGAAGCGCGCAGTTCGTTCCCGGAAGATGTCGCTGTTGGCATGCAGTTCGAAGGCGCACCAGAAGAATCTGACGATGAAGATTTTATTTTGTACACCGTTGTGGAAGTGGGCGATGACGAAGTAACTGTGGATGGCAATCATCCGCTGGCTGGCAAAACGGTCACGTTTGACTGCACGGTTACCGGCGTGCGCGCCGCGACCGAAGAAGAACTGGAACACGGTCATGTGCATGATGAAGCAGGCGGTCATTTGCACTAAGCAGAACGTCGTAATGCATTGAATATCGCCCCGCACTGCGGGGCGATTTCATTTGTGCGATCGATCCCCCGGAATGGAGGTGCAAAATAAATGACTTATGTGAGGTTTGTCACAGACAGTTGCATTAGCCGCCACTAATATGCCACCCATCAACCACAAGGAGCTCAAAATGAAATGTAATTCAGGCGGTATGGATCGTATTCTTCGTGTCATCGCAGGTCTGGTTTTGATTGCGCTGGCCGCGACTGAAACCGTGGGCGTGTGGGGTTGGATTGGCGTTGTGCCTTTGCTGACCGGAATATTCGGTTTTTGTCCTGCGTATATGCTGTTGGGTGTAAATACCTGCGGCATCAAAAAATAAACCTAAAGTCCCTCCCAGGTCTTAGCCCGGTAAATTGCCGGGCTTTTTAAATTTAAGGATAATCATGAAGACAAAAATTTCCCTGTTTGCATTGCTTAGTCTCACCGTATGCAGTGTTTATGCCGAAGACCTGAGCAAATATCAGGACGAGAGCCGTGCTGTCGCTATGCCGTTTTTGAAACAGTTGGGCTCCGCGAATCAAAAAGCGGTCAGCGAAGGCGGTCCTGATGCGGCCGTTAAAGTTTGCCGCGACATCGCACCGCAAATGACGGGCGAGGTTTCACGCAAGACTGGTTGGAAAATGACGCGTGTCAGCCTTAAAGTGCGCAATCCTATGCTGGGGACTGCGGATGCCTGGGAGCAAAAGGCTCTGATGGAATTCGAGGCGCGCGCAGCCAAAGGCGAAAAAGCTGAAACGCTGGAACTGTCAGAAGTTGTGCAGGAACCGGCTGGCAAGTCTTTCCGTTTTATCAAGGCTATTCCCTTGCAAGCGGGATGTGTTGCTTGTCACGGTGCGGTAGAGCAGATTCCTGATAGCGTTAAAGCGCGCTTGAATGAAGATTATCCGCACGACAAGGCAACCGGCTACAGTCCAGGCCAGATTCGTGGTGCCGTGAGCATCAAGCGCCCGATCTAAGCCCTACGCACAGCTGATTGTTGTTTTGAAAACGGCCCGTCCTGCGGGCCGTTTTTGTTTGATAAGAAGTCGCCGTCGACAATTATTAGTTCGGGCTATTATTTTCATGATGCTCGTGATAAAAAATCTGGCGGTGGACACTACTTTGCTGAACATCCGCTAAAATGAACGTTATGAACAAACTACCTAAAAATTCCTTCCACCTGATTTTCTCGCTCATCATGGGCGCGATGATGGTTTTTCTGATGACCTGTGTGATTACGCTGGCGAATGTCGGTATGACGGATGATTTTTTTCGCCACTGGTTGCATGCTTTTCTAATCGCCTATCCGGTTGCGGTGCCGGTCATTTATCTGTTCGCGCCGATTGCACGCAAAATTACCGCACGAATCGTCGAACATCCCTAAGGACAGGTTAATAAATACAGAAAGGGCGCGCAATGAGCCAGATTGAAAATCACTGGGACGAGGTTGCCCGTATCGAAACAGCCTTGATGCGGAAGATGATTGCGCTGGGGTTAGACTGGCACGATGAAGTCGCCATGCGGCAACTGGCTGCTGAATGCAAAACGTTCGGTCCCGCACAGGTTGAGGCCGCCTATGCCTCGAATGATCAGAGCCGGATCACCAAGGCAGAGCTTTTCTCTTTGGCTTCAGTGATGATACAGACGATGGAGAGTGCAACGGTTGAGCGCCGCGATGTGCACGGCGGCGAGGTATGGAAGGCGTTTGGCAGACACCTGTACGAATGAGCGTATTCTAGGTGAGGGGCGCGAACCCCTCACTGTTCTGTTACGAGAGCGCTTTTTTGATACGTTTGAGCGCTTCGACGAGGTTGTCCATCGAGGTGGCAAAAGACAGGCGGATATAGCCTTCGCTGCCGAAAGCTGAACCCGGCACGACCGCAACTCCGGCTTCCACCAGCAGGTATTCGGAGAGGGCGATGTCGGTTTGCGCGGTAATGATCCCTTTGTTGAACAGGTTGGCGATCGCAACCCTCGCATCGGGGAACGCATAAAATGCGCCGCCTGCCATCAGGCAGCTCAGTCCGGGGATCGTGTTCAGTTCGTTTACGACGAACACATGGCGTTCACGGAAGGCTTTGATCATCGGTGCGAGGCAGTTCTGGTCGCCGTTCAAGGCGGCTTCTGCCGCAACTTGCGAGATTGAAGTGGGGTTGGAGGTGCTTTGCGATTGCACGTTTTCCATCGCGGTGATGATGGCTTCAGCGCCCGCTGCATAGCCGATGCGCCAGCCGGTCATCGCGTACGCTTTTGAGACGCCGTTGAGCACCATGGTGCGGGCATACAAATCAGGACACGCATCGAGAATATTGACGAATTTTTCATCGGTCAGTGCGATGTGCTCGTACATATCGTCGGTGGCAATCATAATGTCCGGATGCTGTCTCAGCACTTCGCCCAGCGCCTTGAGATCTGCCAGCGTATACACCGCGCCTGACGGATTGCTCGGGCTGTTGATCACCAGCATGCGAGTTTTTGGCGTGATAGCCGCTTGAAGTTGTGCCGGCGTCAGTTTGAAACCCTGTGTGATGTCGGTATGAACGATGACGGGTTTGCCTTCGGCGATGATGATGATGTCAGGATACGATACCCAGTACGGTGCAGGAATGATCACTTCGTCGCCCGGATCAATTACGGCGAGCGCCAGATTGAAGAAGCTTTGTTTGCCGCCGCAGGAAACCAGGATCTGTTTGGCCGTGTAATCGAGGTTGTTATCGCGTTTTAACTTAGCGATGATGGCTTTTTTTAGCGACGGTGTGCCGCCCACAGCGGTATATTTGGTAAACCCTGCATTGATCGCGCCGATAGCGGCATCCTTGATGTGTTGCGGCGTGTCGAAATCAGGTTCGCCCGTTCCCAGTGCGATGATGTCACGGCCTTCCGCCTTTAATTTTGCGGCGCGGGCGGTAACGGCAAGAGTCGGGGAGGGTTTGATGGCCTGAACGCGTTTCGAGAGGGACACGGTATATTTCCTTGGAGTATGGGCAGTGGCAGGAATTATACACCTGAGAAGCGGGATACGGATTGCCGTACAATGCCGGCCATGGATACTCAACACCCTTTTAGTTTACTCACCCCTGATGTCGTGCTCGATGCGCTGGACAGCGCGGGGCTCGCCGGTGACGGTCGCCTGTTAGCGCTCAACAGTTATGAGAACCGCGTCTATCAGGCGGGCAGGGAGGATGGGCTGCCGCTCATCGTCAAATTTTATCGCCCCGCCCGCTGGACAGATGACGCGATACTCGAAGAGCATGAATTTGTCGCGACGCTCGCCGCGCGTGAAATCCCCGTGGTGCCGGCAAACATCATAGCGGGGCGCACCTTGCATGAGTTCAACGGTTTTAGATTTTCGGTTTTCAATAAACACGGCGGGCGGGCACCGGAGCTCGATCGCCCGGATACGCTCGAATGGATGGGGCGTTTTCTCGGTCGCATTCATGCGGTAGGCGCGCTGCAAACTTATGTTCATCGCCCGACGCTGGATATTCACAGTTTTGGTGTCGAACCTGTCGAGTATCTGATGGCGAACGAGTTTATTTCGCCCGCGTTGCGCGAGGTGTATCGCGGGGTTGCTGCGCATGCGCTGGACGGGGTGAGGCGCTGTTTTGATCGCGCGGGAGATGTCAAGTCGCTCAGGCTGCACGGCGACTGTCATGTCGGCAATGTGTTGTGGACCGATGACGGGCCGCATTTCGTCGATTTTGACGACAGCCGCACGGGGCCTGCGATTCAGGATTTGTGGATGCTGTTGTCAGGTGAACGCGCAGAGCAAACGCGGCAGTTGGGCGATCTACTGGCAGGCTATGAGGACTTTTATGATTTCAATCCGCGCGAGGTGCATTTGATCGAAGCGCTGCGTACCTTGCGGCTGATCCATTATGCCGCATGGATCGCGCGTCGCTGGGATGATGCGGCATTTCCCGCCGCGTTCCCGTGGTTCAATACCGAACGCTACTGGCAGGATCGCATTCTGGAATTGCGCGAACAAATTGCGCTGATGGACGAAGCGCCACTGCACTGCTGAGTGAATCAAAAACATACTCACGCGGAGGCGCGGAGAACGCGGAGAAAAGCTTAAATTAAAACTTTATTTTTTTATAATAAATACAACTGGTTGCTATATTTATAGCTGCCAGAATCGTGAGAGGTTGAATTTAAGTAAGGTTTTGTTTTTCTCCGCGTTCTCCGCGCCTGATGAAGCAACTAGCCATTCGATTAAGCGGTAAGCAACAACCGCAAAATCGCTGGTTATCCGCGTGAGTCGCCTTTTACGTATTTATAAGTATTATATTGATTAGAAAGATAAAAATGACGAACGACACCATCATCGCAGCGACTCAGGACTGGCTGGAAAAGGCCGTCATCGGTTTGAATCTTTGCCCGTTTGCCAAGGCCGTGCACGTCAAAAAGCAGATACGCTATGTGGTAAGCAGCGCCACGACCGAGGATGCCCTGTTCGAAGAGTTGGTCGCTGAGTTACGCCGGCTTCAGGCAACGGATGCCGAAGAGATCGACACCACCTTGCTGATCCACCCGTATGTGTTGAGCGACTTTCTCGACTATAACGATTTTCTGGACGCGGTCGACATTGCCACCGCAGAACCTGAATTTAACGATGCGTTTCAGGTCGCCAGTTTGCATCCGCAATACCAGTTTTCGGGCACCGAGCTTGATGACATCGAAAATTACAGCAATCGCGCGCCTTATCCGACCTTGCATCTGCTGCGCGAAGCCAGCGTAGACCGCGCCGTGGATGCCTTTCCGGATGCCGACCGTATTCCGGATGCCAACATCGAGATGCTCAAAAAGCTGGGGCATGAAGGCTGGGATAAGCTGGGATTGATTAAGTAGATCTTAGTCAGTCGGTATTACGCCTTGTTAGCGGCGATCTGCTGAAACAATTCCAGTCGGCGGGCATTGATGTCGCCTTTCGCAACCGCTTCTAGCAGCGCGCAGCCGGGTTCATGCAGATGATGGCAGTCGCGGAAGCGGCACTGGCCTAAGTACTTGTCGAACTCGATGAAACCCTGTTCGATTTCGCCTAAACTCAAATGGTGCAAGCCGAAAGCCTGTACGCCGGGGCAGTCGATCAGGCTGCTCTCTTCATCCAGTTTGTAGAGCTTGGCGTGGGTCGTTGTGTGTTTTCCTGAATCGAGCACGGTGGAAATTTCGCGGGTGGCCGCTTGTGCATCGGGCAGCAGCGCATTGATCAGCGTCGATTTTCCCATGCCGGACTGGCCGACCAGCACGCTGGTGTGGCCAGTCAGCAAGGGGCGCAGCGTCGTTACATCCTGCAGGGCTGAGAGTTCCAGCACGTGGTAGCCGATGGCGCGATAGGGCGCGAGTTGCAATCGAGCTGCCGCAGCGGGCGCCGGCAGGTCGCATTTGTTCAGCACGATCAGCACAGAGAGATTCTGGTCGAATGCCGCGATCAGGCAGCGGGTGACGACTTCATCGCTGAACGAGGGTTCGGCGGCCACCACGATGATGATCTGGCTGACGTTGGCGGCGATGAGTTTCGAGCGGAACGCGTCCGAGCGATGCAGCAAAGAGCTGCGCGGTGCGGTGCGTTCGATCACGCCCTGATTGTCGCCGCTGCGCTTAATGTCGACCTTGTCGCCGCAGACTACATCGCTTTTCTTGCCGCGCGTTAAACAGGGCAACAGACTGCCATCGGCTAATCTCACCAGATACTGGCGGCCGAAGGCGGCGACGATGCGCCCGCTAAGGAGGTCATCCATTTATTTTAGGTTGTAGTAGCGGTTGAGGTAGGCGCCTAAATGCTGCTCCTCCTGCGCGCTGAGATTGGCACCCACATTACCGCTGCACTGTTTGATCTGTGCGATCAACTGAGCAGGGTTATGTACCTTGCGGTTGGCGCGGGTGAACATCGCGTTGCCGTCGCCCCCCAACATATCTTTATGGCAACTGTTGCACTGGTATTTGTCGAACAAGGCCTTGCCGGCAGACGCTTGCCCGTCCGGGAAAGGGGCGGCCTGCAGACTTGTAGTACCCAGCAGTAAGAGCAGTGCGGTGATCAGTTTCATGATGTCTCTTTCAGAGTGATTGCAAGTGCCTGATGCGGATTGCCGCAGGCGGGTGCGAGTCGTAGAATTTTGAATACAAGGGATCAGGGGTCAGGGTCGCGGCATTGTCCTGATACAGCTTGACCAGGGCGCTGACCAGATCGGCGGCATGGGTTTGTTTGGCCGCATAGGCGTCGGCTTCAAACTCGTGTTTGCGCGAATAGGCCGACATGACCGGGCTGATGAAAAAGCCGAATACCGGCATCACCATAAAAAACAGCAGCAGGGCCAGCGCGGTATGCGCCTGTCCCGAGCCCATGACAGGGTCAACGCCCAGTCCCTGATAAAACCAGGGCGCGTTCATCAGCAGACTCAGCAGCCATAAAAAACCCAGACTCATCAGGAAGGTCGAAACGATGCGCTTGACGACATGTCGGTGTTTAAAATGTCCCAATTCGTGTGCCAGCACCGCTTCCACTTCATTTATGCTCAAACGCTCGAGCAGGGTGTCGAAAAACACGATGCGCTTGGTTTTGCCGAAACCGGTAAAGTAGGCGTTGCCGTGTGCGCTGCGACGGCTGCCGTCCATGACAAACAGGCCGCTGCTGGTAAAGCCGCAACGGGATAACAAGGCCTCGATGCGCGTTTTCATCGCCTCATCCTGCAACGGGCTGAATTTATTGAACAGCGGGGCGATGAAAGTTGGATAGAGGAACAGGATCAGCAGATTAAAGCCTACCCAGACGCTCCAGACATACAGCCACCAGTTAGCGCCCATGCGCTCCATCAGCCACAACACGCCGAACAACAGCGGCAGTCCTAAAATTGCGCCGATCAGCAGGCCCTTTGCGGTGTCGAGCAGATACAGCCTGAACGTCATCTTGTTGAAGCCGAAACGCGCTTCAATGCGGAAAGTGCGATACAGATTAAAGGGCATTTCAAGCAAGGACGAGAGCAGCAGGACAGCGACGATGATCGCCATGCCTTGCGCAATCGGCTGGCTGAAAGCGGCCTGACAGCGGGTGGCAATCCACTGGATGCCGCCGCCTGCGGTGAAGGCGAGCAGCAGCAGGGCGTCGAACTGGATTCCCAGCGTCGAGAAACGGGTCTTGGCAGTCGTGTAGTCGGCGGCCTTCTGGTGATCGCTCAGCTGAATTTGTCCGCTAAAGGCATCCGGTACCGTGTCCCTGTGTGCGGCGATATGGGCCAGATGACGGCGCGCCAGCCAAAGTTTTAGCAGGGTCGACAGGGCGAGAATTTCGATAAAAAGGTAGCTGAATTGTGTGGCTGACATAAAGGTTATACGTTTTGGTAGTATGGGTAATCGCGGTTGTGACACAATACGCGTCCGACCGTTCTATACAAGCGCACGAATTATGGCACAAAATCAAAACTACCTTGTCTGGATAGACATGGAAATGACCGGCTTAAGCCCGGATACCGATCGCATTATCGAAGTCGCGATCGTTGTGACTGACAATAATCTGGAAACCATTGCCGAAGCGCCGGTGCTGGTCGTGCATCAGCCCGACAGCATCATGGACGGCATGGATGCATGGAATAAATCTACGCACGGCAAATCAGGCCTGATCGAAAGGGTCAAAGCATCGACCCTGGATGAAGCGGCCGTGTCTGCGCAAATGGTGGCGTTTCTCAAGGAATATGTGCCGATTCGCACCTCCCCGATGTGCGGTAACTCGATCTGCCAGGACAGGCGTTTCATGGCGCGCTGGATGCCCGAATTCGAGGATTACTTCCATTATCGTAATCTGGACGTCAGCACGCTCAAGGAATTGGCCCGTCGCTGGAAGCCCGATATGGCGAAAGGCGTTAAAAAACACGGCAAGCACGAAGCGTTGGCTGACATCTACGAGTCGATCGAAGAACTCAAACACTATCGCGAGCATTTCATCAAGCTGTAATCACATCACCAGTTTTTTGAGGTTTATAGATGGATTTAAAACTGAGCTGGCGGGAATTGGGTGTGCAGAAAAAACTGCACATCCTGATACAAGGATCGCTGATTATCTTGTTCGTCATTTCGATGAACTGGGTGATTGATCGTTTCGAGATGCAGATCATCAGTCATGCCGAGCAGCGCGCGGATGAAACGGCCGACGGTTTGATCAACGGCATGAATATGCTGATGCTGACCGGTACGATATCGAACCCGCTCAATCGCCAGTTACTGTTGGAAAAAACCCGTCTGTCTGAGGGGGTGCGCGAGTTGCGCATCGTACGGGGGGATTCGGTCGTCGCCCAGTTCGGGCCGGGCTTGCCGGAAGAGCAGGCACAGGACGAGATGGATCGCACAGCCCTCAGGACTGGAAAAACGGCATTCCAGCGCATAGACGAACCCGGCAAGCCGCCGATGCTGCGGGTGGTCGTGCCTTTTATCGCACAAACAAATTTTCGCGGAACCAACTGTTTGTCCTGTCACGCTGCGGCGGAAGGTAGCGTCAATGGACTGGCCAGCGTCAACATCGATTTGAGTCAGGATATGGCCAATCTGGCCGAAATTAAGCGCAATCTGTGGGTCGGTCATGTGCTGATTCAGTTGCTTCTTTCATGGCTGATCTGGCTGTTTGTGCGCAATCTTATTGAGCGGAATATCGCGCATCCGGTTCAAAAATTGAAGCTGACCATGGCGCAGATACAGCGTAATAACGATCTGTCCCAGCGGGCGGATGTCGATGAGCGTAATCCGGATATTGGTGATATGGCCCGGTCGTTTAATTCCTTGCTGGCTACGCTTGAACAGACCAACGAGCGGCTGGAGTTGTTCTCCAAGATGTTCGAAAACAGCAGCGAAGCCATCATCATCACCGATGCGGATAAGCGCATTATGACGGTCAATCCGGCGTTCGAACTGATTACCCAGTACCGCATTGATGAGATCATCGGGTGCGATCCTAAAATTTTGAGTTCGGGTAAGCACACGGCCGAATTTTATCAGACGATGTGGTCGACGATCGCGAGTGCCGGCAAATGGTCAGGTGAAATCTGGAATCGCCGCAAAAACGGCGAAGTGTATCCGCAGTGGCTGTCTATCGGTGCGATTAAGAATTTCAGGGGCAAGGTGATTAACTATATTTCACTGTTTTCGGATATCACGCAGCGCAAAGAAGCCGAACTCAAAATTGCGATGCTCGCGCACTACGATGTGCTGACCAAGCTACCTAATCGCGCCTTGTTCGCCGACCGACTCCAGCATGCATTGCAAGTCGCGGATCGCAGTCATCGTAAGGTCGGCTTGATGTTTCTCGACCTGGATAAGTTTAAGGCGATCAACGACACGCTGGGGCATTTGGCGGGCGATCAACTGTTGCAATCGGTTGCGGAGCGGCTTGCCCGTTGCGTGCGTCAGTCAGACACGGTGTGCCGGCAGGGCGGTGATGAATTTATGATCCTGCTGGAGGAGATCAATTCGCCTCTGGATATTGAAGGGGTCGCTCAGAAAATTGCGCTCGAAATGTCAGTGCCACACCCGTTGGGCGAAGAAGCGCGTATCGTCAGCTTCAGTATCGGTGCGGCTATTTATCCTGATCATGCGATCGACAGCGAAAAATTATCGCAGTGTGCCGATCAGGCTATGTATCAGGCTAAAGAAGCGGGCCGAAACAATTTTAAACTGTACGGCGCCGGGTAATCTTCCCGGGGTTTATACGTGCGCCGTGACACCGGTTTGTTAACACGAGGAGATCATCATGTACAAACGTATTCTGGTTCCGATCGATGGTAGCAGTACTTCCGACCGTGCGTTGCAGGAGGCGATCAAGTTGATCGATGCGCAACCGGCTCTGTTACGGCTGGTGCATGTGGTGGATGATTTGCAGTTTCTCGATACAGAAGGCTATGTCGATTATGCGGAGCTGCGCGAGCTGACCCGTAAAATTGGCGAACGCGCACTGCAAAAAGCCCGTGAAATCGCGCAACAGGCCGACATTACGGTCGAGACCTCGCTGCTGGACGCGAACGGCGAGCGCATTGCGCGGGTGCTTGATGCGGAGGCCAATAGTTGGTCAGCTGATCTGATCGTGATTGGCACGCACGGACGTTCCGGTTTCAATCATCTGCTGTTTGGCAGTGTGGTCGAAGGCGTCGTGCGCGGCGCCTCCGTTCCTGTCTTGCTGGTGCGCAGCGAATAGTGTTGGCGTGCGTTAAAAGTGAACGAATTGCGCGCCAAAAGTGGCGTCTGGATTTTGTAGGAGGATTCGTGCACAATCCGGTATCCAATCGCACGTGATGATCAAAGATCGCATGAGCCTGAACTCTGAACAGCAAAAATCTGAGCAATTGCGCAGAGCCGCCGAGGCTAAGCTGTTGGGCGCACCGGCGCGTAATGTTCCGGACCGTTCTGCAGATGCGTTGCTGCATGAATTACAGGTTCATCAGATTGAGCTTGAAATGCAGAATGAAAGTTTGCGTGAGGCTCATGAGGCAGTGCAAATATCCCGTGACCGCTATTTGTATCTTTATGATCTGGCGCCAGTCGGCTATCTCACCCTAAGTCGCGATGGATTGATTGAAGAAGTCAATTTAACGGCGTCTAGTCTGCTTGGTGTTGAACGCAACTTACTGATTAATAATAATTTTAATAAATTTAATAAATTTATCGTGCCCGCTGAGCAGGATCGCTGGTATTTTTTTCTGCGTGAAGTGCAGCACAACAGTCATTTGACGCTTGAACTTAAGTTAAAGCGTGGTGAGGGTAATGATTTCTACGCTCAAGTGAATTGTTTGAGTGCAAACGATCTTGATGCGAGCCTGCTGATCACGCTGATCGATATCAGCGAACGTAAGCGGATTGAGGCGACCCTCGCTTACACGAACCAGCGTGTCATTGATGGCAGCTCATCGTTGATTTATGCGCTGGATACGGTTGGCAATTTCACTTTGGTGAATAAAGCTCTCTCTACGCTGTTGGGTTCTGAAAGGTCGAAATTATTAGGGCATGATAGACGTGCCTGCATGCATGCCAGCCAGTGACGCGCTCATGCACTGGAACAATGATTTGGCGGTGATGAAAAGTGGCAATGCCCGTGCGTTTGAAGAGACTCATCTCGAAGCGGATGGCGAGCATATTTATCTATCACAAAAATTCCCGCTGTTGGATGAGGCCGGCCGTATTTTGGGTGTGGGTGGAATATCGACCGACATTACAGAGCGCAAGCAAAGAGAAGAAGAACTGCGCATTTCGGCCATTGCCTTCGAATCTCAAGAAGGCATCATGGTCACGGATAAAAATGCCATCATTCAGCGGGTGAACCGGGCATTTACCACCCTGACAGGCTACACCTCTGCCGAAGTGGTTGGAAAATCGCCGCGCATACTCAGTTCAGGACGTCACAGCAAAGCGTTCTATCAGGCCATGTGGCAGCAGGTATTGCAAAATAATTACTGGCAGGGCGAGATATGGAATCGCCGCAAGAATGGTGAGATTTACCCAGAATGGCTGACTTTGACGGCCGTTATTGCGCCCGATGGTGAGGTGACCCATTATGTTGCTGCATTTTCTGACATCACCAAGAATGAGGAGGCTCAGGCGCAAATCCATCGACTGGCCTATTATGATCCACTGACTAAGTTGCCAAATCGCAGGTTGCTTGAAGACAGGCTAAATCAGGCAGTGCTGACGGCCGTTCGCAGTAAGCTATACGGTGCCTTGTTGTTTCTTGATCTGGATAAATTCAAGATTGTTAATGATACGGCGGGACACTATACCGGGGATTTGCTGCTGATCGAGGTTGCGCGACGCTTGCATGATCTGGTCCGAGCGGGTGATACGATTGCGCGTTTGGGGGGCGACGAGTTCGTGATTTTGCTCGAAGACTTAAGTGTGGATGCGGAAGAAGCGGCAACACAAATTAAATCTTTATGTCTGAAGATACTGGCTGCGCTGGTACGCCCCTATCGAATCAATGAACATGAGTTTTATTGCTCGGCAAGTATCGGCGTAGACATGTTCTGTCAGGATAATCTAAGCGCTGAGGAATTGTTAAAGCATACCGATATGGCCATGTATCAGGCCAAAGATGCAGGCCGCAATACCCTGAGATTCTTTGATCCTGCCATGCAGTCTATTATTTCCACGCGGGCCGCACTAGAGCGAGACTTGCGCCATGCGCTCGAACACAACCAATTCAGCCTATATTACCAGTCACAGGTTTACCAAAATCACAGGGTAATCGGTGCCGAAGCATTGATACGCTGGATTCATCCTGAACGAGGTTTGGTTTCACCAGCAGACTTTATTCCCTTAGCTGAAGAAACCGGTTTAATACTGCCTGTGGGTCAGTGGGTGCTGGATACGGCCTGTGAGCAACTGAAACGGTGGGAGAGCCTGCCGCATATGCAGGACTTGCATCTGGCGGTTAATGTCAGTGCATGTCAGTTCCGTCAGGCCAATTTTGTTGCACTTGTCGAGCAGACTCTCCTGCGCCATGCCATCAATCCGGCACTGCTTAAACTTGAACTCACTGAAGGCATGGTGCTGGGCAATGTACAAGACGCTATTGCCAAGATGAATGCGTTAAGGAAAATTGGCCTGCGATTTTCAATGGATGATTTTGGTACCGGCTTTTCGTCACTGGCCTACCTGACCCAATTACCGCTTAATCAGCTGAAAATCGACCAGTCCTTTGTACGCAATATCGGCATCCAATCGACTGATGCAATCATCGTGCAAACCATCATCGGTATGGCACACAATCTCGGCATAGAGGTGATTGCCGAGGGCGTTGAAACTGAAGCGCAACGCGCCTTTCTGGAGCAGCATGGGTGTCCGACTTGTCAGGGTTATTTATTCAGTAGACCGGTACCGCTCGATCAGTTTGAGGCACTGCTAAAGAAAAACACACTCACCTCGACCTGAAAATTCGTATAACTATTTCTTGATGTCGTTAATCAAAAGCCCCCGAAGTGCTTCGGGGGCTTTGCTGAAAACGAGCGGGTGTTATTTTGCGCCCATCGCCAGAGCCTGTAAGCGCCCCTTTTCGCGATCGGCAGCATCGGGCAGATTCAACCAGCCCTGCAGATTGTCCATCACGAGATCGGTCAAGGCTCGCATCCAGTCGTCCCGGTCGTTGAGGCAGGGGATGTAGTGATATTCGCCGCCGCCTGCGTGCTGGAAATCCTCACGCCCTTCCATGGCGATTTCTTCCAGCGTTTCTAAGCAGTCTCCGACAAAACCCGGGCAGACAATATCCACGCGACGCGTTTTTTGCCGGCCCAGTTCCAGTAAGGTAGCGGTCGTGTAGGGTTTAATCCATTCGGCGCGTCCGAAACGTGATTGGAAGCTGACCACGTACTGTTCGCGCGTCAATCCCAGTGCTTCGGCGAGCAATCGACCGGACTTGTGACATTCGCAGTGGTAGGGATCGCCCTTGTCCAGTGTGTATTGCGGCACGCCATGAAAACTCATCACCAGTTTTTCCGGACGACCGTGTTTTTCCCAATACTCATTGATGTTGGCTGCCAGTGATTTGATATAACCTGGATCATCGTGAAAATGCTTGACGGTGCGGATGGCCGGCATATTGCGCATTTTTTGCAGTTCGCCAAACACTTGATCGAACGCCGGCGCGGTCGAACTGGCCGCATATTGCGGAAACAGCGGCACGACAAGGATGCGCTGGCAGTTTTGCGCTTTTAAGCGGCCCATAGCATCCGGTATCGACGGATTTCCATAGGTCATTGCAAATTCGACGGCGAAGGGTGCGCGCGTGCGTTCACCCAGATAGCCTTGCAACATAATGGCCTGTTTTTCCGTGTAGACGCGCAAGGGGGAGCCTTCAGCGAGCCAGACGCTGGCATATTTTGCGGCGGACTTTTTCGGGCGCACGTTCAAAATAATGCCGTTGAGTATCAGCCACCAGAGCGCTTTGGGAATTTCCACGACGCGCGGATCGCCCAGAAACTGTTTGAGGTACGGGCGCACAGCCTGTGCGGTGGGTGCGTCGGGTGTCCCTAAATTGACCAGCAAGATGCCGGTTTTTTCAGGTGTGCCGTGGGTATAGCCGGGTTCGGTCAGGTAGGTCATTTTGGATTTGCGTATGGTTTAGTGTGTAGAGGCTATCACGCGCAAGCGGGAATGGGCGCATTTTAAATTAACTGGACGCTACGATTTTAAATTTTTTATAAACGCTGTCAAAGTTTGACAAACAGCTGTTTGAAAACTACAGTGCCACACCCCTTAAGTAATTCCTTATACACCATGAAATTGACCTTCCTGTTCATTGCGATCGCTGCCAGTCTTTGCGCTTGTGGCAAAAAAGAAACCGCAGCGCCCGTCAACGCGGTGCGACCCGCGCTCACACAAATTGTCGGCGTGCAGGCAGGTGAGGGGGAGATTTTTTACAGCGGCGAGATTCGTGCACGCAATGAGTTGGCAGTGAGTTTTCGTACCGGCGGCAAACTGATCGCGCGTCCGGTTGAGGCGGGCATGCAGGTTAAATCAGGTCAGGTGTTGGCCAGATTAGATCCGTTGGACGCGGCCTTGCAAGCGGGGGCCGCCCGTGCGCAATACACGCTGGCCGAGAGCGAGGCGCTGCGCTATCGAGAGTTGCATCGTAAAGGCTTTGTCAGTCAGTCAGCGTTGGATGCAAAGGAAGCGGCCTTGCAAGCGGCGAGTGCACAGTCGGGGTTGGCGCACAATCAGTCTGATTACACCGTGCTGCGCGCGGCATACGACGGGGTGGTGGCGGCAACCTTAGCTGAAGCGGGTCAGGTGGTCAGTGCAGGACAAGCTGTGTTGCGACTGGCGCAATCGGGTGAAGTTGAAGTCGCTATCGAAATTCCTGAAGCGGATTATGCTGCGCGGCATGTGGGCGACAAGGCGGATATCGTGTTGCTGACAGCGACGGGGGAGCACATGAGCGGGCGCTTGCGTGAACTGTCGCCGTCCGCTGACCCTGTCAGTCGAACCTATGCCGCACGCGTGTCTGTCGCATCTCCACCCGCTCGACTTGCGCTGGGAATGACCGCACGGGTGCGTTTCGAAGCCGGTAAAACGAGCGCGGCCGAATTGCTGATTCCTGTTTCGGCGGTTTATCAGCAGGGGGCGCATCCGGCCGTTTGGATCGTCTCTGCCGATCACACGGTGAGTTTAAGGCCGGTCGAAATCAGCGCCTATCGAGACAGCGGTGCCGTGATTGCCAGCGGCTTGGCTTCGGGTGAGCGCATCGTGACGGCCGGGGTGCACAGATTGTCAGCAGGGGACAAAATTCAGTTGATCGCGCAGGTAGCAGCCCAATGAAAGGGCCGAATCTTTCCGCCTGGGCGTTGACGCACCAGCAAATGGTGCTGTATCTGATCATCGTGCTGACCGCGGCCGGGGTGATTTCCTATTTCAATTTAGGTCGCGCCGAGGATCCCGATTTTACCTTTAAGGTCATGGCGGTGCGCACGCAATGGCCGGGTGCGGATACCCAGCAGGTTGAGCACGAACTGACCGAGCGGATCGAGAAAAAGTTGCAGGAAACCGCCTGGGTCGATGTGTTGCGCTCGGCCTCCAAACCCGGTGAATCGATGGTGTTTGTGATGCTCAAGGATTACACGCCTAAGCAGGAAGTGCCGGAAGCCTGGCGTCAGGTGCGCAAGAAGCTCGACGATATTCGTCATACCTTACCCGCCGGCGTGCAGGGCCCGTTTCCCAATGAGGAATTCGGCGATGTGATGATCAATATTTTCGCGCTGACCGGAGACGGCTTTGATCTGGCCGACTTGCGCCGTCAGGCGGATCAGATCGCGCTCGATTTAAAACGCGTGCCCGATGTTAAGCGGGTCGAACTGATCGGGGTGCAGGATGAAAAGATCTATCTGGATGCGAGCCCCGCACGTCTGGCAAGCTTCGGCGTCACCCCGGCGCAAATCGGTGCAGCGCTGCAACAACAAAATGCCATCGCGCCTGCCGGATTTTTGGATACCAGTACCGACCGGATCTGGCTGCGCGTATCGGGCGGCTTCGACAGCATCGAGCGCATCCGCAATACCGATCTGCTGGTCAACGGCAAACATCTGCGACTGGGCGATATCGTTAAGGTCTCGCGAGGCTTGAATGAACCTGCACGTCCCGGCATGCGGGTGGAAGGGGTGCCTGCCATCGGGATCGGCGTCATCATGGACAAGGGCGGCAATGTGATCGGCCTGGGCGAGCATCTGAAGGCAGCCATGAAAACGATTTCAGCGAATTTGCCGGTCGGTATCGACGTCCACGTTGTCGCCGATCAGCCGGAAGTCGTCAAGGAGTCCGTGTCTTTGTTTCAGGATTCCTTGGGTGAGGCGATTTTGATCGTGCTGGTGGTGTCCTTTTTGAGTCTGGGCTGGCGCACAGGTACGGTGGTGGCCTTGTCCATTCCGCTGGTGCTGGCGATCACCTTTTTTATGATGAAGATTTTCGGCATTGATTTGCAGCGCATCTCGCTGGGCGCGCTGGTGATCGCATTAGGCTTGCTGGTCGATGATGCGATCATCGCGGTTGAAATGATGGTCGTGAAAATGGAGCAGGGCTGGGACCGGTTTCAGGCGGCCACCTACGCCTATACCTCGACGGCCTTCCCGATGCTGACCGGCACGCTGATTACGGCGGCGGCCTTTACGCCGGTCGGCTTCTCGAAATCAGCCGCCAGCGAATATACCTTTTCGATTTTCGCCGTGGTGACCATCGCGTTGATCGTGTCGTGGCTGGTGGCGGTGGTGTTCACGCCTTACTTGGGCTACAAGCTGCTCGATCCTGCCAAGCTGATCGCCAATGCACAAAAGCACGGCGAGGATATCTACGACACGCCGTTCTACCGGCGTTTTAGCGCGCTTCTGGTGTGGTGTCTGAAAAATCGCTGGAAGGTGATCGGTGGCACGCTGCTACTTTTTGTGTTGTCGATTGTGGCATTCGGTCAGGGCGTACAAAAGCAGTTTTTCCCCTCTTCCAGTCGTCTGGAATTGCTGGTCGATGTCTGGCTGCCGCAGGGCGCGTCGCTCAAAGCCACCGGCCACGAAGTGGCTCGCATCGAGGACCTGCTCAAGCGCGATCCGGCTGTCAACAGCTTTTCCTGTTATGTGGGCAACAGCTCGCCGCGCTTCTTCTTGTCGCTGGATGTGAAACTGTTCAGCGATAATTACGGTCAGTGCGTGATTCTGACTAAAGATTTTAAGGCGCGCGAAACCTTGAAGTTGCGACTGGAGCAGATTTTTACCTCCGCTGAAGGGGGCTTCGGTCATATACACCCGCATGTGCTCAGGCTGGAGAATGGCCCGCCGGTCGGTTATCCGGTGCAATTCCGTGTCAGCGGTGCGGACGTCGAGCAGGTGCGCCTGATTGCCGAGCAGGTCTCTACAATGATGCGCGCTAATTCCCATTTGCAGGATGTCAGTTTTGACTGGAACGAAAAAGTCAAAAGCGTGCATCTGGTCGTTGATCAGGACAAGGCGCGCGTTTTAGGGATTTCGAGTCGCGACATCGCACAGACGATGCAAGGCTGGCTCAATGGCGTGGCGCTCACCCAGTATCGTGAAGACGATCAGCTGATCGACATAGTGTGGCGGGGTGCCGCCGATGCTCGCACGCTCGATCGTCTGGCGGGGCTGGATATTCCGACCGCTGGTGGTCGCCATGTTCCCTTGTCTCAGGTCGCGCGTCTGGTGCCGGTGCTCGAAGAGGCCGTGGTCTGGCGTCGCAACCGGCAGCCGACTATGTCGGTGTTAGCGGATATGAGCGACAAGACGCAACCTGCCACGGTGTCCCGTCAGTTGGACGCGCAGCTCAATGCACTGCGTGAGACGCTGCCGGCAGGGTTTCATATCGAGATGGGCGGTAGCGTCGAGGAGTCCGCCAAGGGTGAAAAAGCGATCATGGCGGTGATGCCGCTGATGCTGGTGGGCGTGATAACCTTGCTGATGATGCAGTTGCAAAGCATCAGTCGCACCATCATCGTGCTGCTCACCGCGCCCTTGGGGATGATAGGCGTGACCGCCGCGCTGCTGATCTTTCAGGTGCCGTTCGGTTTCGTCGCCAATCTGGGCTTTATCGCGCTAGCCGGTATGATCATGCGAAATTCGGTGATACTGGTCGATCAAATCCGCCAGGATGAGGCCGAAGGTAAAAGCAGTTGGGAGGCTATAGTCGGCTCCACCGTGCGGCGTTTCCGTCCCATCATGCTGACCGCGGCCGCCGCGATTCTGGCGATGATCCCGCTGACCCGTCAGGTGTTCTGGGGGCCGATGGCCGTCACCATTATGGGCGGGTTGGTGGTGGCAACCCTGCTGACCTGCCTGTTTTTGCCGGCGCTGTATGCCGCGTGGTTTAGGGTGAAAGAGGAATGATGCCGCAAGGGCATTCCCACGAAACTACGGAGCTAAAGCTCCTGTTTCTGAGTGAAGGAGGCGGGATTGAGGATTCAGGGGCCTGTGCAGGGCGGATGTCTTCATGCAATCCGTTGTATGATTATTTAATTTATTTAATATATTAATATAATCAATAAGTTGCATTCATTTTTTGATTGGGGTTGGTGAGGGTGGAACGTTACCCTAACGTTGCCAGTAGCTCGATTTTTGGAGCTTTTGCCTGAACAACTTTCTGGATGCCATGCCCCGCCGGGTTGGCCTGACGTTGTGAAATGAGCAGCCCCATCTTTTCAAGCAGTCCGATATCTTTGGAGATGGACGAACGGTTGCGATGCAGGCTATGGGACAGTTCATTAATTGTCCTCGACTCGTGCATCACCTCAAGCATCAAACGACGACGCCCTTCCGAGAGTACGGTAAACATCTGTTGCGGGTCTTCGAATGAGAGCGTCAGTTTTTCTTCAAACGCGTCGCCTCGATCAGCTCTTTGTGCAGCATCCTTCGCACGCGAGAAGAAGCCCGCCACGTCATCAGTGCGTATCACGATTTTGGTCATAGCATTTTTCCTTGTGTCTGGTTAATAATTTCCAACCACTCCTGCTGGAATCTTTCCTGCGTCGCTTCAAAACTCACGAACTTGACCGCTTCGATCTTACCCATGTAATGACGGTGATGATAATCGTGTGCATTGTCGAAACCGAGAACCCGGCCGTTATCGCCCCTGTGAATCGCGCGGTTGATGTAGGCCAGGTTGTACCGGGTCACTACGGTCTTGCCATGTTCCATATGCCCCCAGACCTCATAACTCAATAGCCAGCCACCTGATTTCGGCTTGAGTTCGAATCGTTCCTGTTCGAGCAGTGTTTCCTTGGTTGGTTTAGACATTCAATCTCCAGATGTGCACCATCATAGCGTACCTGAATGGATGTGTCTCGTTCCATCGGTTCATGTAAGTCAGTCGATGTGGTGGAGCTGTCGCTGGTCAAGGCAGTCGCTGTCGCCCGCCTGATACTCGCCGCAGATCATCGGGCGTTGGGCGTAGATGGTGCACAACATGGTTTTTCTGTTGAGAGCGGCGCACCAGCCATCCTCTAGTCGCGCCATCACCCAGCCGCCCCAGCGATCCTGTTCGGTCAATTCGACTGGTATGTCATCGTCCCCCATCAGCATTACCTCAAGGCGGCAGCAGCAGGCTTTGCAGGTGGCGCAGGTGGTGGGCTCTTGTGTGTCGCAAGCAGATATAGTCATAGCGTGCATTCTCGCATCCTGCCGGATTTATGCCAAATATGAACGGGCGATAATCTTTAAAACGGCTTTTCTTCCACGAAAGACACGAAGCGGGGTAAGCAGGCAATCCGCAAAGCGGATGCTCGCAAATTCACGAAATAGGGTAAGCAGGTATTTCGACGTAAGGCGAAAGCTCGCAAAGAAAACAATTAATTGCATAAGTTTATCGATCTACCTAACGGGTGAGACAACAAATCAAAACATGCCTTTGAATTTGTTCGTGTTTGTTCGTGATTTTTGTGGACAACTGCTTTTATAAGATAATGGGATAATGCCGTATGAAAAATAAATCCCCCGCTAGCGCGAAAGTGCGCCCCGTTTCCGTCGAAAAACTGCATCCGGGAAATCCGCATCGCGGTCGCTATGATTTCACGCAATTGATAGTCGCGAGCCCCGAGCTGGCGGCGTTTGTCTCGATCAATCCCTATGGCGATGCATCGATTGATTTTGCGAATCCTGCCGCGGTCAGAGCGCTCAACCGCGCACTGCTGATTCAGTATTACGGCATTCAAGGCTGGGACATTCCTGCACGCTTCCTGTGTCCGCCGATTCCGGGGCGCGCGGATTATCTGCACTATCTGGCGGATATGCTGGCCGAAGGTGGCGTTGTGCCAACGGGGTTGCGGGTGCTCGATATCGGTACGGGGGCCAACTGCATTTATCCTTTGCTAGGACACCGCACGTTTAGCTGGCAATTTGTCGGTAGCGACATTGATCCGGCAGCGCTTGAAAACGCGCAACGCATACTGGACGCCAATCCCGATTTGAGCGGTGCGATCGAGCTACGTTTGCAGCGCTCACAGCAGGCGATTTTCAACGGGGTGGTGAGGCCAGGTGAGACTTTCGATCTGACCCTGTGTAATCCGCCGTTTCATGGCTCGCTGGCAGAAGCCAATCTGGGCACGCAGCAAAAGTGGAAGAACCTGGGTAAAGGGGCTTCGCGTGCGCTCAACTTCGGCGGGCAGGGTGCGGAGCTTTGGTGTCGGGGCGGTGAGGAGGCGTTTGTCTGCCGGATGATCGCCGAGAGTGCTCAGGTTAACTGCCTGTGGCATAGCTCGCTGATCTCCAAATCGTCCAGCTTGCCGGGCGTCTACCGCGCGCTTAACAAGGCGGGCGTGCAGGAGGTCAGGACGATAGAGATGGCGCAGGGACAGAAGAAGAGCCGGTTTGTTGCCTGGACTTTTCATGATGCGTCACAGCGGCGCGACTGGTTTATCAAGGGCGCTTTAGTGAAATAAAATATTTAAATTCAATCTAGTAGGCTAATGTATCTAGGTCGTATGGCATATTGCTAGCCGATTTTCAGGCTGGTACTGTGGGTTGCAGGGGGCGTCCCCTGTTTGAATACGCACACGCTGTTGTGCACCCCACTAATCACCAGGAGATCATGATGGCAGATGCAAACTGTTGCACACCAGCTAAGGTTGGTTGTTGTCCCGAGTTCGAGCCTTGTGCTGTTTGCGATGTTCTTAATTTTACCTACCGATTGCCCTTTTACCCGCTGGTTTTGGCAGCCGATCAGCGGCAAACGGTGCCGGTCGAAGTCATCCTTCACTATCGTTTGACCCGCTGTGCCGGGCCGCTCTCCATGGGCGATGTGATGTATACGACGACGCTGATGCCGGGCGAACAGGTCAGGCTCAATTCAAGCGACCGGCATACGCGGTTCAGTTTCGACAGTGAAACGCAGCTGAGCTACCGCAACCAGTCGACTTCCGAAGAGTCCTATTATGCGGCGGGTATGGCGCACGGCATGAGCAATCTGAGTGTGCTCGATACCACGAACGCGAGCTCCTCTTTTAGTTCCTCGTCGGTCAGCGGGGGCGGCGGGGCTGGCATCGATCTTGGCTTTGTTAGCATCGGCGGTTCGGCAGCAGGCAGCTCGCACGATGCGAGTTCGGCCAGTTCGCTGGCGCATTCTCTGAGTCAGCATGCCGAATCACTGCATCAGCACATGGAGGTGAGTACGCGGGCGGCGGCCTCTACGTCGATCGGCGAGGTGGCGACCCGCAATCACCAGCAGACGGAATCAGAGGATCAGTATGAAGCGGCCTCTAGAACCTTTACCAATCCGAATCAATGCCATGCAATCACTTTTTTGTTTTACCGCATCAACAAATGCCAGACGGTCAAATTTGAACTGGTCAAGATAGCGCGGCATATTGCGGACCCGGCAGCACCCACCGGCGTTGCGCTCAATCCACCGAAGGCTGTGACCGGTGTGGCGGTGCATCCGGGCGCGGTGCTGGCAACGGGGGCGAATCGTCTCGACGTTGCGCGTCGTGCGCTTGAGAGCGCAGCCATTGAGCGCGGGGCTGTGCAGTCCGTCAGGTCGTATTCAGTGTTAAATCAGCAAAAGGCGATTCCGGTTGAGTTGAGGCTTGCAGCCTTAAAGCAGGTTGATCATGATCTGGTGAAAGCCGGGATGCTGGACAAGGTCGGCGGCGAGGTTGCGCCAGAATTGCAAAAGACGCTGAGCTGGAGCAAAACCATGGCGATTCCAACCCCGGGCGTGCTTGTCAAAGGCTGTCTGGATGAATGCTGTATTTGCGAGCCTGAACTCAAAGAACTCATGGCACTCGATCGGGAGCATAAAGAACTGGAGAATCAGCTGTTGAAGAAGCAGATTGAGCTGCTCGAGCAGTCGCAGCAATATCGCTGTTGTCCTGCAGGCGAGGCTGTCGCTTAGTGATGTGAGGGCGCTGAAGCGCCCTCACGGTTTTCAGCACTTCCGCGTGCTCGCGCGGCCGTCTTGACTTTGCTCACGCCCGTCCGTACGATGCAATTCCCGTTTACGCCGAAAAATAAGGAATTGTCATGATCAAAACTGTGCTGGCCGTCGCTATATTCTCGCTTTTTTCATCCGCTGCTTTTTCCGCTGACAATCATGCCTCACGAGAGGACGCGTTGTCTTTGGTTGCCAAGGCCGTCAAAGCGATCGGCGCCGACCGCGACGGGACGCTTAAGGAGATTACGGCGAAGGATAAAAAGTGGGTCGATCGCGATCTTTATCCTGTGGTCTATGACATGAGCGGCAAGTGTCTTGCGCACGGTCAAAATGAAAAAAGTGTCGGCAAAGATTTGATCGATGTGGAAGATGCCGATGGTAAGCCTTTCGTCAAAGAGCGTGTTGAGCTCGCCAAAACCAAGTCGAAATTTTCACAGGAATATAAATTCAAAGATCCTGAGAGCAAGAAGGTATTGCCAAAAACAGCGTATTGCGAAAAGACCGGCAACGACATCATCTGCGCAGGCGTCTACAAACGTTAAACCGATTGAACCTCGGGCGGGAATTTTTAAATTCGACGCCCGCGGCCACCGCCTCATTATTGGAATGCCTTTAGCATGAATATCAAGACCAAAGTACTCGTTCCTTCCATGGTGGCTGTCGTGATGATGCTGTTGCTGGGTATCGTCAGTTTTGTCGGAATGCGCACCACGCAGCAGTCGCTGACCGATTTCTCCGGTAAGGGGATGCAGCACATGGCGCTTTTGAATGACGGTCGGGGTGAATTGCTCGATACCAATGTCAGAGCCTATCGTCTGTTTTCATCGATGGCCAATTTTGATCAGGCACGTATTGCAACGGATACGCAGGCGATCCTGATGCATGCGGACAAGGCGCTGGGACTGATCAAATCCATTCGTGAGCGCCCTGATCTTGATGAGGATGAAAAGGCGTTGCTGGTGTCGCTTGATGAGCCGCTGGCCAAATATCGCAAGAGTGTTGCGCAGGCCATCGATATGGCGTCGTCTGACATCGATTCCGGTACCGGCATGATGCGGGCTGCAGATAAGCGTTTTGTCGAAATTGATGCCAAGTTGCAAACGCTGCTGGAAAACCAGAAAAAGGAAGCGGATCGCGTGGTCGCTGACACGATTTCCAGAGCGTCCAATATTTTGATGATCGAACTGCTGGTGTTTGTTGTTGGTGTGGCAGGATCGGTTGCAATCGCTTTGATTTTAAGTGGAAAAATTGTCTTGCCTATGCTCGATGCCATACGCACGGCGACCTCGATTTCGAAGGGGGATTTGACGAATGCGATTGCAATTCGCGGTGAGGATGAAACGGGCGACTTGCTGCGTGCGCTGTCAGTCATGCAAGACAGTCTGCGTCAGCTGATCGGTCAGATCGGCAGCAATGCGCAAAAATCAGCCACTTCATGCAGCGAGATGGCTGGCGCGCAAAGGGAAATGCAATCGTCGATAGAAGGGCAGCATGATGCCACTTCCGCTGTGGCCTCTGCCATTGAACAGATGAGCGTGAGCATGAGCAATATTCATGAGAACGCCAACCAATCGTTTGCCGCCAGCCACGCGTCTGACGAGCTGGCGACGCAAGGCGTGGTTATCATTCAAAGCGCGTTCGATGAAATCAAGCGCATTGCCGAAACGGTCAGGGAGGCGGCGAATGTTGTCGAATGCGTAGGGCAACAGTCGCATGAAATTTCGGCGATTGTGCGCGTGATTCGTGAGGTGGCGGATCAGACTAATTTGCTGGCGTTGAATGCGGCGATTGAGGCGGCGCGGGCAGGTGAGGCGGGGCGCGGGTTTGCGGTGGTCGCGGATGAAGTGCGCAAGCTTGCCGAAAAAACGGCCAGTTCGGCTGGCGAGATCACCAAGATGATAGCCGGCATACAGGAGAGTTCAGCTCAGGCGGTACAAAACATCCATCATGCTGTCGAACAGGCTGAAACAACGGCCAATTATGCAGAAAATGCCCGCGAATCCATAGAACGCATACACAGCAGCGCGGTGAAAAGCGAGGGATTTGCGCGCGATATTACCCGTGCGATCGGTGAGCAATCGAAAGCGAGCAGCCTGATTGCCCAGAAAATTGAGGGTATCTCCCGCATGAGTGAAGAAAATGCGCAAAGCGTGATGCATTCGGGGCAGGCGATGCATGAACTGGAAAACGAATCGCAGGTGTTGCAGGCGGCCGTAGCGCGCTTTAAAGTCTGAATCGCTAAGCGACGCGTAATTACAGCAGAGTGCTGATAAGCGCTCTGTTATCATATTGCCATGCTCAATATACTTAACATGTCTTACCTGCAGGGCGGCGAACCGCTGTTCAGCGGGGCAAATTTGCAGGCGTTTGCCAATCAGCGCATCGGGCTGGTCGGAAAAAACGGTTGCGGTAAATCCACTCTATTTCGTTTAATTCGAGGCGAACTTCAACCCGAAAGCGGCGAGGTCTCACTGCAAAGCGGCAAGACGCTGGCCTACGTCGAACAGGAAATCGAAAACTCGGATCAGAGCGCGATGGAATTTGTGCTCGATGGCGATTTGAAGTTACGCCAGTTGGAAAAAATTCTGGCCAAAGAACAGCATGATACGGCCTGGTTTGAAGCGCAGCAGCACTTCGAAGCCATCGACGGTTATGGCGCGCCGGCTCGTGCCGCGCAACTGTTGAGCGGACTGGGGTTCGATACCGACAGTCTGGAGCGACAGGTTGCCAGTTTTTCCGGCGGCTGGCGCATGAGATTAAATTTGGCGCGTGCGTTGATGCATAGAGCCGATTTGCTGCTACTCGATGAACCGACCAACCATCTGGATCTGGAAGCAATTCTTTGGCTGGAGCAATATCTGGCCCGTTATCCGGGCAGTATTCTGCTGGTGTCGCATGATCGGGAATTCCTCAACGCCACGGTGAACCGCATCGCCCATGTGCACGACTGTGTGATCGATTGCTATGCCGGCGATTACGACGATTTCGAACGCGCGCGCGCCGAGAAGATTGCGCAACAAAATCAAGCCTATGAGACTCAGCAGTTAAAAATTGCCCATCTGGAAGATTTTGTGCGGCGTTTTCGCGCCCAGGCCACTAAGGCCAAGCAGGCGCAAAGCCGCATCAAGGCGCTCGATAGGCTGACCCGCATCGCTGCGGTACATATTACCGATGGTCACTTCGAGTTGGAGATCGAAGCGCCGGAACGTAGTCCGGATCTTCTGATGCGTCTGGATAATATGGGGTTTTCCTACGGCGAAAAGTCGCTGTTCAAAAATATGAATATGGTGCTCAGGGCCGGTGCGCGCATCGCGCTGCTGGGGCCTAACGGTGCGGGTAAATCGACACTGATCAAACTGCTGGTGGGCGAGTTGGCACCCACCTCGGGTCGCTTAGACATTACCCCAGATATTCGCATCGGTTATTTTGCCCAGCATCAGCTGGAAAATCTCGACAGCAATGCGACGCCCTTGCAGCATATGGAAAGTGTTGCTCCGAAAGAAACCACGCTGGCCTTGCGCACCTTTTTGGGTCGCTTCGGTCTGGCCGGAAACAGTGAGGATAGGCCGGTCGCGAGTTTTTCGGGCGGCGAAAAGAGTCGCTTGGCGTTAGCCTTGCTGGCCTGGCAAAAACCGCATCTGTTGCTGCTTGATGAACCGACCAATCACCTGGATCTGGATATGCGCGATGCGCTGACGATCGCGCTGGAAGAATACACGGGTGCCGTGGTGATCGTCTCGCATGATCGCAGCCTGATACGCGCCGTAGCGGATGAATTGTGGCTGGTGGCGGACGGTGAGGCGAAACAGTTTGACGGCGATCTGGAAGACTATAAGAGTTGGATTGAGTCACGCCGCCCAAGTGTAACCGTGCAAGCCAAACCTGAAAAAATAGCGCAAGCCGCAGCCCCCAAGGTGAATAAAAAAGCGTTGCAATCGAAGCGCAGCAAGCTCGAAGTCGAGTTGAACAGGGTGCAGGCGGAACTGACCGAGATCAATGCGAAACTGGGCGATCCTGCAACCTATAGCGATTGCAGCAGCGATTTTCTGGCCAAACTTAACGCAAGGCGTGAAATCGTGCAGGCGAAGGTCGATGAACTCGAAGAGAGTTGGCTGGAACTCGAAATGGCGCTGGAAGAATAAAGACAGGATCGAGACCGCAAGGGTCTTCCCCGCACAACTAAGCCCGCAAGGGGCTTCCCACGGAGCTACGGAGATAAATCTCCTGCTTCTGAATGAAGGGGCTACGCCCCATGTTGTTGCGTGAAGGATTCATGATAAGCGGATGCGAGCGTTTGATATTGATTATTGGTGTGAAAAGCCAAAGGTATCTATCTTGATATATACCTGTTGCCGGTTTATACTTTGGCCTTGATCAACGCAGAAGGAGTCTGCCATGAGCCAGTTAGCTAAGTTGTTCATCAACGGAAGAAGTCAGGCTGTCCGCCTGCCGCTCGCTTATCGGTTTGATACGAAAGAAGTTTTTATCCGCCGTGATCCAAAGACAGGGGATGTGATTTTGTCTCGTAAGCCCTTGACGTGGGATGGTTTTTTCGCGGCACTCAATGAAACCGTGGTGCCTGCCGATTTCCTGATTGAGAAAGACCGCAATCAGGACAGGTCGGAGCGCGATCCTTTTGAGGCGTGGAGCGAATGATGCTATACATGCTCGACACCAACACGGTAAGTCATCTGATTAAAAAGCATCCGGGCGTATCCCGTCGCGTGGTGAAGGTTCCCATGACATCGCTGTGTATTTCATCTATTACTGAAGGCGAAATCCTGTTTGGCCTTGCGAAGCGACCGGACGCCACACGTTTACACACTGCCGTGAAAGAGTTTCTGCTGCGTGTCGATGTGTTGCCTTGGGATAGCGACGTTGCAGAATGCTATGGCACTGCGCGCGCAAGCCTTGAACAGAAAGGGAAAATACTTGGATCACTTGACCTGCTGATTGCGACCCATGCCTTGCATGCAGGAGCGATATTGGTAACGAACGACGGTGCTTTCGCACAGGTTCCCGGCTTGCAGGTCGAGGACTGGACAATTTGATCTGGTGCGGTGACTGACTGACGAAGATTGGAAGCTACTTCCTGTCGTTTTCTGCATACATCAATTGAACCATTCCCTCAACGATGCGTATGTCTCGCGGCGAGAGCCGCAACAGTTTGTCCACAATAGGAATTATTCCTGCGTATTCTTTCCCTAATACCACCAAACCCGTCTGCTGCACGGCTGACGGTAATGCCGTTTCAGTCCTCTCGCCCGAGCCGTAGCGCAGCCACTGCGCCGATATCCCCAGCCAGGCCGCCAGTGCCAGTAACTTTGGTTGCGTTGGCATGGCCTCCGAGAGTAACCATTTTCTGACGTCGTTCGCTCAGCTATTCGGAGACGGCACGGTTTTTATAAGTCAGGCTTGCACCAATTCCGCCACTCCTTCGAGGTATAGCCGTTCAGGTGCAATATCGATTTCGCCGGGCCACGTGACGGTGCCGTAATTAACTTTAGCGAGGCTGAAAAATTCTGGATTTTGTAAAGGCTGAAAAACAGGGTAGTGCAGGTAAGGCGACATATCAAAGTACTTGTGTTCGCCATTCTCAAATGTCAGTAGCAGATGGTGATCCGGTAGAGCTTGCGCAGCAATAACTTCAGGCAGCATGTTCATCCCCTAATGCAATGGGTCAATACGAAATATTGCTTCACCATTAACGGCCAAAGTCCAGTCGGCCATCAACTCTTCTTCATGCAGGTCTATCCACACTTGAACCTGACGAATCTTTTTTATTGGTAAATTACCTTCAAGTAGCTCCCCGCTAGGAATGATGAACACGGCCTTTTGTCCTTGATATTCAACGTGGATGTGAGGAAGGTTATGTTGTTTTGTATCCAAAAAAAGCATACGAATAATGATGCCGTAAAACATGCTGATCGTTGGCATGGCGATTCCTTCTTGATTTGAAGTGAGATTTACTTGGCAAATACTACCTTGCGCTGGGCTGTCGTGCAATCACGCATCAAGGTGTCATCAACAAATGTCGCGCAAAAAATTGGATTCAATCTTACCTGAATCAAGTCTTCCGCTTTGTCATTAGCTGCCCGTTGTGGTTTAATCACGCCCATGAAATTACCCTTTAAAAACGTCGCACTGATTGGTAAGCACAAATCGCTCGACGTGGCCGTGCCGCTGTTGCGTCTGGCGGCATTTCTGTCTGCCCGCGGTCTCGGCGTGATTGTGGATAGTCTGACGGCCGAACAGTTAGTAGACTGCCCGTATCCTGCGATGACGCTGGAGGAAATGGCCAAGGTCACTGATCTTGCAATCGTGATTGGCGGCGACGGCACCTTGTTGAATATCGCGCGCACTTTTTCCCCGCACCACGTACCGCTGATCGGCGTAAATCAGGGGCGACTGGGTTTTCTGACCGATTTGACGCTGGAGAATATGCTGGAGAGTATCGGTGCGATGCTGGACGGTCAGTATGTCACCGAGCGTCGTTTGTTGCTATCCGCCCGCGTGATGCGCGAGGGTCTGGAAGTCTTCAACGGACTGGCTTTTAACGAAGTGGTCGCGCATCGCACGCAGATCAGCAGTATGGTCGAATTCGAGGTGCGCATTGACGGCGAATATTTGTACAATCAGCGTGCGGACGGGTTGATCGTTTCGACGCCGACCGGTTCGACGGCCTACGCGATGTCGGCAGGCGGTCCGATTTTGCATCCGGGGCTCGATGTGCTGGAACTGGTGCCGATTTGCCCGCATACCTTGAGTAACCGGCCTATCGTGGTGAACGGATCATCCGTGCTGGAGATTCTGATGCACCGCTGCAGCGATACCCGCGTGCGTCTGGATAGTCACACCAGTTTCGATATGCAATTGCACGACCAGATTATCGTGACCCGTTATTCGGGGCATGCGCACCTGCTGCATCCGGTAGGACACAGCTATTATCACACCCTGCGTGAAAAACTGCAGTGGAATCAATCACTTTAACTTTCTGAGCTAATATGCTGAAATTTTTAAGCATCCGTGACTTTGTCATCGTATCTCAGCTTGAGCTTGAGTTTTGCGCCGGATTTACCGCGCTGACCGGCGAGACGGGAGCCGGTAAATCCATTTTGATCGATGCCTTGTTGCTGGCGCTGGGTGAACGCGGCGATGCGGCGATGGTGCGCAATGGATGCGAGCGCGCCGAAATTACCGCGGAATTTGATGTGAGCGCGCAGCCCGGATTACAGAGTTGGCTCAAGACGCAGGAACTCGAAGGCGATGATGGCGTGTGTTTGATGCGGCGACTGCTCGATGCGGGAGGCCGTTCGCGCGGTTTTATCAACGGACGCAGCGCGACACTGCAACAGATGCGCGAAGCGGGTGAGTATTTGCTCAATATTCACGGCCAGCATGCGCATCAGTCCTTGCTGCAAGCCGATGCGCAGCGGGAGTTGCTCGACGAATTCGCCGGATTGCAGTTAAGCGTCGCGCAGGTGGCGACTGATTTTCGCCAGTGGCAGGCGCTGATGCGCCGCCGCATTGCGCTGAGCGAGAATTCACAGGCGGTTGCGGCCGAGCGCGAGTTACTGTCTTTTCAGCACAATGAACTCGAAGCGCTCGCTTTTAATGTCGCCGATTGGGACGCGTTGCAGGCCGATTACGCGCGGATGGCGCATGCCGCCGGTTTGCTTGAAACAGCCGCGTTCGGTATCGACGCGCTAAGTGATGCGGAGACGGCGTGTTTGTCGCAAATGAACGCCCTGATGACACGTTTGCGCGATGGTATGGTGCATGATGCGACCCTCGGTGAGCCATTGCGTATGCTCGAATCGGCTCAGGCTGAATTGCAGGAAGTCGTGTACAGCCTGCGGCATTATCAGCAGCGTCTGGAGGCGGATCCTCAACAGATGGCGCAGAAGGAGGCTCGAATTCAGTATGTCATGGATTTGGCGCGTAAATACCGCGTTTCACCCGAGCGGCTGGGTGACGTGTTGCAGCAGGTTGCGCAGCGTCTGACTGAATTGGGTGCTGAGGCGGATCTGGAAGAATTGCAGCAACAGGAGACGGCCGCACGTAATCGTTATCTGGAAAATGCGCGCACATTGAGTGGCGCAAGACGACTGGCAGCCGATAAATTGTCGCAGCAAATTACCGCTGCGATGCAGACGCTGGCGATGCAGGGCGGAAGTTTTGCGGTGGCCTTGCTGCCCCAGGCGGAGGGGAATGTGCACGGGCTTGAGGCGGTTGAGTTTCAGGTGGCGGCCAACCCCGGCGTACCGACGCGCAGTCTGGCGAAAGTCGCCTCCGGCGGTGAGCTCTCGCGCATCAGTCTTGCAATGCAGGTGGCAACCAGTCAGGTGGCGTCGGTGCCTACCTTGATTTTCGATGAGGTGGACAGCGGGATCGGCGGGCGTGTCGCGGAAATTGTCGGCCTGTTGCTCAAACAGCTCGGTCGCCAGTATCAGGTATTGTGCGTGACCCATTTGCCGCAAGTGGCCGCGATGGCCGATAGCCAGTGGCAGGTGAGCAAGGCGGTGGAAGCCGGGGTGACCTTAAGTCGCATCGAAGTGCTGGGGGAGGCTCAGCGTATCGAGGAAATCGCCCGCATGTTGGGGGGGGTGACGATTACCGATACCACGCGTCGCCATGCGGCGGAGATGCTGGGTGTGGCCGGTTGAGGTATTATGTGGCGGATTTTAGAAATTACGAGACTTTAAACCATGCGCATTAAAATTGTTCTGTTGTCCTTGTTGTTAGCTTCCTGCGGCAGTATCGCTGTCCCAACGCTGTCGCCCTATAAAATGGATATTCGTCAGGGCAATTTTGTGACCGCAGAAATGCGCGACAAAATCAAGGTCGGCATGTCGCGGGCGCAAGTGCGTTTTGCGCTGGGTACGCCGATGATCAGTGATGTGTTTCACGGCAATCGCTGGGACTATGTGTACCGTCTGGAGCAAAAGCGCGAGCTGGTCGATCAGCAGCGCTTGACGCTGTATTTCGAGGGTGAAAATCTGGTCCGCATCGATGACAGTGCGCTGACGGTAAAGCCGGTCACACCAGACGTTAAAACGGCCGAATAGTCGTAGAGGAAAAGGGTAAATGAATAAAATTAAAATAGCGATTGCCGGCAGCAGTGGCCGTATGGGGCGCGTGTTGCTCGACTGTGTGGCGGCGGCCGATGATCTGGTGTTGCATGCGGCCTTGGAGCATGCAGGCAGCGCGATGCTGGGACGCGATGCGGGCGAATTGTCCGGTGCGCCTTGCGGTGTGAAAATCAGTGCCGATGTCGAAGCAGCTCTTGCGGGCGCGGATGTGCTGATCGACTTTACCCGTCCCGAAGGCACGCTGGATCATCTGGCCATCTGCCGCCGGCTCGGCGTGAATATGGTGATCGGCACCACCGGCTTTAATGCGCAGCAAAAGGCGCAACTGGGTGCGGGCGCTCAGGATATCGGCATCGTGTTTGCGCCCAACATGAGCGTTGGCGTGAATCTGTTGTTCAAATTGCTGGAAACCGCGTCGCGTGTATTGTCTGAAGGCTACGATATTGAAATTATCGAGGCGCATCATCGCCATAAGGTGGATGCCCCCTCCGGCACGGCGCTGGGTCTCGGCGAAGTGGTTGCGCGCACACTGGGGCGTGATTTGAGTGAATGCGCGGTGTATGGCCGCGAAGGCGTGACCGGCGAACGCGATCCGTCTACCATCGGATTTGCAACCGTCCGTGGCGGTGACATTGTGGGCGATCACACCGTGCTGTATGCGGGGATCGGCGAACGTATCGAAATCACCCATAAGGCCAGCAGTCGGGCAACCTTTGCGCTGGGTGCACTGCGTGCGGCGCGTTACCTGAAAGTTAATCCGGCCGGGATGTACGACATGCAGGATGTGTTGGATCTGAAATAGGCTTAATAAATACACACTCGATGATCAAAAAATTCCTCAAACGCGTCTTTCGCCGTTCGGCTAAAGTCAAAACGCTAGGCAATGCGCAGGTGATTCCGTTCTCCTTGCACGGCGTGCCGCGCGAACAGATAAGCTATGGTGCTAAGCGTGTCACCGATGGTCTTCAGGCGGCCGGTTTCAAGGCGTTCGTGGTAGGCGGTGCGGTGCGCGATCTGCTGCTTGACAAGATACCGAAAGATTTCGATGTGGCGACGGATGCGACGCCAGAGGAAGTCAAGCGCGTGTTCCGCCGCTCGCGCATCATCGGACGGCGTTTCCGTCTGGTGCATGTGATGTTTGGCGAAGAACTGGTCGAGGTTGCGACCTTCCGCTGCATGATAGACACGGAAGATGCGCAGACTGATGAGCATGGACGCTTGTTGCGCGATAACGAATTTGGCGATCAGGAACAGGATGCTGCGCGGCGCGATTTTACCGCGAATGCCTTGTTCTACGATCCGACAACGCAGGAAATCTACGATTACCACCGCGGTTATCAGGATACCCGTAACGGTGTGCTGCGCATTATCGGTGACCCCTTGGTGCGCTATCGTGAAGATCCGGTGCGTATGCTGCGCGCGGTGCGACTGTCGGCCAAGCTGGGAATTACGCTCGACCCTGTGACCGCAGCGCCGATTGCCCAACTGAAGTCTCTGCTCGATAACGTGCCTGAAGCGCGTATGCTCGACGAAGTGCTGAAGATGCTGCTGTCCGGGCATTCGGTCGAATGCATACAGCAGTTGCGCAAGATGGAGTTGCATCACGGTTTGCTGCCGCTGCTCGACGTGATCATGGAACAGCCGATGGGCGAGAAATTCATCATGCTGGCGTTGAAAAATACCGATGAGCGCCTGAGTCAGGAAAAGTCGGTGTCACCTGCGTTTTTGTTTGCCTGCCTACTCTGGCATGAGGTGTTGTCAGTCTGGAATGCGCTGGTCGCACAAGGCGAGCGTCCCTTGGGCGCGATGCATATCGCGATGGAGGAGGTGCTGGCGCGTCAAAAGAAAAAGCTGGCAATCCCGCATCGACACGATGCCGTTATGAAAGAAATCTGGTTGATGCAGCAACGCTTCGATCAGCGTGCAGGTCAGCGGCCTTGCCGTTTGCTGGAGCAACCGCGTTTTTGCGCCGGTTTCGATTTTCTGCTGCTGCGCTGTGCCAGCAATGAAGTCGATAATGAGTTAGGACTCTGGTGGGACGAGTTTCAAGATGCCAGTGAAGGGCGCCGTCAGGAAATGCTGCAACCCGAAGGCGCAGGGGCGGCGAAGAAGCGTCGTCGTAAACCGCGCAAAAAACCGGCCGGTGAGCCGGTTGATAGCGGGCAGGGTGCTGAGTGACGCAACAGGTCTGCTATATCGGCTTGGGCAGCAATCTGGGTGAATCACGCGAACAGTTAAGGCGCGCGCTGGCGGATATTGATGCGCTATCGGACACGCGAGTTGTGGCCTGTTCTTCGTTTTATCGCAGTGCGCCGGTAGGGTTTCTGGATCAACCTGATTTCGTCAACGCGGTGGCGAAAATAACGACTTGTCTATCGCCTCAGGCGCTACTTGCCGCCTTGCTGCATATCGAGCATTGCTACGGCCGTGAGCGGGTCTTTCAAAATGCACCGCGCACCCTGGATCTTGACGTGTTGCTGTATGGTTCGTTGCAAATTCAGGAAGCCGGTCTGACGGTGCCGCATCCGCAAATGCACCTGCGGGCATTTGTTTTGCTGCCGCTCTTGGAGATTGCACCGGATTGCCTGATTCCATCCATCGGTCAGGCTGAATACGCCATGCGGGATTGTTTGGATCAGGTGTTGGAAAAGCTGGCAAGCTAGGTACTTAATTGATGATTATCATCAGCTACCAAATATCCATTGTTATTTATCCATTATCCATTATTAAAACATGCGTACGACATTAACCACTCTCAAAGCGATGACAGGCCGCAGCGAAAAAATCGCCATGCTGACGTGTTATGACGCGAGTTTTGCCACTTTGCTGGAAACTGCCGGTGTGGATGTGCTGCTGGTGGGTGACTCGCTCGGCATGGTGATGCAGGGGCGGGAGACGACGTTACCCGTCACGCTGGCCGACATGACTTATCACACGGCCTGTGTTGCGCGGGGCGCGGCGCAAGCGTTTATTGTCGCCGATATGCCGTTCGGCACCTCACAGGTGTCCCCTGAAAAAACGCTGGAGCACGCCGTTCAACTGATGGCGGCCGGTGCACAGATGGTGAAGCTCGAAGGCGGTGCCGTGATGCTCGAAACAGTGCGCTTTTTGACGACGCGCGGCATTCCGGTCTGCGCGCATATCGGTCTGACGCCACAATCCGTGCATCAGTTGGGCGGATATCGGGTGCAGGGTCGGGAAAAAGATGCGGCATTGCAGTTGATCGAGGATGCGGTCGCGCTCGAACAGGCCGGGGCGGGGATGGTGGTACTTGAAGCTGTGCCCGCGCTGCTGGCTGCTGAAATCACCGCGCAACTGGCTATTCCAACCATCGGTATCGGTGCCGGGGCTGCCTGCTCGGGGCAGGTGCTGGTGCTGTACGATATTCTCGATATTTTTCCGGGCAAGAAAGCGCGCTTCGTTAAAAACTATATGTCGGGCGCCGCGTCCATTAGCGATGCAGTCGCGCGCTATGTGGCTGAGGTGAAGGATGGCCATTTTCCTGCACCGGAGCACGGGTTTTAATGCAAATAATTTCGACCATTGCGCAGTTGCGTGCGCGTCTCGGCGGTGAGGATGCCATCGCTTTTGTGCCGACCATGGGGAATTTACATCAAGGCCATCTTGATTTGATGCGCCAGGCAAGGCTGCACGGCCGTTGTGTGGTGGCGAGTATTTTTGTCAATCCCTTACAGTTTGGCCCGAACGAGGATTTTGACCAGTACCCGCGTACGCTCGATGTCGATTGCGAGAAGTTGCAAGGATTGGTCGATGTGGTATTTGCACCGAGTGTGAATGAGATGTATCCGGTTCAGCAAACGGTCTTCGTTGAGCCGCCGATCGCCAATGAGTTGTGCGGCGCGGCGCGTCCCGGTCATTTTCAGGGTATGGCGACCGTGGTTTGCAAATTGCTCAATATCGTTCAGCCGCAGGTGGCCTTGTTCGGCAAGAAAGACTATCAGCAACTGCATATCATCCGCCAGCTGGTCGCGCAACTGAATATGCCGGTGGCGGTCATTGGTGGCGAAACGGTGAGAGCCGCCGATGGATTGGCGCTCAGTTCCCGCAATCAGTATTTGAGTGTGACTGAGCGCGCAGAAGCGGTATTCTTAAATCAGACGCTGCAATTGATGCGCGATCAACTGTTGCAGGGGGCGCGTCACTTCGATACGCTGGAAAAGGACGCGGTGGGTGTGCTCACGGCGAGAGGATGGTCTGTTGACTATATTGCGATACGCAATCAGTCTGATTTAAAAGTGGCGGGTGCAGATGAGCCTCATCTGGTCGTTTTGGCTGCCGCGAGACTGGGAAAAACCCGCTTGCTCGACAATATCGAGGTGAACCTTCACCATTAAGTCAGATATAATCCGCGCCCTATTTGAAAGGTAGTTTATGCAAAGAACCATGCTTAAAGCCAAGTTGCACCGGGTGCATGTGACGCATTCAGAGTTGCACTATGAGGGCTCGTGCGCGATCGACGATAATTTGCTTGAGGCGTCTGATATTCGGGAGTATCAGCAGATCGATATTTACAACGTTAGCAATGGCGAGCGATTTACGACCTATGCAATACGTGCTCAGCGCGGTTCGGGGATTATTTCGGTGAACGGTGCGGCAGCACATAAGGCCAATCCGGGCGACATCCTGATCATAGCCAGTTATGCGATGTACCACGAAGCGGAGTTAGCCGATTTTCATCCGGCGTTAGTCTACGTGGATGATCAAAATTGTATCGTGGCAAAGCGCGATGAAATACCTGTGCAAGCGGCATAATTTGCATTTTGCTCATTTTGTTTGATTGTTACATTGACCAAAAGGCCTTTCGCGAGTAGCATTGCAAAACTTTAAAAGCTAACTGGATTGATTACGATGCGTCGCAAACTAGTAGTTGGAAATTGGAAAATGTATGGTCGCCTGGCACGTAATCAGGCATTGCTTCAGGGCGTTCTGGATGGCGTTCGTGAATTACGTGCTGCGGATTACGCAGTATGTGTTCCTTATCCCTACCTCGCTCAGGCAGAATCAATGCTGGCGGGCAGCAACGTCGCTTGGGGTGCGCAGAATCTGAGTCCTCAAGAAGAGGGTGCATTCACTGGTGCAGTCGCTCCCGGGATGCTGGTTGATTTCGGCTGCAGCTACGTGATTATCGGTCACTCCGAGCGTCGCGGTCTGTTTCATGAGAGCAACGAAATCGCATCGGCCAAGTTTGAAGCAACCCAGAAGGCTGGCATGAAGCCCATCTTCTGTGTGGGTGAAACACTGGCGGAGCGTGAATCCGGTATTACGGAACAAGTTGTCGCAACGCAATTGGATGCCGTGCTGGTGCGTTTTGGCGCGAAGGCTTTGTCCAATGCGGTGATTGCTTACGAACCTGTCTGGGCTATCGGTACAGGCAAGACAGCCAGTCCGGAACAAGCACAGGCAGTGCATGCGTTTATTCGTCAGCGCGTAGCAGGTCATGATGCGGCGGTTGCACAAGCTTTATGTATTCTTTACGGCGGTAGCGTGAAGGCGTCCAATGCGGTCGAGTTGTTCGGGATGCCCGATATCGATGGCGGTCTGATCGGTGGTGCTTCGCTGGTGGCTGATGATTTTGTGGCAATATGCCGAGCGGCGCAATAATTTAGTCTGGAGTAGTGTGTGGAAACAATCGTTTGGGTTTTTCATCTGGTAACAGCCATTGCATTGTGTGGTTTGGTGCTGGTGCAACATGGTAAGGGTGCCGATATGGGCGCTGCATTTGGTACAGGATCGGCGGGGAGTCTGTTCGGTTCTGGCGGCTCTGCCAATTTTCTCAGTCGCAGTACGGCTGTCGCGGCGGCCATCTTTTTTGTGACCAGCTTAACTTTGACTTATCTGTATTCTCATCCGACCCAACAGGCCGGTGTGATGGATAGGGTTAATGTCGTCAAGCCAGCAGTAACGGCACCTGTGGATAATTCGAAGTCTAAAGAAATTCCAAAGTAAATTAATTCCGGTTTTTGGGAATATGCGGTTGTGGTGGAATTGGTAGACACGCAAGCTTGAGGTGCTTGTGCCCGTAAGGGCGTGGGAGTTCGAGTCTCCCCATCCGCACCAATGTAGTTAATTAAGCCCCTAGCTTTAGGGGCTTTTTTACGTCTGATGTATTAAAAATTAGTCCGTTTGATTGTTGCTAATCAACTCATGGGTGGCGCGTGAGGTGAGGATAAATATTAGCCTGGATATAAAATTGCCAATGATGGTGGAGTCGATCGACCTGGAAAATCAGAAAGCGAGATACGGTTCATATTTAAATTTGGTTGCTGCGATCAATGTGTCGGGTTGGTGTGGTGGATGTAGCGCTATGTAGGCGTATCAGGAGGGGTTGCGGAGCGGCTTGCCGGGGGTGTTTGTTTGCAGTGGTTGGTTGTCGGGTGTTGAGTGGCTTGAGCGAGCGCTGATTCAGATTGGCAAGGGGTTTAGAAAAATTTCATGTCGATGCAAATTAATTGCTGATGAAATCAGGCTGTTACCTCAAGATGAGGTGCAAAACTCAAAACAACCATTGAGGCTAGGTACTGTTTGAAGCTATAATTATTTCAGCGGGAAAAAATGATGGTTGCAGAGGCTATAAAATAACGCTGCGACCAAAAATAAGTAAACCAGAACAGTCGCTTGTGTTAATACTTCTGTTTATCTGGTGCAAAAGTACGAATTGTTGAATAATTGCGGCCTTCAGGGGTTGTGAATTTCAAGTGTTGTGAAAAATAATAATAAATTAAGTTGATATCTGCCGTCATGGCAGCCTGAAATCGCACAAATTGATTCGGATTCAACTCTACGGGTTGGTCAAGAGTCTTGTACAGAGGGGGGGAAGCTCAATGTTGGAAAACTATTTTCCGGTACTGTTGTTCATCTGTGTCGGGTTGGCTTTTGGTGTGGTTCCGATTGTCTTGGGCAGGCTGGCTGCCCCGCATCGTCCGGATGCGAAAAAACTATCTCCCTATGAATGTGGCTTTGAGGCCTTTGAAGATGCGCGTATGAAGTTCGACGTGCGCTATTACCTCGTCGCCATTTTGTTCATTCTGTTCGATCTAGAAATTGCATTTCTCTTCCCGTGGGCAATCGTGCTCAAGGAAATCGGTATGTTTGGTTACGTTTCCATGATGATCTTTTTGGCTATCCTCGTGGTTGGTTTTGTCTATGAGTGGATGAAGGGGGCCTTGGAATGGGAATAGAAGGCATATTGGAGAAGGGCGTCGTCACAACGACACTCGATACCATTATCAATTACACGCGTACCGGCTCTCTTTGGCCGATGACGTTCGGGCTGGCCTGTTGTGCGGTTGAAATGATGCAGGCGGGCGCATCGCGTTACGATCTGGATCGCTTCGGTATTGTGTTTCGTCCGAGTCCGCGTCAGTCTGATGTGATGATTGTGGCGGGCACCTTGTGCAACAAGATGGCACCCGCACTGCGTAAAGTCTACGATCAGATGTCCGAGCCACGTTGGGTGATTTCAATGGGTTCATGCGCAAATGGCGGCGGTTACTACCATTACTCCTATTCAGTGGTGCGCGGATGTGATCGTATCGTGCCAGTTGACATTTATGTGCCCGGTTGTCCTCCGACTGCCGAAGCCTTGCTGTACGGATTGATCCAATTGCAGAACAAGATCAAGCGCACCAACACCATCGCGCGCCAGGGGTAAACTGAATGACGACCGATAAAATATCATTGCGTGAAGGTCTGGAAGCGTTGCTGTCGGACCAGTTGCAGAGCGTGCAAGAGAACTTGGGTGAGACCACCATCGTTGTCAGTGCAGCTGACATGTTGCCGGTGCTGACAAAATTGCGGGATGCAGACAGTATGCAGTTCGCGCAAATGACAGATCTGTGCGGGATGGATTATTCAGAATATGGTGATGGCGCATGGCAGGGCAAACGCTTTGCCGTTGTGTATCAGTTGCTGTCTATCGTTCACAACCGCCGCTTGCGTGTTCGTGTGTTTGCCGAAGAAGACGATTTTCCGGTTTTAGCCTCTGTTGCACCCGTCTGGGCCGGTGCAAATTGGTTTGAGCGCGAAGCGTTTGATTTATTTGGTATTATTTTCACCGGACACCCGGATCTGCGCCGCATCCTGACCGACTACGGTTTTGTCGGTAATCCGTTCAGGAAAGACTTCCCGATCTCAGGTCACGTTGAAATGCGCTATGACGCAGAACAGCAACGCGTTGTGTATCAGCCAGTTACCGTTGAACCCCGTGAAGTGACGCCGCGTATCATCCGCGAAGAAACCTACGGTTGCCATTAAGGACACGCTCATGCCTGAAATCAAAAATTACACGATGAATTTTGGTCCGCAGCATCCTGCCGCGCACGGTGTGTTGCGCCTGGTGCTGGAGCTCGATGGTGAAGTAATTGTTCGTGCTGACCCGCATATCGGCCTGCTGCACCGTGCCACTGAAAAACTGGCAGAACATAAAACATTCTTGCAATCTGTGCCCTATATGGATCGACTCGATTATGTGTCGATGCTGTGTAACGAGCATGCCTATGTGCAGGCGATCGAGAAGCTGGCCGGCATCGAAGTGCCATTGCGCGCACAGTACATCCGCGTGATGTTCGATGAAGTGACGCGTATTCTCAATCACCTGATGTGGCTGGGTGCGCACGGTCTGGATATCGGCGCGATGACGGTGTTCTTGTATTGCTTCCGCGAACGCGAAGATCTGATGGATGCGTATGAGGCGGTATCCGGTGCGCGTATGCATGCGGCTTATTATCGTCCGGGCGGTGTGTATCGCGATTTGCCCGATACCATGCCTCAGTACGAAGCATCGAAGATTCATAATGCCGCCGCTGTCAAGAAGATGAACGAGAATCGTCAAGGTTCTTTGCTCGATTTTCTGGAAGATTTCACGCGTCGCTTCCCGACCTATGTGGATGAATATGAAACACTACTGACCGACAACCGTATCTGGAAACAGCGTACCGTTGGAATCGGTATCGTCACGCCTGAACGCGCAATCGCATTAGGCATGACCGGTCCCATGTTGCGCGGCTCGGGTGTGGAATGGGATTTGCGCAAGAAGCAGCCTTATGCTGCCTACGACAAGGTTGATTTTGATGTGCCGGTCGGTGTGAACGGTGATTCTTACGATCGTTATCTGGTTCGTGTCGAAGAAATGCGCCAGTCGAACCGCATTATCAAGCAATGTATAGCCTGGTTGCGCGTCAATCCCGGTCCTGTGATGACCAGCAATCATAAATATGCACCGCCGGGTCGCGAATCCATGAAACAGAACATGGAAGAGTTGATTCATCACTTTAAATTGTTTACCGAGGGGATGCGCGTGCCGGAAGGTGAGGCGTATGCAGCGGTTGAACATCCTAAGGGTGAGTTTGGTATCTATCTGGTGTCGGATGGTGCCAATAAACCTTACCGCTTGAAGATACGTGCGCCGGGTTTTCCTCATCTGGCCGCCCTTGATGAAATGGTACGCGGGCATATGATCGCTGACGTTGTGACCATCATCGGTACGCAGGACATTGTTTTTGGAGAGATAGACCGATAATGTTATCCGCACATATACAAGATCAAATTAACCGCGAACTCAAGAAGTATCCGGTCGACCAGAAGCAATCCGCCGTGATGTCAGCGCTGCGGTTTGTGCAGGATGAAAAGGGCTGGATCGCAACCGAAGATATGGCTGATATTGCCGTCTTTCTCGGTATGCCGCAAATGGCGGTGTATGAAGTTGCGACGTTCTACCATATGTACAACCTAAAACCGATGGGCAAAACCACCCTGACGGTGTGCACCAATCTGTCCTGTACCTTATGTGGCTCGGCAGATACGGTCGCCTATCTGACATCAAAGTTGGGCATCGGTTTTGGTGAAGTCACCGCAGACGGCAAATACGGGATGCGTGAAGGTGAGTGCATGGGCGCGTGCAAAGATGCACCGCTGATGACGATCAACAACAAGAAGCTTTGCGGGCGTCTGACGCCTGCGAAAATTGATCAAATCTTGGCAGAATTGGATAAGTCATGAGAGGTCCGGTTACTCAAACCACGATGGATTTTGACCAGCCGTGGACATTAGAGAATTACCTGAAGGTTGGTGGTTATCAGGCGTTGCGCAAGATTTTGACTGAGCAGACGGCACCTGATGCCATCATCGCAGAAGTCAAACTGTCAGCGTTGCGCGGACGGGGCGGTGCAGGATTTCCGACCGGCTTGAAGTGGAGCTTTATGCCGCGCAGTTTTGCCGGGGACAAGTACATCGTCTGCAACTCGGACGAAGGTGAGCCGGGTACTTGCAAAGACTGGGATATCATGTTGTATAACCCGCATTTGCTGATTGAAGGAATGGCAATTGCGGCGTACACGATGAATGTGAAGACCGGCTACAACTATATTCACGGTGAAATTTTCGAAGCTTACGAGCGCATGGAAGAAGCATGTGAGCTGGCGCGTGCCGCAGGATTTCTGGGCGACAAGATATTAGGTTCTGATTTTTCATTCGATCTGCACAATCATCTGGGGTACGGCGCCTACATTTGTGGCGAAGAAACAGCGTTGCTCGAATCGATCGAAGGCAAGAAGGGACAGCCGCGTTTCAAACCGCCTTTCCCTGCCAGTTTCGGTCTGTACGGCAAGCCGACCACCATCAACAACACCGAGACATTCGCGAGTATCCCTTACATCATCAACAACGGTGGTAAGGCGTTTCTGGAACTCGGTAAACCCAATAACGGTGGAACAAAACTGTTCTCTGTATCGGGTCATGTCAATAATCCGGGCAATTTTGAAGTTCCTATGGGCACGCCTTTTGCTAAGTTGCTCGAAATGGCGGGCGGCGTGCGCCACGGACACAAACTTAAAGCCGTGATTCCCGGCGGTTCATCTATGCCGGTTTTGCCGGGTGAAGTCATGATGGATCTGACCATGGACTACGATTCGATCCAGAAGGCAGGATCCGGTCTGGGGAGCGGGGCGGTGATCGTGATGGATGAAACGGTCTGTATGGTGCGCGCACTCGAGCGTTTGTCGTACTTCTACCATGAAGAATCGTGCGGTCAATGTACGCCCTGTCGTGAAGGTACGGGTTGGTTGTATCGCATCGTGCACCGTATAGAGCACGGTCAAGGTCGCCCTGAAGATTTGGATCTGTTGCTGAGCATTGGCGACAATATCGCAGGACGCACCATCTGCGCACTGGGTGAAGCTGCTGTTTGGCCGGTGCAGGGTATGCTCAAGAATTTCAGAGCAGAATTTGAATATCACATCGAACACAAGCGGTGCTTGGTTTAGCTGACGGGTTAGGTGCGCAATGATCAACATTGAAATTGATGGCAAGTTAGTCGAAACCCAACGTGGTTCGACGGTGATGGATGCAGCTCACAAGGCCGGCGTCTACATCCCGCATTTTTGCTACCACAAGAAACTGTCCATTTCGGCAAATTGCCGGATGTGCCTGGTTGAAGTCGAGAAGGCGCCCAAGCCATTGCCGGCCTGTGCGACACCCGCTGCCGACGGCATGAAGGTGCACACGCATTCCGAAATGGCCGTTAAGGCGCAAAAGGGTGTGATGGAATTTTTGCTGATCAATCATCCGCTCGATTGCCCGATTTGCGATCAGGGCGGTGAGTGTCAGTTGCAGGATATCGCGATGGGATATGGCGGGAATGCATCCCGTTATACGGAAGAAAAGCGCGTCGTTGAGCCGAAACAAATCGGTGAGTTAATTTCAACCAACGAAATGAGCCGTTGTATTCAGTGTACACGCTGCGTGCGCTTCGGCCAGGAAATCGCCGGTCAGATGGAACTTGGCATGGCCAATCGGACTGAACACGCGCAGATCATGAGCTTTGTGAACAGTTCGGTGAACTCCGAGTTGTCAGGCAATATGATCGATCTGTGTCCGGTCGGTGCGTTGACCAGCAAACCATTCCGCTACACGGCACGTTCCTGGGAGTTGTCACGTCGCAAGTCGGTCAGCCCGCATGACGGTCTGGGCGCAAATCTGGCCGTGCACACCAAAGATAATAAAGTGGTCCGTGTCGTGGCGGCTGAGAATGAAGACGTCAACGAGTGCTGGATTTCCGATAAGGACCGTTTTAGCTACGAAGGACTGAATTCTGCCGAACGCCTGACCCGTCCTATGATCAAGCAGGGCGGTAAATGGATCGAAGTCGAATGGGCAGCAGCACTGGAATACGTTGCGAACGGCGTGAATCAACTGCGTCGCAGTGCGGGGAGCGATCAGATCGCAGCGCTTGCGACACCCAATTCGACGTTCGAAGAATTGTATCTGCTGCAAAAACTGATGAGAGGGATCGGCAGCGGCAATGTTGATTCCCGTTTGCGTCAGTCTGATTTCAGCGCCGATGGTAAACAAGCCGGTGCGCTCTGGTTAGGTATGCCTGTCGCTGAACTTAATACCCGCGATCGTTTCCTGATTGTCGGTAGTTTCCTGCGCAAGGACCACCCTCTGTTGGCTCAACGCATTCGTCAGGCTGTCAAATTGGGCGCTCAGGCGAATATCGTGCATGCTAGCGATGACGATTTGCTGATGCCGACGGCCAGTAAGGCGATTGTTGCACCGGCTGATTTTTCAGGCGTGCTCGCGCAAGTGTTGAAAGCGCTGTCAATTGAAAAACAAGTCGCTGTTCCCGCTGAAGTTGCAGACGTTACGGTAGGGGATGCGGCCGCCGCAATCGCTGCAAGTCTTTCATCAGGCAAACAAGGCGCTGTCCTGCTAGGTAATTTTGCGCAGCAGCATCCTGAGGCTGCACAAATTGCACTGCTCGCTGAGCAAATCGCTGTCTTAGCCGGTGCAAAATTTGGCTATCTGGGCGCCGCTGCCAACAGCGTGGGCGGATATCTTGCGGGTGCCGTGCCTTTTGGCGGTTCTGTGCAGGGAATGAACGCGGCTGCGATGCTGGAAAAACCACGCAAGGCCTATATTCTGCTCAACGTTGAGCCTGAACTTGATATGGCCAATGCGCAAACTGCGATGAGTGCGATGAAGTCCGCCGATATGGTGGTTTGCCTGTCCGCCTTCAAGCACGCCGGTATGGATTACGCGGATGTGATGTTGCCGATTGCACCGTTCACAGAAACATCAGGTACCTTCATCAATACCGAAGGTCGTGCTCAAAGTTTCAAAGGCGCGGTAAAGCCTTTGGGTGATGCGCGTCCGGCATGGAAGGTGTTGCGCGTACTGGGCAATTTGCTGGATGTGCCGGGATTTGAGTTCGATACCAGCGAAGCGGTGAGGGATGAAGCCGGTATCGCGGGCAATCTTAACAATCATATCGAAGGACTGGCGTTAAAAGCAGCGGCTGTTACACCGGCAGGCCTGCAACGTGTCGCCGATGTGCCGATTTATTCGGCCGATGCGCTGGTTCGCCGTGCGACAGCTTTGCAGAAAACACACGATGCCGCGACCCCTGTTGCGATGCTGCACAGCAGTGAATTGCAAAAGCTGGGTTTGACAGCGGGGGACGCAGTCAATGTCTCTCAAGGTGGCGTGAGCGTACAGCTAACGGTTGCTGCTCATGACGGACTCGCGCCGGGGACGGTTCGTGTTGCCGCAGGTCATCCGGCGACAGCGAGTCTGGGTGCAATGTTTGGAACGATAACAGTGGAGCGTGCATGATGGATTGGCTACTACCCGTACAAAACCTGTTAGGACCTGCCTGGTTGCCGATCTGGACCGCAGTCAAGATTATGCTGATCGTGGGGCCTCTGATGGGCGCGGTGGCTTACCTGACACTGGCAGAGCGCAAGGTGATCGGCTGGATGCAGATCCGTATCGGTCCTAATCGCGTCGGTTATTTTGGTCTGTTGCAGCCATTGGCAGACGGCTTAAAACTGTTCATGAAAGAAATTATCGTGCCTTCCGGCTCGAACAAATTTCTCTTCGTGATCGCGCCTATTATGGTGTTGATGCCGGCGCTTGCTGCCTGGGCGGTCGTGCCGTTTAATGCCGAACTTGTCTTGTCGAATGCCAATGCAGGACTGTTGTATATTCTGGCGATGACGTCATTAGGCGTGTACGGTGTGATTATCGCGGGCTGGGCGTCGAATTCAAAATACGCGTTTCTAGGCTGTTTGCGTTCAGCGGCACAGATCGTGTCTTACGAAATCGCGATGGGGTTTGCGCTGGTCACCGTGCTGATGGCCGCACAGAGTCTGAATCTGGGCGATATCGTTAAAGGGCAGCACGGCAATTACGGTATGCTCAACTGGTACATCATTCCCCTGTTTCCGATGTTCGTGGTCTATCTGATTTCGGGTGTGGCGGAAACTAACCGCGCGCCGTTCGACGTGGCCGAAGGTGAGTCCGAAATCGTCGCAGGTTTCCACGTTGAGTATTCCGGTATGGCATTTGCGCTGTTTTTCCTGGGCGAATATGCCAATATGATCCTAGTCGCATTCCTGACCTCGATCATGTTTCTGGGCGGCTGGCTGTCACCGGTACCTTTCCTGCCGGATAGTATCGTCTGGATGCTGGGCAAGGTGGCCTTTGTGCTGTTCCTGTTCCTGTGGTTCCGTGCAACTTTCCCGCGCTATCGTTACGATCAATTGATGCGTTTGGGCTGGAAGGTATTTATTCCGGTATCGTTGATCTGGGTCGTAGTCGTAGGCGCATGGATGCAAACCTCCTATTGGCTGTGGTAGGGGTGTGAGAAATCTCACCCGCACAAGGATATAAAATGGAAAAAATCAAAGATTTCTTTAAGACTTTTCTTCTGATCGAATTGCTCAGGGGGATGGCGCTGACCGGACGTTATATGTTCGCTCGCAAGATCACCGTTCAGTTTCCTGAAGAAAAGACCCCGCAGAGTTTTCGCTTTCGCGGTTTGCATGCACAGCGTCGCTATGAAAATGGCGAAGAACGCTGCATCGGCTGTAAGTTGTGCGAAGCGGTGTGTCCTGCGATGGCTATTAAAATTGCCGTGGCTGAACGCGAAGATGGTACTCGTCGTACGACACAATATGACATCGATCTGACCAAGTGCATTTTCTGCGGATTTTGCGAAGAATCCTGCCCGGTTGATGCGATCGTTGAGACGCGAATTTTTGAGTATCACGGCGAAAAACGGGGCGACTTGTACTACACCAAGCCGATGTTGCTGGCGGTAGGAGACAAGCATGAAGCGCAAATTGCGAAAGACCGTTTAGCTGACTCGAAATACAGATAGTAGAAAGTCGGAAGTGGGAAGTCGGGGTTTAACGATCCACGACCCACTTACCACTAACAGCCTTTAGGGAGTGAATTCATGAGTTTTTTTGATGTGGTTTTTTATCTGTTCGCGACGATTACGGTTTTGGCCGGTGTCGGTGTGGTGGTTGCCCGTAATCCGGTGCATGCGGCGCTGTTTCTGGTACTGGCGTTTTGTAGTGCAGCCGGAATCTGGATGTTGCTCGAAGCCGAGTTTCTGGCGATTACGCTGATTCTGGTTTATGTCGGTGCGGTGATGGTGCTATTCCTGTTTGTAGTGATGATGTTGGATATCAATCTGGTGCAACTGCGCGAAGGTTTCTGGCGCTGGTTTCCTTTCGGCGCGCTGCTGGCAGGCTTGATGGTATTTGAGATGGTCTGGGTATTGGGCTCGCGCCAGACAGCGGATGTCTCCAAAGCCATCGTACATGCAGCCGATTACAGCAACACCAAAGAATTGGGTCGCTTGATCTACACCCAGTATGTGTATCCGTTTGAAATAGCTGCGGTTATCCTGCTGGTGGCGATGGTTGCAGCAATTGCACTGACTTTACGTCGTCGTGCGGGTGTTAAGTCGCAAAACGTCGCGGATCAGGTCAAGGTTAAGAAGGCGGATCGCTTGCGCATCGTGAGCATGAAGTCGGAACCAAAAGTTAGCAGCAAGTAGAAAGTAGGGAGTGGGAAGTGGTAGTCGGGAGTGGACGTATTCTCTTCACCCTTCACCCTTCTCCCTTCCCAATATAACCTAGGGAGCGAAAATTAAAATATGGTAACCCTCTCACATTATCTGGTGTTTAGCGCGGTGCTGTTTGCCATCAGCGTGGTGGGCATTTTTCTTAACCGGAAAAATGTCATCATTTTGCTGATGTCGATCGAACTGATGCTGCTGGCTGTCAACACTAACTTCGTTGCGTTTTCGCATTATCTGAACGACACGGCGGGTCAGGTGTTTGTATTCTTTATTTTGACCGTAGCGGCTGCGGAAGCGGCGATCGGGCTGGCGATTCTGGTTGTGCTGTTCCGTAATTTGCGCACGATTAACGTCGATGATCTTGGCAGTTTGAAAGGCTGATGTGATGGATATCCAAACCTATTATCTGTTAGTGCCGCTGGCACCTTTGTTTGGTGCGCTGGCTGCCGGTCTGTTCGGCAAATTGCTCGGGCGAAGCATGACGCATCGCATCACGATTGCGATGGTCGGCGTGTCCTTGTTCTCCGCCATTCAGATCTTTCAGGATGTGATGGCAGGGCATACCTTCAACGGTCCCGTCTACACCTGGCTGACTTCGGGCGATACCAGTTTCCATGTCGGATTCTTAATTGACCGTCTGACTGTCACCATGATGCTGGTGGTGACCTCCGTATCGCTGATGGTGCATATCTATACCATCGGCTATATGTCGGAAGATGCCGGTTACCAGCGTTTCTTCAGTTACATCTCGCTGTTCACCTTCTCGATGCTGATGCTGGTGATGTCCAACAACTTCATGCAACTGTTCTTCGGCTGGGAAGCGGTGGGTCTGGTTTCCTACTTGCTGATCGGTTTCTGGTACACCCGTCCAACCGCAATCTATGCCAACCTGAAAGCTTTTTTGGTTAACCGCGTCGGCGACTTTGGTTTCCTGCTCGGCATTGGTCTGGTATTGATGGTGTTCGGTACGCTCGATTACGCCGCCGTGTTTGCCAATGTGGCAGCGCATGCGGATGACATGGCGCCTATCGCCGGAATGTCGGTCAATCTGCTTACCGCGATCTGTATTTTGCTGTTTGTCGGTGCGATGGGTAAATCGGCTCAGTTCCCGCTGCACGTTTGGCTGCCTGATTCAATGGAAGGCCCAACCCCAATCTCCGCGCTGATTCATGCGGCGACCATGGTGACAGCTGGTATCTTTATGGTGGCGCGTATGTCACCGATGTTTGAATTGTCCGATACGGCGCTGTCGTTCGTGATGATCATCGGTGCGATTACCGCGCTGTTTATGGGATTCTTGGGGATTATCCAGAACGACATCAAGCGTGTGATTGCCTACTCTACCTTGTCTCAACTGGGTTATATGACCGTAGCGTTAGGCGCATCGGCCTACCCAGTGGCGATCTTCCATTTGATGACCCATGCGTTCTTCAAGGCGCTGTTGTTCTTAGGTGCTGGTAGCGTCATTATCGGGATGCACCACGATCAGGACATCCGCAACATGGGTGGTTTGCGTAAATACATGCCAATTACCTGGATCACCTCTTTGATCGGATCGCTGGCACTGATTGGTACGCCGTTCTTCTCAGGCTTCTATTCGAAAGATAGCATCATCGAAGCGGTAGGAATGTCGCATCTGGCAGGTTCAGGATTTGCCTACTTTGCGGTGGTAGCCGGCGTGTTTGTGACGGCGTTCTATTCGTTCCGTATGTACTTCCTGGTATTCCACGGGAAAGAGCGTTTTGGTAAAGTTCATCATCACGAACCCGTTAAAGCTGCCAAGGTAGCTGACGCACATCACGATGCACATGGCGACGCTCATGATGACGCACATGACGATCATGCGCATCACGGTCTAGCACCGGGTCAGAAGCCGCACGAAACACCGTGGGTCGTCTGGTTGCCGCTGGTGCTGCTGGCGATCCCGTCAGTGATCATCGGTTACATCGCAATTGAGCCTATGCTGTTTGGCGGTTACTTCAAAGATGCGATCTATATCGGTGAGAATCATGAAGTGATGCATGAATTGCATGAAGAATTCCACGGCGCATTTGCCATGGCGCTGCATTCCTTGACCAGTCTGCCTCTGTGGTTGGCGATTGCCGGTGTGGCCAGCTCTGCTTACTTCTATTTGAAGCGTCCGGATATTCCAGCGGCGATACAGAAGCGTTTTCAGTGGGTTTACACTTTGCTGGAAAACAAGTATTACTTCGATCGTTTCAATGACTGGTTTTATGCCGGTGGCGCACGCGGTTTGAGTTCGTTCCTGGGTAAATTTGCTGATAAGTTCCTGATTGATGGAATGATGGTAAACGGTACGGCGGGATTGGTAGGTAAGGTATCTGGTGTGGTGCGTAAGCTGCAATCGGGGTATATCTATCATTACGCGTTTACTATGATCGTCGGCGTGTTTATATTGTTGACGATACGCAACTGGTTTTAATCGTAGTGGGTGTGCCGTCACGAATGGAAGACGGTACGCTTACAACTTTCTGCTTCATGTTTAAAGGAAACACAGCATGATTTTTGGACTACCTGTTATTAGCGTTACGATCTGGTTGCCTATTTTGTTTGGTATCCTGGTTCTGGCAACCGGCGATGATAAGAATGCGCCGCTGGCGCGTCTACTGGCGCTGGTCGGCAGCGTGTTAGGTTGTCTGGTCACGATACCGCTGTATACCGGTTTCGATATTTCGACCAGCAACATGCAGTTCGTCGAATTACACGACTGGATTACACGCTTCAATATCCATTATCACCTGGGGGTCGACGGTATCTCGATGCTGTTCATTCTGCTCAACAGTTTCTTTACCGTGATCGTGGTATTGGCCGGTTGGAAAGTTATTGAGAAGCGCGTTGCGATGTACATGGCGGCTTTCCTCATCATGTCCGGTATCGTGAATGGCGTGTTTGCCGCGCTCGACTCGATTCTGTTCTACGTGTTCTGGGAAGCGATGCTGATCCCGATGTTTATCATTATCGGTGTGTGGGGCGGTCCTAACCGGATCTACGCGACGATGAAGTTTTTCCTGTACACCTTGTTAGGCTCGCTACTGATGCTCGTTGCGCTGATCTATCTGTACAACCTGTCTGGGGGCAGCTTCGCGATTTTAGACTTCCATCATCTGGCCATCCCTATGACGGCACAGATCCTGATTTTCATCGCGTTCTTCTTCGCCTTTGCAGTGAAGGTGCCGATGTTCCCGGTTCATACCTGGCTGCCGGATGCGCACGTTGAAGCGCCGACCGGCGGTTCTGTGGTGCTGGCCGCGATCATGTTGAAAGTCGGTGCATACGGTTTCCTGCGCTTCTCGATGCCGATTACCCCTGATGCAAGCCATAAGCTCGCCGGTGTGATGATTGCGCTGTCGCTGATCGCCATTGTGTATATCGGTCTGGTCGCCCTAATGCAATCGGATATGAAGAAGCTGGTTGCCTATTCGTCGATTTCACACATGGGCTTTGTGACACTGGGTCTGTTCATCTTCAATGCCTATGGCATGGAAGGCGCATTGCTGCAAATGCTCTCACACGGTTTTGTTGCAGGTGCCTTGTTCCTGTGTATCGGCGTGCTGTATGACCGCGTTCATTCCCGTCAAATTGCCGATTACGGTGGTGTTGTCAACAAGATGCCGGTATTCGCCGCGTTCTTTATGTTGTTCGCAATGGCGAATAGCGGATTGCCTGGCACCAGTGCGTTTGTCGGTGAGTTCATGGTGATCATGGGCGCGATCAAGGTGAACTTCTGGTACGCCTTTGCCGCAGCCTCAACGCTGATCTTTGGTGCCGCTTATACTTTGTGGATGTACAAGCGCGTGATTTTTGGTGCGGTGACTAACCATCATGTGGAAGAATTGACCGATATCAATGCACGTGAAATCTTGATCATGACGATACTGGCTGTTTTTGTTCTGGCGATGGGTATCTACCCGCTGCCGGTGTCAGAAATTATGCATGCGTCGGTGAATGACTTGCTGTTGCATGTCGCGCACTCCAAGCTGCCCATTTAAAGGCAATTGATAATTGATAATGCGTAATTGTCAATGCTGTACTAACGTCTCACGACTAGTAACTAACGACTGATTTAAGAGGTTAATATGAATTTGATGGCAAATCTGATCCCCGCCGCTGCGGAAATTTTCTTGCTGGCGATGGTCTGCTTCATTTTGATAGCGGATTTGATGCTGACTAAAAGCAGCAAAATATTCACTTACCTTCTGGTTCAGTTGACCTTGCTGGGCTGCTCGATCATTACGGTCGGCACGCACGAGAATGCCGTGGTGTATGCTTTCAATGGCATGTACGTCGACGATCTGATGTCCGATGTGCTCAAGATGCTGAGCTATCTGGGTATGTCGATGGTGCTGGTGTATTCGCGCCAGTATCTGATGCTGCGCGGCCTGTTCACTGGTGAGTTCATGGTGCTGGCGCTGTTTGCGCTGCTGGGCATGAACGTGATGATTTCCGCCAATCATTTCTTGACCCTGTATCTCGGTCTGGAATTGCTCTCGCTGAGTCTGTATGCGATGGTGGCATTGCAACGCGATTCTGCGATTGCGACGGAAGCTGCGATGAAATACTTCGTGCTGGGCGCATTAGCTTCCGGTTTGCTGCTGTACGGGATGTCTATGCTGTACGGTGCGACCGGTACGCTTGAATTGGGCGCAATCTCGAACGCGATTGACAGCGGCGTGCAGAACAAATCCTTACTTGCCTTTGGTTTGGTGTTTATCCTCTCTGGGTTGGCATTTAAACTCGGCGTGGTGCCGTTCCATATGTGGGTGCCGGATGTCTACCACGGTGCGCCGACCGCAATGACGATGCTGATCGGCTCCGTGCCTAAGCTGGCCGCCTTTGCTTTCGCCACACGGATACTTGTTGAAGGCCTGCAATCGTTAGAGCACGACTGGTCGAGCATGCTGATCATCCTCGCGATTGCCTCGATGGCGATCGGTAATTTGTCAGCGATTGCCCAAACCAACCTCAAACGTATGTTCGCCTATTCGACCATCACGCATATGGGTTTCATGCTGCTCGGTCTGATCAGCGGCGGGATTGAAGGTTACGGCTCTGCGATGTTCTATACCGTGATCTACATGATGATGTCGCTGGGCGCATTCGGCATGATCATGCTGTTGTCGCGTGCCGGATTTGAAGCTGATACCCTGAATGACTTCAAGGGGCTCAATCAGCGCAGCCCATGGCTGGCCTTTATGATGATGCTGCTGATGCTGTCTATGGCGGGTATTCCTCCTACGGTCGGTTTCTATGCCAAGTTCTCGGTGCTCAACTCCATCATCCAGACGGGTCATACCTGGCTTGCGATCGTTGCCGTGATGTTCTCGCTGATTGGCGCATTCTATTATCTGCGCATCATCAAGCTGATGTACTTTGATGCTCCTGAGAGCCATGCACCGATCAACGTCGGTTCTGATACCGGTTTGTTGATCAGTATGAATGGCTTGGGTGTACTGTTCTTAGGCTTGATGCCGGGTTCCTTGATGTCGATCTGCGCGGTCTCGGTCCAACAGTCCCTGCTGCTACATTAAGTTGATCTTAGTCTGACCCATACTCCCGCCTCGAGCGGGAGTTGTTATTTGTGGAGTATGAAATGGATCTGCAGGAAAGTTGTATCGAATCTAGTGTCGTCTACGAAGGGTGTTTGTTACACGTCAAAAAGGACAATGTGCGTTTGCCTGACGGCAGTGCCAGTGTGCGGGAATACATTACGCATCCGGGGGCGGTGGCTGTGCTGGCGCTGAATGATAACGGCAATCTGATCATGGAGCGCCAGTATCGCTATGGCCCGCGCCGGGAATTTTTTGAAATTCCTGCTGGCAAAATTGACCACGGAGAAGATACGTTGGTCACCGGACAGCGCGAGTTACTAGAAGAAACAGGCTATGTTGCGAGTGAATGGCTGCATCTGGCGACCACCTGGCCGTGCATCGGCTATGCGGATGAGCGTATCGAATATTATCTGGCGCGCGGCCTGACAAAACAGTTACAAACACTAGACGAAGGTGAGTTTCTTGAGGTGTTTGAGTTGTCGCTGACGGACGCGTTGGAATGGATTCGTGTGGGTAAAATTAACGACAGTAAGACCATCATCGGTATATTCTGGCTGGAAAAGCATTTGGGCAACTGGCAATCCTAAGGGGATGCACCGATTTGGTGCAATCTTTTACGATAAACGATAATTTTGCACCGGCTTGGTGCTTGTTTAATGTCATATTTATTTCTGTATGCATTATTTTCAATAAAATCATAATGTTGTATTTTTGGTATGAATTTTGCTTTTAATTCAAAATGTTCGATTGTTCAGTGAGTTGATATGGAAAATTTACAAACCAGTAACGATGTTCTTTTTATTTTACTCGGCGCGATTATGGTACTCGCGATGCATGCCGGATTTGCCTTTCTGGAACTGGGTACGGTTCGAAAAAAGAATCAGGTCAATGCGCTGGTTAAGATACTGACCGATTTCTCGGTATCCACGCTTGCCTATTTCTTCATCGGCTACCTCATCGCGTATGGCGCTCATTTCTTTACCGGTGCAGAACAGCTGGTTCAAAAAAGCGGTTATGAGCTGGTTAAGTTTTTCTTTTTACTGACATTCGCGGCGGCCATTCCGGCGATCGTATCGGGCGGGATTGCCGAACGTGCAAAATTTAACCCGCAGATGGCGGCCACTTTTATGCTGGTAGGCTTCGTATATCCATTTTTTGAAGGCATCGCCTGGAATCACCGTTTCGGCATTCAGGATTGGCTGCATGCGTCATTCGGCGCTGAATTTCACGATTTCGCAGGCTCTGTTGTGGTGCATGCCGTGGGCGGCTGGATCGGTCTTGCGGCTGTGCTGCTGCTGGGGGCCCGTCGCGGTCGCTATAACAAAGAGGGGCGCGTCTCGGCTCATCCGCCGTCCAGCATTCCTTTTCTTGCACTGGGCGCCTGGATACTCACGGTAGGCTGGTTCGGCTTTAACGTGATGTCGGCACAAACCATCAGCAATATCAGCGGGCTGGTTGCGGTCAATTCGCTGATGGCGATGGTAGGAGGTACGTTAGCTGCGCTTTGGGTCGGCAAGAACGATCCGGGCTTCGTGCATAACGGCCCCTTAGCGGGGCTCGTTGCCGTATGTGCCGGCTCCGACTTGATGCACCCTCTTGGTGCATTGGCGGTGGGAGGCGTGGCTGGCGGCATGTTTGTTGCAATGTTTACCCTGACGCAAAATCGCTGGAAAATTGATGATGTGCTGGGCGTATGGCCGCTGCACGGCTTGTGCGGCGCATGGGGCGGTATTGCGGCAGGAATCTTCGGCCTCAAAGCTTTCGGTGGTCTGGGTGGTGTTAGTTTTATGTCTCAGTTGATTGGCACACTGATGGGGATCAGCATCGCCTTTGCAGGCGGCTATCTGGTCTACGGAGCGCTAAAGAAGTTTGTCGGGATTCGCCTTGATGCAGAAGAGGAATTTAATGGCGCAGACTTGAGCATCCATAAAATTACCGCAACACCGGAGCGCGAATCTGGTTGGTAAGGGGTACGTGTGTATCGTGACAATAAAGTCTTGAATGGCGAGAAATTGTAAAACAATAAAGGCTTTAACAAGACCGTTTAATGATTAAGTTTTAATTTATAGCGGCGACTAGGGCTTGAAAGCTTGGTCGCTGTTTTTCATTCGCCGACTGAACGTTGTCGCGCAAGCGCAATTTTTCGATACAGCGTTTGCCTGCTGATGCCCAAACATCGAGCTGCCGCCGAAACATTGCCGTGGCTGTCTTGCAAGGACTGTTGAATAACGGCGAGCGAGTGTGCTTTAAGGTTCTGAGGAAAAGTGCTGTCAGGAAAAAGGTGCTCGGTCTCTGCTGCAAGCTCATCAAGCAGATCATCCGGCAGATGCTGCCAGTCGATATGATCTTCATCAGCATCCAGCATGGCACTTGCCGTACGCAATAAACTGGAATATTGGCGGATGTTGCCAGGCCATGGAAAACGGCTCAGTTTTGCGAGTAGCTCGGGCTTCAGATGGACGGTGCGCTCTGGATTGTGTTCGGTCAATATGCGCTCAGTGAGTGCATGAAAATCGGTGCGCTCACGCAAGGCGGGCAGATTCACGGTCAAGCCGTTAATACGGTAGTAAAGATCGTTGCGGAAGAGCCCTTGGTCCACGCCATCGCGCAACTTGTGATGCGTGGCGCAGATCAGACTGAAATCGACTTCGACTGTTTTTCCGCCGCCGATCGGTGTCACATGGCGTTCTTGCAACACACGCAACAAGCAGGTTTGCATGGCGAGCGGCATATCGCCGATCTCGTCCAGGAACAGTGTGCCGCCGTGTGCCTCGCGCAAACGGCCGATGTAACCATCACGACGTGCGCCAGTGTAGGCACCGGGCGCATAGCCGAACAGTTCTGCTTCAATCAGATTCTCCGGCAACGCACCACAGTTGATGGCAACGAAAGGTTTGTCACGGCGCGGCCCACTCTCATGCACAGCCCGCGCAAATAATTCCTTGCCGACGCCTGACTCGCCATGAAGCAGTAAAGGGATGGGTTTGCCTGCAACGCGACGCGCTTTGTCCGTGGCACTGTGCCAGAGTGGATCACCCTGATCGAGTCTGGACAAGGCATCTACTGGCGGCGAAACAGGTGGGGCAGATACAATTGTTCCTGCGACTGCATATACCTGCATGAACATCGGCGTGCCGTCATTCAAATGGATCTGTCTGGGAGACGTAATACGATGCGGATTTCGCAAGAGCAGTTCATCCAAACGTAAATCCAGTATGTCGCGAATCTTGACACTGCCAATATCGTTGGGCGACAAATGCAACATCTCTAGCCCGGTTCGGTTCGCACCTACTACCCAGCCATCTTCAGAGAGTGCGATGATCCCTTCAGCCACAGAACCTATGCCTTCGGGGTGTGCGTGCAGATGCAACCGGGTATGGCGCTGACAACTGGCCAATACCAAACGGTTCTCGATCATGCGCGCAGCCATACCTACTAACCCCAGTGTGTGCGGATGACGACTACGATGATCGCCTGAGATGTCGATGACGCCCAGCAACTTGCCATTCGATGACATGATGGGAGCGGCGGCACAGGTGAGGAATCCGTTGCGCTCGAGGAAGTGTTCCGCGCCATGCACTTCAACTGGACTCGCTTCAGTCAGTGCTGTGCCGATGGCATTCGTCCCGCGATATTGCTCTTGCCAAAATGAGCCAATAGACAGGGCAACGCGCTCTGCTTTGTTGAGAAAGTCTACATCTCCCAAGGTATGAATCAGGGTGGCTTGCTTGTCGGCAAGGATCACCATGCTTTGGCTGTGCCTCACTTGCTGATACAGGTATTCCATGACGGGGCGAGAATGCGCCAGCAGGTCATGGTTGCTTGCAAGTGCGCTACGTAACGTGTTACCGGTAATCGGATCTATATCCATTAGCCGGCCTGTCGGCATGACTCCCGCATCTAAACTGCGCCGCCATGAACGCGCGATCCGCTCGTCTAGAGCGCCTTTAGGACACTCGCCGTATTGCAACAGATGCGAGCGTGCCTGGCGCAATGCTAATGCTGATTGAGTCATACGATCCCGATCTTTTCAAGATGATTCGATGGCATTTTTCGGAGTATAGAGGAAAGAAAAGTTGCTGCAAGAGCATCGTCCCTAAAATGTGTCCGACTGTCTCGTTTTGTGACAACTGTCTAAAAGTGGAACGTAACACTAAGCTGTCTGATTAACGCGACACCATATTTTTTCCAATGTAATCAGTTGACAAAATCTGCAAGCGAGATTGGCCTGGTATTTGCGTAACTATAAATGCAGGGCAGAGGTGAGGG
>SESD01000032.1_pt1 | contig 81019 bp, 73 predicted proteins | sample 3171411 | NCBI WGS metagenome assembly SESD01 (sample SAMN06051880, study PRJNA518727) | freshwater metagenome | biome: subpolar coniferous forest; feature: holomictic lake; material: water; isolation source: holomictic Lake 442, 16.5 m depth | place: Canada: near Kenora, Ontario | collected...
AGTTGACGGTGCCAAAGGAAATGGGCGGTGCCGGTGGAGGCGCCAACCCCGAGCAATTGTTTGCCGCCGGCTACAGCGCCTGCTTCTTAGGCGCCATGAAATTTGTGGCTGGCAAACACAAGCTGGTCCTGCCGGCCGAGGCTTCCATCAACGCCACTGTCGGCATCGGCCAGATTCCGGCCGGATTTGGCATCGAGGTGCAAATGCTGGTGAGTCTGCCCGGCATGGACCGCGCGGTGGCACAGGACCTGGTTGACAAAGCGCACCAGGTCTGCCCCTATTCCAACGCGACCCGCGGCAACATCGAAGTGACCCTGACGCTGGCCTGATTTGCAGGATCGGCCGACCTACTGAACCCGCCCCTTCCAATGAAACCCACCGTGCTTGATTTTCTGGTCCGCCAGGACCAGCTTGCTACAACCGAGTTGCGCAGCGCGCCAGAGCAGGCATTGAACAGCGGCGAGGTCCGCCTGCGCGTAGACAAGTTTGCGTTGACATCCAATAACATTACCTATGCCGCGTTTGGCCAGGCGATGAACTATTGGTCTTTCTTTCCGGTTGACGCAGCAGACGCTCCACTGTGGGGGCGCATCCCGGTGTGGGGTTTTGGCACGGTGCTGGAGTCGCTTCATCCGGCGCTGGCAGTGGGCGAAAAGTTCTATGGTTACTACCCGATGTCAAGCAGCGTGGTACTGCAGCCATCACGTCTGTCGGGCCATGGCTTTTCGGACGGCGTGGCGCACCGCGCGCTTTTACACCCGGTCTACAACCAGTATCTGCGCTGTGCCACCGATCCTTTCTACACCAGCGACACCGAAGACTTGCAAGCCCTGCTGCGACCGCTGTTCATCACGTCCTGGCTGATTGACGATTTTCTGGCCGACAACAACTTTTTTGGCGCCACCGCCGCTGCCAGCCCACCGGCAGTGATGCTGTTGTCCAGCGCGTCCAGCAAAACAGCTTACGGCACTGCGTTTCAATTGGCACAGCGCCCGGGGATAGAAGTGCTGGGTTTGACATCGGCGGCCAAAGTCGGGTTTTGCGAAAGTCTGGGCTGCTACCACCGCGTATTGAGCTATGAGCAGCTCGACCAGATCCATGCCGATGCCGCTTGCATCTACATCGACTTTGCCGGTAACACCGACTTACGGCGCGCTGTTCATGGCCGCTTCAAAAACCTGAGATACAGCAGCTCGATTGGTGGCACGCACGTTGAGCACCTGGGTAGCGCCAGGGACTTGCCCGGTCCTCGCCCAATCCTGTTTTTTGCACCGGCGCAGATCAAAAAACGCGGCTCGGAGTGGGGTGCCGAAGGCTTGGGGCAGCGCCTGTTACAGGCTTGGCAGGCTTTTATTTCAGAAGTCAGCGTAGCGGCGAACCCTTGGCTCCTGGTCGAGCAACACCAAGGCCCCACGGCGGTGGCGGCCGCTTACCATCAAGTTCTGGGTGGGCGCGGCGATCCGCGTCACGGCCATATGCTGACACTGAATTTTTAAGCTTGGCGGGCAGGCGCTTTGCGCGCCTATCGTTGGCAGATTCAGGCATGATGCTGGATTCAAGAATAACGAGACAAAGGACATCCATGAAACTGGCTTTACTGTCAGACATTCACGCCAATATTCAGGCATTTGATACCTGTCTGTCGCACGCCCGCGACCATGGCGCGCAGCAGTTTGCATTATTGGGCGACTTCGTTGGATACGGCGGCGACCCGGTGGCCGTGGTTGAGCGGGCGCAGGAGATGGCAAGTGCCGGCGCATTGCTGGTCAAGGGCAATCATGACGCGATGGCCGTCTCGCCCCCGCCAGAGGTTAAGACGATTGGTGACAGCACAGCGGCCTGGACCCATGATCAACTGAGTGCCAGCCAACTGCAGTTTCTCGACAATTTACCGCTGACTCGTCAACAAGGCACTATTTTGCTGGTGCATGCCAGCGTCGACGACCCCGAACTTTGGCGCTACGTGTATGACCAGCGCTCGGCCGGCGCCAGCCTGGACGCAGCTGTGCACATGCCCGATGTGCGCTATGTTTTTGGTGGCCATGTGCACCAGCAGAGTTTGTATTACCGCGGCGCCGGCGTTGACCTGATGAAATTCATGCCGACACCCGGCGTCGCGGTTCCGGTGCCCAAGCACCGCCACTGGCTGGCCACCATCGGTTCGGTTGGACAACCGCGGGACCACAACCCACAGGCTATGTACGCCTTGTTTGATACCGACAAATTGCAACTGACATTTCACCGAGTTTCCTACGATCACCAGGCCGCGGCCGCCGCCATTCGGGCGGCTGGCTTGCCAGTCTTCTTTGCCGAGCGCCTGGAGGTTGGCCGATGAAGTTGTTGGAGCCTGGCGCAGAGTTGGACGGCTTCACCATTGAAGAGTGCATTCATTCCGGTGGCATGGCCCACATTTACCGGGTGCATTACTCGCTGAGCAGCAACGACGGGGTGCGCGATCCGGGCTTCTCGCTGGCCATGAAAGTGCCGCGCATGACGGCCGGCGACGGCGCCGAAAACATTGTCAGTTTTGAAGTTGAGCACCAGATCATGCAGGTGCTGACAGGCACCCACGTGCCGCGCTTTGTCGCCGCCGGTGACCTGGAAAACGTCCCCTATCTGGTGATGGAATACGTGCACGGCAAAACCCTGGAGCACTGGCTTGACGCGCCACAGCGACCGCCGGTGAACGAACTGGCCCGCCTCGGCACAGCGGTGGCGCTGGCGGTGCACAGCCTGCATCAACAAAACACGGTTCATCTGGATTTGAAACCGGCCAATGTGCTGATTCGCGACGACGGCAGCGCCGTGCTGCTGGACTTTGGACTGTCGTGCAACGCGCTTTACCCTGATCTGCTGGCCGAACAATTGCGCAAGGCGGTTGGCTCGCCGGCCTGGATTGCACCCGAACAAGTGGTCGGCGTGCGGGGTGATCCGCGCAGCGACATCTTTGCCGTTGGCGTCATGCTGTACCAGTTGGCCACCGGCGAACTGCCATTTGGTGCCCCTCAAACCACCGGCGGATTGCGCCAGCGATTGTGGATGGATCCGACGCCGCCGCGCAAGCTGCAACCCGAGCTACCCGAATGGCTGCAGGAAGTGATTCTGCGCTGCCTGGAGCCCGAGGCGGCCAAGCGTTACCCGTCTGCGGCACATCTGGCGTTCGACCTGCGTCACCCGGAGCAGGTCACCGTCACGCAACGTGGTCAAAACACCAAGGGTACCGGCTTTGGGACCCATTTCAAACGCTGGCTGAAGGCTGCGGGCATGCAGTACCAGCCGAGCCCCTTGCCATCTCATCAAATTGAAGAAGTGCCGATCGTCATGGTGGCCATCCCGCACAAGGATGTGAGCGACGCCACGCTGTACTCGCTGCGACAAGCGGTGGCACGTTCGCTGGGTACCCGACCCGGCGCCAGACTGGCGTGCGTGACGGTGATTTCGCCTGGACAAACCAGCACCTCAAGCGATGCAAACAGCGAGACCAGTGTGCAGCGCAAATACATCGCCAGTCTGCGCCAGTGGGCACAGCCGCTGGATATGCCGGGTCGTCAAACTTCGTATCACGTGTTGGAGTCAGGCGACGTGGCGCAAGCGCTGGTCAACTACGCAGTCGGCAACGAGGTCAGTGTCATTGTCATGGGCGCCGCCACGCACGGCCTGAAGACGCAACGCTTTGTAGCCACGGTGCCAATCAAGGTGGCAATGGAAGCACCTTGTACCGTGATTCTGGTGAAGCAGGCCCTGCCGTTTGAGCTGCTTTCTGATGAAGGGGAGGAAATCGAGCCACCCTGGAACAAGGATTTGGACGCGCCTTTCTAAAGCATTGCCCGACAATGCAGACATGCAACCACTTTCTCCCGACGCGACGTCGCCCTCCATTGTTCACGCCTACCAGGCGCTAACGCCCGACGTCGTCATGGACGCGCTGGCCAGCGTCGGCCTCTATGGCGATGGGCGCCAACTGGCACTGAGCTCCTACGAAAACCGGGTCTACCAGTTGCATCTGGAAGACGGTTCGGTGGTGGTGGCCAAGTTTTACCGCCCCGAGCGCTGGAGCGAAGCGCAGATTCTGGAGGAACATGCGTTCTCGAAGGAACTGATGGAAGCAGAAATCCCGGTGATCGGACCACTCACCCTGAACGCCAGCACCCTCCATCACTTTGGTGGTTTTTCTTTCAGCATCAGCCCCAGTCGGGGTGGCCGACTGCCGGAGCTGGACGACCCCGATGTGCTGGAATGGATTGGCCGCTTTTTGGCGCGCATTCACGCTGTCGGTGCCGTCAAGCCATTTGCCAGCCGGCCGGCGCTCGACTTGCAGAGCTTTGCCATCGACTCGCGCGAGTGGCTGCTCAGCCATGACAAGGTGCCGCTCGACGTGCAGTCGACTTGGGGTCGCGCCTCGCAGGAAGCTATTGATTTGATTGCCGGCTACCCGGCTCTGACCAGCACTGGGCGGCAAATCGACGCTGACAGTGAACCGATCAGACAGTTGCGTTTGCACGGCGACTGCCATCCCGGCAACATTCTCTGGACGCCGCTGGATTCACCCGCCAGCAGCGGCCCCGGTCCGCATTTTGTTGATCTGGACGACGCCCGCAGCGGCCCCGCCGTGCAGGACTTGTGGATGCTGCTCAGTGGCGATCGCCAACAACGCACACGCCAACTCGGCGCTTTGGTCGATGGCTATGAACAGTTCCGTGAATTTGACCGGCGCGAACTGGCCCTGATCGAACCCCTGCGCACCTTGCGCCTGATCCACTACAGTGCCTGGCTGGCGCGGCGCTGGAGCGACCCGACCTTCCCTATCAACTTCCCCTGGTTTGGCTCCAGCGACTACTGGCAGGGCCAGGTGCAGATGCTGCAAGAACAGATGGAAGCGATGCAGGAAGAACCGCTGCGGGTCTAACTCACGCCGCGGCAATCGAGCGCAATTGCAACGCGAATGGGCCGGCCTGCCGGTCCGCGATCATGATGCCCATCTGGCGCAGGCGCTGCGGCTCGAAAGCCGCTGCCTGCGGTTGGCTGCGTCCACGAAAGCTGGCCACGAAGGCCGCCACCGGCAAGCTCACCGTGGTCCATAGCCCAGTCGTTGTTTCAAAGCTTGCCTGGTAGTTGACGCCGTCAAAGTTATCGTCAGTGCGCAAATTGAGCTTATAGCGTCTGCCGTCACCGCAAACCTCCAGCAGATAACGCACTGGCGAGTCGGCACCCAGGTCGCGCGCGTGGGAGCGCACCGAGGCAAAGCCGCCGCCGTTCAGCAGTGAAACCTGGCCCTCAAAGACGGCGAAACCGGCCGCATCATGGCGCAACCGACTGCGCGACAAACCGCCCATCACGAGGTCGTCAACAGCCGACCATTCGGTGATCGAACTGGCAGCAGCAAAACTGAATAGCAGCTGTTGCACAAGGTGCAGATTTTGATAGCAGACTATTTGCCGTTGATGCCCAGCAACTCGACTTCAAACAACAGCGTTGCGTTGGGCGGAATCACGCCACCGGCACCGCGCTCGCCATAGGCTATAGCAGCCGGGCAGGTCAGCTTGGCCTTGCCGCCGACTTTCATGCGTTGCACGCCTTCGGTCCAGCACTTGATGACGCCGCTCAAGGGGAACTCGATCGGTTCATTGCGCTTGTAGGAGCTGTCAAATTCCTTGCCATCGGGGAAGGTGCCACGGTAGTGCACCTTGACCTTGTCACTGGCGCTGGGGCTGGCGCCAGTGCCATCCTTGAGTGAGCGATAGACCAGGCCGCTGGCAGTCACCACGGCGCCAGCCTCCTTGGCAGCAGCAGCGCTTACAGCATCCTGCGCCCAGGCCGTGGGCAGCGACGCCAGCGTGGCGGCGAGAGTGGCAAGGCGCAAAAATGTATTCATGGCAATCAATTCGATGAGTGGAAAAAAGGTAATTGTCGCAGCCTGCCAATATCCTTGAATTCATCTCAGCGATTGATCGGCAGCGTAGCGAGGACATCCATCACTTTTACCAACCTGGGGGCAGCGGCGGTGCAACCCGCCAAGGACTGCGCTTCGGGTCAGGTCCGATCCGGTCGTCGGCGATGGAATGCGTCAAGCTTGGGGGTTGTCGTGATAAAACTGAATCGCGTTTCGCCCGGCATCTTTGGCCTGATACATCGCTGCATCAGCCCATTTGAGAAGATCGGTTCCATCAGCATCCTGTTTGATGAAAACAACAATACCGATACTGGCTGAACATTGATGTTCAACCATGGCGTCCGGCTTGCCGGCATGTTTGACCTTGATCCAATAGGGTGCCGCCAGACTGTGGCGAAGTTTCTCGGCAATGACTCCGACCTGCGAAATCGATTCCTCGCGGTCGGCACTCAAGTCGCTCACCAGCACCACAAACTCATCGCCGCCAAATCGTGCTACAGAATCGATCTCACGCACACAGGCCTTCAGTCGCCTGGCGACTTCCATCAATAACAGGTCGCCCGCTGCGTGTCCATGGACGTCGTTAAGCGGCTTGAAGTTATCCAGATCAAGGAACATCACTGCACCATAGCGGCCGCTACGCTTGCTCTCGGCCAGCGCCTGGGTCAGGCGGTCGTCTAGCAGGCGACGATTCGGCAACTGGGTAAGCGGGTCGTAGAAGGCCAGGCGAAGAATCTGGGCCTCGGCTTCCTTCATGGGGCGCAGAACCCAGAGATGAAGTACCGGGGCAACGATAACGGCCAGCAGAACGGGATCCAGGAACTCCCAAAAAAAAGGCGTTACCTGTGCACCAAAGAGTGGCACAAAGACGCCTTCAATAACCAGCATGATGGCGAATTCGATCCCCAGAATGGCCACGCCCAACTTGACAGCGTTAGCCAAGGGGGTAGTGCCAATCTTCAGATTGGATGAATGGAGTTGCATTTGGGCCTTATGCACCGGTGCTGGAAATCAGCGTCCAGTGGTGCGCCACAGTATAGGAGCGTCAACCAGAATCCGAGTGAACTGGTCAGATTTTCCGACCGGTTGGCATTGACGCAAAGGTTGCTCTTTACCCTTGCGCCTTGACCACCGGTCCGACCACACCCTCCAGGTTGGAGACCAGCGCCTTGCGGTACTCCGACACATAGAACTCCACCGCCCTCTCCTGATCTTGTGCTGCTCCGTTATGAGAGACGAAATTGAAGGCGTTGTAACGACCTGCGGCGAACAGGATGGCAGCGCTGACCTCACCGTCGTTTCCGCCCTCCGCCAGGCGATTGGCGAAATGGATGAACTCGTCGACCAGCTTGAGAAATTCTGGCGGGTAAGCCATGGAGTTCTTTCTTTTTACCAAACCTTCAAAGCAACAAGGCGTTGACGCGCTTCACATACGCCGCCGGGTCGGCCGGCATGCCACCTTCGGCCAGCAGGGCCTGGTCGAACAGGATGTGCGCCAGGTCGTTGAAGTGCACCGAGCCCTCGAGTTTTTTGACCAACGGATGCCCAGCATTTACTTCCAGCACCGGCTTGACATCGGGTGCGACTTGGCCGGCCTGTTTCAGCATGCGCGCCAACTGCGTGCTCATGCCATGGTCTTGCACCACCAGGCAGGCCGGGCTGTCCACCAGACGGGTGGTGACGCGCACGTCTTCGGCCTTGTCTTTCAGCGCTTCTTTCAGTTTGGCCAGCAACGGTTTGAAGGTTTCGGCGGCTTCCTCGGCAGCTTTCTTCTCGGTCTCGTCCTGCAGCTTGCCCAGGTCCACGGCGCCTTTGGCGACCGACTGCAACGGTGTGCCGTCAAAGTCGTGCAAGTAGTTGAGCGCCCACTCGTCGACGCGGTCGGTCATCAGCAGCACCTCAATGCCTTTTTTCTTGAAAACTTCAAGTTGCGGGCTGTTTTTGGCCGCAACGGCAGTGTCGGCGGTGATGTAGTAAATCGCTTCCTGGCCTTCCTTCATGCGCGCTTTGTAGTCGGCAAAACTGACGCTCACGGTGTCGGTGGTGCTGGAGGCAAAACGCAACAGTTTGGCCAGGCGGTCCTTGTTGGCGAAGTCTTCGCCCAGACCTTCTTTCAGCACGGCGCCAAACTCGGCGTAGAACTTGGTGAACTTGCCTTCATTGGCTTGTGCTTGCGCTTTGTCTTCTTCGCTAACGACATCGGAGACCCCTTCGGTGGCCGCATCGGTCACGCCATCCGCGGACGGTGCGGGCGTTGGCAGCTTGTCATGTTTAGCCAGGTCTTCCAGCATGCCCAACACGCGCTTGGTGCAGCCTTCACGAATGGCTTTGACATCGCGGCTTTCCTGCAGCAACTCGCGACTCACGTTGAGCGGCAAATCGCTGGAGTCAACCACACCTTTGACAAAGCGCAGGTAGGTGGGCAGCAAAGCCTCGGCGTCGTCCATGATGAAAACGCGTTTGACATAGAGCTTGACACCGGCCGATTTTTCGCGGTTGAACAAGTCCATCGGCGCCTTCGCCGGCAGGTACAACAGTTGCGTGTATTCGGTGCTGCCCTCGACCCGGTTGTGGGTGTAGGCCAGTGGCGCTTCAAAATCGTGGCTGATCTGTTTGTAGAACTCGTTGTAGTTCTCGGGCGTGATGTCTTTCTTGGCGCGGGCCCAGATGGCGTTTCCCTTGTTGACGGTCTCCCACTCGCCGGTCTTGAGCATGGCGCCAGGCTGACGGCCACCGTTCTCGTCGCTGGGGTTGATCAGCTCGCCGTCTTTCCACTCTTCTTTTTCCATCAGGATCGGCAGACTGATGTGGTCCGAGTACTTGCCGATGATGCTTTTGACCTTCCAGGCGTTGGCATAGTCCATGGCGTCTTCGCGCAGGTGCAGGGTGACGCTGGTGCCGCGGGCCGCGCGGGGGATGCTTTCAACTTCGAAGTCACCAGCGCCGCCGCTGATCCAGCGCACGCCCTCGTCGGCCTTCAAGCCAGCGCGGCGGGATTCGACCGTGATCTTGTCGGCCACAATAAAGCCGGAGTAAAAGCCGACACCAAACTGGCCGATCAGCTGCCCTTGTTCGGAAACGTTGGCCTTCTGGTCACCCGTGAGTTTGGACATGAAGTCCTTGGTGCCGCTCTTGGCGATGGTGCCTAGATGGTCGATCGCTTCCTGCTGACTCATGCCGATGCCGTTGTCTGAAATGGTCAGCGTTTTGGCGTCCTTGTCGAACGACACGCGCACTTCGAGGTTCGGCGCGTCTTCATACACGGCATTGTTGTTGAGTGCCTCAAAGCGCAGCTTGTCACAAGCATCCGACGCATTCGAGATCAGCTCGCGCAAGAAAATTTCCTTGTTGGAATACAGCGAGTGGGTGACAAGGTGCAGCAGTTGGGCAACTTCGGCCTGAAAGGAAAGCGTTTGTTTGGTCATGGTGGGTTTGAAAATCTGACAATGGATACCGGCGTTCCGGGTGCGGCCGCCGCCAACCCACAATTATGGGCGATGCCGGTGACTTCAAGACCCGGTGTCATCGATGGGCACCCAAAATTCGACTCAGCGGTGGCAGATCTCGCCCAGCACCTGGTCGAAGGCTTGGAGCAGTTTGTCCACATCGCCGGCTGTGGTGGCCGGGCACACCAGCATCATGTTATGAAACGGCGTGATCATCACGCCGCGATTGAGCAGTGCCAGATGAATCAGGTGCTCCAGCTCGGCATCGAGTGCAGCACCGGCTTCGCTGCCGTTGCGCGGCGGGGTAGCGCGAAACTGAAACTCGGTGCGCGCGCCCAGTTGCGTCACACACCAGGAAAGACGATGGCGCGCGATGACCTCGCGCAGGCCTTCAGCCAGCCTGCTTGCGATAGTCAGCATGATTGCGTAATGGGGCTCGGTCATCAGCTCGCCCAGGGTGACGCGCATCGCCGCCATCGCCAGCAGATTGGCGCTAAGCGTGGTGCCGATGCCCGAGTGACCGGTCGGCGCATCGTGCTTGGCCTGCACCGCACGCTGGGCCCATGCGGCGCTGAAGCCGTACGCCGCGCAGGGCACACCACCACCGACCGGCTTGCCCAGCACAATGGCATCCGGCTGCAAACCATGGGCGCGAGCGTAGCCACCGGGGCCGCAACTGATGGTGTGGGTTTCATCGAGCACCAGCGCCGCGCCATGCTGGCGGATCAGCGCTTGCGCCGAGAGCCAGTAGCCCGGCTCGGGCAACACCATGCCGATGTTGGTCATGGCCGGCTCGGCCAGCACGCAAGCGACGTCGCCCTGAGCCAGCGCTGCCCCCAGTGCCGCCAGGTCATTGAACTCGACCACCACGGTATGCGCAGTCAGATCCTGCACCTGGCCCAGCAGGCTGTCGCGTTGCACAGGCATTCCCTCCACCAGATCGACGAAGACATCGTCCACCGTGCCGTGGTAGCAACCGTTGAAGACAATCAGCTTGCGCCTGCCGCTGGCCGCGCGCAGCCAGCGCAACACAAAGCGGTTGGCATCGGTGGCGGTCATCGCAAACTGCCACAAGGGCAGGCCAAAGCGCTCGCTGAGCAGCTCACCGACCGCCGCTGCGTCGGCGCTGGCCAACATGGCGGTGATGCCGTGCGCCGCCTGGCGTGCCACGGCACGCGCGACGGGTGTTGGCGAGTGACCAAACATGGCGCCGCTATCGCCCAGGCAGAAATCGTATAAATCATGGCCATCGGCGTCCAGTACGTGGGCGCCCCCTGCCTGAGCTATGTGCAGTGCAAACGGCGTGCCCCAGTCGTTCATCCAGTGCAGCGGCACACCGAACATGAGGTGCTGCTTGGCGCGCTCGGCCAGCGCATTGGAGCGCGGGTTGCGCGCGACATAGGCGGCACGTTCAGCTTGCAACAGGGACTGGGCGCGCGCCCAATCGATGCCGCTGCGGCTGATGCGTGAATCATTCGACATGGCGAACCTCAAACCAGCAACAACAAATGCTCGCGCTCCCACGAGCTGATGACGCGGTTGTAAGTGCCGTATTCGAGTTCCTTGACGGCACAAAAGGCGTCGACAAAGTGGGTGCCCAGCAGTTCGCGCATCGGAGCACAAGCGCGCAGCAGCTCGATGGCATCCTCCAGGTGCCGCGGCAGCTCGTGCGCCATGTTCCAGGCGCTGGTGGCTACCGGTTCGGCCGGTTGGCGCGCTTCCAGCACGCCCAGGTAGCCGCAGGCCAGCGTGGCGGCAATGGCCAGATAGGGGTTCACATCGACGCCTGGCACGCGGTTCTCGACACGCCGGGCCTCAGGCCCGGACTTCGGGATACGGATGCCGCAGGTTCGGTTGTCGTAGCCCCAGCGCACGTTGGTCGGCGCCGACATGTGCGGCGCCAGGCGCCGGTAAGAGTTAACGTAAGGGGCGAACATCGGCATCACCTGGGGCACATAGTTTTGCAAGCCGGCGATGTAATGAAAAAACGCCGGGCTGGCGCTGCCGCCCTCCTGGCTGAAAATGTTGCGCCCATCGGCATCGACAATGCTCTGGTGGATATGCATGGCGCTGCCGGGTTCGGTCTCCATTGGTTTGGCCATGAAGGTAGCGAAGATGCCATGGCGCAGCGCGGTTTCGCGCACCGTGCGCTTGAACAGGAACACGCTGTCGGCCAGCTCCAGCGGGTCACCATGTGTGAAGTTGATTTCCATCTGACCGGCGCCGGCCTCGTGAATCAGGGTCTCGACGCCCAGTCGGTGCACACCGCAAAAAGTCGACAGCTCCATGAAGAAGGGATCGAAATCGTTCACCGCATCAACCGAATAACTCTGCCGTCCGGCCTCGGGTTTGCCGGTGCGGCCAATCGGCGGTTGCAGCGGCTCGTGCGGGTTTTGCTGGCGCGCCACCAGGTAGAACTCCATCTCGGGTGCCACGATCGGACGCCAGCCGCGCTGGCTGTAGAGCGCTATCACCTGGCGCAACACGGCACGCGGCGACAGGGCCACCGGCGTGCCATCCCATTCAAAACAATCGTGGATCACCACCGCCACCGGCTCGGCGGCCCAGGGCACTACACGAAAGGTGGCAACGTCGGGCTTGCACACCATGTCGGGGTCGGTGTCGCCGACGTGCGGTCCGTTGTCCGGCTGCTGACCGTTGACGGTGTTGAGCAACACGCTTTTGGGCAAGCGCATCTCACCGGCATTGAGGAACAAGTCCTTGGGCAAAATCTTGCCGCGCGCAATGCCGGTCATGTCGGGGATCACACACTCCACTTCATGGATGCGGTGCTGCGCCAGCAGTTGGGAAATGGGTTCGTTCATGCAGAGTCTTTCAGCCATTGCAGCAACTGTTGCGTCACCGCCGGGCTGTCCAGCAGCGCCATGTGGTTCGTGCGATAGACAATGAGTTGCGAACTTTTGGCAAACTCTAATGTCCGCTGCCGATCATTGTGCTGGCCTAACGCGCTGTGCAACGGTACCAATCCATCACCCAGCAAACGGTCCACCAGGGCACTGCGTTTTGCTGCGGTCGTGGCCGCCACCGTGTAGCAGGCCACTCCCTCGGGCAAGGGCAGGTGCTGGCGCTTGTCGGGTTGTCTTTGAAACCGGTCGCGCCCCTGCCAGTCGACGTCCAGCACATGGCCGTAGCGCAGGTCGGTGATACCGGCACTGCGCAGCTGGCCCAGCTTGGCAAAGGGTCGGCTGTAGGGCGTGCTGCCCAGAATGACATCGATCCAGTTGCCGGCCCGCTCCAGCGGTGCGCCATGGTGGGGTGTGCCCAGAAACACGATATTCTTCAACAGACCAGGCCAGCGCAATCTATTCCGTTTGGCGTAGTGAACAGCGCTGCGTGTCAGCAAGCCGCCCATGCTGTGCGCGACCACCGTCAATTCCTTGATGGGTGTTGGCCAGTGGGTGAGGAGTTGCTCAAGCAAGCTTGCAAGTTGATGCCCGTTTTGCGAGGTATGCAGACCTGTGTTGTAGCGCAGGTAAACCGGCGTATAGCCCAGCGCCGCGCCGAGCGTTGCGCCGTGGTCACCAGCTTGGTCCTGATGTTTCGTGTGCCACTGCAAATCGTTCATGCACAGACCGTGAATCAGCAGCAAGACCTTGCCGCTGGCCTCTGGCATGTTCGGCAACACTTGCCAGTCCAGCGCCTGGCCCTGGTAACGCAGTGTCATCGGCGTGGCCAGCGGATTGTGGCTGGACAGCAAGCGGTCGCCCAACACGCCATTGAGCGCGGCCAACACCGCTTCGCGCTCAGGTGTTTCGGGGGGCTCCCCTTCTATTCTCTCGAGCAGCGGTTGCAGCCGGGCAAACGCCACATCGAGCCCTTTGCCGACCAGCTGCGTGACGCCTAGCACGCTCTGGTAAATCAGACCGGTCAAACCGCGCGTTGTGCCTTGTTTGTTTCCACCTGGCACGCCCATGCTGCCCCACACAGACTGGTGCACACCCTCGGCCATGCGGGCCACACCTGCCGTCGCCTGCGTTGCCAACTGCGCCACCGCTCTGAGATCAACCGCGCGCAGATGTTTCAGCGGATTTTTGGTTGCCGGCTTGGACATACGTGAAACTCCTAGATCCGAGGATCAGCTAAAACTTCTCATGCACTGCCAGGTAGCGCCACTGGCCCACTGGCAGATTGCCCAGCATCACATTGCCGATACGTACACGCTTGAGCCCCACTACTTTCAAGCCAACCAATTCGCACATGCGGCGAATCTGGCGCTTCTTGCCCTCCGTCAGCACCACACGCAATTGCTCCGGGTTTTGCCACGTGACCTTGGCCGACTTCAAAGCCTGTCCGTCCAGGCTCAACCCGTGGCGCAGCGTCTCCAGCCCGGCCGGCGGAAAGACGGCCTGCACATTGGTGCTCACAGGGTCGCCGTCATTGATCTGCAAGAGCCGATCCGGTTGACCATCGGGCTCGGTGAAGCCGGTGTAGCTGACCCGCACCAGGTATTCTTTTTCCATCACTGAGTCTTCGCCAATCAGCTGGCGCGCCACGCGGCCGTCCTGCGTCAGCACCAGCAGGCCAATCGAGTCAATGTCAAGCCGCCCGGCTGGCACCAGGCTTTGCAGTTGCTTGGGGTGAAAGAAGAAGCGCGCGTTGTCCTCCACCCAGCGGTTTTGCGGCTGGATCAAGGTGATGGCGGGTTGGTGGCCGTCTTCCGCCTGGCCGCTCACAATGCCCATCGGCTTGTTGAGCAAAATCGTGACCTGATTGGCTTGCTGGCCTTGCGCCTGCTTCGCTATTTCAATGCGCACATCGGGTGTTACCTGCATGCCCATGGTCGCAACTTCACCGTTGACCTTGACCCAGCCGCGGCCGATCCAGTCATCCGCCTCGCGGCGTGACGCCAGCCCCAGCTCGGCCATGCGCTTATTCAGACGCATGGTGCCACTGGTGTTGACCGTAGCTGTGGTGCCGACTGGCGTCCGACCAGGGGGTGGTGCAGCGCGACGAAACGTGGGGGGATTCTTGGCGTCTGTCATGGCTTGTCGCGCAGTGGGTCCAGCACCGCCAAAATGGGCAACAACACGCTGGCGCCCAGCTTCTTTGAGCGTTCGCCACTCCAGCCTGCCACTTCGTCCGGCAAAGTCGCGTTGTCCTTGAACGGCATCTCGATGGTGAAGGCCAGGCAGTCAAAGTTCTGCCCAATCCAGTTGGTAGCCAGCGTCATATTGGCCTCACCCGGCTTGGTGCGGGTGTAGCCTTGTGCTGTTTGAAAATCGGGACATGTGTTGCACCACACGCTCTTGAAGCTATTTTCCAGTGCCTCAATACGCGGCGAATAGCCTGGAGTGCCCTCGGTGCCGACACAAAAGTTATACGGCAGGTTTTCATCGCCGTGGGCGTCCAGACTGAGGTCCACACCCACTTCCATCATCTTCTGGCGCACCCAAAATACCTCGGGTGATTTTTCCAGGCCGGGGCTTTGCCATTCGCGGTTCAGGTTGGCACCAGCGGCATTGGTGCGCAGATTGCCGCGCACGGAGCCATCCGGATTCATATTGGGTACCACGTAAAAAACGCATTTTGACAACAGCACGCGGGCCACCGGGTCATCGCCATCAAGCAGGCGCTCCAGGAACCCTTCCACAAACCATTCAGCCATGGCTTCACCGGGATGCTGACGGGCGATCAGCCAGACTATTTTTTTCTGTGCAAGCGTGGTGGCACTGCGCTCGTTGGTGATGCGCAGCAGCGTCATGTCGCGCCCATCCATGGTCTGTCCCAGATGCTGCACCTGCACCGTGTCTGATGCAGCCGCCAAGCCGATCAAATCGAGGTGACGCTCATGGGAGTAGGGCTCAAAGTAGGCGAAGTAAATGCTTTGCGTCTCGGGCGTGATGTTGACGCTCATCTCCTTGCCGTCAAACCGGGTGGCGACACGAAACCAGTGCTGCCGGTCATAACTCGCCACCACGCGGTAGCCGTCCCAGCCTTTCGGGTAAGCACTGCTGCCTGCATTCATAAACCGCAGCCCTACAGCCAGGCCCGCCGCACCTTGCAGGCAGAAATGAAACCACTGCGCAAACTCGCTGGCGCTGTCGCGCCGGATATTGAGCTGGATGTCCTTGGCGTCGGCCAGGCTCAACACCTCGATGGCGCCGGAATCAAACTGGGTCGAAATGTGGAGTGGGGTCATGCAATGTGCCTGATTGGAAATGCCGTCTGCTGCGCTTTGTTCCGGAGATTGTAGAAGTGCCCAACCAAGGCCCTGTCAGCGCTGCCAAAACCACTGTGCGAAAACGCCAGCCCAGGCCATCTCTGGCCACTCGACTGTCAAAGATTCAGAAGAGCAAGTGCTGTAAGGTGATAGAGTCTGTGCCAGACCGATTACCCACAGAGTAAGGTCAGGCGGAGTTGACATGAAATTCAATTTTTTTCAGTGGCGTTCGCTCAAGACAAGAGTTACCGTGCTGATGCTGATCATTTTCCTGACCAGCCTCTGGTCGCTGGAGATCTACGTCAATCGGATGCTGCGTCGGGATATACAAAGTCTGGTCGCCGAACAGCAGTCGTCAACAGTTTTTGTTATGGCCGAAGAGGTCACTCATGAGCTACAGGACCGCTTGACTGCGCTGGAGCATGGTGCGCAGAGCGTTAGCCACGACCTGCTGGCCAGCTCATTGGTCCTGCAGTCATTTCTGGAAGATCGCCTGACCTTTAGAGGTTTATTCAACGCAGGCACCTTTATTACCGGAATGGACGGTAGTGTGATCGCCTCGGTTCCGCTCTCGGCAGGTCGGGTCGGTGTCAATTACGTGGACCAGGATTACATGGGTGCTGCGCTCAGACAAGGGAAAGCAATGATCGGTCGACCGATCATCGGCAGGATGTCACGCGCCCCGGAATTTGGCATTGCAGTGCCAATTCACGATGTGCAAGGCAAGGTCGTTGGCGCCCTGGTTGGGGTAACCGACTTGAGTCAGCCCAACTTTCTCGATCACATTGCGGGAAGTCGGTACGGCAAGACCGGAGGTTATGTCATTGCTGCGCCACAGCACCAACTGGTGGTCACCGCCACCAACAGGAGCCGCATCCTGGCCGCGCTTCCTGCTTCCGGCGTCAACCCAATGATGGATCGCTACGCAATCGGCTATGAAGGCACTGACATTTTCGTCGACCCCCTGGGTGAGGAGGTGCTGGCCTCGGTCAGGCGTATTGCGGTGGCGGGTTGGTACGTGGCGGTCGCCATGCCGACGGCAGAGGCACTGGGTCCGATTCGCACCATGCAGCAGCGCTTGCTGCTGGCTTCAATTTTTCTGACGCTGCTGATAGGTGCGCTGACCTGGTGGATGGTGAAGCGCCAACTTGCACAGTTGCAGACCACCGTGACCACATTGGTCTCGCTGGCGCAAGGGGACCGGCCGGCACTGCCTTTGCCGATTGCCCGCCAGGACGAAATCGGGCAATTGATCGGCGGCTTCAATCAGCTGCTGCATACGCTGGCCCAGCGGGAGGACGCCTTGCGCGAAAGCCGCGAACGTTTTGACCTGGCGGTGCAAGGCTCGTCAGACGGCATTTGGGATTGGGATATTGCAAAGAAGACGATCTATGTTTCAGACCGCTGGTGCGGGCTTCTGGGCTACCGGTCGGGCGAAATTCGCATAGGTCCGGATGGCTGGGTTCCCTGGATCCATCCGCAGGACGCCGAGCGGGCACGAGAACACCTGCTGCTGCATTTGAAGTTCAAGACCCCGTACGCGGTGGAATTTCGCCTCAAGACTCAGAATGGTGAATACCGGTGGTTCCTCAATCGGGGACAGGCGATCTGGAATGCCCAGGACCGGGCCACGCGCATGGTCGGCTCCACCACCGATGTAGCCGAGCGCAGGGCGGCCGAAGAATCACTGGAGGAGAACCGGGAGAAATACCTTACCTTGAGTGAGGCGACGTTTGAAGCCGTCTTCATCTCGGAAAATGGAAGATGTCTGGAACAAAATACCCGTGCACAAGACTTGTTTGGCTATAGCGCGCAAGAGGTTGTTGGCAAATCCGCCGCGCTGTGGATAGCGCCTGAAGATCGCGACCGGGTGCTGCAAAACATGATGGCGGGCGATGAATTGCGCTATGAAGCCACTGCGCTACGCAAGAACGGCACAAGATTTCCCGCCATCATCTGCGCAAAGATGATGCACTACCGGGGCCGCCTGGTTCAGGTTACCACCATGGCAGACATTACCGAGCGCAAACAGGCAGAAGCCAACCTGCGCGTCGCCGCCACCGCCTTCGAGTCACAGGAAGGCATGATAGTGACCGATGCGCACAGAGTCATTCTTCGAGTCAACAAGGCGTTCACCGAAATCACCGACTACACGGAGGAAGATGCGGTGGGTCAAAATCCGCGCCTGCTCAGCTCAGGTCACCACGATGCAGCCTTTTATGCAGCCATGTGGGCCAGCATTGGGGGTACCGGATCATGGCAGGGTGAAATCTGGAACCGGCGCAAAAGCGGCGAGGTCTATCCGGAACGGCTCGCCATCAACGCCGTCGTGGATGGCAATCGAAACGTCACCAACTACGTCGCCGCATTTTCCGACATTACCCAGAAAAAACAGGCGCAGGACGAAATCCAGCATCTGGCCTTCACCGATCCACTGACCGGTCTTCCCAATCGTCGGTTGCTGCTGGACCACCTGAAGCATGCCCTTGCGACCTCCGCGCGTAACAAGCGCAAAGGAGCTTTGCTGTTTATCGATCTGGACAACTTCAAAACCCTCAACGACACGCATGGTCATTTTCAAGGTGACTTTCTGCTGGAACAGGTGGCACAGCGTTTATCGGTCTGCAGTCGGGAATGCGACACCGTGGCCCGTCTGGGTGGTGACGAATTCGTGGTGATGGTGGCAGATCTTAGCGAGAACACACCGGAAGCCGCTACCCAGGTCGAAGCCGTCAGCGCCAAGATTTTTTCCACCCTCACCCAGATCTACCAGCTAGACGGACTCAAGTATCACATCACGCCCAGTATCGGCATCACCCTGTTTGGCGGCGAGCAGTACGAGAGTATCGATGAGACTTTGAAGCGGGCCGACCTGGCCATGTACCAGGCCAAGGCCGCGGGCCGCAATACGGTGCGCTTCTTTGATCCCCAGATGCAAGCGGTGGTCAGTGCCCGCGCCGCACTGGAGGCGGGCTTGCGTGATGCTGTTCTGAATAGCCAGTTCACCCTTTTCTATCAGGCCCAGATGTCCGACGAGCCCCAGATTAAGGGGGCTGAAGCATTGGTGCGATGGCAGCATCCCGTGCGCGGCCTGGTGGCACCCGCCGAGTTCATTGGCCTGGCTGAGGAAACCGGGCTGATTTTGCCCCTTGGTCAATGGGTATTGCAAACTGCCTGCACGCAGTTGGCCTTGTGGGCTGGCCAGCCCCAGATGGCCCAACTCACGGTAGCGGTGAATGTGAGTGCCCGCCAGTTTCACCAGCGCGATTTTGTGAACCAGGTGTTGGCAGTACTGGCGCACACCGGTGCCAACCCGCAGCGGCTCAAGCTGGAGTTAACGGAGAGCGTGCTGGTAGCCAATGTCGAGGACGTTATCGCCAAGATGAACGCACTGAAAGCGCTCGGTGTTGGCTTCTCGCTGGACGACTTTGGCACCGGCTATTCATCACTGTCGTACCTGAAGCGATTGCCGCTCGATGAGCTCAAAATCGACCAGGGTTTCGTCAAAGACATTCTGCTTGATCCGAACGACGCGGCGATTGCCAGGATGGTTGTCGCGCTGGCCGACAGTTTGGGGCTGGTGGTCATCGCTGAAGGTGTGGAGACGCAGGCCCAGCGTGACTTCCTCGCTGACCTGGGTTGTCATGCCTATCAAGGCTACCTGTTCGGTCATCCATTGCCGGTGCAAGAATTCGAAGTTTTTGTAAAACAGGTATGACATTTACTCAACAACCACTTGGCCACCAGCCCTCAATAGTGAGGCGGCAGTTCGTCGCGCAAGTTACGCGCCGGGCCCAGACCACCCTCCGTGCTTGACTGTCGCAGGTGAGCAATCTCGCGCGTCAGCAGATCAATTTGCTGTTGCTGGCCAACGATGATCTGATTCAGTTGATCCAGAGAATCTTCGGTGAAGCTGGCCTTGATCTCCAGATCGGTCAGGCGTTGCTCCATGTCATGTGAGTTTTGCATACCGCATTTTGCCCAGCAAGTTGATGTACGGATAATCGACCCATGAGTTTCACCGAAAAAAAGACCACCAACGTCACCACCCAGGCTTGCAGCAACAGCTTCGCCAGCCTGGCACTGAACCCGGCTACCCTGGCCAACCTGCAACAACTGGGCTACCTGGAAATGACGCCGATCCAGGCGGCCAGCCTGCCCACGGCGCTGGCTGGCAAAGACCTGATTGCGCAGGCCCAGACCGGCAGCGGCAAGACCGCCGCTTTTGCGCTGACCTTGCTCACCAACCTGAACCAGCGCCGGTTTGCCGTGCAGGCCCTGGTGTTGTGTCCAACACGCGAACTGGCCGATCAGGTCACGATGGAGATCCGTCGGCTGGCACGTGCCGAGGAAAACATCAAGGTCGTCACCCTGTGTGGCGGCATCGCGCTGCGCGGTCAGCGCGCCTCGCTGGAGCAGGGTGCCCACATTGTGGTCGGCACACCGGGACGCGTCATGGACCACCTGGAGCGCGGCTACCTCAACCTGGAAGCGCTCAACACGCTGGTGCTGGACGAAGCCGACCGCATGCTCGACATGGGCTTTTTTGACGACATAGCGACCGTCACCAAACAGTGTCCCTCGACGCGGCAAACGCTGTTGTTCTCTGCTACTTATCCGGAAGGCATCGAGAAGCTAGCGAAGCAGTTCATGCGCGAGCCAACGCAAATCAAGGTCGAAGCACCACACGCCGAGAGCCTGATTGAGCAGCGTTTTTATGAGGTCACACGCGCCAACCGTTTCCAGGCGGTGGCATTGGCGCTGAATCACTTTCGCCCGATCAGCACGCTGGCGTTTTGCAACACCAAGCAACAGTGCAAAGAGCTGGTCAGTTACTTGCAGGCACAGGGTTTTAATGCGCTGGCGCTGTATGGTGAACTGGAACAGCGCGAGCGCGATCAGGTACTGGCGCAATTTTCCAACCGCAGTTGCTCGGTGCTGGTCGCCACCGACGTCGCTTCGAGGGGCCTGGACATCGCACAACTGGAAGCAGTGATCAATGTCGACATCACACCCGACGCCGAGGTGCATGTGCACCGCATCGGACGCACCGGGCGGGCTGGTGAATCGGGCCTGGCACTGAGTCTGGCTTCCATGAGCGAGATGGGGTCCGTCGGAAAGATCGAGCAGTATCAAAAGAGCGCATCGGTCTGGCACAAATTGGATGAACTGATACCCACCGGCAAAGGACCGCTGCAACCGCCGATGGTGACGTTGCAACTTCTGGGCGGGCGCAAGGAGAAAATTCGTCCCGGCGACGTTCTGGGCGCCTTGACCGCCGATGCCGGCTACAGCCGCGAGCAAATCGGCAAGATCGTCGTGACCGAGTTCACCACTTTTGTGGCGGTACAACGTGATGTCGCCCTGCCGGCCATGCAAAAACTCAACGCCGGCAAGGTCAAAGGCAAGAGCGTCAAAGTGCGGCTGCTCTGAGCTTGTCCTTCTTGCTTGGGCGCTTGCCCTTGACGCCGCCGGTCGATGCTGGCGCGGTGCCGACCGTCTGTAGCGGCTCAAAGCCCTCGATTTTTTCAAGTGTCCATTTCAACTGCTGACGTTTTTCTATGAGACGGAAATGCGCTTCGCTGTCGGCACTGACGAAGCTCAAGGCGACACCACTCGCCCCAGCGCGGCCGGTGCGACCGATGCGGTGCGTGTAGTCCAATGCAGAGCGCGGCAAATCGTAGTTGACGACCACCGGCAACAGCGCAATGTCCAGGCCACGCGCCGCCACATCGGTGGCGATCACCACTTTCAACCTTGAAGCCTTGAAATCCGCCAGCACCTGGGTACGCTTGCCCTGGCTCAACTCACCGTGAAACGGCTCGGCGTTGATGCGGGCTTTGCGCAATTTGTCGGCCACCATTTCGGCGGCGTGTTTGGTAGCGACAAAAACCAGTACCCGGCTCCAGTGGTTTTGTTGAATGAGGTGGCGCAGCAACTGGGTGCGCTGTCCTGCATCCACCGCAATGGCGCGCTGCGCAATATCGGGCTGTGTCTGTGGTTCGGATGGCACCGTGATGCGCACCGGATCGTGCAGCAATTTGTTTGCCAGCGCCTGCACCGCAGGCGGAAAAGTGGCCGAGAAAAACAGGTTTTGACGTCGCGTCGGGAGCAGTGCGATGATGCGAGCCAGTTCTTCGGCAAAGCCCAGGTCAAACAGACGGTCCGCTTCATCCAGCACCAACGTCGTAACGCTGGACAGCTCCAGTGCGTTGTGCGCCACCAGGTCCAGCAAGCGCCCCGGTGTGGCCACCACCACATCGGTGCCGCCACGCAAACGCATCATCTGCGGATTGATGGAGACACCACCAAACACGATGGAGACCTTGAGCGCGTGCGTCAGCTGCACGCCCAGGCTGCGAATCTCCTCGCCCACCTGGGCGGCGAGTTCGCGTGTCGGCACCAGCACCAAGGCGCGCAGGTGTCTTGGCTTGGCTGCCGGAGCCTTTTCCAACTGCTGCAACAAGGGCAGCGCAAAGGCCACCGTCTTGCCGGAACCGGTTTGCGCGCTGGCCAGCACGTCGCGGCCCCGCAAGGCCGCCGGAATGGCCGCCACCTGAACCGATGTAGGCGCCGGATAGGCTTTGGCGCTCAGGGCGCGCAGCAAGGCAGGCGACAATCCGAGTGATGAAAATGGCATAGACAGAAACTTTATAAGGTGAAGGTCGGGGCAAGGGGTAGCCGTCGCATAATCATCCAGTCGACAAGAAGGCGCCCGTGAAAAAAACATTCCCATTAAACATCGAAGGCAAGCATCGCGACCGCGTGCTGGAAGCCACCAAGCACGAAATCCGCAAATACACTCAACGGGAGCGGCGAAAACCCCTGCCCGAAGGCGTGGACTACTGGGATTTTGACTGCAAATTCGGCACCAGTGCGGAAAACGCGACCGTGGTCCATTTCGCGACCATCACTGCTTTGATCGACACGGTGGCCAAGGACGGGGGTGAGGCGTTTTACCTCGAACTGCTGGCCAAAGAGGGTCACCGCACCGCTCGGGGATAATCGCGGGGTTTCGTTTTCACAAATCAATGGAGTTATTGCATGTCTAAAGAGTTCCGTACCGAAGCCGAGCGCAAGGCAACCCCGCGCCCCGTGGCACCCAAGGGTGTGTGCTTTACCGCAGGCAAGGGCCAACTGCGCAGCCTGGAACGCGGTACCGCCACCAACAACAAGAAAAACCCTGGCAAGCGCTGCAAAAAAGGCGGCTGATTTGAATCAGGGTTGAGTTGGCCTTGAGCCGGCGGCTGCGGGGCAGACGCCTGAGGCTCATGCGCTTCGTTTTTTGAATTCGCCTCCAGCGTCATCGGCACGCAAAAACCACCCGGCATGAAAAACTGGCGACAACTGTTCAACACAACCAGTTCTCTTTGCTCCTGTGTCATTTGCATTCTCCTAAATCAAAGATACAACCAAAGTCTGGGCTGATATTCCCGCGCCCAAAACCTTGGACTTCAACAGTCACTATCGAGCTTGTTTTGGAAAAATTTGTCGCCACTCCGAAGGGCCATTCCTCAAAACGTTTTCGAAAACCTTCCGATGTGGCGAATCCGCTACCAACCACGACTTGCGCTGCTCACGGAAAGATTTGCATAAGCAGCGATCACTGACGGTGATCAAGGCCAACTTGCCGGAAGCCCCATCTTTTGGAGTTGGCTTGCCAGACAGCCGTCGGCGGTGGTGGACGCAAGATCTAGTGAAAGTTTCGATGCTGCTTGATGCCGTTTGTCTGCAGTGCGATACTGAATTAACCTGTTTGAAATTCCCACCCGCCTATCCATAAGATGAGTGACATTCGCGCCCTGCTGCTGACCGACGTGGTGGACAGCACCAAGCTGTCGGAGGCGCTTGGCGACGCGGCAATGGCCGACGCCTGGGCAGCCCACGACCGCTGCGCCCGTGATCTCCTGCCGATCTGGCGTGGACACGAAATCGACAAGACCGATGGCATGTTAATGCTGTTCGAGGTGGCGGCCGACGCGGTCGGCTACGCAAGGTCTTACCACCGTGCTCTCGCAGCGCTGCCGGTCCCGCTGACGGCCAGGGCGGGTCTGCACGTTGGACCAGTCATTCTTCGCGCGAACAGTGTTGCCGACGTTGCGCGCGGCGCCAAGCCGCTTGAGTTGGACGGTCTGGCCAAACCCACCGCTGCCCGGGTTATGTCGCTCGCGCGTGGCGGCCAGACCCTGCTGACGACTGCCGCGCGTGAAACCCTCGGCGAGACGAGCCTGGAGGTTAGGTCGCACGGCCACTGGGTCATGAAAGGCATTGCGGAGCCGGTTGAACTGTTCGAGGTCGGCGATGCTGACACGCCGTTCGTGGCGCCGCCGGACGGCGAAAAGGGCCACCGTGTCGTGCGCAAAGGCGAGCGCTGGCTTCCCGTCAAGGAGGTTGCGAACAACCTGCCACAGCAGGTCACATCGTTCATCGGCCGGGAACGCGAACTTGACGAGATCAAAGCGTACCTGAAGAGAGTGCGAATGCTGACGTTGCTCGGCATGGGCGGCCTCGGCAAGACTCGTTTGTCGCTGCAGGTGGCCGCCGAGCTGCTGGCCGAGTTCCCCGACGGTGCCTGGTTTCTCGACCTGGCACCGATTCGCGACAATGCACTGGTCGTCGGTGAAGCGGCCCAGGTGATGGGGGTGCGCGAAGAACCCGGTCGGCCGCCGCTCCAGACCCTTTGCGAGCACCTGAAATCGAGGCGGGCGCTTCTGATTCTGGACAACTGTGAACACTTGATCAGTGCCGCGGCGGAACTCGCCAACGCGTTTTTGCGGGCGGCACCCTGTGTCTACATATTAGCCACGAGCCGCGAGTCACTGCGCATTGCCGGTGAGCAGAGTTATCCCGTTCTGCCTTTGCCGGTTCCGGGGCGCGGGGACGGGGTCGAGGCGCTGTCGCGATCAACGGCAGTCCGTCTGTTCGTAGAGCGGGCGCAGCAGCACAAGCCGGCCTTCGCCCTTAGTGCGCGCGAGGCGCCCGCAGTGGCCGAACTGGTGGCGAGGCTGGAGGGCATTCCTCTGGCGCTTGAACTCGCCGCGGCGCGGGTTCGGTCTCTAACGGTGGCCGAGATCAACGCGCGCCTCACTGACCGTTACAAGGTCCTGACCGGCGGCGCTCGCGCATTGCAGAAACGACAGCAGACGCTTCGGGCACTGGTGGACTGGTCTTACGACCTCCTGAACGATGCCGAGCGTACCGTCCTCAGCCGTCTGGGTGTGTTCGTGGGCGGCTTTGACATGGCGGCGGCCGAGGAGGTGTGCGGCGCAGAGCCGCTCTGCAGCGATGACGTCGTCGACCTGATCGGCTCGCTGGTTGAGAAATCCCTCGTGACGTTGGAGGAACACGACGAGCGCGCGCGATACCGAATGCTGGAGACCATTCGCGAATACGCGCGCGAAAGGTTGGAGGATGGCGGCGAAGCAGCCGCGACGGCAGCCCGGCATTGCATGCACTATTTCGGGATGGCGAAAGCCGCCAACCAGGGTTTGCAAGGCCCAGAGCAGGCGAGCTGGGTCTGGCGCGTCGAAGTCGAACTCGACAACGTCCGCAGCGCGACAGCGCTGGCGCTGGCCGGCGGTGTCGACCCGATCATCGCGGTCAAGATCGCGGTCGCGATGCAGGGTTTCTGGGTCTTGCGTGGCTACTCGACCGAGGGCCGCGCACTGGTCAGAGCGACGCTGGCGCTGCCGGCGGTACAGGCATCGGATATCGCCCGTGCCCACGCCCTGTACGTGGGCGCGGCGTTAGCCGAGAGCCAAAGTGATCACTGCGAGGCCTCGACAATGCTGGAAACCTGCCTCTTGCTGCGGCGCGAAATCGGCAACCCGGTCGACATAGCCGCAACGCTGTCGACGCTGGCGCAGGCTCGACTTCAGCTTGGTGACGCGGCACGAGCCGAGGTCGGGGAGCGCGAGGCGCTTCAGATCTTCCTGCAACTGAGCGACCGTGTCGGGGAAGCCATCGCACTGCAGCACCTCGGGCTGATCGCGCTCCATAGCGGCGACGATAAGCGGGCGACATCGCATCTGGAGCAATGCCTGGCCATTGCTCGCGAGCTCAAGAACCAGGAGATCGAAGGCGAATGTGAACTCATCCTGGGTCAGATCGTTTTCGAGATCGGCGACCGGGCACAGGCCTGCCTTCGGTTCAAGCGCTCACTCACCGTATGCCGCGAGTCCGGTGACAAGCGCGGCGCGGCCAATGCGCTGTGGTGGCTGGGCAAGGCCGATCTTCAAGGCGGGGATATATCTTCAGCCCGCACTCGACTCGGTGAGGCAATCAGAACGTTCCGCGCATTCGGGATGTGGGGAGAACTGCTCGGCTGCCTTGAAGATCATGCGGTTCTGGCACATATCGAGGGTCGAGTCGCCATCGCGCCGGGTCTCGCGGCGGCGGCCACCATGTCGCGGGATCGACTTCGCATCCTGAGACCTCAAAGAAGCGAACAGCGCTGGCAGATGCACCTCGATGAGATACGCCAAGTGAATAACGGTGCAGGATTCGATGCTGCGTGGAACGAAGGGCGTAACTGGAATGTCGACCACGCCATAGGCACAGCCCTGTCGATGCAGAGCGAGTCGGTCAGAGTTTGGTGACTCGATGGTGGTCAGTAAGAGAAATCAACTTCAATCTTGCTCTGCGGCCGACCCGAAACCAAACATCTTGCGGGAGGTCCTGATTTCGCGAGTGCCATTTTTGCGGACACCGACAGCACACAACCACGTGCGAATGCTTTTCTGGATGGAGCTTTCGACCGCGCAGACCTTCAAAACAACATCGTCACGTGTACGCAGTCTTGATCTTTTTCAACCGAGACCTTGTCCGAACCCTTTCGTGCCAGAGCGATCATCTTGGTGTTTTCAAGCAATATTTCGGCAACAAAGCCACGCAAGCCCCGCCCTTTTGCATGCTCCACCATACGTTGCTGTAACGCGCCACCCAGTCCCGTGCCCTGCCATGCAGGATCGATCAGAAATGCTGTTTCAGCCATGTTGGTCGTCGGAGAGACAAAATAGCACGCTTGTCCGACGATCACTTCCAGCTCACGTGGCCCGGTGACGGCAACAAAGCCGACCTCGTCTTCGTAACTGAAATTGCAAAGGCGCTCAACGTCCTTGTGGGAGAGAGCCTGAACGCGGCGGAAAAACCGGGTATAGATGTCGGTCGCAGGAAGCTTGAAGAACAGCTCCCGAATGCCGTCGGCGTCGGAAGCACGCGCTGGCCGAAGCGTCACTTGTTTGCCGTTCTTCAGGCTGACCACCCGCTCTTCCTCGACCGGATAGGCGCGCATGTTTTGCAGCGTTTGGTCGGCGGCAAGATAGCCCAGCCGCTTGGCTTCTTCAAGCAATTGTTGACGAAACTTGGGGTGTGCCAGCTGAATGAGGGCGATGGCGCGCTCGCGCATGGGCTTGCCAAAAAGGTAGGCAATGCCGTACTCGGTAATGACGTAGTGGACATCGGCGCGCGGCACAGTGACGCCTTCTCCGGCCAGCAGCACCGGACGAATGCGCGAGGTTTCACCATCCTCGGTGGTGGCGGCCAGACAGATGATTGGCTTGCCACCCGGTGAACGTGACGCACCCCTGAGGAATTCGGCCTGCGCGGCAATGCCGCCGTAGAACTCACCCGCGAACTGGTCGGAACAAACCTGACCAGTCAGGTCCACTGCAAAGGCCTGCGTCACGGATACCATCTTGCGCTGCGCCGCAATAGTGTAGGGGTCGCACACAACATCAATAGGCTCAAACGAGAACAGCGGATTGAGGTCCAGAATGTCATACAGCTTGCGCGATCCCATCGCCAGACTGGTCACGATCTTGCCCTTTTGCAAGGTCTTTTTCCGACCGGTCAGAATGCCTTTTTCGAGCAAAGGGATAACGGCATCGGTAATCACATCGGAGTGGATACCGAGGTCCTTGCGGTCCTCCAGGTATTTGAGCGCCTCATTGGGAATTCGACCAAGACCGATTTGCAGGGTGGAACCATCTTCAATGGTGCTGGCAACGTAGCGGGCAATTTGCTGAACGACCACTTCTTCGGAGACATGATGCACATACTCAATCATCGGAGTAGCTACTTGCACCAGGTAGTGAATTTGACTGACATGGACGGCCGAGTCGCCCATGGTCCGCGGCATGTGTGGGTTAACTTCGGCGATAACCAGCTTGGCGTTTTGAACGGCCGCCGCAACCACGTCTACCGACACCCCCAAACTCATGTAGCCAAACCGATCCGGCCTGGAAACCTGAATCAGCGCCACGTCCAGTGGAATGCGTCCCAAATTGAAAAGTTCCGGGACGCGTGCGATCGAAATCGGCAAGTATTCGGCCATCCCATGCTTGATGGCCGACCGAACGTCTGAACCGACAAAAAAGGTGCGGTGCCGGTACTTGGTCAGCGGCTTGCCGGACTCGTCGTGGGGAATTGCGCCGTCTGTAAAAAAATGAATTAGTTCAACGTCGGCCGGCGCAAGGGGCAACTCCTCCAATGCCTTGACGAGGGTGCGTGGAGTGGCGCAAGCAGTACCCACAAAAATCCGGTTTCCTGGCCGGATCTTTCGCGCAGCTTCCTGGGCCGAGCAAAGTTTGGAACAGTAAGGTTCTGTTTGTAGTGAGTCCATGGCATTAGCGTCGAGGCGATAAGGCGATCGAAAGGCAGTGCAGGAGTATGAAAAGGTTTCAGGCACTTTCCCTTTTCCGTTTCCGCGATCCCCCACGGACTTTAACTGAAAGCATTTGTCAAAAACTCCCCTTGCCGGCTCATACCTGCAATTGAGTGTCAGTCGTCGCCTCGGGCGTAGGCTGTTTGCACATGACAACAGAACAATAACCAGAAACAACAATCGCTGTACTTCAAGCACCGCGTGCCATTTTGGGCGACGCAATAGTGGACACCGCCGCTGCGTGCCTACGCTCCAATCTGGCGTCCCTGGCCACCGTGACTTTGTCGGCGGCGGCGGCAGTTCCTGCCCAGACCCTCAAACAAGCCACCACGCCGAGAGGGTCCTGGCAGCCCGATCGGGTTGGGGCGAACATATATGCATTGGAGGTCGGTAATGTGGCGTTGAGTTCATCAAGTTGCGCACCTGGACGTGTATCAAGGCTGTTCCTTATCGTCCTTGGCATGCCACTGCTGGAGTTGCTCCCGCCAGGCGGTCCAGTCGTAAGGTTGACCCGTTTCAAAGCGCGTTTGTAAATTCTTCAGGACGTTTGGCCAGGCCTTTTCAAAGTAGGCGCGCGCCTTTGGCCATTCGCCGGAGGTTCCCCACCCCAGATGGGTCAGTGTCAACTCGGTGTTGTCTCCGACCGCCGCAAAACGCAGGATGACTACCGTGCGCTGCACGCGCGCTTGCGGCAAATGGGGAGGTGCATTCCAAGTGAATGACAGCATTTGTTCGGGATCCAGCGCTAGCATCTGCATGGTGTCTGCACCCTTCATGCCGGGCTTGCCGTAGGGGTCCATGTAGATATGAAACGCGCCGTCCGGGCGAGCGTCCACCTCAGCCTCCGGGGCAAAGAAGCTGGTCAGCCCCTCGTTGGTGGTCCAGGCTTTCCAGACAGCACTGACCGGTGCCTTAACCGTGACCCCGAGGGCGATCACGGGCTCGGCCGCTTGCAGCGTGCCGCCTGCCACTACGCCTATCGAAAAAAGTACTTCTTTCAACATGGAGTGCTCCCAGCATGATGAGGAAACGCGAGGATACCCGAGAACCGGGGCCCGTGGTCATCTGGTTACGATGCAACCCGGACACCCGTCTCAGACGCACTACCGGCATACCTACCTCCCCATGGCAGGCATCCAACTTTGCAAGCCTTCAGAGCAGTTCAGTCTGCTCCACCGGGCTGAAAGCCATGGCTTACCTTTCGCTGGGGCGAGCGAACGCAAGTCTTGCATCCAGCGAAAGTGGGGATGTCATATCACTTTGCGACAAGATCCGAGATGACCTGAGCAGCAATCTGCTGACTTGCACTGGTAAAGCTAGTGTCTAGAAAGTCGCTTGTTTCGTCCAACCACGCCACCATGGTGCCAAACGGAGTGGCGTATTCGTAGGTCTTTTGGTTCCTCCCCACTTCGCGACTGGCAGCGGTCTCTCGTTGTGAGACCTGGATTCGCAATACAAAACGGAGCTGCTCGTCTCGCGTGGCGTCAACCTCAATTTCCTGTACTTCAACAGTAACCAATGGTGTTGAAGTTTCCGATGTGAGTGTCCAATACTTTTGTGCCCGGTCCTCAAGATTGCGCCTGAGCCCAACCAGCAACGAGTGACCTTGTTCCAGGCGCACCAAGCGCTGCTTGACTTGCTCTACCTTCTCTGGTGGCAGGACGCCAGTTAAGCCCACTCCGACCCCCGCAGCGCCGCCTACGAGCATGCCACCAATGGCACCCAACGGCACACAAAGTGGTGCCCAAGGCCCACAGCTCAGGCCCCACATCCCACCCGCCAGACCGCCGGATCCGCCTCCAACAACTGCGCCATCTTTTATAGCAGTGTTATGAATATTAATAGAGCCGAGGTACTTCTGATTCGCTACGACAGAGATCGAAACTACTTCCCCCAAAGCAATTGGCCTGAGAGCGGGCACTGTTGCGCAACCGGACAACACAATAGCGGAAAGGAGCATCGAGACAATGCGAGCGAACAATTTTGATTGCCTTCTGCCAGAACCGGCTATGTGAACCAAGAATGCCCCAAACTCTGCCACCACAATCGGTACCTTGCCCATGGTTGCTAGCGAATAATTCTTCGCAAACTCACATATTGCGCCGGTACTGCCCGCCGACCTCAAACAGGGCATTGGTGATCTGGCCCAGCGAGCACACGCGCACGGCGTCCATCAGCACTTCAAACACGTTTCTATTTTCGATCACGGCTTGCTGCAGACGTTTCAGCAAGGCCGGTGATTCTTTGGCGTGCAGCGCGTGAAAGTTGGCCAGGCGTTTGAGCTGGCTCTGTTTTTCTTCATCGGTGGAGCGGGCCAGTTCCAGTTTGTCCAGCACGGCGTCGCCATGCGGGTTGCGGAAGGTGTTGACGCCGATGATGGGCAGCTCGCCAGTGTGTTTGAGCATCTCGTAGTGCATGCTCTCGTCCTGAATGCGCCCGCGCTGGTAGCCGGTTTCCATGGCGCCCAGCACGCCACCGCGCTCGGCGATGCGCTCAAACTCCAGCAACACGGCTTCTTCCAGCAACTCGGTCAGCTCTTCGATGATGAAGGCGCCCTGCGACGGGTTCTCATTCTTCGCCAAGCCCCACTCGCGATTGATGATGAGCTGGATCGCCATGGCGCGGCGCACCGAGTCTTCGGTCGGCGTCGTGATGGCTTCGTCAAACGCGTTGGTGTGCAGGCTGTTGCAGTTGTCGTAGATGGCGATCAGCGCCTGCAAGGTGGTGCGGATGTCGTTGAACTGGATCTCCTGTGCGTGCAGGCTGCGCCCGCTGGTCTGGATGTGGTATTTGAGCTTCTGGCTGCGCTCGTTGGCGCCATATTTCTCTTTCATGGCCACCGCCCAAATGCGCCGCGCCACGCGTCCCATCACGGTGTACTCGGGGTCCATGCCGTTGGAGAAGAAGAAGCTCAAATTGGGCGCAAAGTCGTCAATGTGCATGCCGCGCGCCAGGTAGGCTTCAACGAAAGTAAAACCATTGGACAAGGTGAACGCCAGTTGGCTGATCGGATTCGCACCAGCTTCGGCAATGTGATAGCCGCTGATCGAGACCGAGTAGAAATTGCGCACGCGGTTGTGCACAAAATACTCGGCAATGTCGCCCATCACCTTCAGGCTGAATTCTGTCGAGAAGATGCAGGTGTTCTGGCCCTGGTCTTCCTTCAGGATGTCGGCCTGCACGGTGCCGCGCACGTTTTCCTGCACCCACTCCTTGATTTTCGCCAGTTCGGTATCGGTCGGCTCGCGCCCGTTGTCGGCTTTGAATTTGTCGATGTTCTGGTCTATGGCCGTGTTCATGAACATGGCCAGAATGCTGGGCGCCGGGCCGTTGATGGTCATCGACACCGAGGTAGTCGGGCTGCACAGATCAAAGCCCCCGTACAGCACTTTCATGTCATCCAGCGTGGCGATGCTGACGCCGCTGTTGCCGACCTTGCCGTAGATGTCAGGACGCGGATCGGGGTCGTTGCCGTACAGTGTGACCGAGTCAAAAGCCGTCGAGAGGCGCTTGGCCGCCATGCCCGAGCTCAGCAACTTGAAGCGCGTGTTGGTCCGAAACGCATCGCCCTCGCCGGCAAACATGCGGGTTGGGTCTTCGCCTTCGCGCTTGAAGGCAAAAGTGCCGGCGGTGTACGGATAACTGCCCGGCACGTTGTCCAGCGCCAGCCACTTCAGGATCTCGCCGTGGTCCTCATACTGCGGCAACGCCACTTTGCGAATGGTCGTGCCGCTGAGGGACTTAGTGGTGAGAGCGGTGCGGATCTCCTTGTCGCGAATTTTGACAACGTATTCATCGCCTGCATAAGCCGCCTGCATGCTGGGCCACTGCGCCAACAGCTTGCGTTCCGCAGCGCCCAGGTGCGCCTCACGCTGCCCCGCCAGATCCATCACGGCCTGGAAGGCGTTGCTCTTGTTGGCGTCGTCCAGTTTGAGCATACGGCCGGTTTCCCGCAGTTGCTGAATTTCGCGCGCTAATCTGGCTTGGCTGCGGGCGCGCTTTTTGTAGCTGCGCACGGTGTCGCTGATTTCAGCCAGGTAGCGGGTGCGCGCCGCCGGCACCACCGGTGTCTGATTGGTGCTGTGCCGCACCGCCACGCTCGGTAATCGAGACGCTGAAGCCACCTTCAAACCCAGCTCAGCCAGGCGGGCTTTGAGCGCCTGGTACAGGGCGGTGACGCCATCATCATTGAAGCGCGCCGCCATGGTGCCGAACACCGGCATTTGGTCTGCGGGCGTGGTGAAGGCCTCGCGGTTGCGCTGCACCTGCTTGGCAACGTCGCGCAGGGCATCGAGTGCGCCCTTGCGGTCAAATTTATTGATGGCAACAAACTCGGCAAAGTCCAGCATGTCGATTTTTTCGAGCTGGCTGGCGGCGCCAAACTCGGGCGTCATCACGTACAGCGGAACATCCACATGCGGCACGATGGCCGCGTCACCCTGGCCGATGCCGGACGTTTCCACCACGATCAGATCAAAACCCGCCACCTTGCAGGCGGCAATCACGTCGGGCAAGGCGGCGGAAATTTCCGAACCAAAGTCGCGTGTGGCCAAAGAACGCATGAAGACTCTCGGACCCTGGCTCCAGGGTGAGATGGCATTCATGCGGATGCGATCCCCCAAAAGGGCGCCACCGCTCTTGCGTCTGGACGGGTCAATGCTGATCAGGGCGACGCGCAAACTGTCATTCTGGTCCAGCCGCAGACGCCGGATCAGCTCATCGGTCAGGGATGACTTGCCGGCACCGCCGGTGCCGGTGATACCCAGCACCGGTATCTTCTTGGTGGCAGCCAAGGCTCTGATTTCATCCACCAAAGCGGTAAACGATGCCCCCGGTGCACCCTTGTTTTCACCCGCCGCTTTTTCATTCTCCAGCGCCGTGATGAGTTGCGCCAGCGCGCGCCAGCTCATCTCGCTGTGACCCTGAATGGCTTTGACCTTCGCCGGTGCGTAGCTTGAGAGGTCCTTGTCGCAACGCATCACCATCTCGCCAATCATGCCGGCCAAGCCCATGCGCTGGCCGTCTTCCGGACTGAAGATGCGGGCCACGCCATAGGCCTGCAATTCACGAATTTCAGGCGGCACGATAACGCCGCCGCCACCACCGAAAACCTGTATGTGAGACCCGCCACGGCTCTTCAGCAGATCCACCATGTACTTGAAATATTCGACGTGCCCGCCCTGGTAGGAACTGATGGCGATGCCCTGCGCGTCTTCCTGCAAGGCGGCGGTCACCACTTCTTCGACACTGCGGTTGTGCCCCAGGTGAATCACCTCGGCACCCATGCCCTGCAGAATGCGGCGCATGATGTTGATGGCCGCGTCGTGCCCGTCGAACAGACTGGCGGCCGTTACAAAGCGCACCTTGTTGACGGGGCGGTAATTGGCAAGGGCCTTGAAATCAGCAGACAGATCGGTCATGGTGGTGCTCCGGACGTGGCAATGTCATTGTGCAGCGATGCGACAGAGTTCGCATCAGAATCGACTTTGCTGACTTGACGTTTACGTAAACGTCAATCTTAGCGTTTTTCTGGGTTTCGCCGCGCAGTTGCCCAAACTTTGTGTCACAACCGTTTGAAAAGTCATTTGTCACCAACCATGGCGCGGGTGCCGATCGTGGTGGCAGAGGTTGCGGCATCCTTGGTTCACATGGCAAGTTGATTTACCCGAGGGACAAGCCTGCCAGCGTTAGCGGTCTTTCATGCTGGATGATGTGTGGGCGCCGAAGACGCTGGGGCAGATGGCTCCGCTCATGTCCCCCGGCCTGTGCTGCGTCCGGTCCTCCTCCTTGACTTGGCAAAACCCCAAGTCCACGCTGCACCATCCACCCCAGCGTCTTGGGCAAGCAACCGTGTTGGCTTGCAATGACTCAATACCCTTGCGTACCCACAACACGGGCTGACTCAGGACGGCGTGGCGCTCAGCACAGTGAGGTCAAGGAGGAGGCGGCAGGCCGGGGGACACGAACGGAGTTGAGTGCCACGCCGTCCTGAGTCCTGACCTGCCTGAGTCCAGGCGTCTGAAATTCATTTCGAATGACCGAGTTGTGTCTGAAACCGTAGCTCACACCGCTGCCCAATGACCAGATTGAATCCGGATCAAGCAACAACGCAAGGCGGGGGTGGGGCGGATGTTGGACCGCGCCATCCCCGCCAACTCTGATAAGCCGCTTATCCCCCCAGGTACGCGGCCTTGACGGCGGGGTCGTCTTTCAGCTTGTCAGCCGGCCCGTGCACTGAAATACGGCCGTTTTCAAGCACATATCCATAGTCCGCCACCTTCAGGGCGGCGGCCGCAAACTGCTCGACCAGCAACATGGTGACGCCCTGGCTTTTGAGCCGGGAAATGATGTTGAATACTTCCTCCACCAGAATCGGCGCCAGACCCATGGACGGCTCATCCAGCAGGAACACCTCGGGGTTGAGCATGACGGCGCGCGCCATGGCCAGCATTTGCTGTTCGCCGCCAGACAGCGTGCCGGCCAGCTGGTGCGTGCGCTCCTTGAGCCGCGGAAACATCTCCAAAGCTTTTTGCAGATCAGACTCGACATCGCCTTTGGGCCGCGCGTTGGTGTAGCGCACGAACGCCCCCAGACGGATGTTGTCGAGCACGCTCAAAGTGGGAAACACACGCCGGCCTTCGGGCGAGTGCGCCAGGCCGCGCTTGGCGATCTGGTGCGAGTCCTGACCGGTAATATCCTGCCCGGCGAGCGTGATCTTGCCGGACTCCGGCTTGATCATGCCGGATATGGCGCGCATGGTGGTGGTTTTGCCAGCCCCGTTGGAGCCGATCAATGTGACAATTTTTCCTTTGGGAACGGTGATCGAAATGCCGTGAAGCACTTGCACCTTGCCATAGCCAGCTTGTAAATTTTCAATGGTGAGCATGATGAATCTTCTTTGCAATCAATGCGCATCGGCGCTGCTGCCCAGATAGGCCTCGATCACGGCCGGATTGCGTTGTACATCGGCGGGTTTGCCCTCGGCAATCTTCTGGCCGAAGTCGAGTACCGACACAATGTCTGAAATCCCCATCACCACGTCCATATGGTGTTCGATCAGAATCACGGTGATGCCGTGGTCACGGATTTTCTGCACCATCTTCATCAGTTCTGGCAAGTCCGCTGGCGGCAGGCCGGCCGCTGGCTCATCGAGCAACAGCAATCTCGGATTCAAGCCCAGTGCACGTGCAATTTCCAGCATGCGCTGCTTGCCATACGGCAGATTTCTCGCCTGCTCCTGGCTCATGTCCGTCAAACCGACAAAGCCCAGCAATCTGGCGGCCTGTTCGCGCGCTGCAGCGTCTTCCCGCAGATAACGTGGGGTGCGCAAGGCGACGTCCAGGATATTGCTTTTGTAAAGGTGATGCAGGCCAACCAGCACGTTGTCGGTGGCCGTCATCTCACCAAAAAGCTGGACGTTCTGAAAAGTCCTCGCGATGCCTGACAGCGCTATGTTGGAAGGCGTCTGGCCCGCCACCGACTGACCGTTGAACAGCACCTGACCGGAGGTTGCCTGGTAAATCCCGGTGAGCACGTTCATCATGGTGCTTTTGCCGGAGCCATTGGGTCCGATCAGGCCGTGAATGGATCCGCGCATGACTTTCAGGTCGACCTGATTCAGGGCTTTGAGGCCACCGAACTGAATCAGCACCTTCTTGGCTTCAAGCAACGGTTCGGCACCGGTGTCAAGGGTCGCATGCCCAGTGGTCCAGGCACGAACTTCAGCGCCGAGGACTTTGTCGCTGGCGCCTGCGGCAGGCTTGACAAAACGCAAAAACAAATCGCGCGCAAAACCAACCACGCCATCCTGCAGGTAATACACAACAAACAGGGTCATCAGACCAAAGATGGTGAGCCGCCAATCAGTGATGTTTTCCAGCCTGAAGGAGAAGGCCGCCATGGCCACAGTAGCGATCACGGGCACCGCCAACTCGCGCACGGTTTTGACTTTCTTGAAGTAGTTGTAAGCCGCCATGGCGCAGACCGCGACGGCCAGCACGGTTGCGATCTTGCGAAAGAGTTCAATGTCCGACAACAAGCTGGGCAGCATGACCACAATGACGGCACCAATCAAGGCGCCTGAGCGGGTTTTGCGCCCGCCCATGATGACCGCCAGCAAGAACATGATGGTCAACTCAAAATTGTAGGTATTGGGAGAAATATATTCTTCCGAATAGGTGTACAGCGCGCCAGCCAAACCGGCCAGACCAGCGCTGATGACAAACGCATAGACCTTGTAGGCATAGACCGAAACACCCATGCAGTCGCACGCTACCGGGCTGTCGCGCAGCGCTTCAAAAGCACGACCCAAGTGTGATTTCAAGATGCGATGCACCACCACCAGGGCCAGCACCATCAGGACGGCAACCACATAAAAATAGTCCACCTCATTGAGCTTGTGGCCAAAGAAAATGGGCTTGGCCACCTTGATGCCGATCGGGCCCTCGGTCAGAAACGTCATCTCATTGATGAGAATTTGAAGAATGGTGCCAAAGGCCAGCGTCACCATGGCCAAATACGGACCAGTTACGCGCAATGCCGGCAGTGCGAGCACCGCACCAAACGCGGCGGTAACGCCAATGGCAGCCGGGACGGCCAGGAAAAATGGCACGCCCAACTTGAAAAATAGTGCTCCGGCGGTGTAAGACCCAACGCCAAACAGACCGGCGTGCCCCAGTGACACCTGACCGGTGTAGCCGACCACAATATCCAGTCCGAACAACAGAATGGCGTAGATCAGAATGGTTTCGACAAGGTGGATGTAATACGGGTTGGGCACCAGCACCGGGAACAAGCCCAGTGCCGCCAGCCCCAGCGCCATCAGAAGATAAGAATTACTTTTGTTTTTCATGATTGCCCAAATCCGTCAAACCTTCTTGATGGCGGTTTTGCCAAACAAGCCCGCCGGCTTGATTGCCAGCACAAGCAATAGCAGCACCAACCCCGGCACGTCCTTGTAGCCGGTCGAGATGTAGTAGCCGGTCGTGGTTTCTGCAATGCCCAATATCAGGCCACCCGCAATCACACCGACACCCGAAGTCAGACCACCAATAATGGCCACCGCAAACGCCTTCAGCCCGAGGACCGAGCCCATGGTGGCGCCGGTCAGCGTCAGCGGCGCCACCAGCACACCGGCCACCGCTGCAGTGACGGACGACAACGCGTAAGAGAAGGTGATCACGGCACCGGTGTTGATGCCCATCAGCGACGCCGCATCACGGTCGTTGGAGGTGGCGACCACGGCCTTGCCGTAGATGGATTTGCGATTAAAAATCTCGACGATCGCCATCATGGCCAGCGCACCCACCACCACCACGATTTCCATTGGCAGCACATTGGCGCCGAAAAGTTTCATGGGCGCCTCCGGCAACGGCGACGGAAACTTCAGATCGTCCTTGCCCCAGATGTTTTCAGCCACATTCTTGAAAATGATGGCCAGCGCAATGGTCGACATGATCCAGCCGAACTCGCTCTTGATCTTGATAGCCGGACGTACTCCAATCCACTCCACCAGTGCGCCTTGGGCCGCGCCGAATATCACGACCACGGGAATCATCACCCAATAGTTGAGGTAGGGGCCACCGTGAATCGTGCCGGCCAGCGACAGACCGACCAGGGCTCCCAGCATCAACGCCTCGCCCTGACCAAAATTCAAAGTACCGGAGGTCGCGAACGTCAGCTGGTAGCCAAAGGCGATGACGCCGTAAATCATGCCCAGCGCGACGCCGCTGTAGATCAGTTGTAAGAAAATATTCATGTCCAGGCTCCCAAAAAACAGCCGAACGCGCGTTCGACAACAGACCTCGCCGAACACCAAAAAAGCCGGGTGGGTCCCGGCTTTCTCTGCAACTCAGGCGAGCCCTGAAGACTGCGTTTACTTCTTGACGGCTTTGGTGCGAACTTCGCCACCCTTTTTCTTGTCTTCGTCATAGGCGTAGACCACATGACCATCCTGCACCTTGCCGATCACAGGCATGTTGATAGTGATGGCTTCGTGGTCGGTTTTTGAGAACGGTTGGTTGTAAGTGGTGACGACACCTTCCACCGGCGCCTTCAGATTTTCCAGCGCGGCCAGCACCTTGGGGCCATCGGTAGAGCCGGCCTGCTTAATGGCTGCGGCCAGCAAGTAAATTGAATCGTAGCCCTGCGCGGCAGAGACCGGCGAAGAAATGCGGGTCACCTTGTAGGCCTTCTGGTAGGCATCAATAAAGCTCTTGCGCTTGGGGGTATTGGGCTCCTGGATGAAGGTCTGCGGCATCAGGGCGTCATCTGCATTTTTTCCGGCATTGTCAATGAAGTTGCCCATTGACAGCGTCCAGGAACCCATCATGGGGACCTTCCAGCCGAGCTTGATCATGCCGTTGGCAATTTGCGCCAACTCCGGCCCAATGCCGTAGGTGATGACAACTTCAGCACCCGCTTCCTTGGCTTTAAGCAACTGGGGCGTCATGTCGACGTCCTTGATGTTGTACTTCTCGATGGCGACGGCAGTGATGCCCTTGGCCTTGAGCGCTTTCTCCAGGTCTTCACGGCCCAGTTGACCGTAATTGGTCGAGTCGGCCAGGATGGCGACCTTGGTCAGCTTCTTGTGACCAATCAGCTCTTCCACGATCATGGTGGACTGGATCGTGTCGTTGGCCGAATTGCGGAAAACATAGTTTTCGGGCTGGTCCGCAAACTGCTTGGTGATGGTGGTCGCGGTAGCCACGTTGTTCATCACAGGGATCTTGGCTTCCTGGTAAAAACGCTGCGAAGCCAGCGCCACGCCAGAATTGATGTAACCGACCGTGGCCACCACTTTTTCCTTGTTGATCAGTTCCTGAGCAATTTGAACGCCACGCTCGTTTTTGGCCTCGTCGTCACGCTCGATCATCTCGATCTTGCGCCCCAGCAAGCCGCCCTTGGCATTGATTTCGGTGACCGCCAGCTTGGCACCATCGCGCATCGAAACGCCCATTGGACTGGAGCCACCGGTCAGCGGCCCTTGCAAACCAATTTTGATAGTGTCAGCCGCGAAGCTCAGGGCAGCGACGGCAAGGGCAACGGAAGTGAACGCCAAATTTCGCACTAGTCTCATGCAAATCTCCAAGTAGTTATGTAATGACGGCAACGCGGAAGCACCGCTATCCGTCAGATTGTCGGGCGATCATAGCTCGCGCTTCTAAGTGAAAACCCTTGACGCAAATGGCTTTTGCTAACAAGGTTTTTTAATTTATTTCATCCGCTCCAACGCGTAAAAGTTTGACCCGCTGGGGAGGGCTAAACTGAGCACCGGGCAACCGGCGTAGCCGGTCGCCGAAACCTTCAATGATGTCGCGCCAGTGACAGCTACCGGGAGACAGACGATGACGATGGACAGACGCAATTTTTTCCAAAGCTCAGCGCTGGTCACGACCGGCGCTCTCGTCGGCTGCGTCACACCTCCAGTAGCACAGCAGCAGATCAAGACGCCGTTCCAGGTGCCGACGACCTACATCCCCATCGTCGGCTCGGATGAGATGTTCCCGGTGCGTCGCATTTACTGCATCGGTCGCAACTACGCGGCGCACGCCCGCGAGATGGGATCCGATCCAACGCGTGAACCCCCGTTTTTCTTCCAGAAGCCAACCGACGCCATCCAGTATGTCGCTGCCAACACGGTGGCCGACCACCCCTACCCCAGCCTGACCAAAAACTACCACTACGAGGCTGAGTTGGTGGCGGCAATCGGCAAGGGCGGACGCAACATTGCGTTGGACAAGGCGCTGGAGCATGTCTACGGGTACACGCTGGGCCTGGACATGACGCGGCGCGATTTGCAGCGCGCTATGGTCGACCAAAAAAAGCCCTGGGAAATCGGCAAAAGCTTTGACAAATCGGCGCCCATCGGCGCCATTCACAAACTGGCGCAGACTGGCCACTTCACTCAAGGCGCTATCTGGCTCAAGGTCAACGGGCAGACCAAGCAGAGCGCCAATCTGAACCAGATGATCTGGTCGGTGGCCGAGCAGATTGCCAAGTTGTCAGAGGCGTTTGAGCTGTTCCCCGGCGACATCATTTACTGTGGTACGCCCGAGAACGTGGGGCCGGTGGTGGTCGGCGACGTCATTGACATGCACGTCGATGGTTTGCCGAACCTGAGCGTGAGAATCGTTTAGCCATGGCACAGGATTACGCTGGCGACGTTTCGCCGAAAACAGCATTTGACTGGTGGCAAGCCGGTGACGCGGTGCTGGTTGACGTTCGAAGCGACGCCGAACGTGAATGGGTTGGTTATGTACCGGGCGCGCTGCCGCTGGCCTGGAAGCAGTGGCCCGGCATGGTCATGAACAGTACTTTTGACGCGGGTCTTGTGGCTGCGGTTCCGAACGGCAAGAAAGTAGTTTTTATGTGCCGCAGCGGCGTTCGCTCCGTCGCGGCGGCCAAGCGTGCCACCGAGTTGGGTCTGGAGGCCTACAACGTTCTGGAGGGATTTGAGGGCGATCCGGATGCCAACGCGCAGCGCGGCCACAAAGGCGGTTGGCGCTATCACGGCCTGCCCTGGCGTCAGGGCTGATTCTTTTTAATCAGACGACGGGGGTTTACGCATCAGCACATCTTGCGCCACCTGCTCATAGGCGTGCGCCAGTTGCAGCAGTTCAAAATCACCGCGTGGCTTGCCGATCAACTGCAGGCCCATGGGCAAGCCGCGGGTATCAAAGCCGACCGGCACGCTGATGCACGGCAAGCCGGCAAAAGTGGCGTAAATCACCACCTCCATCCAGCGGTGGTAAGTGTCCATCGGCACACCATTGATCTGGCTCGGCCAGCGTTGTCCAGCGTCAAAAGGCCAGACCTGCGACACCGGCAGTGCCAGAAAATCATGGGCTTCAAAGAGCGTGAGCATGTGCTGGTAAAAAGCACTGCGCTGCACGCTGGCGCTGACGAGCTCGGTACCGCTGAGTAGCCGTGCCTGGTCGTGCTCCCACAAAGCCTCGGGCTTGATCAGCGCGCGGTTTTTCGGGTTCAATAGAAATGGCGCAATGCGCGCCGCCACCAAAGCGCGGCGCCAGACCAGCCAGGCCTGCCAGATTGCTTCGGGCGGCGTTCCGAGTTGGATCGGTTCCACCGCGCAACCCAGGTTTCCCAGTCGCCGCAAACCTTGCTCACACACCGACAGAATGCCTGGCTCCATGGCAAGGTAGCCTGACAGATCGGCCAGCCAGCCAATGCGCACGCTTTTGCAATCCAAGCCATCCAACGGCGCCGTGAAATCGACACCATCGTCCAGTGAAAGCGGCGCCCGCGAATCAAAGCCGGCCTGCACCGTGAGCAGCCGCGCCACATCCTGTGCGCTGCGTCCCATCGGCCCTTCGGTGCCCAGTTGGCTGACCCAGACGTCCTGCGCCGGCCACATCGGCACGCGGCCCTGACTGGGGCGCAAGCCAAAAACATTGTTCCAGCCGGCCGGATTGCGCAAACTGCCCATGAAGTCCGAACCATCGGCCACCGGCAGCAGGCGTAGCGCCAGCGCTACCGCGGCGCCACCGCTGCTGCCACCAGCCGAGCGTGTGGGGTCATAAGCATTTCGGGTGACGCCAAACACCTCATTGAAGGTATGGGACCCCAAGCCAAACTCGGGCGTGTTGGTCTTGCCGACGACGATGCAACCGGCCGCTTTCATGCGTTGCGCCAGCAAGCCATCGTGCTGGGGCACAAAGTTGCGCATCAGAGGTGAACCCAGCGTGGTCGCAATGCCCGCCGTATTGGCTATGTCCTTGATGGCCTGCGGCATGCCATGCATCCAGCCCAACGACTCACCGCGCGCCAGTTGCAAGTCGCGCTGGTCGGCCTGGCTTAGCAGATGATCACCGTCTTGCAGACTGACAATGGCGTTGTAACGGGGGTTCAGATCAGCGATCCGCGCCAGGTAAGCTTGCATCACTTCGCGACAGGAAACTTCCCCGGCGTGGATCGCGCTTGACAATGCATTGGCGCAGAGTTCGGTGATGTCCATAAGTTCCCGATGATAATCACGGGATGAAGTTTCTGGCAATTGACGTTGGCAACACCCGCTTGAAATGGGCGCTCTACGAAGACCCCCATCGACAGGCGCCGTTGCTGGCGCAGGGTGCCGAATTTCTTGACAACATCGACAAACTGGCCGAAGGCGCCTGGTCTACGTTAGCGCCGCCACAACGTATGCTGGGCTGTGTCGTAGCAGGCGACGTCGTCAGACGCCGGGTCGAGGACCAAATGGAGATTTGGGACGCCGCGCCCCAATGGGTGGTATCCAGTGCCGCAGAAGCCGGCATCATCAATGGCTACGACTTTCCGGCACGTCTGGGTGCCGACCGCTGGGTCGCCATGATCGGTGCCTGGCACTGTGCGCTGGCTCAGGGCCCGGCACGGCCGATGGTCGTCGTCATGGTCGGCACGGCAGTGACCGTGGATGCCATTGACGCCAGCGGAAAGTTCCTGGGTGGTTTGATCCTGCCGGGCCACGGCATCATGCTCAAAGCACTGGAATCAGGCACCGCCGGGCTGCATGTGCCGACCGGCGACGTGCGCGAATTCCCCACCAACACCAGTGACGCCCTCACCAGCGGTGGCACCTACGCCATCGCCGGCGCGGTAGAACGGATGGTGCAACACGTCCGCGACCACTGCGGGGCGGAGCCGAAATGCGTCATGACCGGTGGCGCCGGCTGGAAAATGGCGCCCAGCATGTCGGTGCAATTCGAACTGGTTGACAACCTGATTTTTGATGGCTTGCTGGAGATGGCGGCGCGGCGCTTTGCCGTTTGAGTCCGCTCCCGCAAACCGGCCCACAGTGGGCAATGCGTGACGCTGCCGATCTAGGCTGAGAAAGCGTGCTCCAGCCGTTTACACAGGTGCGCCAGCACCTCAATGCGGGAAAACATCTTGTCGTCGGACGCCACCACATGCCACGGCGCCAGGTCAGTGGACGTGCGATCGATCATGTCGCCGATGGCGCGCTCATACTTTGGCCATTTTTCGCGATTGCGCCAGTCTTCATCGGTGATCTTGTAGTTCTTGTAAGGCGTCGCCTGACGCTCCTTAAAGCGTCGCAATTGCTCGTCTGCCGTGATGGCCAGCCAGAACTTCACGACCACGGCGCCCGATTCCGCCAGTTGCTCTTCAAACGCGTTTATCTCATCATAAGCGCGCATCCAATCGTTCTCGGCACATAAATCTTCCACCCGTTCGACCAGCACCCGACCGTACCATGAGCGGTCAAAAAGCACGGCTTGACCGTGACGCGGTATGTGTCGCCAGAAACGCCACAGGTACGGCTGGGCGCGCTCTTCCTCGCTCGGCGCAGCCACCGGCACCACCCGGTAGTTGCGGGCGTCCAGAGCCTGTGTCACGCGCCGGATGGTGCTGCCCTTGCCGGCCGCGTCCATGCCCTCGAACACCAGCACCAGCGAGCGCCCAGCCATGTGCGAGTGGCGCAGCAAGAGGTTGAGTCGCCCTTGCAGCGCGGCAAGTCGGCGCTGATAGGTCTTGGGCGCCAGGGTGCGGTCGTAATCGAAGGCGCCTAGCAAGGTGCGCCCGTCGATAGCGGGGGGTGGCACCGGTGCCGGAGCGGCCAGGCTGGGTTGCTGGCCCGCCAACCGCTGGCCAAGAGCGTCCAGCAGATATTGACCGGCCGTGAGCGAGCGGTAGGCTGGGTCACTACCGTCTATCACCAGCCAGGGTGCCTCGCCGGTGCTGGTCTTGCGCAAAGCTTGCTCCGACACTTTGACAAATCCGTTGTACTGCTTGAGTCGTTGCCAGTCTTTCGGCGTGACGCGCCAGGCGTTCTCGGGATCGGATTCCAGCGCCTTGAAATGCGCGCGCGCCGCCTCCTTGGACAAATGAAACCAGAACTTGATAAGCAGTGCGCCCTCGGCCACCAGCATGCGCTCGAACTGCCGGATGCGTTCCAGGTGCTGGGCAAAGCGTGTGCTCTTCTCGTGCCCCATGACATGGGCCAGGATGGGGTCGGTGTACCAGGAACCAAACAAAATGCCGATGTGGCCCTTGGCCGGCAACACCTGCCAGAACCGCCACATCTCGGGCAGACCGTGCTCACGATTGACCAAAGCGCCAAAAGCGTTGGTACGAATGTGACGCGGGTCCATCCACTCGTTGAGCAAATTCACCGTCTCGCCCTTGCCCGCACCGTCGACGCCATTGACCAGAATAATGACCGGAAATTTGGCCTGTACCAGCAGTTCATACTGGGCGTGGAGCAAGGCTTCGCGCAGCACCAACTCACGCCGTTTGTATTCCTTTTTGCCAATGTGGTGACCGATTTCAGCGGATTCAAACATGGGGAGCTCAAGTCATTTTCAACCACTCCTCCGCCAGGCGCACCCAGTAGGTGGCACCCAATGGAATGATCTCATCGTTGAAGTCATAACTGGCGTTGTGCAGCATGCAAGGGCCGCCACCGTGGCCGGATTCGCGGTGAGCGCCGTCGCCGTTCGCAATGAAGCAGTAGCAGCCGGGTTTGACTTGAAGCATGTAGGAAAAATCTTCCGCGCCCATGGTCGGCTCCTGCACCGACACGTTGGCTTCGCCGACGATACTCCCCATGACCTTGCGCGCAAACTCAGCCTCTGCTGCGCTGTTGATGGTGGGTGGGTAGTTGCGTACAAACTCGAACTCACAGTGCATGTCAAAGGCGGCGCAGGTGTGCTGGGCAATCTGCCGCATGCGCTGCTCGATCAGGTCCAGCACCTCCAGGCTGAAGGTGCGCACCGTGCCCTGCAACTCACAGCTGTCGGGGATGACATTGGTGGCCTCGCCGGCATGGATCATGGTGACTGAAATGACGCCGGCATCGACCGGCTTTTTGTTGCGACTGATGATGGTTTGAAAAGCTTGCACCAGTTGGCAGGCGACTGTTACCGGATCGAGCGCGTTATGCGGCATGGCCGCATGCCCGCCCTTGCCGTGAATGGTGATTTTGAACTCGTTGCTCGATGCCATGACCGGCCCCGGACTGACGGCAAATTTGCCGACTTCGGAACCGGGCCAGTTGTGCATGCCGAACACAGCATGCATCGGAAACTTGTCAAACAGCCCGTCCTTGATCATCTCTCTGGCGCCACCGCCACCCTCTTCGGCCGGTTGAAAAATCAGGTACACCGTGCCATCAAAATTTCGACTTTTCGCGAGGTGCTGTGCGGCGGCCAACAGCATGGCGGTATGGCCGTCATGGCCGCAGGCGTGCATCTTGCCGACGTGCTGGCTGGCGTGGCCAAAGGTATTGAACTCCTGCATTGGCAAGGCGTCCATGTCGGCGCGCAGGCCGATGGCGCGCTCGGATGTACCGCTTTTGATGATGCCCACCACACCGGTGGTGCCCATGCCGCGGTGAGTCTCAATACCCCACTCGGCCAGCTTGTTGGCCACCACGTCGGCAGTGCGGACTTCTTCAAAACACAACTCGGGGTGGGCGTGAATATCCCGACGAATACTGGCAATGGCCGCCGCCTCGGTCACGATGGAATCAATAATTTTCATGAGTACTCCTAAGCTGCTAGTCTATAACCAAGCCAAAATAGCTGCACATTTTGACGCCATACCCATGAACGAAACATCCTCACCCTTGGCTGATGCCACCACCCTGGGCGCCTGCCCGCACGACTGTCCGGACACCTGCTCAATGCTGACCACCGTCGCCGGCGGCATCGCCATCAAAGTGCAAGGCAATCCGGCGCATTCGCACACCGACGGCGCGCTGTGCACCAAGGTGTCGCGCTACACCGAGCGCACTTACCACCCGCAGCGTGTCCTGCACCCGCTCAAACGGATTGGGCCCAAAGGCTCGGGACAATTCGAACGCGTGAGCTGGGATGCGGCGCTGCAAGACATTGCCACCCAATTGCGCGCCATAGCCGGGAAAAGCCCTGACGGCGCCCAAGCCATCCTGCCCTACAGCTATGCCGGCACCATGGGGCTGGTGCAGGGCGACAGCATGTCCATGCGCTTCTTCCACAAGCTGGGCGCCTCCTTGCTGGACCGCACCATTTGTTCCTCGGCGGGTGGCGAGGCGCTGGTGCAGACCCTGGGTGGCAAGGTCGGCATGCGGGTCGAATTTTTTGCCGAATCGAAACTGATCCTGATCTGGGGCAGCAACTCGATTGCCAGCAACCTGCATTTCTGGCGCTATGCCCAGGCGGCCAAACGCATGGGCGCCAAACTGGTCTGCATTGACCCGCGCAAGAGCGAGACCGCCGACAAATGCCATGAACACATTGCACTGCTGCCCGGCACCGATGGCGCCCTGGCGCTGGCGCTGATGCACGAGTTGATCGTCAGTGACTGGCTGGACCACGACTACCTGGCGCGCTACACGCTGGGCTGGGACTTGCTGCGCAGCAGAGCCTTGCAGTGGCCGCCAGAGCGGGCCGCGCTGGTCTGCGGTATTCCACCTGAGCAGATTCGCTCTTTGGCCAAAGACTATGGTGCGTCGGTGTCGAGCCGCTCGCCGGCCGCCATCCGCATGAACTATGGCATGCAGCGTGTGCACGGTGGTGGCAATGCGGTGCGCCTGATTGCCTGCCTGCCGGCACTCATAGGCGCTTGGCGCCATCGCGCGGGTGGCGTGTTGCTGTCGAGTTCAGGCTCGTTTCCGATCAAAAAAGCGGTCCTGCAACGCCCCGACCTGCTGGCTGGCAAAACGCCACGTACCATCAACATGAGCACCATTGGCGACGACTTGTTGCGAGCGGCCAGCGTCGACTTCGGTCCGGCCATCGCAGCGCTGATCGTCTACAACAGCAACCCGGTGGCGATTGCGCCAGATTCGGCCAAGGTGGTAGAAGGTTTCTCGCGGGGCGACCTGTTTACCGTGGTGCTGGAGCATTTTCAGACCGACACTGCCGACTACGCCGACTACATCCTGCCCGCTACCACACAGCTGGAACATTGGGATGTGCATTCCAGCTATGGCCATACCGATGTACTGCTGAACCGCCCTGCGATTGCGCCGCTGGGCGAGGCCAAACCGAACGCACAAATTTTTCGCGAACTGGCGCAAAAAATGGGCTTCGCGGAGCCCTGCTTTGCCGACGACGACCTGGCGCTGTGCCGCATGGCCTACGGCGACGCCGTCAATTTTGATGAATTGCTGACCCAGGGTTTTGCCACGCTGACCAGCCCGGAAGCGCCGTTTGCGCAAGGCAACTTCCCCACATCCTCGGGCAAATGCGAGTTCTTCAGCGAGCGGCTGGCGGCCTTGGGTCTGGACGGGCTACCCGACCATGTACCGAATCATGAAACGTTCAATTCGTCATCGACTTATCCGCTGGCCATGATCTCGCCGCCGGCGCGCAACTTTCTGAACTCCACCTTCGTCAATGTGGATAGTCTGCGCGACATCGAAGGCGAACCCTTGCTGGAAATGCACGCCCAGGATGCAGCTGAGCGCGGCCTGCAAAGCGGCGATGTGGTGCGCGTCTTCAACCAGCGCGGAGTCTACCGCTGCAAGCTTGAAATTTCAAAACGGGCCAGAGTCGGCGTCGTCAACGGGCTGGGCGTCTGGTGGCGCAAACTCGGACTCGACGGCACCAATGTGAACCAGGTAACCAGCCAAAACCTCACCGACCTGGGGCGTGCGCCCACGTTTTACGATTGTCTGGTGCAGGTCGAGGCGGACATCCATCAATGAGTACCGCACACAATCACGACCACACCCCCGCCAACTTCAACCGGGCCTTTGCCATCGGCATTGCGCTCAACATCGTCTTCGTCGCCATCGAAGCGTTTTACGGCTGGCGCGTCAACTCCCTGGCCTTGCTGGCGGACGCTGGCCACAACCTGAGCGACGTGGCTGGCCTGGTACTGGCCTGGGGTGGCGCGCTGGCGGGCAAGTTGCGCCCAAGCGCCCGCAAGACCTACGGCTGGAAGCGCGGCACCATCCTGGCAGCCTTTGCCAACGCGTTGTTGCTTCTGGTGGCGATCGGCGCCCTGGTGTGGGTGGCGATCGGCCGTCTCATCACGCCGCAGCCTTTGCTGGGGGCACAGGGCCAGACCATCATGCTGGTGGCTGGCGTAGGCATTGCGATCAACACGGTCACGGCCATGCTGTTCATGCGCGGTCGCGACAGCGACCTGAACATACGCGGCGCCTTCCTGCACATGGCAGCTGATGCGCTGGTGTCGGCCGGCGTGGTAGTGGCGGGCGCGCTGACGCTTTGGATGGGTTGGGTCTGGCTCGATTCGGTGGTCAGCCTGGTGATTGCGGTCGTCATCCTGCTGGGTACCTGGAGTCTGTTCAGCCAATCGCTTCACATGTTGTTTGACGGTGTGCCCGACAGTGTCGATCCGCATGCGGTTCGGGATTGCCTTGCCGCACTGCCCGGCGTGACGCATGTGCATGACCTGCACATCTGGGCGACTGGCACTTCGCATATCGCCATGACGGCGCACCTGGTGATGCCGCAGGGACACGCTGACGACGCTTTTTTAAAATTTGCGACCGACCAACTGCACAGCCGGTTCGAGATCACGCATGTGACGCTGCAGGTGATGAACCAGGCATTCACCCAACCCTGTGCAGAACCGGTAGCGATCTCTGATCACATGCGGCCATAAGTCTTGCCGGCGTTGCCGTCGCAAGCGCTCAAAATTAAATTGCAACACTGTGTTTCACGCACTTTTTATCTTTGCGCAAACAGGGCAAAGACAAGCCTTGCCGCGAGACTCTTTTGGAATGGTTGAAAGCAGCTTGCTATCGAAATTGACATGGGTGCACCAACAGGGTGGTTGTGGCACTGCGCTGACACGTTTCTCTTCTATGGCACACTGGTTGACCTGTCCGCAGACAGGGCAGCGCGTGGCATCGACGGCTAAAATAAACGGCATGATGACCCTTCCGCATGGAGAATATCGAATGACGCAAAGTTTAGAGTGTCGAACTGACCGTGCATTCGGCGATGCTCGGACAACTCGGTTCCTGACGTAGTACATTCTCGGGTTATGGCCGCCGTCGATCTAGTTCAAACTGAAACACCCATCACCGCTCTACCGGGATTGGGCCGCGCCCTCGTTCTGGCCGGCAAACTTGGGCAAAAATCAGCCGAAGAAATCTACCGCAAGGCGCAAAACAGCCGCACCAGCTTTATCGCGGAACTGACCGGTTCCGGGGTGGTGTCTGCGTCTGATCTGGCGCACACCATGTCTTCTGCGTTCGCGGCGCCCCTGGTGGATCTGGATGCAATTGACACCAAGCGCCTGCCACGAGGCGTGCTAGACAACAAGATCTGCCACGACTACCGTGTCGTGGTCCTGAGCAAACGAAACAACCGCCTGATTGTTGCCACGGCTGACCCCTCTGACCAGCAAGCGGTCGAGAAAATCAAGTTTGCCACCCAGTTGGGTGTTGACTGGGTCATCGCCGAATATGACAAACTGCTTAAATTGGTCGAAGCCAATGCAAAAACCGCAGCCGAGACGATGGAAGGCATCATCGGCATCGAGTTTGAGTTTGAGGAGGAAAAGTCGGAGAGCGCCACCGAAAGCCCGGAAGCCTCATCTTCCGAAGTTGATGACGCGCCGGTTGTCAAGTTCTTGCACAAGATGCTGCTCGACGCCTTCAGCATGCGCGCCTCCGACCTGCACTTTGAACCTTATGAGCACAATTACCGGGTGCGCTTCCGGATTGACGGTGAACTCAGGGAAATCGCGGCGCCGCCGATTGCCATCAAGGAAAAGCTGGCGTCTCGCATCAAGGTCATTTCCAGAATGGACATCTCGGAAAAGCGCGTGCCGCAAGATGGGAAAATGAAGCTGAAGATCGGCCCGGACCGCATTATCGACTTCCGGGTGAGCACCTTGCCCACGCTGTATGGCGAAAAGATTGTGATCCGGATACTTGACCCCAGCAGCGCGCGGCTGGGGATTGACGCACTGGGCTACGAGCCGGCCGAAAAAGAAAGGCTGCTAAAGGCGATTGACCGGCCCTACGGGATGATATTGGTCACCGGCCCGACCGGTTCCGGTAAGACCGTCTCGCTGTACACCTGCCTGAACCTGCTGAACAAACCCGGTGTCAACATTGCCACCGCGGAAGACCCGTGTGAAATCAACTTGCCCGGCGTGAATCAGGTCAATATCAACGACAAGGCCGGGCTTACATTTTCGGCGGCACTGAAATCCTTTTTGCGCCAGGACCCCGACATCATCATGGTCGGTGAGATTCGAGACCTTGAAACGGCCGACATATCGATCAAGGCCGCACAAACCGGCCATCTTTTGCTGTCCACGCTGCACACCAACGATGCGCCGACCACGCTGACACGCTTGCGCAACATGGGCATTGCGCCTTTTAACATCGCCTCCAGCGTGATCCTGATTACGGCACAGCGCCTGGCACGACGTCTTTGCCCCAACTGCAAAACGCCGGTCGAGATCCCGAAAAAGGCGCTCTTCGAAGCCGGCTACAGTGCGGACGAACTTGAACAGCCCTGGGTTTCCTACCGCGCCGTTGGTTGCTCCATGTGCAACAACGGTTACAAAGGCCGTGTTGGTCTTTACCAGGTCATGCCCATCAGTGAGGAAATCCAGCGCATCATCCTGCGCGATGGAAACGCCATGGAAATTTCGGAACAGGCACAGCGCGAAGGCGTGCGCACACTTAGGCAGGCCGGTCTGCACAAGGCAAAACTGGGTTTGACTACACTGGAAGAAGTGCTCGGCGTGACCAACGAATAATCTATTCATCCGAGAAACCACATGGCAACTACCAAGTCAAAAATCGTCTACGAGTTTGTCTTTGAATGGGACGGCAAAGACCGCAACGGCAAAGTAGTCCATGGCGAAACAAGAGCTTCCGGAGAAAACCAGGTTAAAGCGACCTTGCGCCGTCAGGGCGTGATCCCGACCAAGATCAAAAGGCGCCGGATGCGCTCCGGAAAAGCCATCAAACCAAAAGATATGGCCATCTTCACGCGTCAGCTTGCCACCATGATGAAAGCCGGTGTTCCTTTGCTGCAGGCCTTTGACATCGTGGGGCGCGGCAACCCCAACACCAGCGTCACCAAGTTGCTCAATGATATTCGTACCGACGTGGAAACCGGAACATCGCTGAGCGTTGCGTTCCGCAAGTTTCCGCTGTATTTTGACAATCTCTATTGCAACCTGATCGAAGCCGGTGAGGCGGCCGGTATTTTGGATCAGTTGCTCGATCGGCTCGCGGTTTACATGGAAAAAACCGAGGCCATCAAGTCAAAAATCAAGTCCGCCCTGATGTACCCCATTTCGGTCTTGATCGTGGCCTTTGTCGTCACCGCCGTCATCATGATTTTCGTGGTGCCGGCGTTCAAGGAAGTGTTTTCCAATTTTGGTGCCGACCTGCCAGCACCAACGCTGGCCGTGATTGCCATCAGCGAGATCTTTGTCAAATATTGGTGGTTGATTTTCGGCGGTCTGTTTGGCGGCTTTTACTTTTTCATGCAGGCCTGGCGACGCAATGAAAAAATGCAGCAGGTGATGGATCGCCTCCTCTTGAAGATGCCTATTTTTGGTGTGCTGATTGACAAATCCTGCATCGCGCGCTGGACTCGAACCCTGTCCACCATGTTCGCTGCCGGTGTACCGTTGGTGGAGGCGCTGGATTCGGTGGGCGGTGCCGCCGGCAATTCAGTGTACGAGATGGCGACCAAGAAGATTCAACAGGAGGTGTCCACCGGCACCGCGTTAACCGTTGCCATGACCAATGTCCACCTCTTTCCGACCATGGTTTTGCAGATGTGCTCGATCGGTGAAGAGTCCGGTTCGATCGATCACATGCTTGGCAAAGCGGCCGATTTTTACGAAGCCGAAGTGGATGATATGGTGGCCGGTATTTCGAGTTTGATGGAGCCCATCATCATCGTGATTCTGGGCACCGTGATTGGCGGTATTGTGGTCGCCATGTACCTGCCGATCTTCAAGCTCGGACAGGTGGTTTGATGCAGCTGGCGCAATGGTTTGATGCCAGCGTTTTTGCTGTTCTGGGTCTATTGATTGGCAGCTTTTTGAATGTCGTCATTTACCGGCTGCCGGTCATGCTCGATGCGCAATGGAAAGCCGAGTGCGCCGAGATGTCCGGCACTGTCGCGCCGGTGGCGGAAAAGTTCAACTTGATGGTGCCGCGTTCACGCTGTCAGAAATGCAACCACCCCATCAGCTGGTACGAAAATATTCCAGTCGTCAGTTACCTTATTTTGCGCGGTAAGTGCTCGGTCTGCCATACACCTATCAGCTTGCGCTATCCCTTGGTGGAGTTGGCAACCGGCCTGCTGTTTTTCTATTGCGCCTGGCGCTGGGGTGCTGGCCCGAGCGCGCTGGTCTGGAGCGCCTTTGCCGCATCGGTGCTGGCTTTGGCGTTTATCGATTGGGACACCACACTTTTGCCGGACGACATGACTTTGCCACTGCTTTGGGGCGGCTTGATTGCGGCTGCACTGCACTGGACCCAAGTGGCACTGTCGACTGCGGTCTGGGGCGCGGTCGCTGGCTACGTGTCACTGTGGCTGGTCTATTGGGCATTCAAGCTGATCACGGGCAAAGAAGGAATGGGTTTTGGTGACTTCAAACTTTTTGCAGCGCTGGGCGCCTGGTTCGGTTGGCAGGCGCTGGTGCCCATCATTTTGATGGCTTCCGTCATCGGGGCGGTCGTCGGCATAGCCATGAAGTTTTCCAGCACTTTGCGCGCCGGCGGCTACGTACCGTTTGGCCCCTTTCTGGCGGGTGCCGGGTTGACGGCCATGATCTTTGGCCCAAGCGCAATTCTTGGTGTTTTCGGACTCTAAAGCGTGGCACCCCTTGTCCGACTCGGACTGACCGGCGGCATTGGCAGCGGCAAAAGCACGGTTGCCAAACTGATGGCGGACAACGGTGCCGGCGTGGTCGATGCCGACGCCATCTCCCGCAATCTGACCGCACCCGGTGGCACCGCCATACCGTCGATTGTTGCCAAATTTGGGCAAAATTTCATCACTGGGGCGGGTGCCTTGGACCGCGACACCATGCGATCCCTGATTTACACCGATGCAAGCGCCCGGCACCGACTGGAATCCATCATTCATCCCCTGGTAGCGATCGAAACTGAGCGACAAGCAGCGGCCTATGCTGGCGAAGGGCGGCACTGCATCGTGTTTGACGTTCCGTTACTGGTTGAATCGCCGAGTTGGCGCCACAAAGTGGATCACATCCTGGTGGTCGACTGCACACCGGAAGTTCAGATCGAACGGGTGATGGCGCGCAGTCACTTGAGAGCCTCGGAGATTGAAAAAATCATAACGGCCCAAACCGCGCGCGTGCGCCGTCTTGGCGCCGCCGACAGCGTCATTTTCAACGTCGAACTGTCGCTTGATGAACTGGCCGCCGAGGTGCTTCAGATTTGGCCTCGCTTCGGGCTATCATCTGGCTAGCAACCGGCTTATCGAATTTTTCAGCGTGATCCTTTACGAATACCCCTTCAACGAGCGCATTCGCACTTATTTGCGACTCGAACACCTGTTTCTTCGTATGACAGAACTGGTCGGCCGCGACTCGGCCCTGGACCACCACTTTGCCCTCACCACGCTTTTCGAGATCATGGATGTGGGGGCTCGTGCCGACCTCAAATCCGATGTACTGAAAGACCTGGACAAGCAAAAACACATTCTGGACGGCTATCGGGGCAATCCTGCCATCGCTGAAAGTGTTCTGGATGACGTCGTCAGACAGCTCGATGTCTGCTTCCAGGCGTTAAGCAGTCTGGCCGGTAAGGCGGGGCAGTCCTTAACCGAAAATGACTGGTTGATGAGCATCCGCAGCCGCATCGGAATTCCCGGTGGCACCTGCGAATTTGACCTCCCGGCCTACTACGCATGGCAACAAAAAGCAGGCGCCCAGCGCAGAGAAGACCTGGCCCGTTGGGTCAGCAAGCTGACGCCCCTGGCTGACTCGATCCATCTGTTGCTGAAATTACTGCGGGATTCCGGTGCGCCGCAAAAAGTCATTGCCAACGGCGGGCAATTTCAGCAAAACCTGCCGCAAGGCAGAACCTTCCAATTGCTACGCCTGGCACTGGCTTCGACGCTCGAGCTGAGTCCCGAGATCAGCGGCAATCGCCTCATGGTGTCGATCCGGCTGATGCGCCATGGCGACGATGATCGGCTTCACGTCAGCAGTGAAGACACCGCATTTGAACTCGCCTTGTGCTCATGAAATCGAAAGCTTCTGCCTCCCATGCGACGACCAAACTCGTCACTTGTCCGACCTGCGGTGGCGACAGTGTTTTCGCGACCTCCAACCGATTTCGCCCATTTTGCGGTGAGCGTTGCAAAAATATTGATCTGGGCGCCTGGGCCAGCGAAAGCTTTCGCATGCCGGCAACGGGTCTGCCGGATGATCAAATCGCGGATGATGAACCGCGCTCTTCGGCGAGCCACTGAAGCACCGGAACCGTACCCGGCAACACCGGTGTCACCTGCACCGGCAGGTGTTGCCAGGCAAACGACTGTGCTTCGCGCATCTGCAAGTCGCCGCTCCATTTGAAAACCTTGCAAAAATTCAGCCGCACCAAGGCGTGGGGATAATCCACCACCTTGACTTTCCAAGGCAAGGCCGCGCCAACCACGATGCCCAGTTCCTCGTGCAGTTCACGCTGCAAGGCTTGCGTCACCGTTTCACCCGGCTCCAGCTTGCCGCCGGGAAACTCCCAGTAGCCAGCGTAGACCTTGCCCGCCGGTCTGGAGGTGAGAAGGAAGTCGCCGCTTGGTCGAATCAGCACACCCACCGCGACATCGACCAGCACCCGGTCGGCGCCGCCTTGGCGCGCAAGCTCGGCATCAGCCCGCAGTATCGCGCTGCTCATGCCCGGCTGGCATGCTGGCCCGCATAGTCGCGGGCAAACTGGTAGGCGGCCCGGCCACTGCGCGAGCCCCGCTCCAAAGCCCACACCAGTGCTGCCGGTCGCGCAGCTTCAATGGCTTGTGACACGACGCCGAACGAGGACAGCCACTGCGCCACGATGCTCAAGTATTCATCCTGGGTAAAGGGGTAAAAGCTGACCCACAAGCCGAAGCGGTCCGACAGCGAGATTTTTTCTTCCACCACTTCGCCGGGGTGCACCTCTCCGTCATCGGTATGCGTATAGCTGAGGTTTTCCTTCATGTACTCCGGCAACAGATGGCGCCGGTTGCTGGTGGCGTAAATCAGCACATTGGCAGTGGTGGCGGCGACCGAACCATCCAGGATTGATTTGAGCGCCTTGTAGCCCGGCTCACCTTCTTCAAAGCTCAGATCATCACAAAACACAATGAATTTCTCGGGTCGCTCGGAGACTACGTCCACGATGTCGGGAAGATCAGTCAAATCTGCTTTGTCGACCTCAATCAGGCGCAAGCCACGGTCTGCGTATTCGTTCAAACAGGCCTTAATGAGCGACGATTTTCCGGTACCGCGCGCTCCGGTCAACAAGACATTGTTGGCTGGTGTGCCAGTGACGAACTGCAAGGTGTTGCGTTGGATCTTTTCTTTTTGTGGTTCAATTTCCTTGAGATCGCCCAAGCGCATGACGCCCAGATGACGCACCGGTTCCAGCACAGCATGACCCGAGCTTCGTTTGCGATAACGATAGGCGACCGAGACCGTCCAGTCCGGCGGTGATAGGGCTTGCGGCAGGACCGTTTCAATGCGGCTGATGAGTTGCTCGGCGCGCAGCAGCAAATGCTCGAATTTCTGGTTCATGAGCGGTAGTCTGCATTGATCGAGACATAGTCGTGGCTCAGGTCACAAGTCCAGACCGTGTCGACTGCAGCACCGCGCCCCAGCACGACACGCACCGCGATCTCGCTTTGCTTCATGACACGCTGACCGTCTTCTTCGAGGTACAGGGGATGGCGACCCCCCTGCGTTGCCACATGAACATCGTCCAGGTACAAATCGATGCCGGCCTGGTCCAGGTCATGGATGCCGGCGTAGCCAACCGCGGCCAGGATGCGCCCCAGGTTTGGATCACTGGCAAAGAAAGCTGTTTTCACCAGCGGTGAATGGGCAATGGCGTAGGCCACCTGACGGCACTCGGCCTGAGTCTTTCCGCCTTCCACCTTGATGGTGATGAATTTGGTCGCGCCTTCACCATCCCGCACAATGGCTTGCGCCAACTTTTGCGCGATTTTCAGCATAGCTGCTTTGAGTTCACGCCCCGGCGCGCTGTCCAGCGAATCAATCACTGCATGGGCCGCCTTGTTGGTGGCAATCACCATGAACGAGTCGTTCGTCGAGGTGTCTCCATCGACCGTTACCCGATTGAATGATCCCTGCGCCAGTTCTGTGGCCAACTGCTGCATCACAGTCTGACTGACGCAAGCATCGGTTGCCATGAAGCCCAGCATGGTCGCCATGTTGGGGCGAATCATGCCGGCACCTTTGCTGATGCCGGTAACGCTGACCAGCACCCCTTCAATCATTACCTGCATCCCAAACGCCTTGGGTTGGGTGTCAGTGGTCATGAGGGCCTCGGCGGCGCGCAACCAATTGTCTTCGCGCGCATCGGCCAATGCGCCGTCAAGCCCTGCTTCAATAGGTTCAACCGGCAACGACTCCATGATGACGCCGGTTGAAAAAGGCAGCACCGCTCCAGGCAAAACCCCAAGCTTGTGGGCCAGCGTGGCACAGGTTCTGAGGGCGCGAAGCCGTCCATCTTCACCGGTACCGGCATTGGCGTTGCCGGTGTTGATGAGCATGGCTCTTATACCTATGCCGCTGGCAAGATGTGCACGACATAGCTGCACCGGCGCCGCACAGAACCGGTTCTGTGTGAATACCCCGGCAACCGAGGCACCCTTGTCAATCAACAGGATGCTCAGGTCTTTGCGATTGGCTTTGCGTATGCCAGCCTCGGTGACACCGATGCCGAGCCCCGCGATGGGATACAGTTCTGCCGAATTGGGAAGGGGCAGGTTGACGGCCATATCAAGCCAGCTTGCCGTGGCAGTGCTTGTATTTTTTACCACTGCCACAAGGGCAGGGCTCATTGCGACCGACACGAGGAACACCGCCACCTCGGTTCGGCAAGTTCTTGATGATCGTCTCTTCGTCCACTCGGGTTTCGACGTCACCGGTTTCGGTCGGGGCGCTATAGGTCACATTGGCGATTCTTTCGGCCCGTTGCTCCATATCCACCGCTGCCTGTTCCAGTTGTTCACTGGATTGAACCTTGACCGACATGAGCACCTTGGTCACGTCGTTTTTGACCGCGTCCAGCATCTGGCCAAACAGCTCGAATGCCTCTCGCTTGTATTCCTGTTTCGGCTGCTTTTGGGCATAGCCGCGCAAATGAATGCCCTGGCGCAAGTAGTCCAGTGAGCTCAGGTGTTCGCGCCAATGCGTGTCTATGCTTTGCAGCAGCACCATGCGTTCGAACTGTGTGAAGTTCTCACTGCCGACCTGTTCCACCTTGCCCGCAAATACCTTGTTAGCCTCAACCCGCACACTGTCAAGCAAGTCCTCATCGGTAATGGCGCTAGCCGCACTCACCTGGTTTTGCAAAGGCAAATTTACCTGCCATTCATCGGACAAAACCCTTTCCAGTGTCGCGATATCCCACTGCTCCTCGACCGATTCAACCGGCACGTACTGGCGCACCAGGTCACCAAAGCAGCCTTCACGCAAGGACGTTATTTGAGCCGACAGATCGCTGGCGTCCAGAATCTCATTGCGCTGCTGATAGATGACTTTGCGTTGGTCGTTGGATACGTCGTCATATTCCAGCAACTGCTTGCGCATGTCGAAATTGCGGGCCTCTACCTTGCGCTGGGCGCTTTCAATTGAGCGCGTCACAATGCCGGCTTCAATCGCTTCACCGTCCGGCATCTTGAGCCGGTCCATGATGGCCTTGACCCGGTCTCCAGCAAAAATGCGCATCAGTGAATCATCAAGACTCAGGTAAAAACGCGAAGAGCCGGGGTCACCCTGGCGGCCGGAACGACCACGCAACTGGTTGTCTATGCGGCGCGACTCATGGCGCTCGGTCGCAATAATGCGCAAACCCCCCAAGGCCTTGACCTGCTCGTGGTCTTGCGACCACTGAGCCCGCATGGCGTCGATTTGTTGCTGCTTTTGAGTAGCGTCCAGTGCTGCATCAAGCTCGATCGCTTCCACTGCCGGGTTGATATTGCCGCCCAGCACAATGTCTGTTCCGCGGCCCGCCATATTGGTGGCGATAGTGATCATTTTGGCGCGTCCAGCCTGTGCCACGATATCGGCTTCACGTGCGTGCTGCTTGGCATTGAGCACCTGGTGTGGCAGCTTCTCTTTGTCCAGCAACTGGGAAATGACCTCTGAATTTTCGATCGAGGTCGTGCCAACCAAAACTGGTTGACCTCTTTCATGGCATTCCTGGATATCTTTGATTGCCGCTTCGTATTTTTCCCGCGTGGTCTTGTAGACGCGGTCCAGCTGATCCTCGCGCCGGCTGGGGCGGTTATACGGCATGACCACCGTCTCCAGGCCATAAATTTCCTGAAATTCATAGGCTTCGGTATCAGCTGTACCGGTCATGCCGGCCAGCTTGCCGTAAAGACGGAAGTAGTTCTGGAAAGTGATCGACGCCATCGTCTGGTTTTCCGGTTGAATCGTCACCCCTTCTTTGGCTTCCACGGCTTGATGCAAACCTTCGCTCCAGCGCCGACCGGTCATCAGGCGTCCGGTGAACTCGTCGACAATCACAATCTCGCCTTCCTGCACCACGTAGTGCTGGTCGCGGTGATACAGGTGGTTGGCTCGCAGGGCGGCATACAGGTGGTGCATCAACGTGATGTTGGCCGGGTCGTACAGCGTGGCTCCCTCTGGAATCAAGCCCAATTCAAAAAGTATGCGCTCGGCACTCTCGTGCCCTTGTTCGGTGAGGAATACCTGGTGGCTTTTTTCATCCAGCGTAAAGTCGCCCGCCTTGGTGATGCCTTCGCCGGTGCGCGGATCCTCTTCGCCTTCCTGCTTGGTGAGTGACGGAACCACCTTGTTGATGGCGATGTAAAGGTCGGTGTGGTCTTCTGCCTGGCCGCTGATGATGAGCGGTGTGCGCGCTTCATCAATCAGGATCGAGTCCACCTCATCAACAATGGCGTAGTTAAGTCCGCGCTGGACGCGGTCCGCCGCCTCATAGACCATGTTGTCGCGCAGATAGTCAAAGCCATATTCGTTGTTGGTACCGTAAGTAATGTCGGCACGGTAGGCCGCCTGTTTTTCGTCGCGCGCCATGTGCGGCAAATTGATACCCACCGACAAACCCAGAAAGTTATAGAGCTTGCCCATCCACTGCGCATCCCGATTGGCCAGGTAGTCATTCACCGTCACCACGTGAACACCCTTGCCGGTCAACGCGTTGAGATAGACCGGCAAAGTGGCGGTCAGTGTTTTGCCTTCACCGGTTCCCATTTCAGAAATTTTGCCGTTGTGCAAAGACATGCCGCCCAGCAGTTGGACGTCGAACGGGCGCATTTTCATGACCCGTTTGGATCCTTCACGCACCACGGCAAAGGCTTCGGGCAGCAAGGCATCCAGCGACTCACCCTTGGCGATACGCTCCTTGAACCCTTGCGTCTTGCCGCGCAGCGCTTCGTCGGACAACTTCTCCAGTTCGACCTCCATCGCATTGATGCGCGCTACGCTGGTGCGGTACTGCTTGAGCAGGCGGTCATTGCGACTGCCGAAAATTTTGGTAAGGATATTGGTGGCCATGAATGCAAAACCGACCCGTCAACCCCCGTGGGCCAACAGAACAGCGCAGTCCTTTTTTAAACTAAGTAAATTGGGGTCACCAGCGCGAAATGCAATCGTTTGAGAGCAGTGCGCCGCGCCGAGGTAACCTACCCCCTGATTTTACCTTTGGCCGGGGCGCCGTCCTTGCGCCGGGCTCACCAGCTTGGCGAAGCGCTGCGGCTGAAGGTTGCGCCCGGCCGCTAAAAACTTCAGCGGATCTTGCGGAATGCCCTGCACCAGGACTTCAAAGTGCAGATGTTTGCCGGTGGAACGTCCGGTGCTGCCGACCTCGGCAATTTTCTGACCCCGCTTGATCAAATCACCTTTTTTTACCAGCGTTTTTGACGCGTGGGCATAACGTGTAATCAGATCATTGCCATGATCGATCTCGATCATGTTGCCGTATTCAGGATGAAACTCCTGGGTTACCACGATACCGCCGGCAGCAGCCAAAATCGGAGTTCCATAGTCAGCCTGGAAATCGACCCCCGTGTGCAGTGCGGAGCGTCCGGTAAACGGATCAATTCGCCAGCCAAATAGCGAGCCCAAATTGCCATCTGCGACCGGTTGCTGGGTAGGCACCATCATGTTGCGAATTTTTTGATCAAACAGGCGTGACTCAATGACCGTCATCAAATCAGTACGCTGGTCGGTCAGCTGGTCAAGGCTTGCCAGCGTTGCCTGCAGTTCGTCCATGGATAGAGGCCTACCGGACACCAGGGCGCCACCCTGACCTGGTTTTGATTTGATCTCGTCCGGATTGACACCGGCCAACCCGGAAACCCGCTCTCCAAGCGACTCAAGCTGGGTCATCTTGGCCTGCATTTCACCCAGCTTGCGTGCCAGCATGTCGAGGTTTTCACGCATAAAGCGATCGCGTTGTTCAAATTCATCCTTGATCACCATTCTGAGCAGCGACCCCACCACCGGCCAACCCTCCCTAGCACCCTTCAGGAACACCCAGTTGTACAAGCCAACCGCCACCAACATCATGGTGAAAGATGCCAGCAGTGCTGCAACAACCAGCTTGGTACCGCTGAGATGAAGGGCACGGCTCTTTGCAAGCCATGCATCCGTGATAATCAATTGCATTCGGATACCCTTTTACTACCTGTTCATGAACCGCCGTCACCACTCAGTCACACTGTTGCAAGCCAGTCAGGAATCGCCAACTCTGGTCAGATTGAATGAACTCTCCCGTGACTCGGTGGCACGCCTCAAGGCCATTGAATCCCTTATTCCGGCATCGCTACGCACGGCGGTCAAGGCGGGTCCTATCGAAGGGCCGGTTTGGTGCCTGATCCTGGACAACAACGCCACGGCGGCAAAAATTCGCCAAATTTTGCCCGCTCTTGAATCACATTTGCGTGTCAACGGGTGGGAGGTTAACTCAATTCGGCTGAAGGTTCAAATCACTCGTTAGGCCTGATTAACCATGGACGATTTGATCTGCTTTTTCCGAAAAAATGGTGCCGATTATCGGATTCGAACTGATGACCTACCGCTTACAAGGCGGTTGCTCTACCAACTGAGCTAAATCGGCACGTTATCAAATTTTACCGGACTACTTGAGCCCTGCTGCGAAACGCAACTGCTATTTCACCCGTTTCAGGGCCGGTCTGGAACCCGTCGCCGAAGGTCGCGGCGGATCAGGCTCGTCTGCGGGGTCCTCGGTTCTAACTTCCGTGTCGACACGGGTCAGTGAAAATGTTTTTTGATCAGTCGCGACTTCGGAGACATTTGCCGGGACAGAAACCAGACTGGTGGCAGACGTCTCAGACAGTTGAGCAAGTTGGGGGCTTGCCAGGGGAAACGCCATGCCTTGTCCATTTTCACGGGCATAAATGGCAATGACCTGACTGACAGGCACCATGATCTCACGGGCGGTCCCGGCAAACCGTGCTTTGAACTCAATGAAGTCGTTACCCAGTTTGAGCGAGGTGGTGGCATCAAAACTGATATTGAGAACAATCTCACCGTCTTTCACGTACTCGCGTGGAACCTGCACGTGCTCGTTCACCGACACTGCAACATAAGGCGTCAAGCCGTTGTCCGTGCACCACTCGTATAGCGCCCGAATCAGATACGGACGAGTCGAGGTTGTGTCTGGAGCGTCAATCATCAGTGCCAGGCGGGTCTACTTGCGCATTACTTTTTCGGACGGCGTCAAAGCTTCGATATAGGCCGGGCGCGAGAAGATGCGCTCGGCGTACTTGAGCAACGGCGCTGCATTTTTGCTGAGATCAATGCCGTAGTAATCGAGACGCCATAGCAATGGGGCAATGGCGACATCCAGCATGGAGAAGCCGTCACCCAGCATATATTTGTTCTTCAAAAATACCGGGGCCAGTTGCGTTAGACGGTCCCGAATATGGGAGCGTGCCTTCTCCAGCACTTTTTCGTTGTTCTTGACGGCACGGGATTCGAGGGTTGATACATGCACGAACAGTTCTTTCTCAAAATTGAGCAGGAACAGGCGCACTCGAGCCCGATCGACAGGGTCGCCAGGCATCAACTGAGGGTGCGGAAAGCGTTCGTCTATGTACTCATTGATGATGTTCGATTCGTACAAAATCAAATCGCGCTCGACCAGTATGGGCACTTGACCGTACGGATTCATCACGTTGATGTCTTCCGGCTTGTTATACATATCAACGTCGCGAATTTCGAAGTCCATGCCTTTTTCAAACAGGACAAAGCGACAGCGGTGGGAAAATGGGCAGGTAGTACCTGAATACAACACCATCATGGTGGGAACTCCTAAAAATGAAAGAGTGGGTTGCTGCGCGCAGTCCCACTCCGAAATGTCTGAACCACCCTCGGCAGAGCGCAGCCCAGACTGTAGGTACTTGCTACTTGATGTCTTTCCAGTAGGCAGCGTTAAGTCGCCACGCGAAAAGTGTGAGCACACCAAGGAACAGTAAAACCCAGACGCCAACACGAACACGCGTATTTTGAACCGGCTCGCTCATCCATTGCAAATAGCCCACCAGGTCGCCTATGGCCTGATCATATTGAAGAGGTGTCATGCTGCCCGGCGTAACTTGCTCCCAGCCTTTGAGGACATGAATCACTTCGCCATGTTCCCTGGCTTCTTCATAGACCGGACGGCGCGCACCCTGCAGTTCCCACAGCACATGAGGCATGCCCACATTGGGGAACACGAGGTTATTCCAGCCAGTAGGCTTACCCTCGTCTTTGAAGAAGGTCCGCATGTAGGTGTACAAATAGTCGGCGCCCGATCCACCGGCACCAGCGCGCGAGCGGGCAATGACGGTGAGGTCGGGTGGATTGACCCCAAACCAGGCTTTAGCCTGCTGCGGATCAATGGCGGCCTTCATGGTTTCACCAATCTTGGCATTGGTCACCAGCAGGTTGTCCTTGATTTGGGCCTCGGTCAAACCAATATCCTGCAGGCGGTTAAAACGCATGTAGGCCGCAGAGTGGCAATTCAGACAATAGTTGACAAAGAGCTTGGCGCCATTTTGCAGGGCTGCCATGTCGTTGGTCTTGTTGGGCGCCTTGTCCCACGCCGGACCACCGGCGTTGGCTTGTGCACCCGCTATCAAACCCATCGCCAGCATCAAACCGAGAATGAATTTATTTGTGAAACCGATGGTTTTCATATTTTCTTCCCCAGTTCAATGCGCCGTGAAGGTGACGCGATCTGGCACCGGCTTGGTCTTTCCAACACGACTCCACCAAGGCATCAGAATAAAAAAGCCAAAGTAATACAGGGTTCCAATCTGCGCGATACGACTGCTAATGACGGATACCGGTTGCGTGCCCAGGTAGCCCAGCACCAAAAAGTCGATGACAAAGATCGCATACAAATATTTGTGCCAACTCGGGCGGTAGCGGATCGACTTGACCGGGCTGTTGTCCAGCCACGGCAAGAAAAACAGAATGACAACGCCGCCGCCCATGGAGACGACGCCCCAGAATTTTGCATCGATTGAAATCATCATGGCCACAATCACCAGCGCCGCGACGACGATCACTCCCTTGAACAAGTTGGCCATCTTCACCTTGGCCACAGCCAGCACGCTACCCACCAGCACACAGGCAATCAGCGCGTACATCATTTCGCTGGTGACAGCACGCAGCAAGGAGTAATACGGCGTGAAATACCAGACCGGAGCGATGTGCAATGGTGTCTGGAATGGATTGGCCGGGATAAAGTTGTTGTATTCGAGGAAGTAACCGCCCATCTCTGGCGCAAAGAAAACGATGGCCGTGAACACCATCAGGAACACGCAGACCGCAAACACGTCATGCACCGAGTAGTAGGGATGAAACGGAATGCCATCCAGCGGGATGCCTTTGGCATCTTTGGTTGCCTTGATCTCTATGCCATCCGGGTTGTTGGAGCCGACTTCATGCAAAGCGATGATGTGTGCTACCACCAGACCTAGTAACACCAGTGGCACGGCGATCACGTGGAAGCTGAAAAAGCGGTTCAACGTGGCGTCACCGACCACAAAGTCACCGCGAATCCACAGGGATAAATCAGGCCCAATAAAGGGGATTGCAGAGAACAAATTCACGATCACCTGGGCGCCCCAATAGCTCATCTGGCCCCAAGGCAGCAAATAACCCATGAACGCCTCTGCCATCAAGGCCAGAAAAATGGCGCAACCGAAAATCCAGATTAATTCACGAGGCTTGCGGTAGCTGCCGTAGATCAAGCCCCGGTACATGTGAAGGTACACCATCAGGAAAAAGGCGGAGGCACCGGTGGAATGCATGTAGCGAATCAACCAGCCCCAGGGAACGTCGCGCATGATGTACTCAACCGAGCCAAATGCCAGCGCGGCATCCGGCTTGTAGTGCATCGTCAAAAAGATGCCGGTAACAATCTGCAGCACCAGCACCAACAAAGAGAGCGAGCCAAAAACGTACCAGATATTGAAATTCTTTGGTGCGTAATACTCGCTCATGTGCTCCTTGAAGAGCTTGGTCAACGGAAAGCGGTTGTCGACCCAGTTAAGCAGTTTTTGAGCCGCAGGCGCGTTGGGGGAGATTTCGTGGAATTCAGCCATGTTGTTGGTCCTTAGGCTTGCCTGTCTTCACCAATGAGCAACTTGGTGTCGGAGAGATACATGTGGGGCGGTACCTCAAGGTTGTCCGGTGCCGGTTTGTTCTTGTAGACCCGACCAGCCAGATCGAAGGTTGAACCATGGCAGGGACAAAAGAAGCCGCCCTGCCAGTCATCGGGCAACGAGGGCTGGGCGCCGGATTGAAACTTGTCTGAAGGCGAACAACCCAAGTGCGTGCAGATACCCACTGCAACCAGATATTCGGGCTTGATGGAGCGGGCTTCATTGCGCGCGTAAGCCGGCGCCTGTTCGGCGGGTTTGCGCTCGGATTTCGGGTCGGCCAATTGCGAGTCAAGTTTTGGCAGGGCGGCCAATTGCTCTGGCGTGCGACGCAAAATCCACACCGGTTTGCCGCGCCATTCCACCGTCATCTTTTCGCCCGGCTTGAGTGCCCCGATATCTGCTTCTACGGCTGCACCAGCCGCCTTGGCCCTTTCAGAAGGCTGAAAGCTGCTGACAAAGGGGACGGCAGCGGCGATACCGCCTACGGCACCAGCGCAACTGGTGGCAATTAGCCAAGTCCGCTTGCTGGCGTCGAACTGGCCACTGTCGGCAAGGGTTTCACTCATGGGAATCCTCAATGAAAGACGTCATTATTGGGGTCAACCCGCGATTGTAACTGACCGCTAGACCGAACTCAGGACGGCGCCGGCACACGAAACTTGCCCAAGATCACTTTTTCGGCAATACTCCCACCGTCTAATTCAACAACGGAGACTTGTTACATGGGAATGGTGCAGGATTTCAAAGAGTTTGCTGTTAAAGGCAATGTCATGGACCTCGCAGTAGGCGTCATCATTGGTGGCGCTTTCGGCAAAATCGTCGATTCAGTGGTCAGTGACCTGGTGATGCCCCTGGTTGGGGCACTCATTGGGAAAATTGATTTTTCGAGTCTGTTTGTCGTGCTGGGGCAAGCGCCAGCGGGAACCGCCATGACACTGGATGCCCTGAAAAAAGCCGGCGTCCCGGTATTTGCTTATGGCAACTTCATCACAGTGGCCGTCAACTTTGCGATCCTGGCATTCATTATTTTCATGATGGTCAAACAAATCAACCGCCTGAAGAAGGACTCGCCACCGGCACCGGTGGCCGTCGCTGCAACCCCTGAAGACGTATTGCTGTTGCGCGAAATCCGCGACAGCCTTAGAAAGTAGCGTCACACAATTGGCGCGCCATTCGAATTGCCTCAATCAGGCTTGACGGATCGGCTTTGCCGGTTCCGGCAATGTCAAATGCCGTGCCATGATCAGGACTGGTTCGCACCAGCGGCAAGCCCAGCGTCACATTGACGCCTTTTTCAATGCCAAGGTACTTCACCGGAATCAAACCCTGGTCGTGGTACATGGCCACCACCACGTCAAATTCACCGGGCTTGTCGCTGCCGCTGCGTGCGCGCATGAACAGCGTGTCCGGGGCAAACGGGCCACTGACTTGCAAGCCCTGAAGGCGCGCCGTCAAGACGGCCGGTGCAATGACATCAAGCTCCTCGCGGCCAAACAGACCAGCCTCGCCGGCGTGCGGATTCAGCCCGGCGACGCCAATGCGCGGTGATCGTCCCAGCAGGGCGCTGAGTGACTCGTGTGTGACGCGAAGGGTCTGCAACACATTAGAAAAGGTGACTGTGTCAATTGCCTCACGCAAAGAAATATGAATGCTCACCAATACCACTCGCAACTGGTCATTCGCCAGCATCATGCGCACCGGCATATCGGCCAGCGATTTTTTGCTGTACGCAGCCGCCAGCGCCTGCAACATTTCCGTGTGACCGGGATAATACGAATGGGGTGCACCAGCCAACGCCAAAGCCGCCTTGTTGAGCGGTGCGGTCACCAGCGCCGCAACATCTCCGCGCAAAGCCGCCTGGGCCGCCCAAACCACACATTCGGCTGCCAGCCTGCCAGCGTCGGCGTTCAAACAACCGATCGGCAATGCTGCTGGCAGGGACCCGACCTGCAACACTGGCAGACAGCGCGGCGGCATGTTTAACGCCTCGGCCGGCGCCTCGATCAGGGCAACGGCAAGTGGTATCTGATCGGGGCTGGTAAGTTGAGCCGCGCGTCGCATGGTGGCCACATCGCCCACCACAAAACAGCCCCCGGTAACTTCCGGCGCATGTCTATACGCCTTGGCAATGATCTCAGGGCCGATCCCGGCCGGGTCACCGAGCGTGATGGCAAGCGGTTTTTTCATCATCAAGCCGGATTATCAATATCAACAAACTCGTGCAACAAACCGAGCTGTTCCGCCACATGCGCCGCTACCGCAGGCGCGCCATAGCGTTCGCTGGCGTGATGCCCACAGGCCAGATAGGCGACACCACATTCGCGCGCATAGTGCGCCTGTGGTTCTGAAATCTCACCGGTGATAAAAGCGTCAGCTCCAGCAGCGATGGCGGCTTCAAAGTAGCTCTGCCCGCCGCCGCTGCACCAGGCTATCTTTTTGATCGGGCGTGACGCGACGTTGACCAGCGCCACCGTCCGATTCAATTGACCCTTCAGGTGTTGCGCGAGGACGTCCACGTTTTCGAAAAATCCAGCATCAATGCGCTCACCCAGGAAACCCAGCTCCTGTTCGCCAAAACGGGCAGTGGCTCTCAAACCCAGCTTCAAGCCCAGTTGTGCGTTATTCCCCAGTTCGGGGTGCGCATCCAGCGGAAGATGATACGCGAACAGGTTGATGTCATGCGCCAGCAGGAGCGCAAGACGCTGCTTCATCCAACCCGTAACAGACCGGTCCTGACCGCGCCAAAACAGACCGTGATGCACAAAAATCGCGTCAGCCCGGACCGCTATGGCGGCTTCAATCAACGCCCGGCTGGCGGTTACGCCGGAGACTATTTTGCTAACGGTTGCGGCACCTTCCACCTGCAAGCCGTTGGGTCCGTAGTCACGAAAACGCTCTGGCTGGAGCAGCGTATCAAAAGTCTGCAAAAGCTGTGTGCGGTGCGTCATGGTGGGCATGCCACATTGTCAACGAGTATTTGAAGCACCCTGTGCACCTCGCATTAAAATCCCTGCCGCTGCCGGGTCTCTGCCCGACGCCTACAATTTGCGGGCTCTGCTGCTGATTCATCCACTGACCGAGAGGGCGTTTCGCCCCCAAAATCCTCATGAAACGTTTCTGGTTTTTGTTCTCGCAAACTGTCACCGTCCTGCTGGCGGCGTATTTTGTGGTGGGCACTCTCAAACCAGACTGGTGGGTGAACCGGCCCTCCCACTCTGGCACACTGTCCATGCTTGAGGCACCCGCCGCCAGTGCAGCTGTGGTGCCACCCGGAAGTTTCAGGCTGGCGGCACAGAAAGCTTCGGCTGCAGTGGTTAGCATCAACACCAGCAAAGCGGCCAAAAATAGTCCGCACACTAGCGACCCCTGGTTCAAATTCTTTTTTGGTGAACAAGGCAACGAACCTCAAGTCGGCCTGGGCAGTGGCGTCATTGTGAGTGCCAGCGGCTACATTCTCACCAACAACCATGTAGTCGAGAGCGCCGATGAAATTGAGGTCATCCTCAACGACAGTCGCCACGCGCCAGCCAAAGTGATTGGAACCGACCCGGATTCCGACCTTGCCTTACTAAAAGTTGACATGGACCGGCTGCCGGTCATTGTGCTGGGCAATTCTGACTCCCTGCAAGTGGGCGATCAGGTGCTGGCCATCGGCAACCCCTTTGGCGTTGGGCAAACGGTGACGGGCGGCATTGTCAGTGCACTGGGGCGCAATCAGCTGGGAATTAACACCTTTGAGAATTTCATTCAAACCGATGCTGCCATCAACCCCGGCAATTCGGGCGGTGCCCTGGTGGATACCAATGGCAATCTATTGGGCATCAACACCGCCATTTATTCGCGCTCGGGCGGCAGCATGGGCATTGGCTTTGCTATTCCGGTGTCTACTGCAAGGCTTGTCATGGAAGGCATTGTGAAAGATGGACAGGTGACGCGCGGATGGATTGGCGTGGAACCGAATGATTTATCGGCTGAGCTGGCGGAAACTTTTGGCGTCAATGTCAAAAGTGGTGTGATCATTACCGGCGTACTGCAAAATGGACCGGCAGCCCAAGCAGGCATCCGCCCCGGCGATGTTATTACCAGTGTGGCAAGTAAGCCGGTGCGCAATGTGTCGGAATTGCTGACCGGCGTGGCCGCCCTGAAACCAGGCACGGCATCGAAATTCAGTCTTCTGCGCCGGGATCAGCGAATTGACCTTGACGTGACACCCGGTGTGCGGCCCAAACCACGAAGGCAGACTCAATAAGTTAAGTTTTCGCAGTGTCAGATTCGTCCGGCGCCTGTGTGTGCTTGATAAACAACTGGGCCGCCAGAATGCCCAGCTCATACAGCAGGTACATCGGTATCAGCAAGGCAATCATGGACACAGGATCGGGCGGTGTCACAAGTCCGGCGACTGCTGCGGCGCCAACTACAAAGTAAGTACGATAGGACTTGAGCTGCGCAATCGTCACAACCCCCAGGCGGGCCAGGATGACGACCACAATGGGCACTTCAAAGGCAACACCAAAAGCGATGAACATGGTAATGACAAAGTCTAGATAGGCCTCAATGTCGGGACTGACAGCTACCGAGAGCGGCGCCATTTTCTGGATCGCCGGAAAGGCCTGCCCGAACACAAAGAAGTAGCAAAACGCCGCGCCCAGGTAAAACAGGATGGTGCTGGCTGCCACCAGCGGCAGCACCAGTTTTTTCTCATGCTTGTAAAGACCCGGCGCCACAAAAGCCCAAATTTGGTAAAGAATCCAGGGCAAAGCCAAACCCATGGCCGCCAGTACCGACACCTTGATCGGCACCAGAAACGGCGACACCACGCCCACCGCAATCATGTGCGAACCTTCCGGCAGCGTCTTGACCAGTGGCATGGCCAACCAATCGTAGAGTTTGGAAGGACCCGGGTAAAACAGCAACACCGTCAGCACGGCTGCGATGCCATAAAGCGAACGCAGCAGACGGTCGCGCAACTCGAACAGGTGCTGCACGAAAGGCTGTTCGGTGCCGGCCAGTTCATCTTCTTTGTTGACAGGATCAGTCATCAGCTAACTTTGGGGGGTCGAAAGCGGGCCACCCGAGCAGCGCCCGACAAGGCTCTGGAACGCGTTCCGGTGCGGGCTTTGTACCAGCTTGGGGTGGCACCTTGCTTCAGGCGCCACTTCTTTTTGGGGTGTTGGTAGGCTGGAAAGTTTGCGTGTAAATCGCCAGATTGCTCATTTGACGCCGGTGCCGCAGTATCCGTCCAGCTTTTCTCAAAATCGCTGGCACTGGTCTGGATTGAAGTCTCCACGTCACGCGCTGCGCTTTCTACCGTTTCCTTCATTTTTTTGAGCTCGTCAAGCTCCATGGATCGGTTGACTTCGTCTTTCACTTCGGCCACGTAGCGGCGCGCCCGTCCCAGCAGGGTGCCCACCGTCTTGGCCAGACCAGGTAACTTTTCAGGGCCAATCACCAGCAGTGCTATGGCGCCAATGATGGCCAGCTTGGTGACCCCAATATCAATCACTTAAAACTGTCTCGGCGACTCGAACCAATGCGGTCAGGCTTTCGTCTTGGCTTCAACATCGATCGCTTCTTTGCTGGCAAGAGGCGCCGAGCTCACCTGTTGAACGGGAGCTGTCGGCGGTGTGTCAGCCGCCTTGTCGGCACTGTCTTTCATGCCATCCTTGAAGCCTTTGACAGCGCCACCCAGGTCTGAACCGATGTTGCGAAGCTTCTTGGTGCCAAATATCACCACAATGATGACCAAAAAAATAATCAGATGCGTTGTCGAAAGTCCCATGCGTATCTCCTAGCAAATTAAGGTAATTTTAGTCGGCAAATCAACCCCTGAGCCAGGGTCTCGGACCACCCATCACGTGAATGTGCATATGCTGCACCTCTTGTCGCCCTTCAGCCCCCGTGTTGCACAGAACACGAAAACCTCCCTGCGGGTAAGGGTTGCACCCTTGCTGCAAAGCCAATTGGGGCGCCAGCGCCATCATGCGTCCCAGCAAGCCCACGTGTTCGGCACCGACGTGCGCCATGGATGGAATATGCATCCGGGGGATCATCAGGAAATGCACGGGTGCCCATGGGTTGACGTCGTGAAAGACATAAAGTTCCTCGTCCTGATAAACCACTCGAGACGGGATTTTGCCAGCGACAATTTTGCAAAACAGGCAATCGGGGTCGCTTTGAACTGTTTCCGCTTTCATGCCGCAAACTCCATGGCAAGCCCCTTGTTCATGCGAACCATGCCGCTCACGATGCGGTAGAGAAACCAAACAGAAATGACGCACCAGGCGATCCAGCCCGGAAAAATAAACAGAAACCACAAGGGCAGCGTGACTGCATAAAGTAACGCCGCGATGACGACGGTGCGGATGCGCCAGCGAAAATGCGAGGCATGCCAGGTGCCCTCGGCATCCGGTCGTTTCACCATGTCAATAATCAGTGCGGCAATCAGGAGCACCGGGCCAAACTGTCCGCCTGGTATCAGGGCGCCAATAGCCACGATTAAATGCAAAATGTAGCTGACAGTACCCACCGTGTTGAGCGATTGAAGCCTTTGCAAATTGACTGAGTCAATACCTGCGTTTGCAGGGTCTGAATAATCCTGGGTCACTTGCTCTCTCCCTCGCGTGCCAGCGCCTTGCGCAAGGCTTTTTCTTCAATGCCACTGGTGCCGACACGGCGATCCAGTTCGGCCACTACATCTAAAGGACTCAAGCCGTAGTGCGCCAGCGCGATCATGCAGTGAAACCACAGATCCGCCACTTCGTTGACAATTTTTGACTTGTCACCGCCGAAGTCCGCGTCTTTCGCCGCCATCACCACTTCGGTGGCTTCCTCGCCGATCTTTTTCAGGAACGCATCCGGCCCCTTGTGCAGCAGACGGGCCACATAACTGGCGTCCGGATCGCCACCGTTTTGAGGCAAGCGGCTTTCAATCACTCTTGCCAAAGCAGCGAGTGAATCTGGAGTGGAAACGTTGGACGGCATGGGTACCTATTTGTAGATGGTTTGTGGGTCTTTCAAGACCGGTTCGGTCGCTTTCCAGTTGTCATTTTCCAGCAGACTGAAAAAACAGCTGTGGCGTCCGGTGTGGCAGGCAATGCCGGGGGTGTGCCCAAGCTGCGTGACCTTGAGCAAAATAACGTCCTGGTCGCAGTCCAGACGAATTTCATGCACTGTCTGCACATGGCCTGACTCCTCGCCCTTGAACCACAGCTTGCCACGCGAGCGGCTGAAGTACACAGCGCGCCCCAAATCTGCTGTTTGCTGCAAAGCCTCACGATTCATCCAGGCCAACATCAAGACGTCGCCGGAGGTGGCTTCTTGCGCGATGACCGGCACCAGCCCGTGGGCGTCCCATTGGATGTCGTCCAGCCAGTTCATGGGGTGATTCGCACTGGAATGCCGCGCTCCGCCATTCTCATTTTGGCCTGCGCGACAGTGAATTCGCCATAGTGAAAAATGCTGGCGGCCAGCACCGCGTCGGCGCCTCCAAGTTGGATGCCATCGGCCAGATGGTCCAGGGTACCGACGCCACCGGAGGCGATCACCGGCACGTTCACGGCGTCGCTGACGGCACGAGTGAGCGCCAGATCGAAGCCGGCTTTAGTGCCATCGCGGTCCATGCTGGTGAGCAAAATTTCGCCGGCTCCGCACTCCGCCATCTGGCGCGCCCAGGCGACCGCGTCCAGAGCCGTGTTGTTGCGCCCCCCGTGGCTGTAAACGTCCCAGCCCGGTCCGATCGCAAAGCCATCGGCCGCAAGGCGCCTGGCGTCCAGATCGGTGCGGCGTTTGGCATCAATCGCCACCACGATGCACTGGGCACCGTACTTGCCAGACGCGTCTCTGATGACCTGTGGGTTGGCAATGGCGGCCGAGTTAAAGCTGGTCTTGTCAGCGCCGGCGTTGAGCAGTCGGCGAACATCATCGACCGTGCGCACACCGCCACCCACTGTCAGCGGAATAAACACTTGTGACGCCACCGCCTCGATGATGTGCAGGATCAGGTCGCGCCCGTCGCTGGTGGCGGTTATGTCAAGGAAAGTCAACTCGTCAGCGCCCTGCTCGTTATAGCGGGCCGCAATCTCCACCGGGTCACCGGCGTCGCGAAGTTCCACAAAATTAACGCCTTTGACGACACGCCCGCCGGTAACGTCGAGACAGGGAATGATGCGTTTAGCGAGCATGATTGCGCAATTGGTGGAAGCCATGTTTTGCCGCCGGGCCGCCCCTAGGCAAAACGCGGCCCCATCGGGGCTGAGCACCGCAGCTCCGGGCCTGCCTGCGCAAGCCGGGACGGTGCGAAGAGCCGCTGACTCTGGAAGCGGCATGTACAGGGAACCACACGAAGTGGGTGACCGTGGGGGTCATATATTCAGCCGTTCAGCTCATCAGCCAGTTCTTGCGCAGCTGCAAAATCCAGATCGCCTGAATAAATGGCACGTCCGCAAATGACACCTTCTATGCCTTCGTCTTCAACCGCGCACAAGGCCTCGATATCTGCCATGGTGGAAAGGCCGCCGGAGGCGATCACCGGAATGGTCAGGGCTTGAGCCAACTTGACGGTCGCCTCCACATTAATGCCGCTTAGCATGCCATCACGACCGATGTCGGTATAGATGATGGATTCCACACCAAAATCCTCAAACTTTTTGCCAAGGTCAATGACGTCGTGGCGGGTTAGCTTGCTCCAGCCGTCGGTAGCTACTTTGCCGTCCCTGGCATCCAGCCCGACGATGATGTGGCCGCCAAAAGCAGTACATGCGTCCTGCAGAAAACCGGGGTTTCTGATAGCAGCCGTGCCAATGATGACGTAACGCAGCCCGGCATCCAGGTAGCGCTCGATGGTGTCCAGATCACGGATACCACCGCCCAGTTGCACATCCACCTCACTACCCACTTCCCGCAGGATTTTGCGAATCGCCATCTCGTTTTTCGGATGCCCGGCAAAGGCACCATTCAAATCCACCAGGTGCAGACGTCGCGCACCTTTGTCAACCCAACTGCGGGCCATTCCAACTGGATCCTGTCCAAAAGTGGTGGCTTGGTCCATATCGCCTTGTTTGAGGCGAACGCAGTGGCCGTCTTTAAGGTCAATTGCAGGAATTAAAAGCATGATGCTTCAAAAGTGATGGAAGGGGAAAAACAGGACTTCGGCGGGCTCGGTCCGAGCGGTGTGAAAAGTAATCTTTTAAGGCTTCCAATGAAGGAAATTTTGGTATAAAGACAAGCCGTGCTCGGCACTTTTTTCGGGATGAAATTGCGTTGCGAAAATATTATCGCGCGCAATGGCAGAACTGAAGCGACTGCCGTAGTCTGTCTCTCCAACGCTGTGGCGCGCATCCGACGGTTGCGCGTAAAAACTGTGAACAAAGTAGAAGTAGCTGCCGTCGGGCACCTCCCCCCACACTGGATGCGGCGCGCCGCCATGGTTGTTGCAATAGACCTGGTTCCATCCCATTTGCGGCACTTTATAACGACTGCCATCCGGCTGAAACTGGCCGGCCAGGTCAAACTTGAGCACTTCACCGTGAATTAAACCGAGACCTGGGGTGCCCACATCCGGCGGCCCCTCAGCGCTGCAGTCCAGCAACATTTGCATGCCTACGCAAACACCAAACAAGGGCTTACTGTTGGCGGCTTCGAGCACTGACGCTTGCAATCCCGATTCACGCAACTCCCGCATGCAGTCCGGCATGGCACCCTGCCCAGGCAGCACCACTCTCTCACAGGCGCGCACTTCGTCGGGGTCGGCAGTAATCACCACCCGGTAGCCAGCGCCAACAGCAGCGACTTGAACTGCCTGTGATACCGAACGCAAGTTACCCATGCCGTAGTCAACGACAGCGACCGTCTTGTTGCGCACAGAATTCATGGCTGGCTAAGCAACGATGACATGCTCTGGAGGCCCATTGATTTTAAAAACTAGAGGGACCCTTTGGTCGATGGGATGACACCCAGCGCCCGCGGATCGAGTTCCAGTGCGACCCGCAGTGCGCGGGCAAACGCCTTGAACACGGTTTCGGCCTGGTGGTGCGCGTTCTCGCCACGCAGGCAGTCGATGTGCAACGTAACAAAAGCATGATTCACAAAACCCTGGAAAAACTCGTGCGCCAACTGGCTGTCGAAAGTACCAATCATGCCACTCTTGAATGGCACGTTCATGACCAGTCCGGGACGCCCGGAAAAATCTATAACGACCCTTGAGAGTGCTTCGTCGAGTGGCACATAAGCGTGACCGTAGCGGCGAATTCCTCTCTTGTCGCCGACCGCCTGATGTACCGCCTGACCCAGCGCGATGCCAACGTCTTCGACTGTGTGATGACCGTCAATATGCAAATCTCCGTCTGCCTGAATTGCCATGTCGATCATGCCGTGGCGTGCAATCTGGTCCAGCATGTGGTCAAAAAAACCGATGCCGGTGTGCAGCTTGGCCTGGCCAGAGCCATCCAGATTGACCTTGACCGTGATTTTGGTCTCTGCGGTGTTTCGGGATACTTCTGCAATGCGATTCATAGTGTCATTGTCCACCGTTACAAAGATTCTTTCAGGGCTTCCAGCATTTTTACGTTTTCGTCGGCGGTTCCGACGGTCACGCGCAGGCAATTGGCCAGCAAAGAATGCATTTTGGAAACGTTCTTGACCAGCACCTGACGCGTCTTCATGGCTTCAAACGTTTTGTGTGCATCGGCCACCCGCAGCAAAATCATATTGGCATCGCTGGGATAGGCCCGGACACCGGGCCAGTTCGCCAGCGCTTTGAAAATGATAGCTCGCTGGGCACGCAAATCGATAGCTTGAGCCTCAAATACCTGTTGATGCTCAAGTGCAAACAAAGCGCACTCATAGTTCAGTACGCTGACGTTATAGGGTGGGCGCACTTTATCGATCTCGGTGATCAACGCTTTGGGACCCATCATGTAGCCCAGACGCACGCCGGCCAGACCAAATTTGGAAAGTGTACGCAACAGCAGCACATGGCTGTGACGGGTCAGTCGATCAAGGTAGCTGTTACTGGAAAACGGCTGATAGGCTTCGTCCATCACCACCAGGCCGCCCTGCTCGCCGACCGCAAGGATGATGTTCTCGACCACGGCGTCATCCCAGAGATTGGCGGTCGGATTGTTGGGGTAGGCCAGGTAAGTGATGGAAGGTTTGTGCCTAGCAATAGCGGCCAGCATGGCGGCTTCGTCCAACTCGAAATCGGCAGTAAGCGCAACGCCGTGAAACGCCATGCCTTGCAACTGTGCGCTCATGGCGTACATGACAAAACCCGGCACTGGCGCAAGAATACTTGCCGGTCTGAAGTCGTTGACCACGCTCGGTGGCACATCGCAGGCGAGTGCCAACAGACTGATCAATTCATCGGAGCCGTTACCCAGCATGATGTCAAACCCCTCAGGCATGTTGGCGTAAGCAGCCAGCGCGTGGCGCAGCTCATTGACACGACCATCAGGGTAGCGATTCAGCGCCAGCGCGCCCAGGCGCCGCCCCAGAGCAGTCTGCAGCCCAGGCGGCAATCGATGCGGGTTCTCCATGGCATCCAGTTTGATCATGCCGGCCGAGTCCTGAATCGCATAGGCGTGCATGGACTGGATGTCCTGGCGGATGCGTTGCATTTGGCGCGGGTTGACCAAGCTCATTTGACTTTGCGCATGGCAGGTATCTGGGTCAAACGCAACTCCGCCGCTCGGGCGTGCGCCTGCAGACCTTCGCCGTAAGCCAGTTCAGCGGCAATGAGGCCCAGCGTCTGCGCGCCGACCCTGCTTACTTCGATCAGGCTGGAACGCTTCTGGAAGTCATAAACGCCCAGGGGAGAACTGAAGCGCGCGGTACCACTGGTGGGCAGCACGTGATTCGGTCCGGCGCAATAGTCACCCAAAGATTCGCTGGTGTAGGCGCCCAGAAAAATCGCGCCCGCATGCTTGAGCAATGGCTCCCAGCGGTGCGGTTCACGGCTGCTGACCTCCAGATGTTCCGGCGCGATCACGTTGCTGATCTGGCACGCTTCTTCCATGCTGCGAGTATGGATCAACGCGCCACGGCCGTTAAGCGACTTGGCAATGATCTCGACCCTCGGCATGTCGTTCAGAAGACGCTGGATAGCGGCTTGCACCTGGTCGATATAGGCCAAGTCAGGGCACAGCAAAATACTTTGTGCTAACTCGTCGTGCTCAGCCTGGCTGAATAAATCCATCGCGACCCAGTCGGGTGGGGTTGTACCATCCGCCAGCACCAAAATCTCGCTCGGGCCGGCAATCATGTCGATGCCAACGGTGCCAAAAACACGGCGCTTGGCGGCTGCCACATAGGCGTTGCCGGGTCCAGTGATCTTGTCCACCTTCGGGATCGTGGCTGTGCCGTAGGCCAGGGCGGCCACTGCCTGGGCGCCGCCGATGGTGAACGCGCGGGTCACGCCGGCAACATGGGCGGCAGCCAGCACCAGCGCATTCTTTTCGCCCTTGGGGGTCGGAACCACCATGATGATTTCAGCAACCCCGGCCACGTGCGCCGGGATGGCGTTCATCAATACTGAGGACGGATAGGCCGCCTTGCCACCTGGAACATAAATACCGACCCGATCCAGTGGCGTGACCTTTTGACCCAGCAGTGTGCCATCTGCGTCAACGTAGCTCCAACTCTCGCCGTTGGCTTTTTTCTGCGCTTCATGGTAGCTGCGCACCCGTTGCGCGGCGGCTTGCAGGGCATCGCGCTGGGCCTGCGGGATAAAGTCGAACGCGCTCTTGAGCTCGACCTGGGTCAGCTCCAGCGCCGCCACCGACCTTGCGTCCAACTCGTCAAACCGCCTTGTGAAGTCCAGCAGCGCCGCATCTCCGCGGGCTTGGACATCCGCCAGTATGTCCGCCACCTTCTGCTCAATCACGGCGTCGGCCTCCGCAGACCAATGCAGGCGCGCCTTGAATTCAGCGTCAAAAGTGCTGCTGGCAGTCGACAGGCGGGCTGGAGAAGCGATAAAACTCATTGCATTTTCTCGAATCAATTCATGCATGCCGCGCCACGCTAAGCTCGCGCTGGCGAATGGTTGCCAATGGCAGCAGCAAAGGCATCTATGATTCTGCGGATTGGCGCCTGCTTGAGTTTGAGCGCTGCCTGATTGACCACCAGACGCGAGCTGATCTCCATGATGTGCTCGACCTCAATTAAGTGGTTGGCCCTGAGCGTATTGCCGGTGGAGACCAGATCCACAATGGCATCAGCCAGCCCCACCAGCGGTGCCAGTTCCATGCTGCCGTAGAGCTTGATCAAGTCCACATGGACGCCTTTGGCGGCAAAAAATTCGCGCGCTATCGCCACGTATTTGGTGGCTACCGTCAGACGCGAACCCTGTTTCACGGCCGACGCATAGTCGAAATCTGCGCGCACAGCCACACTGATGCGGCACTTGGCGATTTGCAGATCCAGCGGCTGGTACAAGCCCTGGCTGCCGTGCTCCAACAGGGTGTCTTTTCCGGTAATGCCAAGGTCAGCACCGCCATATTGCACATAGGTGGGTACATCGGTAGCGCGCACCACCAACACCCGCACGTCGCTTTGATTGGTAGCGAGTATGAGTTTGCGTGACTTCTCCGGATCTTCCAGAACCTCGATACCGGCCGAGCGAAGCAGTGGCAAAGTTTCTTCGAAGATACGGCCTTTGGAAAGCGCGAGAGTAATCATGGTGAGCTGACTCGTCATTTGATGCGTTCAATATCGGCACCCAGGCCACGCAACTTGGCCTCCATCTGATCATAGCCACGGTCCAGATGGTAGATGCGGTCGACTACGGTTACACCGTCGGCCACCAGACCCGCAATCACCAGACTGGCAGAGGCCCGCAAATCGGTCGCCATCACGGTAGCGCCCGAGAGCTTGGGCACACCTTCGAGCACGGCCACCTTGCCATCGATCTGGATGTTGGCGCCAAGCCTGACCAACTCATTAACGTGCATGAAACGGTTCTCAAAAATGGTTTCAGTCACCTTGGCTGCGCCCTGCGAAATGCAATTGAGTGCCATGAATTGCGCCTGCATATCAGTCGGAAAACCCGGGTACTCGGTGGTGCGAAAACTTTGCGCCTTCAACCGACCCTGGGATTCAACACGAATACCGCCGTCAACTGCCGTGACCGTGGCCCCCGCATCACGCAGCTTTTCCACCACGGCTTCCAAATGATCCATCCGACCATGACGCAACAACACAGCGCCGCCGGTAGCGGCCACCGCGCAAAGAAAAGTGCCGGTCTCAATGCGGTCCGCCACCACTTGGTGCTCGCAGCCATGCAGCGTGTCGACGCCCTCAATACGAATGCGGCTGCTGCCATGCCCTTCAATTTTCGCGCCCATCTTGATTAGCATTTCAGCCAGATCGGCAATCTCTGGCTCTTGCGCAGCGTTCTCCAGAATGGTCTCGCCAGCGGCGAGTGCTGCTGCCATCAAGAAGTTTTCAGTACCGGTAACAGTCACCATGTCAGTGGCTATACGCGCACCCTTCAAACGCGTCCAACCCTTGGGCAATTTGGCGATCATGTAGCCATGCTCCACCACTATCTCGGCGCCCATCGCGCGCATACCTTTGATGTGTTGGTCGACTGGTCGCGACCCAATGGCACAGCCTCCCGGCAGGGACACCGTGGCCTCGCCAAAACGGGCCAGCAAGGGGCCTAGTGCCAACACCGAAGCCCGCATGGTCTTGACCAGCTCGTAAGGTGCTTCGGGTGAAGACAGCGTGCTGGCGTCTACCTTAACGACACCCGCATCACTGCGTTCTGCGACAACCCCCATGTTGCGAATCAGCTTGAGCATGGTGGAGACATCCTGCAAGCGTGGCACATTGGTAAGCGTCACCGGCTGCGCCGTGAGCAGGCAAGCGCAGAGTTCTGGCAAGGCAGCATTTTTGGCGCCGGAGATGAAAACCTCACCGTGCAACTGGTGGCCGCCACGAATCAATAATTTATCCATAGTGTCTGTTCACCGCATCCAGCGGTAGCGGCTCGCGCTGCCGAGTCGGTCCTTGATCATTGCGGCAAGGCCGACCATTCGGCCGGCGTGTAAGTTTTCATCGACAGGGCGTGCACCTCGTCGTTTTGCATTTTTGAACCCAGCGTGGCATACACCATTTGGTGGCGCTGTATGGCACGCCGACCTTCAAACGCCGACGACACAATTGTGGCAAACCAGTGGCGGCCATCTCCAGTCAGCGTGATGTGCTCACAAGCCATGTTTGCGGCAATCAAATTTTTAATCTGGTCAGCAGTCATATCATGAATCCAAAATTGAAAAGTCTCAGCTACGAATTTTGTAGCCAGTGCGAAGCAGCAGCACAGCAACCGCACTCACCAACATCAGGGCAACACCCACTACGCTCAAGCTCAGCCAGGGCGATACATCGCTTGCTCCAAAAAAGCCGTAGCGAAAGCCGTCAATCATGTAGAAAAAGGGATTCAGGTTGCTCACCTTTTGCCAGAACGGCGGTAACGAATGGATCGAGTAAAACACACCGCTCAAAAAAGTCATGGGCATGACGACAAAATTTTGAAATGCCGCAAGTTGATCGAACTTTTCGGCCCACAGGCCTGCGATCAACCCCAGCGTACCCATCAGTGCAGCGCCGGTCACGGCAAAGGTCACTATCCACAGCGGCGCAACAAAACTGACGTCGGTAAACAGGGCGGAAACCGCAAACACGCCTACACCTACGATCAAACCCCGAACAACAGACGCCCCCACATAGGCAACAAACCAATTCATGTAGGACAGCGGTGTAAGCATCAGAAACACCAGGTTGCCCATGACCTTGCTCATGATCAGTGACGAAGAGCTGTTGGCAAATGCGTTTTGCAACAGGCTCATCATCGCCAGTCCCGGCACCAGAAAAGAGGTGTAGCTGATTCTGTCGTAGACCTTGACGTGAGCCTCCAGCGCATGGCCAAAAATCAGCAAGTACAGCATCGCCGTCAACACCGGCCCTGCCACCGTCTGAAACGCCACCTTCCAGAAGCGCAGGACTTCCTTGTACAACAGGGTTTGCCATCCG
>SESD01000034.1_pt1 | contig 79515 bp, 88 predicted proteins | sample 3171411 | NCBI WGS metagenome assembly SESD01 (sample SAMN06051880, study PRJNA518727) | freshwater metagenome | biome: subpolar coniferous forest; feature: holomictic lake; material: water; isolation source: holomictic Lake 442, 16.5 m depth | place: Canada: near Kenora, Ontario | collected...
TTTTCGTCGCCAGTTGGTTTGCCGGGCTGTTTTATCTGCCCCGAATCTTCGTCAACTTGGCGATGGTGTCGCCACAGTCTGCTGCAGAGCGTGAACGGCTGTTATTGATGGCGCGCAAGTTGCTGCGTTTTACCACTCTCATTGCAGTACCGGCAGTTGCGCTGGGCGCCTGGCTTTGGGCTGGTCTTGGCATTGGCTGGGGACCGGGTAACGGCTGGATGCATGCCAAGTTGTTTGTGGTCTTGCTGGCGCTGGGCTATCACCACAGCTGTGGCGTGTTGCTACGCAGGTTCACGGCAGATCGCAATGTTCGCGGCCACGTCTGGTACCGCTGGTACAACGAGGCACCGGTGCTGATACTACTGGTGGCGGTCATGCTGGTAGTAGTGAAACCGTTCTGAGTTCAAGGGCACCCGGTGCATAAGACTTCAGCATGGCCGCTCGCTCTGATCTACGCGGGGCTCATTTTTTATGCCAGTCTGTATCCGTTTTCTGATTGGCGATATCAGGGCATCGTGCCTTGGGCATTTTTGAGCAGTCCTTCACCAAAATATTGGACCGGTTTTGATGTAGTGGTCAATGTGTTGGGTTACATGCCGCTTGGGTTTTTGCTGGTGCTCAGTGCCCTGCGCAGCGGCCGAAACAGGTACGCCATTGTTCTGACGACGTTGCTTGCGGGTGTGCTGTCATTGACGATGGAGTCGCTGCAGAGCTATTTACCAGTCCGTGTGCCGTCCAATATTGACCTTGTTCTAAATACCTTGGGCGCCTGGTTGGGCGCCCTGATAGCTTGGGCGATGGAGAAGCTGGGAGTTATCGACCGCTGGAGCAATTTCAGGGCTCGCTGGTTTGTGGCGGATGCAAGAGGTGGCCTGGTTTTGCTGGCAATGTGGCCGCTAGCCTTGCTGTTTCCTGCAGCCGTTCCCTTTGGGCTCGGTCAGGTGCTCGAGCGACTCGAGGCGGCATTGGCCGATATGCTGCAGGACACGCCATTTTTGGACTGGATACCGGGGCGGGATATTGAGTTGCAACCTTTGGTGCCGCTAGTGGAGTTGGTCTGCGTCATGTTGGGTGTCTTGATTCCGTGCCTTTTGGGCTTTTGCATCATCCGGTCAGCCGCACGGCGAGCCCTTTTTTTGCTGATGATGTTCGCCTTGGGCGTTGGCGCAACAGCTCTTTCAGCCGCTTTGAGTTACGGGCCGGAGCATGTTTTGGAGTGGTTCAATGTCCCTGTCAAGGCGGGCCTGGTCACCGCGCTGACTCTGGCAATTTTGATGCTCTGGGTGCCAACGCGTGTAACTGCCGCCTTGCTGCTTCTGGCGCTGGGTATTTATCTCAGTTTGCTTAACCAGGCGCCAACCAGCCCCTATTTTGCGCAAACACTGGCCACTTGGGAGCAGGGAAGATTTATAAGATTCCACGGGTTGGCGCAGTGGCTGGGGTGGTTCTGGCCCTACGCAACGCTGCTGTACGTGTTGACTCGGGTCGGGGGCCGCGGTCCGAAAAACTAGAATCCTTGGATGATTGATAAAAAACTTGAAGTGAAAGTCGTCGCCAGTCCCGACGCCACCCCGGCGGATTCCTACTACCAGCGGCATATTTTTTTCTGTCTCAATGAGCGAAACAATGGAGAAGAGTGCTGTTCCAGGCAGGGTGCGCAAAGTGGGTTTGAGCGGTGCAAGGTTCAGATCAAGGCGGCCGGACTGACCGGACCTGGCAAGGTGCGCGTCAACAAGTCCGGCTGCCTGGATCGCTGTGCCGCCGGCCCGGTGGCGGTGGTTTACCCGGAGGCAGTTTGGTATACCTACGTGGACAACAATGACATCGACGAAATTGTCGAGTCGCACCTTAAGTGCGGCAAGGTGGTGAATCGCCTGTTGATTCCAGCAAATCTTGGACGCTAGGGGCTTTTGACTTTTAGCGCCAGCCTGCCTGGACGCAAACGGCTTTTCTAAAAAATACCAATTCCTATTTACCGGGTGCTATGCGCACCGGTGCACTCATCCTATGAAATCCCTGCTTTTAGCCATCTTCGCCGCACTGTCCTTCTCTGTTGCCGCTCAAAATCCGCAACCACCCGAAATTGCAGCACGCTCTTATTTGCTGTTTGATGTCACTGCCAATCAGCTATTGGCCGAGAAGGACATTGATATTCTGGTCGAGCCTGCTTCACTGACCAAGTTGATGACGGCATACTTGGTGTTTGATGCTTTACGCGGCAAGAAAATCGATCTCAAACAGACCTTGCCTGTAAGCGAGCGTGCCTGGAAAATGCCGGGCTCGCGCATGTTCATCGACCCCAAAATGCTGGTGCCGGTGGAAGACCTTATCAAAGGCATGGTGGTGCAGAGTGGCAATGACGCAACCATGGCGCTGGCAGAGGGTGTTGGCGGCAGCGCTGAGCGTTTCGTGCAACTTATGAATGAGCAGGCGATGGCGCTCGGGATGAAGGCTACCAACTACAAAAATCCTGAGGGCTTGACTGAGACTGGTCACACTACCACTGCGCGTGACTTGAGCATCCTTGCCACCCGGTTGATGCGAGATTTTCCGGACTACATAGCTTATTACGCTCTCAAAACGTACCGTTACCCTGGAACGCCTGCTGCCAATGACAGCAACCGTAATCTGTTGCTGTTTCGCGACCCGTCGGTGGACGGCTTGAAGACCGGGCACACCGACGCTGCCGGTTATTGCCTCATTGCCACTGCCAAGCGTGACTTTTCGAGTCTGGGGACGCCCGGCGCAGCTGCCGGCTCGTCGGGTGCAACCGGAAGTCGCCGTCTACTGTCCATTGTTTTGGGCGCCACAAGTGAGAACTCGCGTGCCAATGAGTCGCAGAAACTGTTGAACTGGGGCTACACCGCGTTTGAAGCCGTCAAGCTGTTCGATGCTAACCAGATAGTGGTTTCCCCGGCAGTCTGGAAAGGCAAGAGCGCAACCGTCAAACTGGGTCGTCAGCAGGCCATCGTGGTCGCCGTCCCTGCCGGAACTGCGAGCAAGCTCAAAACACAGGTGGTCCGCTCCGATCCTCTGGTGGCTCCCTTTGCAAAAGGGCAACAGGTGGCAACCCTCAGGATTTCCTCTGGGGAGCAGGACTTGATTGAGGTCCCATTGATCGCCTTAGATGCAGTCGAGCAAGCTGGTGTGTTGGGCCGCGCCTGGGATGCCGTGCGGTTGTGGATTAAATAAGAATGAACTTGTAAAAGTAAGTACACGCTGACGAGCCATCTTTTCAACGAAGATGAAAGTTGATTGCCGGAAACCTATTGACCTGCTATAGTCGAAGGCTTTTCGGAATTTCCGAAGGGATCCACGTTTTCGAAGTATTCGAGTTTTAGTTACCAAACGTTTAGGGACGTTTTTCAATGCCAACCATTAATCAGCTAGTACGTCAGGGACGCGAGGTCGAAACGATCAAGTCCAAAAGCCCTGCGATGCAGAACTCACCCCAGCGTCGCGGTGTGTGCACCCGTGTCTACACCACAACGCCCAAAAAACCAAACTCCGCCCTGCGCAAAGTCGCCAAAGTGCGTCTGACCAACGGGTTCGAAGTTATTTCCTATATCGGCGGCGAAGGCCACAACCTGCAGGAGCACTCAGTGGTGCTGGTGCGCGGTGGCCGCGTCAAGGATCTGCCGGGTGTGCGTTATCACATCGTGCGCGGTTCGCTCGATTTGCAAGGCGTGAAAGACCGCAAGCAATCGCGCTCCAAGTACGGTGCCAAGAAGCCAAAGGCCAAATAAGCCCAAGCTTGATCAGAAAAGGTGTTGTTTCCCGCGTGGCGCGGTGATTCAACGTAGTGACCCGCTGTTGGGTCGAGTAAGTGAAAACCAGTATGGTTTTCGCGGCATCTGATGAAGATGTCAACTGAAGCAAAGAGGTGAAAAAATGCCACGTCGTCGCGAAGTCCCTAAACGTGAAATCCTGCCGGACCCTAAATTCGGCAACGTAGAACTGTCCAAATTCATGAACGTCATCATGGAAGGCGGCAAAAAAGCGGTTGCTGAGCGCATCATTTACGGTGCGCTTGAGCAGATCGAGAAAAAGAACCCTGGCAAAGACCCGGTGGAGGCCTTCAACATGGCCATTAATAACGTCAAGCCGATGGTCGAGGTCAAGTCCCGCCGTGTCGGGGGCGCCAACTACCAGGTGCCTGTGGAAGTGCGTCCGGTTCGCCGCTTGGCCCTGTCCATGCGCTGGATCAAGGAAGCCGCCCGCAAGCGGGGCGAAAAATCCATGGCCCTGCGTCTTGCCAATGAGTTGATGGAAGCGACCGAAGGTCGTGGCGGCGCCATGAAGAAGCGTGACGAAGTTCACCGTATGGCAGAGGCCAACAAGGCCTTTTCCCACTTCCGTTTCTAAGAGGCGGCTACTGCGCGGCCTTCACACGTCGATGCAGTCCCTTGTCGTGCTTGTAGCACTGCCTGCCGGACTGCGCCTAGTCTGAAAACCGCTCGCTACGCCGTCTGGGGTCACAAATCCTAAGAACGGCGTTTTGAAGAAATCAAGGACAACCAAGGATCCATCATGGCTCGCCATACCCCCATTGAGCGCTATCGCAATATCGGCATCTCGGCACACATTGACGCCGGTAAGACTACCGCGACTGAACGTATTCTTTTTTATACAGGTGTGAACCACAAAATTGGTGAAGTGCACGATGGTGCGGCCACGATGGACTGGATGGAGCAGGAGCAAGAGCGTGGTATCACGATCACGTCGGCCGCGACTACCTGCTTTTGGAAGGGCATGGAAAACAACTTCGCGGAACATAGAATTAACATCATTGACACCCCCGGCCACGTGGACTTCACCATCGAGGTGGAGCGTTCCATGCGCGTGCTGGACGGTGCCTGCATGGTGTACTGCGCTGTCGGCGGCGTGCAACCCCAATCCGAGACCGTTTGGCGTCAAGCCAACAAATACAAAGTACCGCGCTTGGCTTTTGTGAACAAGATGGACCGGACCGGCGCCAACTTCTTCAAGGTCTATGACCAGATGAAGCTGCGTCTCAAGGCCAACCCAGTCCCAATTGTGATACCGATTGGCGCGGAAGAAAACTTTGTAGGGGTCGTTGATCTGGTCAAGATGAAAGCCATTATCTGGGACGAAGCGTCTCAGGGCATGAAGTTTGAATACAAGGAAATTCCGGCTGAGCTGCTGTCGTTGGCCAAAGAATGGCGCGAGAAGATGGTGGAGGCTGCGGCCGAATCGTCCGAAGAGCTCATGAACAAGTACCTTGAAGAAGGTGATTTGACGCAGGATGAAATCATGCTTGGTATTCGCACGCGCACCATCGCGAGCGAAATTCAACCCATGCTGTGTGGCACGGCGTTCAAGAACAAGGGTGTGCAGCGCATGCTGGACGCCGTCATTGAGTTCATGCCTTCGCCGGTTGATATTCCTCCTGTGAAGGGTACCGATGAAGACGAGGTGCACGTCACCCGCAGGGCCGACGACGGCGAGAAGTTCTCTGCGCTGGCATTCAAACTGATGACCGATCCTTTTGTCGGACAGTTGACTTTTGTCCGCGTCTACTCTGGCGTACTGACCAAGGGCGACACGGTGTACAACCCGATCCGTGGCAAGAAAGAACGTATCGGGCGTATCGTGCAGATGCACGCCAACAAACGTGAAGAAGTGAGCGAGATTGTCGCCGGTGATATCGCTGCATGTATCGGTTTGAAAGATGTCACCACAGGTGAAACGCTGTGTGACCCCGGCGCCATCATCATGCTCGAACGCATGGTGTTCCCGGAGCCCGTGATTACACAGGCAGTGGAGCCCAAGACCAAGGTTGACCAGGAAAAAATGGGTATCGCCTTGCAGCGTTTGGCGCAGGAGGATCCATCCTTTCGCGTTAAGACGGATGAAGAGTCAGGCCAGACCCTGATCGCGGGCATGGGTGAGTTGCATCTTGAAATCATTGTTGACCGCATGAAGCGTGAATTCGGCGTTGAAGCCAACGTCGGCAAGCCGCAAGTGGCCTATCGTGAAACCATTCGCAAGACCGTGGAAGACGCTGAAGGCAAGTTTGTGCGCCAGTCCGGCGGCAAGGGGCAGTACGGTCACGTTGTGCTGAAGATTGAACCGAATGAACCGGGCAAGGGCATTCAATTTATTGACGCCATCAAGGGTGGTGTGGTTCCTCGCGAATATATTCCGGCGGTGGAAAAGGGCATCAACGAGGCGGTAACCTCCGGCGTGCTGGCTGGCTACCCGGTCGTGGACGTCAAGGTAACCCTGCATTTTGGTTCCTACCACGACGTCGACTCGAACGAAAACGCATTCAAAATGGCGGCTATTTTTGGCTTCAAGGAGGGTTGTCGAAAAGCCGGCCCGGTGATCCTGGAGCCCATGATGGCGGTGGAAGTGGAAACACCGGAAGACTACGCGGGCAACGTGATGGGTGATTTGTCCTCACGTCGCGGCATGGTGCAAGGCATGGAAGACATGGTTGGTGGCGGTAAAGCCATCAAGGCGGAGGTTCCGCTGTCGGAAATGTTCGGCTACTCAACGACACTTCGTTCCATGTCACAAGGTCGGGCCACTTACACGATGGAATTCAAGCATTACACCGAAGCGCCGCGTAATGTCTCCGAAGCCATCATGGCGGCCAGGGCCAAATAGTTTCTGATTGATTTGTCTGCGATTTCGCACCCCGAGCTGCCCGTGGCAAGGGATACCGTGACGAAATGCAAACATTAAACCAATTCACGGGCATTGCTCTTTTAAGGAATTGAAAAATGGGAAAAGAAAAATTTGCACGCACCAAGCCGCACGTCAACGTCGGCACCATTGGTCACGTCGACCACGGCAAGACCACCCTGACGGCGGCCATCACCTCGGTGCTGGCGGCCAAATTTGGGGGTACCGCCAAGGCCTACGACCAGATTGACGCAGCGCCGGAAGAAAAAGCGCGCGGCATCACCATCAACACCGCCCACGTCGAATACGAAACCGCCAACCGGCACTACGCCCACGTCGACTGTCCCGGCCACGCTGACTATGTGAAAAACATGATCACCGGTGCCGCCCAGATGGACGGTGCCATCCTGGTGTGCTCGGCCGCTGACGGCCCCATGCCCCAAACCCGCGAGCACATCCTGCTGGCGCGCCAGGTCGGCGTTCCCTACATCATCGTGTACCTGAACAAATGCGACATGGTCGATGACGCCGAACTGCTCGAACTCGTTGAAATGGAAGTACGCGAACTGCTCGACAAATACGACTTCCCCGGCGACAAGACCCCCATCATCCACGGCTCCGCCAAACTCGCCATGGAAGGCGACAAAGGCGAACTCGGCGAAGGCTCCATCATGAAGCTCGCCGATGCACTGGACAACTACATCCCGATGCCCAAGCGCGCCATCGACGGCGCCTTCCTGATGCCCGTCGAAGACGTCTTCTCCATCTCCGGTCGCGGCACGGTTGTGACCGGCCGGGTTGAGCGTGGCGTCATCAAGGTTGGTGAAGAAATCGAAATCGTTGGCATCACCACCACCCAAAAGACCATCTGCACCGGCGTCGAGATGTTCAGGAAACTGCTCGACCAGGGCCAGGCAGGCGACAACGTGGGCATCTTGCTGCGCGGCACCAAGCGCGAAGACGTGCAACGCGGCCAGGTGCTGTGCAAACCCGGCTCGATCAAGCCGCACACCCACTTCACTGGCGAGATCTATGTGCTAAGCAAAGACGAAGGCGGACGCCACACACCATTCTTTAACAACTACCGCCCCCAGTTCTACTTCCGCACCACGGACGTGACCGGAGCGATCGAGTTGCCCGAAGGCAAGGAAATGGTGATGCCGGGTGACAACGTGTCGATCACTGTGAAGCTGATCAACCCGATCGCCATGGAAGAGGGCCTGCGCTTTGCCATCCGTGAAGGTGGCAAGACGGTCGGTGCCGGTGTGGTTGCCAAGATCATCGCGTAAGGGGAAATCATGGCTACCAAACAAAAAATCCGCATCCGTCTAAAGGCTTTTGACTACAAACTCATCGACCAATCGGCGGCTGAGATTGTGGACACTGCCAAACGCACTGGCGCTATTGTCAAGGGCCCGGTGCCCTTGCCAACGCGCATGAAGCGCTTCGACATTCTGCGCTCCCCGCACGTCAACAAGACCAGTCGCGACCAGTTTGAAATTCGCACTCACCAGCGCCTCATGGATATTGTTGATCCGACAGACAAAACCGTTGACGCGTTGATGAAGCTCGACCTGCCGGCGGGTGTCGATGTTGAGATCAAGCTGCAGTAAGTCAGTAGGAGTTTCGTTGTAGAACAGGGTTTCTTGATGGTTGCGGTATCGAATGATGCTTGCGTACCAAATAGGATCGGGATATACTAGCAGGCTCTGTTGGGCTTGCTATGCATATCCGGTGGAGTTTATTAACAGTCTCTCACGCAAAACGCTGTGACCAATTGAAGTTGTAGCGGTGAGAGTTACGGAGAAAAAAATGAGTCTGAGCAACTCCCTAGGGTTGCTGGGCCGCAAGGTGGGCATGATGCGCCTATTCACCGATGAGGGGGATGCAATCCCTGTCACGGTGGTTGATGTATCAAACAACCGAGTAACCCAGGTCAAAACCCAAGAGAATGACGGCTATGTCGCCTTGCAAGTGACATTTGGCGCACGCAAAGCATCGCGTGTAACCAAGCCCGTAGCTGGTCACCTGGCAAAAGCAGGTGTTGAAGCCGGTGAAATCATTCAAGAATTCCGTCTGACCGCCGATGTGGCGGCTCAGTACAAAGCAGGTGCGACGGTGCCTGTGTCGGCAGTGTTCGCTGTGGGTCAAAAAGTTGACGTACAGGGTACTACCGTCGGCAAAGGATTCGCTGGCACGATCAAGCGTCACCACATGAGTTCGCAGCGGGCGTCGCACGGTAACAGCCGTTCGCACAACGTCCCCGGCTCCATTGGTATGGCGCAGGATCCCGGCCGTGTGTTTCCTGGCAAGCGCATGACGGGCCATCTGGGCGATGACACCGTTACCACTCAAAACCTTGACGTGATTCGTATTGACGAGGCTCGTCAATTGCTCATGATCAGAGGGGCTGTTCCTGGTTCGGCTGGCGGTTTTGTGACCGTTCGCCCAGCCGTTAAAGTCAAAGTAGTAAATGCTGATACGAAAGGAGCGAACTGATGCAGCTCGAACTCCTGAATGACCAAGGTCAGGCTACTTCAAAATTTGAAGCGCCGGAAACCGTATTTGGTCGTGCCTACAACGAAGATCTGGTGCACCAGGTTGTGGTCGCATTCCAAGCCAATGCCCGTCAAGGCACGCGCGCCCAGAAGGACCGCGAACAGGTCAAGCACTCAACCAAGAAGCCTTTCAAGCAAAAGGGAACGGGCCGCGCCCGTGCCGGTATGACATCCTCGCCGTTGTGGCGCGGCGGTGGCCGGATTTTCCCGAACATGCCTGACGAGAATTTCGCCCAGAAAATCAACAAGAAGATGTACCGTGCTGGCATGGCATCCATTTTCTCGCAATTGGCGCGCGAAGGTCGCCTGGCAGTGGTTGACTCGCTAACGGTAGATTCTCCAAAAACCAAGCCTTTGGCCGCCAAGTTCAAGGCTATGAATCTGGAGTCTGTATTGGTGATCGCCGATGAAGTTGACGAAAACCTGTACCTGGCTTCCCGCAATCTGGTGAATGTTCTGGTGGTCGAGCCGCGTTACGCTGATCCGCTATCGCTGGTTCACTATCGCAAAGTGCTTGTCACCAAGGCCGCTATGGACAAACTCAAGGAGATGTTCGCATGAGCCACGGTCCCAATACATCCAAGTTTGAAGAAGGTCGTCTGATGCAGGTGCTGGTGGCCCCCATCGTGTCTGAAAAGGCCACGATGATTGCCGAAAAGAGCAATGCTGTGACGTTTAAAGTGCTGCAAGACGCGACCAAATATGAAATCAAGGCCGCTGTGGAATTGATGTTCAAGGTAGAGGTCAAAGGTGTCTCTGTGGTGAACACCAAAGGCAAGACCAAACGTTTTGGCAAGTCGGTTGGCCGTCGCGACAATATTCGCAAGGCTTACGTGACACTGAAAGCCGGTCAAGAGCTGAACCTTGGCGGGGAGGCTGCGTAATCATGGCTGTCATCAAAATGAAACCAACTTCACCGGGCCGTCGTGGCGTGGTGAAGATTTCGCGTGACCACCTGTACAAGGGTGAGCCCTTTGCACCCTTGCTGGAACCCCAGTTCCAGCATGCCGGTCGCAATAACAACGGCCACATCACAACCCGTCACAAGGGCGGTGGTCACAAGCACCATTACCGCGTTGTCGACTTCCTTCGCTCCAAAGATGGTATCCCGGCCAAAGTAGAGCGCATTGAATACGATCCGAACCGGTCGGCTCACATCGCATTGGTGTGTTACGCCGATGGTGAGCGTCGCTACATCATTGCGCCGCGCGGCCTGGAGGTTGGTGCTTCCATCATGAGCGGTGCAGAAGCCCCGATTCGTGTTGGCAACACGCTGCCGATCCGCAATATTCCCGTCGGCTCCATTGTGCATTGCATAGAGTTGCAGATTGGCAAGGGCGCGCAAATCGTGCGTTCTGCTGGTACCTCGGCGACGCTGCTGGCGCGTGAGGGCACCTATGCCCAAGTGCGCATGCGCTCCGGCGAGGTCCGCAAGATCCACATCGAATGCCGCGCCACGCTGGGCCAGGTCGCCAATGAAGAGCACAGCCTGCGTCGACTCGGCAAAGCCGGCGTCAAGCGCTGGATGGGTATTCGCCCGACCGTTCGAGGTGTTGTCATGAACCCGGTCGATCACCCCCATGGCGGTGGCGAGGGTAAGACCGGCGAAGGCCGGCATCCAGTCGATCCTTGGGGTAATCTGACCAAGGGTTACCGTACCCGTAACAACAAGCGCACGCAGGTCATGATCGTGTCGCGTCGCAAGAAGTAAGGGGAAGGTTAAATGACTCGCTCTCTCAAAAAAGGTCCCTTTGTTGACCATCATTTGGTGGCCAAAGCCGACAAGGCCGTCACCAACAAAGACAAAAAGCCGATTAAGACCTGGTCGCGTCGCTCCATGGTTCTGCCCGATTTTATCGGGCTGACTATCGCGGTGCACAACGGCAAACAGCACGTGCCGGTCTACATCACTGATCAAATGGTTGGCCACAAGTTAGGGGAGTTCGCGCTCACCCGTACTTTCAAGGGTCATCCTGCGGACAAAAAAGTCCAAAAGAAATAAGGAGGTAACCATGGAAACACGTGCAACCCTTCGCGGCGTTCGTTTGTCGGTCGATAAAGGCCGTCTGGTCGCGGACCTGATCCGCGGCAAGAAGGTGGATCAAGCCTTGAATATCTTGCAGTTCACCCAGAAAAAAGCTGCTGTGATCATCAAAAAGGTGCTCGAGTCCGCCATTGCCAACGCTGAGCACAATGATGGTGCCGACATCGACGAGCTGAAGGTGAAAACCATCTTCGTCGAACAAGGTGCCTCGCTCAAGCGCTTCACGGCCCGCGCAAAAGGTCGTGGCAACCAAATCAGAAAACCCACGTGCCATGTGTACGTGACGGTTGGTAACTGAAAGAGGCCAGGAAGATATGGGACAAAAAATCCACCCAACCGGCTTTCGCCTGTCGATCAGCCGCAATTGGGCATCACGCTGGTACGCCAATGACCGCGACTTTGCCGGTATGCTGGCTGAAGACATCAAGGTGCGCGAGTACCTGAAGGCCAAGCTAAAAAACGCATCTGTGTCGCGCGTTCTAATCGAGCGTCCTGCCAAGAATGCCCGCATCACGATTTTCTCGGCGCGTCCGGGGGTTGTGATTGGCAAAAAAGGCGAAGACATCGAGAACTTGAAACGCGAGCTGTCACGTCAATTGGGCGTGCCGGTTGCCGTGAACATCGAGGAAGTGCGCAAGCCTGAAATCGATGCCAAGCTGATTGCCGACAGCATTACGCAGCAGCTGGAAAAGCGCATCATGTTCCGTCGGGCCATGAAGCGTGCCATGCAAAACGCCATGCGTCTGGGTGCCCTGGGCATCAAGATCATGTCTTCGGGACGCTTGAACGGTATTGAAATCGCCCGTTGTGAGTGGTACCGCGAAGGACGCGTGCCCCTTCACACCTTGCGCGCCGATATTGATTACGGTACGTCTGAAGCCAAAACAACTTACGGCATCATTGGTGTCAAGGTCTGGGTTTACAAAGGCGACACGCTGGGTCGAAACGACCTGCCGGCTGCAGTTGAGCCGCGTGCTGATGAAGAGCGTCGCCCACGCGGCCCACGTCGTGATGCTCGTCCGGGCTCCGACCGTCCGGCACCTCGTGGCGTGCGTCGTCCGGCGTTAGGTGGCAACACCGCACCCGCCGACGGCAGCGACAAACCGGCTGAGGCCATTGGTGCCGACGCAAATAAACCCGCCGTTAAGCGCGTCCGCAAGGTAGCCGCGCCAGTGTCCGCAAGCAGCTCCGGCGCTGCGGTGACTGACGGAAAAGGAGAATAACTATGTTGCAACCCGCCCGTCGCAAATATCGCAAAGAGCAAAAAGGCCGTAACACCGGTATCGCTACCCGAGGCAGCTCGGTCGCGTTTGGTGATTTTGGCCTGAAGTGCATCGACCGAGGCCGTTTGACAGCCCGTCAGATCGAAGCCGCACGTCGTGCCATTTCCCGTCACGTTAAACGAGGGGGTCGGATCTGGATTCGTGTTTTTCCTGACAAGCCAATTTCCCAAAAGCCTGCTGAAGTGCGCATGGGTAACGGAAAAGGAAATCCCGAGTATTACGTGGCTGAGATACAGCCGGGGAAAATCGTTTTTGAAATCGTCGGTGTGTCAGAAGAGTTGGCGCGTGAAGCGTTTCGTTTGGCCGCTGCCAAGCTGCCCTTGCGCACCACTTTTGTGGCTCGCATGATTGGCCAGTAAGCAGGAGAACATGACATGAAAACTACTGAACTGCGCCAAAAAGACGTTGCCGGTTTGCAAGTGGAAGTTAAAGAGCTGCAAAAAGCGCACTTTGGTTTACGCATGCAAAAGGCCACGCAACAACTCAATAACACCGCTACGCTGCGCTCCACGCGCCGCGATATTGCTCGCGCCAAGACGATTCTTGTCGAGAAGCAAAGCGCTGAAAAAGCCGCCAAATAAGGAGTTATAAATGACGGAAGCTAAAACATCCCTCAAGCGTACCGTGACTGGCAAGGTGGTCAGCGACAAGCGTGCCAAAACGGTCACCGTGTTGATTGAACGTCGCGTCAAGCATGAGCTTTACGGGAAAATCGTCGGTAAATCCAGCAAGTACCACGCCCACGATGAAAATGGCGAGTACAAGATGGGCGACATCATTGAAATCACTGAAAGCAAGCCGATCTCGAAGACCAAGAACTGGGTTGCGACCCGTCTGGTGCAAAAGGCCGCTGCGGTATAAGTCTTTGCAGTCTTCGGACTGCAGGTTTCCGAAAAACGGCTCACAATGTGAGCCGTTTTCATTGTTATTTGTCGGTTGAGAACAGAATTAAAAGTCTGTCCCTCAAAGTATTAATCAACCATCTCAGGAACTGAACATGATTAAAGTAGGCGATTCCCTTCCGGCAACAACCTTGATGGAATTTGCAGAGGTGGAGGGCAATGGTTGCAGCCTTGGCCCTAACCCGGTGAATGTGGCGACTGCCAGCGCGGGTAAGACAATTGCATTGTTTGCACTGCCTGGTGCTTTCACCCCAACGTGCTCAGCGAAACACGTACCCGGCTATGTTGAGAGGTTCTCTGAATTAAGAGCTGCTGGTGTTGATGAAGTCTGGTGCGTTAGCGTCAACGATGCCTTCGTTATGGGCGCCTGGGCTCGGGATCAAAAGTCTGGTGGCAAAGTGCGTATGCTGGCCGATGGCGATGCAGCGTTCGCCAAGGGCACTGGCTTGACGCTTGACCTGACTGGCAAGGGAATGGGCTTGCGCAGCGCCCGCTATTCGATGCTGGTGAAAGATGGCAAAGTGGCATCGCTAAACATTGAAGGGCCCGGCAAATTTGAGGTCAGTGACGCAAACACATTGCTTGCACAAGCGAAAGCTTGAAATTCTTTTAGCGCCAGTGGCACTGTCATCGAGCATGGCTAGCCGCGGTGTAGATTGATCTTGAGGTGCTGCGTTGACCGTATGCGTGCTGGATCGGGCCAAACTCACGGCTTGGCAGCGTGAGCCATCCACATTTCTTCGGCCTCGGCGCTGATGCATATCTGATTCTCGCTGACCATCGCGGCCGAACCCCGACGCATCGTCCAGCGCACGCGGTGGCAGGATTACCCGAATTTGGGTGTATAAATTAAGCCCCTTGGGTCCTGCACCGCCTATCTTCTCGGACGCATGCCCAAACAACCCCGAATAAAGCCTGGCGCATTGGAGCGTGGCAAAACCAAGGAAACTCAGACATGGGCGCGCAGTGGAAAGCAAAAGGCAAGGAACTGGCAGCAAATGCCAAAGGAAAGCTGTTTGGAAGGCTAGCCAAGGACATCATGGTCGCGGCTCGAAGCGGAGCCGATCCCGCTTCCAACTCTCGCCTGAGGCTGGTCGTAGAGCAGGCGCGCAAAGTTTCCATGCCAAAGGAAACCTTGGATCGAGCCATCAAGAAAGGGGCGGGGCTCAGCGGTGAGACGGTGCATTTTGAACACGTCATTTACGAAGGCTTTGCGCCGCACCGCGTTGCCGTCATGGTGGAATGTCTGACCGACAACGTGAACCGCACAGCACCCCAAATGCGTGTGCTGTTCCGCAAGGGGCAACTGGGCGCCTCCGGCTCGGCCGCTTGGGATTTTGACCATGTCGGCATGATCGAAGCCGAACCCGCCATAGCGGGCGCTGATCCGGAACTGGCCGCGATCGAGGCTGGTGCGCAAGACTTCGAGCCGGGCGACGAGGTTGGCGTAACCATGTTCCTGACCGATCCCGCCGATCTCGATTTGGTGAGCCGCGCGCTGCCGGCTCAAAGCTTCAGCGTCTTGTCCGCCAAGCTCGGTTACAAGTCCAGGAACCCTGTCAATCCAGCCAGTTTGAGTGCCCAAGATCTGGAAGAAGTGGAAGCCTTTCTGGCCGCAATTGATGCGCATGACGATGTGCAAAATGTCTTCGTCGGCCTGGCGGGCTAAGGCTGGCGCGCCACGCGAATGCCAGAAACAGAAAAGCGTTCGAAACCTCGAAATATCGACAGGGCTAGGGTGCCGTTTCCTGTCTAGTGGCGGACAACTGCGGGATTATGCGGGCTCGCTTAGCCGAAGTGAGATTGCTGTTGTCGTGGGACATGTTGCCAGCTTAGACCGTCAGCAGTTTTTCGGTTGAACGCGTTGCGCGTCTCTCGCGAAAAAAGTTAAGCTTCCTGGAATCGATGTTTTTGGGCTGTCAAAGCTTCGGTCAGGAGCCACTCCAAACTTTATTCTGCCGACAGCAGAGTTGTCCTGACTGTGCTAAATTTAGTCGTCGGGTTATTAGCTGCCCGGCATCGGGCCTGAGTGGGCCTCAAGACGGTGTCCCGTCCAAATGCTGCAACCTGGATTGGGTTACCCATGGACACCGCAAAACCAACTCTACTTTCATCTCCTTTCAATTGCACGCCCCATGCACTGGCTGAGCAACTGCTTTCAAACGATGCCCCACTACTGATCGACGTACGAAAGAACGAACTGTTCACAGCCTGCGAATACACCCTGCCCGGAGCCTTGCGACGTGACCCGTTGCAGTCTGATAGCTGGGCTTGCACACTCCCGGTTGCGACATCTGTAATTCTCTATTGCGCCCATGGTCATGAGCTAAGCCAAAACACGATGATGACGTTACGCCAGCGCGGTATTCCAGCCCAATACTTGCGGGGCGGCATTGAGCAATGGCGTGCGCAGAACTTGCCCCTCGATGCCAAACCTCCTGGCGCCAGCACACGTTGGGTGACCCGCGAAGGTCCCAAAATTGACCGTATTGCCTGCCCGTGGCTGGTGCGCCGTTTTGTCGACACACAGGCGCAGTTTTTCTATGTACCACCGGCGCAAGTAAGGACCCTGGCACAAACCGAAAGCGCCACGCCGTATGACGTGAACGCTGACATTGCAGACACCTGCTTCGCTCACGATGGCGCACTGTGCAGTTTTGATGCGTTCATCAGAATTTACCATTTGGGCACCGACACGGCACTGGCCAAACTGGCCGTCATCGTGCGCGGGGCAGACACCGACCGGCTTGACCTTGCGCCTCAGGCCGCGGGCTTGTTGGCCGTCTCCCTGGGCATGTCGCGCCGCCTGACGGATGACCAAACGATGCTGGAGACCATGATGCCGGTCTATGACGCTTTGTACGCCTGGTGTCGTGACGCGGTAGCGGGAACCGATGGAAAACACAATTGGAAGCCGGCATGAACACCCACCTTCCTGGTAAAGCAGTTTTTGCCAGCGTCGTCGCAAAGCAGCAGGCGGTATCTGCCGTGTCTTTCTTTGCGGCCCTGAAGTTCTGGCTCAAACTCGGCTTCATCAGCTTCGGCGGCCCGGCCGGACAGATCGCCATCATGCACCGCGAGCTGGTGGAGCAGAAGCGCTGGATTTCAGAGAGGCGCTTTATGCATGCCCTGAACTATTGCATGCTGCTGCCCGGACCGGAGGCGCAGCAACTTGCCACCTACATTGGCTGGTTAATGCATCGCACCTGGGGTGGCGTGGTGGCGGGCGCGTTGTTTGTGCTGCCCTCGCTTTTTATTTTGATTGCTTTGAGCTGGGCCTATGTAACCTATGGCAACGTGCCCTGGGTTGCTGGATTGCTGTATGGCATCAAACCCGCTGTAGCGGCAATCGTGTTGCAGGCAGTGCACCGCATTGGTTCCAAAGTATTGAAGAAACCATCAGCAGCTCCTGTGTTATGGGCGGTCGCGACAATTAGTTTTATAGCAATTGCATTGCTGAATATCCCTTTTCCATGGGTGGTTCTGGCTGCGGCGCTCACGGGCTGGCTTGGACAAAGGTTTGCGCCCAAGCAATTTTGGACCGATGGCCGCCAAGGCTTCTCCAGCGAGAATGACGTGACGCACCAGCCGGCCCTCATTGACGACGATACGCCGACACCGCCCCACGCCCGTTTCAAAAAGTCGGGCCTGGCCGCCGTGTTGGCGATAGGCGCACTGCTTTGGTTGTTGCCTATGGGTGGGCTTGTCGTCTGGCAGGGCTGGAGCGGCGTTCTCACGCAAATGGGCTGGTTCTTCACCAAGGCGGCATTGCTGACTTTTGGTGGCGCCTACGCCGTGCTGCCGTACGTGTACCAAGGTGCGGTGGAACAATTTGCCTGGCTCACCGCGCCGCAGATGATCGACGGTCTGGCCTTGGGAGAGACGACCCCAGGTCCGCTCATCATGGTCGTGGCCTTTGTTGGGTTTATTGGTGGTTGGAGCAAACAGGCGTTGGGGCCGGACGCACTGTTCCAGAGTGCCGCATTGGCCGCCACGCTGGTGACCTGGTTCACTTTCTTGCCCTCATTCGTCTTCATACTAGCGGGCGGCCCGTTGGTGGAGGCCACTCATGGAAAATTGCAGTTCACCGCACCGCTGACTGCCATCACCGCCGCCGTGGTCGGGGTCATCGCCAGCCTCGCTTTGTTTTTCATAATGCACATCGCCTACCGAACGGGAGCTGGGGGCAGATCTTTGTCACAGATTGATTTCGCTTCAGTTGCCCTCTTAGCTCTATCTACGCTTGCGCTTTTGCGCTACAAGCAGGGGGTGATCCCGGTGATTTTTGCCTGCGCATTGGCTGGTTTGGTGTTGCGACTGACCGGGTTTTGAGGCAGACTTAGGTGCCGGCATAGGCTAGCTCTTAAGCAATATGTGGCACACACTGCGAACCGATAGAACCTGGCGCATAGGTCGATGGAACTGTTAAGCTTTCAATATCAAATTGCTCATATGCACAAGTGACAGGCGCTGGCCGCTGGTGAACTGAACAACCCTTAATAATTAAGCTTGCAGAACGGGTTGGCTTAGATCCTGGCTACGAGGGGCTGCTCCGGCGTGGCATGATGACCCGCTGTTTTGATTGACCGTTCAAGGAGTCACACATGAATGCCAGAGTACCCGAGTCGGCGCTGAATGCAGCGCAAGCACTAGGTCAGGTCAGCCGAGTCTGGGATGAAGACATTGTTGACCAACTCAGCGACTACATACGCATCCCCGCCAAGTCGCCCATGTTCGATGCCGATTGGGCACAAAACGGTTTTATTGACGCAGTCGTGCGCAATGCCGCTGCTTGGGTTGAAGCACAGAAAGTACAAGGTCTGACGCTCGAGATCATTCGGCTGGAGGGGCGAACGCCAGTATTATTTTTTGAAGTTTTGCCTTCATCCGGGGCGGTTGACGTCGACGCAACGCAGGTGGCTTCCACAAAGAGTGTGCTGATGTACGGTCATTTGGACAAGCAGCCGGAATTTACTGGTTGGCGGCATGACCTCGGCGCCTGGACGCCCAAGTATGAAAATGGCAAGCTGTATGGCCGCGGCGGCGCCGACGACGGCTACGCTGTTTATGCCAGCATTGCGGCCATTCAGGCGATCAAGAGCCAGAACTTGCCGCATCCACGAATCGTAGGCTTGATTGAAACTTGCGAAGAAAGTGGCTCCTATGATTTATTGCCCTATATAGATGCCCTGCGCACCCGTCTTGGTGACGTGGCACTGGTGATTTGCCTGGATTCAGGTGCTGGTAACTATGATCAGCTTTGGTTGACCAGCAGCCTGCGTGGCATGGCCAGCGGCGTATTGAAAGTGGAAATTCTGACTGAGGGCGTACATTCCGGCGATGCCAGTGGTCTGGTGCCGTCAAGTTTTCGCATCATGCGTCAGGTGCTGGACCGTCTTGAGGACAGCGCCACCGGGCGCCTGCTTCCAAACGCATTCCATTGTGACGTGCCGGCAGATCGTCTGGCGCAGACCAAAGCGACAGCGGCGATTTTGGGTGATGAAGTATTCAAGCGTTTCCCGTGGGCCCATGACGACTGTGCTGGCGCAAACACCTTTGCCTTGCCCACCACCACCGACTCATTGCAGGCCTTGCTCAATCGCACCTGGGCACCAACACTCAGCGTGACTGGGGCCGAGGGCCTGCCCGACTTTAAGAATGCGGGCAATGTGCTTCGACCCTATACCGCGTTCAAACTCAGTCTGCGTCTGCCGCCGCTGATTGACGCGGGCACCGCAACGCAGCTGCTTAAAACGCTACTCGAAGACAATGCACCGTACCAGGCGCGCGTCACGTTCGAGAGTTCGGGTTCTGCCACCGGCTGGAACGCGCCGGGCACCGCACCATGGTTTGAGCACGCATTGAACGCGGCGTCTCAAGCCTATTTTGGCGCGCCCTGTGGTTACATCGGCCAGGGCGGGACCATTCCGCTCATGAACATGCTGTCGACGGGTTTTCCGAAGGCGCAAATGATGGTGTGCGGCGTGTTGGGACCGAAGAGCAATGCGCATGGCCCCAACGAGTTTTTACATGTCCCTTTTGCCAAGAAATTGACCGCAGCGGTGGCCCAGGTCATTGTTCAAATGCCGCGATGAATAGCGACAGCACTCTTTCGACCTTTGTCGCTATCGATGGCGAAAACCTTGCTATCCAGGACTGGCCATTGGAACCAGGAATAGCTTTGCGGGGAGTAGTTCTTTTAGTGCACGGTTTGGGTGAACACGCGGGCCGTTACGACCATGTGGCCAGTCGGCTCAATGACTGGGGATTTGCAGTGCGTGGCTATGACCAGTATGGACACGGCGAGTCGGGCGGACGACGTGGTGGTTTGCCCACCGAGACCCGGTTGCTGGACGATTTGACGGACATCATCGACGCCACACGCGCCCGCATGGGCAAGAAAACGCCGCTTATATTGCTGGGACACAGTTTGGGCGGGATGGTGGCCGCCCGCTTTGTGTCACTTGCCATTCGACCGGTGGATGGGCTGGTAATGTCGTCGCCTGCGCTGGACGCCGGATTAAATTTCATCCAGAAATTATTGCTCACAGTGCTGCCGAGATTCGCCCCGAATTTGCGCATCGGCAATGGGTTGGACGCCTCCCTTATTTCACATGACCCGGCTACGGTGAGCGCCTACCGAGCTGACAAATTGGTACATGACCGAGTTTCAATTCGGCTCGCTGGTTTCATCGCCAAAGGCGGGCCAGCCACGGTGACGCTTGCAGCAGTCTGGAAAGTGCCAACTCTGCTGCTTTTCGCTGGCGCCGATAAATTGGTCAACCCAGCCGGCAGTCGTGCCTTTGCGCAGGCGGCCCCCAAGCAGGTTCTTACGGCAAGCTGCTTTGAGAACCTCTACCATGAAATATTTAATGAGCTTAAGCCTGAGCCCGTTTTTTCGGCACTCAAGAAGTGGCTGGACTCCCGGTTTTAAGTTGTCAGAGCGCGTCTGCGCTGCAACCCGAGCCACCAGAGCGACACCGCAGTCAAAAGCACCGGCACCAGCGAGCCGTAATTCAATATCGCCCAACCACTGGTTGTGACCAGTACGCCGGAGGAGAATGAACTTAAGGCCAGAGTGGCGAAAATAAAGAAATTCAACGCACCCTGTGCCCGATCTTTTTCCTCCGGCGTGTAAGTTTGCAGAGACAAGGTCGTGCTGCCGGTGAACAGAAAATTCCAGCCCACTCCCAATAAGAAAAGTGCGATCAAAAACTGGTGCAGATCAACACCTGAAAGTGCAACTGCGATGCACAGGACGTTGAGTGCAACGCCGATTCCCATGATGGGCAGCGCGCCAAAACGTTTGATTAAATGGCCGGTAAAAAATCCAGGTGCGAACATGCCAATCACATGCCACTCCAACACCCAAGCGACGTCGGAAAACGGCAGACTACACTGCTGCATGGCCAGCGGCGTAGCCGCCATAAGCAAATTCATCACACCGTAGCCCAAGGCGCCTGTGACGGCCGCAACAATGAAGGTGGGTTGGCGCATGATCTCGGTTAAGGGTCGGCCGCCGGACGCAGCTGTTTTCGCCGCTGATGGTGGAAACTCAATGAAGGCGAGTACCATCATTGACAGTAGTGCGATCAGGCTCAAGGCAATGTAGGCGCCGGCAAAAGGTACGCTCAACAAGGTACGGGTTTGTTGCGCTAAGTTGGGACCGAGAACCGCCCCAATCAAGCCGCCAGCGGTTACCAGTGACACAGCTTTTTCGCGCCAAGCAGGCATGGCAAGTTCGGCGGCGGCAAAGCGGTACAGGCCGGCATTGGCGTTGTAGTAACCTGCCAACAGCGTTGCGGTGCACAGCAGCCAGAAATTTTTGTCCACGACTGCATAGGCGCACAGCAAGGCTGATACCAGCGCCACCAAGAGGCCCAGCTGAAATGACGTTTTGCGCCCAAAGCGGGCTTGTGTTTTAGCCACCAGTCCGGTGGACAAGGCGCCGCCAACCACATATCCCATGACGGGCAGGGTGGCCATCCAGCCCAATGGCGCCAGACTTAAGCCGACCAAGCCGTTGATTGCGATAAAGGTGACGTTGTTGGTCAGGAAAAGTCCCTGGCAAACGGCCAGCAGCCATAGGTGTCGATTCATGGGGAGTCAGTGATGCAGTGTAGGGAATGAACTGAATTTTCGCTGCATTGTGACTTCTGCGTTTGCGCTCCCTTTTGTCGCCGATACATTCTGATTCGCCAGGCCCGGCTGTGCCTGGCTATCTCGAATCAAGTTGACTTATGTCATAGAACTTTAGGATGAGGTCTGATAACTTCACAAGCAGAAGCTTTGACTGCCTGTCGATCAGGCTAGCGCATGGCGACCAAAATTGTCTTACTCCGATCCTCCTATGTGTCCCACCGTTGACCGTTCCCTCGCGCCTGAGTTGGCGGCACCAGCTACGACTTCTTTGGAGTTGGTCTGCCCGGCTGGAAGCCTGCCAGCGCTAAAAGCCGCTGTTGACCACGGCGCTGACTGCGTTTATCTGGGTTTTCGCGATGCCACCAATGCGCGAAATTTTGCCGGCCTCAATTTTGACGAAGCGGCCATTCACACCGGTATTCGTTACGCGCATGATCGGGGCCGAAAAGTCTTTGTGGCGCTCAACACCTACCCCCAGGCGGCCAGCCCCGAGGTCTGGCGCAGCGCCGTCGACCGGGCTGCGCAGAGTGGGGTGGATGCGGTGATTTTGGCGGACCCGGGTTTGATGCTGTATGCCGTCAAACACTATCCGGATTTGCGACTTCACTTGTCGGTTCAGGGCTCTGCTACCAACTACGAGGCGCTCAATTTTTACCATCAACACTTTGGCATCGCCCGCGCCGTGCTGCCACGCGTGCTGTCGCTGACTCAGGTGGAGCAAGTGCTGGAACAGACTTCGGTTGAAATTGAAGTCTTTGGTTTCGGCAGTTTATGTGTGATGGTGGAAGGGCGATGCGCGCTCTCGAGCTACGTGACAGGCGAAGCGCCCAACACCAATGGCGTTTGTTCGCCACCCAAAGCAGTACGTTGGCAGGAGACACCACAGGGGCGTGAATCACGTTTGAACGGAGTGTTAATTGATCGTTACAGCGCCGGCGAAAACGCCGGCTATCCAACCTTGTGCAAAGGTCGTTTTGATGTCGGCGACGAAAAAAACTACTACGCCATTGAAGAACCCACCAGCCTCAATACACTGGAACTGCTGCCTCAGTTAATGAAGATGGGTGTGCGGGCCATCAAGATTGAAGGTCGTCAGCGTAGCCCGGCTTATGTGGCGCAAGTCACCAAAGTGTGGCGCGAAGCGATTGACAACTGTCGTGACAACCCGCACCGTTACTCGGCCAAGCCAGCTTGGATGAACGATCTGGACAAAGTTGCTGAAGGGCAACAGCACACACTGGGTGCCTACCATAGGCCGTGGAAATGAAGATGAAGCTCGCGTTGGGGCCGCTGCTGTACTACTGGGAGCGTGAGCTTGTATTGAGCTTCTATGAAACCATCTCTGCAACACCGGTGGATATTGTGTATCTCGGTGAGACGGTATGTTCGCGTCGCCATGAATTGCGGCTGGCCGACTGGCTCGGCATTGCGGCGCGTTTGCGCGAGGCTGGCAAGGAAGTGGTTTTGTCGACCCAGGTGCTGATTGAATCAGGCGCCGATGTGACAGTCTTGCACAAGATTTGCGCCAATGGTGAGTTTACGGTGGAGGCAAATGACATGGGGGCCGTTCATTGCCTGGAGGGCAAGGTCCCATTTGTAGCCGGTCCTCACCTCAATATTTACAACGCGCCGACACTGCAATGGATGGCAGGATTGGGGGCCAAACGCTGGGTGATGCCGATCGAGATGGGGCGCGACGACTTGACCTTGATGCAAAGGGATCGTCCGCCTGGCTTGGAAACAGAAGTCTTCGCCTATGGACGCATGCCGCTGGCGTTTTCTGCACGCTGCTTTACAGCCCGTCACCGTAATCTGCCCAAGGATGACTGTCAGTTCAGTTGTATGAGCCATGCCGATGGTTTGCTGATGCGAACGCGTGAAGACGAGGGGTTTCTGGTGCTCAATGGCACGCAAACCCAATCAGCACGGGTCTACAACCTGTTGCCGGAATTGGATGACTTGCGTAAGGCAGGTGTTGATATCGTGCGCATCAGTCCGCAATCCCAGCACACCCCGCAAATAGTCGACTTATTCCATGGTGTCTTGACGCACAAAATGTCGGTGCCCGATACCATGCAGGCAATGGTGGGTATGATGCCAGACCAGTCGTGTAACGGCTATTGGTATGGCAAGCCAGGACTGGAGCAACTGGTGGATCAAGCTGTGCCGTCCTGAGACTTTGCTGGACAGATCATCGTCGTGACGCAGGAGCTCCGTCCTCCATTGATTTAGAAGGATTCCAAGATGCAAGTTAGCCCCTTTCTGCTGCCCAAGCCGGTTGGGAATCTCCTGTCGTATCTGCCTGCCTATCCGGGTTCCTTGTTGTTTGTGACGGGTTTGAATCTGGCGTTGGCGCGAAATTTGGCATCTGATGTGAGGCAAATGCTGATCGGTAAAAAGATGCGTCTGCGAGTGACGGATGCCCAATGGGCGTTTGACTTTGAGTGGTTGAATGACCGCTTTTCAGCCTGCCAAAACAAGGGGGAAGCGGACCTGACGATCAGCGCCAGTGCTTATGACTTTGTCTTGCTGGCACGTCGTCAGGAAGACCCGGACACGTTGTTCTTCAGTCGACGGCTCTGCATGGAGGGCGATACCGAACTGGGCTTGTTGGTGAAGAACACGATTGATGCCATTGAATTGCCGGTGCTCAATTTTGAGCAGCTCAAACCGGCACAGGTGCTGGCACGGATGAAGGCAAGACTGGCGCCACGTTAAATTTAGCAGACCTGCCTGCCGTGCACTTGGTTCAGCCCCCTCTTCCCAAGCGGATTATCGTCGCCATCTCTGGTGCCAGCGGTGCCGTTTATGGTGTGCGCCTGTTGCAGATGTTGGCCGATCTGGGCAACATACAAACCCATTTGACAGTATCGGAAGCGGGTCTTTTGAATTTGCAGCAAGAGCAGGGCATGAGCCGTGGCGAAGTCGAAGCATTGGCGCAGGTTGTGCACCCGGTGCATGATATCGGCGCGGTTATTGCCAGCGGTTCATTTCAGTGCGACGGCATGGTGGTGGCACCCTGCTCCATGCGCACATTGGCGGCGGTTGCGCACGGGTTGTCCGACAACCTGATCGCGCGTTCCGCCGACGTCATGCTAAAGGAGCGCCGTCGTCTGATTTTGATGGTCCGAGAAACACCCTTGAACCTGGCTCATTTGCGCAATATGACCAGTGTCACAGAAATGGGCGGCATCATTTTTCCGCCGGTACCGAGTTTCTATCACCGACCACTGACGCTTGCAGACATGATCGACCATACGGTGAGTCGGGTGATCGATTTGCTCGGGCTGCCGCAGGCGCACGCGCCGCGCTGGACCGGTCTGGTGGCCGCTGCGCCGATCGATCCCAGCGTTGAATGAAAAAGCACCATGGCTTATCGTGACTTGAGGGATTTCATGGCCCAGCTGGAGCAATTGGGTGAGCTCAAGCGGATCACAGCGGCGGTCTCGCCGTATTTGGAGATGACTGCCCTGTGCGACCGCGCTTTACGCGCAGGTGGCCCCGCCCTGTTGTTTGAAAATCCCAGCGGGCATAGCATGCCTGTACTGGGGAATTTATTTGGTACGACGCGTCGTGTCGCCATGGCCATGGGTGTGGCCGATGTCAGTGAATTGCGTCAATTTGGTCACGTATTGGCCATGCTCAAGGAGCCCGAAGCGCCGAAGGGATTCAAGGATTTGATGGGCTTGGGCAGCATGGTTAAAACGCTGTGGCACATGGCACCCAAAGAGTTGCGCAGCGCTGCCTGCCAGGATGTAGTTTGGGAAGGCAATGATGTTGACCTGACACGATTACCGGTCCAGCATTGCTGGCCCGGTGATGTGGCGCCGCTGATCACCTGGGGCCTGGTCATAACCAAAGGTCCACACAAAGAGCGGCAGAATCTTGGGATTTACCGGCAGCAGGTTTTGGCGCGTAACAAGGTCATCATGCGCTGGTTGGCGCAACGCGGTGGCGCCCTCGATTTTCGCGAGCACTGTGCGCTCAATCCAAGCCAGCCCTATCCGGTCTGCGTGGCACTGGGTGCCGACCCGGCAACGATTCTAGGGGCAGTCACGCCGGTGCCAGACAGTTTGTCGGAATACCAGTTTGCGGGCTTGCTGCGCGGCGGGCGGACCGAACTCGTGAAGGCTTTGGGCAGCGAGTTACGGGTACCAGCCTCGGCTGAAATCGTGCTGGAAGGGCATATTTACCCGGATGCCTCGCACGCAAGCGGGTTCGAACACGCGTTGGAGGGCCCGTTTGGCGACCACACCGGCTATTACAACGAGCAGGACTGGTTTCCTGTGTTCACCATCGACCGCATCACGATGCAGCGCGAACCCATTTACCACTCCACCTACACCGGTAAACCGCCCGACGAGCCGGCCATGCTGGCCTTGGCCTTGAATGAGCTGTTTGTGCCGTTGTTGCAGCGTCAGTACCCCGAGATTACCGACTTTTATCTGCCGCCTGAGGGCTGCAGCTACCGCATGGCCGTAGTCCAAATCAAGAAGTCATACCCTGGCCACGCGCGGCGTGTCATGTTTGGCATCTGGAGTTTTTTGCGTCAGTTCATGTATACCAAGTTCATAGTGGTGGTCGATGACGATGTCAATATCCGTGACTGGCAGGATGTGATTTGGGCCATCACCACGCGGGTTGACCCGACACGCGACACCCTGCTGGTAGACAGCACGCCGATCGACTATCTGGACTTTGCTTCACCGGTCAGCGGCCTGGGCAGCAAAATGGGGTTGGACGCCACCAACAAATGGCCCGGTGAGACCAGCCGCGAGTGGGGGCGGCCTCTGCAGATGAGCGCCGAGGTGACAGCCAAAGTAGAACAAATTTGGCAGACTCTGGGTTTGTGACGGTTATCGTCGCTTTACCGGAAAGGTAGCCATGGATTTCGAGTATTCGCCGCAGGTACGGGCTTGGCGTCGGCGTCTGGAAGACTTCATCGAGCGCTACGTATTGCCTTATAACCCCGCCTGGCATCGCTCAGTGTCGCAGGGCATCTTTCCGCCTTCATTCATGGAAGATCTGAAGGCTCTAGCAAAATCTGAAGGACTATGGAATCTGTTCTTACCCGGTCTGCACGACGATGAACCCGGTGTGCGCTTGAGCAATGTCGAATACGCACCTCTTGCTGAGATCATGGGTCGATTGCCGTGGGCCTCGGAGGTGTTCAACTGCAGCGCGCCGGATACCGGCAACATGGAATTGCTGCATTTGTTTGCCACCCCTGAACAAAACCACCGCTGGCTACGCCCGCTGCTGGACGGTGAGATACGCTCCGCATTTGCCATGTCCGAGCCCGACGTGGCTTCATCGGACCCTACCAACTTGCAAACCCATGTGCGCCATGAAGACGACCAGTTGGTACTCAATGGCCGCAAATGGTTTGTCACTGGCGCCGCGCACCCCAATTGCAAATTGCTGATTGTGATGTGCCGCAGTGGCGACGAGGAGGTCGGTAAACACGCCCGGCATAGCATGGTGCTGGTGCCGATGGACACGCCCGGTGTCACGCTGGTGCGCAATATTGCGATCATGCAGCACCACTCGCCGGAAGGGCATTGCGAAATTATCTTCTCAAACGTGCGCGTCCCGGTGACGAATTTGCTGGGTCAGGAAGGTGCTGGCTTTGCTATGGCCCAGGCGCGTCTGGGACCAGGCCGCATTCATCACTGCATGCGAACCATCGGCCAGTGCGAGCTGGCGTTGTCCATGATGTGTGATCGCACGCTCGAGCGCCAAGTGTTTGGCAAGTATTTGGCTGACTTTGCCAACGTGCAGGAGTGGATTGCCGAGTCGCGTCTGGAAATCGACCAGGCCCGTTTGCTGGTGCTGCGCGCTGCCTGGCGGCTGGACCAAGGGGAACTTGCGCAAGCCCGGATTGATGTTTCAGCCATCAAGGTGGTGGCTGCGCGCTTGCAAACGCGAGTGGTCAACCGCGCCATGCAAGTGTTTGGCGCAATGGGATTGTCACCCGACACGCCGCTGGCCTATTTTTGGACCTGGGGCCGCGCCATGCAGTTGCTCGACGGCCCCGATGAAGTGCATTTGCGCACCGTGGCCCGCCATGAACTGGACCAGGCTCGTCAATGCCTTGGCGTCACCGCAGCCTATTTCACGCTGCCAGAGCAATTGCTGGCAGAACCGCGCATCCGCTAGATCGCTTGCTGAACGGATTGTGCTTCAGGAGTTTGCGCGCTTTTTGAGCCAGCGCATCAGACCGCCGATGACTGGAATCTTCTCGTACAGTTCTTCGGCAGCGTCCCAGTAGTCACGGTGCAATGTGATACGACCTGCTTCGTCAAGCACCAGGTGCGAGCCACCCAGTATGACCTGCTCAACCCGCGGGCTAAATCGTCGAAAGAAAAATCGAAATTCCCAGGTCAGAAAACATTGCCGGCCGTCAATGATTTGTTGGTCAATAACAAAGTGAGGCGCCTCCAACTGGAGGTACATGTGACGGAAAATGCGCTGGATTGCTGCCACGCCTCGCACATCATTGAAAGGGTCTTTAAAGCGGGCGTCGCTGGCGTAGAGCTTGTCCAACTGTTCGACCTGTTCCAGGGTCAGCCCTTCGAAAACCTGCACAATGGATTCAATAGTGTTTTTCATGAGTGTGTGACGCGCTGTGTTGCAAGAAAGGATGCGCGATAAGGTAGCAGTTTCAAGGCCTTCATCCAATAAGTGAAACGTTTCGGGAAATGAATTTCAAACTCGCCGCGTGCCCAGCCACGCAATATCTCCTGTGCTGCAATCTCGGAGCTGATCAGGGCGGGCATTTTGAAATGATTTTGTGCCGTTAGCGGTGTATCGACGAAGCCCGGATTGACCAGAGACACGCCGATGCCGTTGTTTTGCAAGTCCAGGTACAGCGCTTCGGCCAGGTTTATCAATGCCGCCTTGGTAGGGCCGTAGGCCAGGCTGCCGGGCAAACCGCAGTAACCGGCAACGCTGGCTACCAGGCTGATGTGCGCCGGTGTCCCGGGGCGCGACAAAAAGTAAGGCAAGACGGCATCCAACAGATGCAGCGCACCCACATAATTGATCTCGCAGTGGCGCAACATCTCTTTCAAATCGATGCTGGTCGCGCTCATTTCGCGGTAATGACCTGCGCAGTAAACGACGCAGTCAAGGTCTCCCTTTGCCAAGGCGCTGTTGAAGGCGCTGCTGACACTTAGCTGATCGGTGCTGTCCAGTGGCAAGCTCAGTGCGCCAGGGTGCTCAGCGACAAAGGAGTTCAATGCGTCGACGCTGCGGGCAGACACAATTACTGAGGCACCCTTCGCGTGCAGTGCCGAGGCTGTGGCGCGGCCGATGCCGGTGGAGGCGCCAACCAGCCACACTCTGCGGCCAGCCCAGTCTTTGATGGGTGGGTTCAAGGCCATAACAGTCTTACCTCTTAGTAAATGACAGCGTCACTTCGCCTAGTCGAACGCCAAACTTGCTCATGATCGCTTTGTTGAGCATCACCCGGTCATTCATCAGGTACATCCAGTCGTCAAACTGCACTTCGTAGACCTTCCCATCGACCGGAAGTGCCATCGTGTATTGCCAGTTAAAGGCGTTGCCACGTTGCTGCCCCATTGCATCACCAACGACATCGGCAGCCCGGCCGATGTAGCGACCATCGGCCAGTCGCTGCAAGTGCCAAATCCGTTTTTGCCGGGTGCCATCGGCGTAACTGAAATCCTCGTCCAGCAGCCCCTCATCATCTTGCCAGCGGCATTTCATTAGTACGCTGAAGCGTTTGACGACCTTGCCCGAACGGTCAGTGAATACGCCGTAGGCGTCCAGAGTTCCGTTGAAAAAGTCGCGCAGTTCCAGCACTGGCACTTCATTCGCATAATCATTGATTTGTTGAGAGCCGCAGCCGACCAGTGCCGCCGCTAGCGCGACGAGTACCATTGCGCGTGTAATCAGTCGCTTGTGTTGTTTCATAGTGCTTCCAGTTGAATGCGGGATTGAATGTTGAAGGTAAAGAGCGTGCCAGCGGCCAAAGCCTTCAGTGCGCAGGGCAGCAAGCAATAGGCCACGGTCAAAGCCTGTAGGGCCTGCGGCTCGCGTGCGCCAGGGAAGTAACCCAGTAAACTTAGCATCGGTAGCGCCAGACCGGCAGCCAGCGCAAGGTTAAGTTTGCTGGCAAGGTTCCACCAGCCAAAATAGGCGCCTTCAGACTGGCCATGATCGCCTGCATCCAGAATGACACCGGCAAGCAGGGCCCCCGGTAGCGCCAGGTCGCTACCCAGGGCGACTCCCGACAATGCACAGACGATGAGAAATAGGCCCGTGTCGCCTGCATGCAGCTGTGTCGCACCAAGAAAGACGGTGATTGACATTGCCATCCCGAATAGCCAGCAGCGCACCAGCCCCCAACGCTTGACACCCAGCAACCAGAGCGGCATGGACAACGCCCCGCAGACAAAGTAGCAGCCCAGAAATACCGCCTGCATAAACTCTGGCGCTTGCAGTTTGTCCTGAATAAAGAACAGCACCAGCGTCGCAGGCACAGCGCTGGCGATGCCGTTGAGCATGAACACCGCCAGCAGGCGTCGAAATGCGCTGATGCGCCAGGGATGCCAAACACTGTAAGCCGGTACCTTTGAGCCGACAGGGCGGCACACTGGCGAAACGGGACGCACCGCCCTCGTCCAGGCCAACCAGCCCAGCAGCAAACTTGCTGCAAACAAAGCCAGCATGGCGCTCTTACCCAGTAGTGACGGGGTCAGTGCGGCCAGCACCACCCCGACCAGCCCCAAGCCTTCGCGCCAGAAGACAATGCGACTACGCTGCGCCGCGTCGCCACCCAGCATAGCGCCCCAGGATTGGTGCGCCACAGTGATTGCGCTGTAGGCGCTGTAAGTGATGATGAGCATTGCGCCAGCCCATGGCAACAGACGGTCCGGGTCGCCAGCGGGCGGAAAAAACAAAAGCGAGAAACTGCCGGCCAACAGTACCGCGCAAAGGCCGCAAAAGGTAAGCACGGCGTGCAGGGACCGGGCATAGAGTCGGTCACACAAGTGCCCCAGGAACGGATCAGTCACGGCATCCAGCAACCTTGCGCCCAGCAGCATGACGCCCAATGTTGTCAGTGGAACGCCAAACTCCTGAGCATAAAGATTGGGTAGCATGACGTACAAAGGCAGGGCACAAAATGCCAGTGGAAAACCCAGCAAGCCATAAAGAAAGCCGTCCACCGGAGACAAGGTCTGCTTGGGATTCATAGCGTCTCGCTAGCGTCACTCAAGGGCGAGCCGAAGCCAACAGTGCTTGACGCAACTTCGGCACAGAGGTGGTGGGTGAAAGCCAGATGGCGAAGAACCGGCCTGCAAACTCAGGGTCGTTAATTTCGCCAAGAAGATGGTCGTTGAGAAAAAACATCACGCCAACGCCAGGCCTGTGCCAGCCAGTGATTCGGTCGCCGCGTTTGACATCCGGTATGACTGCGCGAAGTGACTTTTCCCAGGCACGTAGCTTGGCGTCGTCAATCACCCCTTGGCGGCGGATTTCACTGATGGAGCTCTTGGCAATCACCGCGCTGTCCAATTCCCGCAGATAAGCCAATTCCATCGCAAACTCATGGTTCGCATACTGCGCAACCGAAAAATCAGGAACGATCCACAAGGTCGCGGCATAAATTTCAAGTCCCCAAACCGTGAACGTGGCCTTCCCTGCCACCCCAACTCCTGGTAGCGACTTACGCCACGCAGGGACCTCGGTCGCAGCTCCGGGAACCGGATGGACTGTGCCAATCACTCCCGTTAGTAGAATGCCGACCGCCATCTTTTTCATGGCAAAGGTTTTTGCAATGTGTACTGCACCAGGTTAATGTCGCCCGACTCAAAAGCCGCCTCGCAATAGCTCAGGTAGAACTCCCAAATGCGCATAAAGCGCTGATCAAAACCCAGCAAAGCAATGTCGGCTTTGCGTTGCAGGAACACGTCACGCCAGCGTCTGAGGGTTTCGGCATAGTCGGCGCCAAAGAAAAATTCGTCTTGCACCAGCAAGCCGGCGGCAGTGGCCTGCTGGCGAAACTGCTCGGGGCAAGGCAGGCAACCACCTGGGAAAATATATTGCTGGATGAAGTCGGTCGACTTGATATAGCGCGAGAACAGTGCGTCGTCAATCACGATGCTCTGGATGCAGGCTAAGCCGCCGGGTTTGAGCAGTCGACTTACTGTCTGGAAATACTGCGGCCAGTAGGAACGACCGACGGCCTCGACCATCTCAATGGAGCAAATGGCATCGAACGGTTGATCACGGATGTCCCGATAGTCTTGCAGTCGCAGATCGGCGGTTTGCCGCGGACCGGTGGCAACGCCCAGATTGTCAAGTCGTGTTTTAGCGTACGCCAGCTGCTCGCAGCTCAAGGTCACACCAACCACCGAGGCGCCAAAATGCTGGGTGGCTTGTTCGGCCAACGCGCCCCAGCCGCAGCCGATCTCCAGCAACCTATCGCCGGGTCTTACCCTGGCCATTTGCAGGGCACGCCGCACCTTGGCGTCTTGCGCTGCTCGCAACGGTTGCGTCTGATCCCCATCGAACCAGGCCGAGGAGTAGTTCATGCTTTCGTCCAGCCAGAGCTCATAAAAGGTGTTGCCCAGGTCGTAGTGCGCGTGGATGTTCTTGCGGCTGTTGGCGCGGCTGTTGTGTTTAAGCAGGTGCTTGATCCGGTACAACAAACGACCCGCCCAGCTACCAAAAATCACATCATCGAGCTCGCGCCGGTTAGCCACAAACACCTTGAGTAATGCGCTCAGGTTGGGCGTGCACCAGTCGCCTGCGATATAGCTCTCGGCAAAGCCGATATCGCCGGATTTCAGCGCGGCGCCAAAGACGTTCCAGTTTTGCAAGGTAATTGAAGCGCTGGGTCCGGCCTGGCTGCCTGGGTTGTGCTGATGCGGATGTTCACCAAATCGGCGCACCGAACCGTCCGGCAAATGAATCGTCAAGTCGCCATGGCGCAAACGCTGCAGCAGTGCCAGCGCGGTGCGAGCACTGGCAGGCGCATCTTGAGGAAAGGAAAGGGGGTTGGCGATGACGGTGTTCATGAGAGATCTGAGTTTTGAAACAAAATGGAAGGCTTATCGGGTCACAAAGACGTCTGGAGCTCGCGGCTTTTTGAAGAATTTCACGTTTTTGAGCCACAGCCGTGCGGCCTGCAGATGGATGTGAAAAACCACTCCCAACGTCAACGCCGGGAAGCGCCAAAGCGCTTTGCGCAGCGAAGCTCTGGTTATGACTTCCAATGTGCCGCTGACGCTGGTCTGAAGCAGCGGGCCAGTGGCATCATCATGGTCAATCCGGGCCACGGTTCTCTCCTGACCCAGGCGCATCGCGCGCATGAACCGAAAGCGATAGCTGCCCTCGACCTGGCAGAACGGCGATACGTGAAAGACCTTGGATGTGCTTATTTCAACGCCCCATCGCGGCTCGTCGAGCAGGTAGCAATGCCGTTCTCCAAAAGTATTATTGACCTCCACCACAATGGCCCGAAGCGAGCCGCCTTGGTCGTTTGCAGCCCGATGGCAAAACCAGAAGCTCACTGGTTTGAAGGTGTAGCCCAGCACGCGTGGATAACAATGCAGCCAGATTTCGCCGGTGGCGTCCACAATGCCCTGGCCTGACAACATCTCGTCAAGCCAGCCCAGAGCGCCACCTTGCTCTGGCGGCCGGCCGTCGCCATGGTCGCTATCAAAAAAACTTAGTGCGGCAGGTCGATTGATCGCCAGCGGACCGTTCTCGTTGCCAGTGTGGCGTCCTAGCGTGCGCATCGGTAGCAGCAGGAAATAGGTTGGATAGGCGAAGGCGTTGTGCATCGGGCGAACACGGGTGTGTCGGACCTGTCCGAAGCCGATCAGGGGCGCGTTTTTCATACCAGTTCCCTCGCACCGAGGCTGGCGTCACTGAGTAGCTGGCGGGCCGCCGACAGTCCGGCCTTAAGTCCGTCTTCGTGAAAGCCATAGCCCATCCAGGCACCACAAAAGTAGCAGTCTTGTAGCCCTTGCAGTGCTGGTATCTTCTTCTGCGCCGCAATGGCTGCCAGGTCGAACACCGGATGCTCATAGTCATACTCGCCCAGAATAAGACTGGCGTCTATTTCACGGATGGGGTTGAGCGACACCACGACCGGTTGTTGCCACGGCAAGGGTTGTAGCCGGTTTATCAGGTAGTGCAGACAGACGCTGGCGTCTACTGCATCGCCAGTTGTTGAGCGCTCGTAGTTCCAGGCTGCCCAGGCTGGTTTGCGGCTCGGCAGGACCGAACTGTCGGTGTGCAGCACGGCTCGATTTGCGTGGTATTTGATGGTGCCCAAGCTTTGCTGCTCCGGCAAAGTTGGTTCACGCAGCATCGCCAGTGCCTGATCGGGGTGGCTGGCGATGATGACTTTGTCAAATCGCTCACTGGTGCTCTCCGTAGCGATGAGCACGCCAGCATCATGACCGTCGTTCGCGGACTTGCGTGTGATTTGGCGAACCGGTGTGTTCAGGCGTTTATCCGCGACTTTCGCGGTGATTTTATTGACGTAATGGTTGGCGCCGCCGTCAACGGTCCACCACTGGGGGCGCTGGCTGATCTGGATCAGGCCATGGTTATGACAGAAGCGGATCATGGTGGACACCGGAAAACGCAGCATCTGTTCGGTTGGGCAACTCCAGATGCAGGCCATCATGGGCAGGAAATACCAGTCCCGAAACTCCTTGCTGAAGCGATGCTCCAGTAAAAAATCACCCAATTTCTGAGTTAGCTCGTCCTCGCTGCCACCCGAGGCGATGTGACTGGTAATCCTGTTAAAACGCAACAACTCACGCAACATGTTGAGAAAGCGCCAGTTGAGCAAATTGCGTCGCTGCGCAAACACAGTGTTCAAATTGCATCCGCTCCACTCCAACACCGACCGGCTGGTGGCATCCCTGGTCTGTACCGAAAATGACATATCCGACTTAACAATGGCCACGCCCAATTCGGAGAACAGCCGGATCAGGTTTGGGTAGGTTCGCTCATTCAGTACCAGGAAGCCGGTGTCAACACCCTGAGTGACCAAGCCTTGCGGTGTTGGCAACGTGACATCGACTGAGTGGGTGTGGCCGCCAAAATATGACCCTGCCTCAAACAGGGTTACTTCCACCTTGTCTGCGAGCACGTGCGCTGCTGCCAAGCCGGCAATGCCAGAGCCGATGATGGCTACCTTCATCGCTGCCACCAGAGCGAGGAACTGGAAAATTTTGATTTAGACTTACTGGTCATAAATGGACTATATAGTATTTTTATGACCTTTGTATTTATATCAAAATCCAAATTGACTACAATGTGCAAATGCGCACCAATAACGTCGTCAAAATTTCATTTAAGGAGCAGATGCTTCAGGCGCGCGAAACCGCCATCATCCAGGCGGTCAACCGTTTACTAGCTGAAAAGGGCTTTGAGGCCATGACGGTGGATCAAGTGGCTATTGAAGTCGGCATCGCCAAAGCCAGCCTGTACAAGCACTTTTCCAGCAAGGATGATCTGGCAGCTGCGGCTATGGTCTGGGTCATGCGGCGCGCGCAAGCGTTTTTGGCCACCCTCCCGTCTAATGCGCCACCGATGGAAAATCTTCGTGCGGTCGTGGGTTGGACTATGGCCTTGAAGCTGGCCGGCGAAATGCCGTCTTTGCCCAGCCAGAACTCCAGCTTGCGTGCCGCGTTGGTGAGCAACAAGGACTATATGGACGGGCTGATGGAAGTCAGCGATATCTTGGGCGCCTGGATCGAAGCAGCTCAGGCGCAAGGGGCGCTCAATGCCAAGTTGCCGGCCATCGCGGTCTTGTACACGATCTTTGCCCGTGCCTGTGATCCGGTGCTGGAGTTTCTGAAAATGGGCCAGCAGCACAGTGATCAAGAGATCATCGAGTTAGTGTTAAGTACATGTTTTGATGGGCTTGGTTCCCGCGTGACTCTCTGACGAGAAACAGACGTATAGCCGCAAGGGCGGTGCCGCCCAGTACGTAACGGGTCGGTGGGGTCCTGATGGCGCAGTTCCGGACGGTAGAACGCTGCCCTCCGTGCTGCCCATTCTGAGTGCCTCCATAGCCTTGACTGGAACACCAAGCAAGGTGGTTTCATTGATGCCAGTTGTGATCAAGGCGCCAGCGTTTCCCATTGTGTTGGCGGCTCCAGCACCTCAGACACCCGGTATGTGGCGTCACTTTGAAAGTGATCTTAAGCAGTTCTTCGACCAACAAGAGAAAGTGCGCGGATTTGTGTTGACCGGGAGCCAAACAAACTGGCGTGCGGAGCAGACCAAACTGACGGTTGCTTGAGATGCATCAATTAAAAACCCAGAGCGGGCGCTTTGTGGCCAATGGCATGGAGCGCTACTGTTATGCTTCACGCTTTTCCTGATAGAGGAACCGGACGATGAAAACCATACTGTCGATTTGCCTGCTTGCGGCTGCCCCGTTTACAACCTTTGTAAGTGCCGCCGACAAGCCCGTTCCCGCAGCCGCATCGGCTGCCACCGTCTCGGGTGAGGTGCTGGAGGTGAAGGATGTCGAAATTTACACCTACATTCGGCTCAAGACCAAGGACGGTGAGACTTGGGCCGCCGTCAGCAAGGCTCCAATAGCGAAAGGTGCCAAGGTCACGATTGAAAACGTGACGGTCATGAACAATTTCGAGAGTAAGAGTTTGAAAAAGACGTTTCCAACGATTCTTTTCGGCAATCTCGGTGGTACCGGCAAGATCATGACCGGCGCCTCTGCTGGTCCAGCGGCGGCAATGGACAGTGCGCCAGTCAGCGTTCCCAAGGCCAGTGGTGCCAACGCCCGTACTGTTGCCGAAGTCATGACTAAGACGGCCGAACTGAAAGACAAATCGGTCAAAGTGCGCGGTAAAGTTGTCAAGTACAACTCGGGGATTATGGGGAAGAACTGGATTCATCTGCGTGACGGCACGGGTGCAGCTTCCACCAACACGGATGACGTCCTGGTTACGACCACAAACCCCGCCAAGGTCGGGGACATCGTTACAGTCACGGGCGTCGTGCGAACCGACAAGGATTTTGGTTCGGGCTATTCCTACAAAGTACTGATCGAAGACGCGACTTTGCAGCCCTGAACACACGTTCGAGTCACATCGCTACATCAGTAGCAACGCGGCCAGGGCGCTCAATGCGGCGGTTTCAGCGCGTAGTACGCGCGGCCCGAGCGTAACTGGCAAAAAACCGCAAGCCAGGGCTGACTCTTCCTCTGAGCCGCTCAAGCCACCCTCGGGGCCGGACAGAAATGTCGTGGCAACATCCGCGGCGGACCATCTGGTGATGGTTGCACTGAGGCTGATGGCCTCGGGTCGCAGGGAAAGGAGCAAAGATGGTCTTGCTGGTGCCGCTGCGGTGAGTTGGATCGCGGCCCACGCCTTGGCCCAGGCGGCAAATCCCAAGACCTCATGAATTTGTGGCACCTGGTTTCCGCCACATTGCTCGCATGCCGCTACCGCCACACTTTGCCAATGCGCTACTTTTCTTTCCGCTCGCTCCCCGGAGAGGCGCAGCACGCTGCGCTCGGTTATCAAGGGCTGGACGCTAGCCACTCCAAGTTCAGTCGCCTTTTCCACCAACCAGTCCATGCGTTCATTGGCCGGCATGCCTACAACAAGGTGAACCCGCCTTGTTGGCTCACGCTCGACAGGAAGATGGCTACCCACCTGCACTTGTACGTCACTTCGGCCGATGCGCGTGATGGTTGCCTCAAACTCGCCAGTCACGTCGGCGCCTGTTGGCCTGCCATTGAACAGCGTGATGCTGTCACCGGGTTGCAATCGCAGCACTTGCACGTGCCGGGCCGGGCCGGCCGGTAAGTCCAGAAACTCGCCAGTAGTGAGCCAAGTGGGGCAATAAAAACGAGGCATGCGGTAGTTCAAAAGTATGTCGATCTGCTATGCAATGGGTCGCGACTCGATAGCGCTGGCAGTCATGGCAAAAAATAGCAACTAATTTCTGCCGAAGGTATAGCTGCTCGCAGTCTCAATTGCCTCGACGCGTTCAATCAAGCGCAGTAGCGGTTTAAGTTCGCGGTAGCGCTCGCAGGTAGCACGCAGGTAGTTAATGAAGCGTGGTGTATCCGCCAGGTACTGCGGCTTGCCATCGCGGAGCGTGAGTCGAGCAAAAATACCGGCCACTTTCAAGTGGCGCTGCAGTCCCATCCACTCGACTGCGCGGTAAAAATCACCAAAGTCGTGACCTACCGGCAGGCCGGCTTTTCGAGCCTTTTCCCAATAACGGATGGTGATGTCGAGACAAAAATCCTCTTCCCAGCTCAGGAACGCATCGCGCATCAAACTGGCAATGTCGTAAGTGATGGGGCCATAAACCGCATCCTGAAAATCCAGAACTCCGAGGCACGCTTGCTTCGTGTGACCGGAGATCATCAGGTTTCTGGGCATGAAGTCGCGGTGCACATAGACGCTGGGCCAGGCCAGATTGTGAGCAATGATGCTGTCAAAGCACTGGTCAAGTATTCGCCGCACCTCGCCTTCGACTGCCACCCCCCGGTAGGCGGCCACATACCATGTGGGGAATAGTTCCAGCTCACGTCGCAGCAACGCTTCATCGTAAGGTGGCAGCACACCAGGAACCGATGCTGTTTGCCACGCAATCAGCGCGTCAACGGCCTGCAGATACAGACCCTGGTTGGCGTAGGGTTGGCCTGGGTCAATCACCTGCATCATGGTTTGTGCGCCCAAATCGGTAAGTAGCATGAAGCCTTTGGCTTCGTCCCAAGCCAGCACCTGCGGCACCTGTACACCAGCCTCACGCATTAGTTGGGCTACTTTGACGAAGGGGCGGCAGTCTTCCCTGTCGGTTGGCGCGTCCATGATGATGTAACTGCCGTGCGACGAATCAACGCGGAAATAGCGTCGAAAACTCGCGTCCGCCGACGCATCCCGCACCGAGTTGACAATCAGACCGTGGGCGCTTGCTACAGGCGTCAGCCAGGCGTTGAAATCGGCCGCGCGTTGTGCGTCTGACCAGACGGGAGCAACGAACGCGACGGATTCGGAAATTTTGGCTTGGCTCATGGATAATCCATTCTACAAACTTGACCGCTCTGGTGTTCGTTTTCAACCTGCCCAAATGATCGATACCACCCCTTCCCGATGCGCCTTTTCCAGCACGACCTGAAATACCGGGCGACTCAGCTCCGTTTTTTCTGCGGGTCGGCGACCTGGCTCGGGTGGGCATTGCTGCAAGGAGCGTCACTGAATGCACAGACGGTTCCGATAGATACTGTGGCGCCGGTCACGCACGCGGAGTTGGAGCCGCCGCTAAAGAGCAGCGCATTACTGCAAGAACAGATCTCACCCACTTCGGGTGGCGTCTTGCCGACGTTCGTTTATGGCGTGCGCATCTTTGGGCGCCCGGATTTGGAAACCGTGGTGCAAGGCAATGCCGTGCTGCGCCGTCGCGACATGGTGATCAAGGCTGACCAATTGGATTATGACCAGCCCAGTGACTTGGCGAAGGCAAGCGGCAACGTTCTGGTTAACCGCGCCGGAAATGTGTATGCAGGCCCGCTGCTTGAGCTAAAACTTGACGCCTTTGCAGGCTTCTTCATTCAACCACGTTACTACTTTTTGAAAAACGACGCGCATGGCGAAGCTGATAGAGTTGATTTTATTGATGAGCAAAGGACGATCATCAGCAATGCCAGTCTCACTACTTGCCGGCGCTCGCCTGGACCGAGCTGGATGCCAGATTGGATTTTGCGTGCGACCACGATCCGCATGGACACCGAGGAAGACGTGGGCACAGCAGAAGGGGCGTTGCTAAGCTTCAAGGGAGTTCCTGTATTACCCATTCCCTACCTGAGCTTTCCCCTGAGTGACCGGCGCAAGTCAGGATTCTTGCCGCCGACTTTGGGGTTGGACAATGTCAACGGAGCGGAAGTCGCGGTTCCGTACTATTGGGATATTGCGCCGAACCGGGACGCCACTTTTACACCCACGCTGATGAGTAAGCGGGGTCTCAATGTGGGCAGCGAGTTGCGCTATCTAGAGGCGGATTATTCGGGTCAGTTGCGTCTTGATATCATGCTCGCTGATCAATTGCGAGACAGCAATCGCTGGGGCTTGGCATACACGCACCAGGCAACGCTCAAAAACTCACTGACCCATCTTTTGACCAACAGCGAGGCAGCGCTGAACCTCAACTTGAATCGCGTCAGTGATGATAATTATTGGCGCGATTTCACTCGCACATCAAGCTCGTTGACCCAACGTCTTTTGTCAAATGATGCCTCGCTGTCCTGGAGCAGTGGCAATTTCGCCAACAGCGTGCGCACTCTGAAATGGCAAACGCTGCAAGACGTGACTGCACCCATTACGCCGCCTTATGACCGGTTGCCTCAGTTGGTTACCCGATATGACCGGGATAGCGGCGGCGGATTCAACTATTCTGTAACCGCGGACTACACCCGATTTCAAGCTGATAGCGTTCTCACCGGACAACCCAATGCCCAGCGTGCTTTCACCGTGATGCAGATCAGCCACCCTTGGACCACGGCAGCCGGATTCATCACGCCGAAGCTGCAACTGCATGCCACCGTTTACCAGTTTGACACTGCTTTCGGTAACGGCTCCGATACGGCCCATCGCACGCTACCGACTTTTAGTCTCGACAGTGGCTTGGTATTTGAACGCGATGCAAATTATTTCGGCAAGACTTTTCGCCAGACACTCGAACCCCGGGCTTTTTACGTCAACACACCGTTCCGCGACCAAAGCCAATTGCCCAATTACGACTCGGGCGCCACCGATTTCAATTTCGCCAGCGTCTACACAGAAAATGCCTTCGTCGGCAATGATCGAATTTCTGACAGCAACTTGCTCACTTTGGGTGCGACAACACGTCTGTTGAATCCTGCATCGGGTGCGGAGGCTGCGCGATTTGGTATTGCGCAACGATTACGTTTCAAAGATCAAAATGTGACTCTGCCAGGGGGCGCAACGGTGGCCGATCGACTCAGCGACCTGTTATTGGGTGCGTCAGTCAACTGGGATCCTAGTTGGGCATTTGACTCTACCGTTCAGTTCAACCCTAAAACAGAGCAGTCAGTTCGCTCGACCGTTGGCGCACGTTACAACCCAAGCAGTTACCGAACCGTGACGGCCGCATATCGATACCAGCGAGATTCCAGTGAGCAGCTTGACGTCGGATGGCAATGGCCTCTCAATGACCTGTGGGGCGACCCTGGACAGGATCTGGGGTCGGGGGGGGGTCAGGGTATGGGACGCTGGTACAGCGTGGGCCGCCTCAATTACAGCTTGAATGAAAGAAAATTGGTCGATGCCATCATTGGATTTGAGTACGATGCGGGGTGTTGGCTGGGTCGCGCGGTGCTTGAGCAACTTCAGACCAGTACCTCTTCGGCGACCCAGCGCATCATGTTTCAACTGGAGTTTGTCGGATTTACGCGTTTGGGCGTCAGCCCATTGAAAACCTTGAAAGACAATATTGCAGGTTACCAATATCTGCGTGAGCAGGTGAGCCCTCCCAGCCGTTTCAGCAATTACGAATAATTAATCATGACCCAACGCCTTTTTGTTCTGAGTATCGCCAGTGTTGCCTTGCTTGCCTCCTTCACTTCGCAGTCACAGGGTTTGCGGCCGTCTGCCGGCACTGGAATTGGCACACCCGTTCTACGCGTCCAGTCCGGCGCACCGCTCCAAGCAGACTTCATTGTGGCTGTAGTTAATTCCGAACCCATCACCAATAGCGAGGTGCAGTCGGAACTGCAGCGCGTGATACAACAGTTGACGCAGCAGCGCAGGACGGTGCCGGACCGAAAAGAGCTGGAGCGCCAGGTTCTCGAGAGCCTCGTCAATCAAAAGGTACAGCTACAGCTAGCGCGTGAGTCTGGCATTCGCGTTGACGAAGCAGCGGTTGATCAGGCGGTACAAAACATCGCTCGACAGAATCAGATGGACGTGGGCGAATTGCAGCGCCGTATTGCTGCCGAGGGTGGTGTCCTCAGCCAGTTTCGCGCTCAGCTGCGGGATCAGCTAATGCTGACCCGTTTGCGTGAGCGCGATGTCGAGCCACGCGTGCGGGTATCCGATCTTGAAGTGGACCAATACCTGCGCGAACAGCAGAACAATAGGGATCCCGCAGCCATTGAAATCAATCTGGCCCAGATACTGGTGAACGTGCCGGACACGGCCACCGCAGAGCAGATTGCTGCCTTGCAAGCCAAGGCCCAGCGTGCGCTGGATCGCGCCCGTGCCGGCGAAGACTTTGGCGCTCTGGTGGGAGAATTCTCGGATGCCGATCGCTCCAATGCAGGCCGGCTTGGTTTGCGCACAGCAGACCGCTATCCGCCACTGTTCATTGAGGCGACCCAATCCTTGGGCGTTGGAGAGTTCGCTGCACTGGTGCGCTCAGGCGCTGGCTTTCACGTACTTAAAGTAGTTGAAAAGAAAAGTGCTGGCATGCCTGCCACGACCATAACGCAAAGCCGGGCACGTCATATTTTGTTGCGTGTCAGTGCGCAACTGAGTGAGACTGCCGCGCGCGATAAGTTGAACGAATTCAAGAGACGTATCGTGGCAGGACAGGCTGATTTTGCGGCGCTGGCACGGGAAAACTCCCAGGATGGCAGTGCCTCTCAGGGCGGCGACTTGGGGTGGGCCAATCCGGGCATGTTCGTGCCGGAGTTTGAGGAGGTTATGAACCGTCTTGCGCCGAGTCAGATCAGCGACCCGCTGGTGTCGCGCTTTGGCGTCCACCTAATTCAACTGGTTGAACGTCGAAGTGCCACCTTGAATCCGCGCGAGCAACGGGAGTCGGTGCGAGCCCTGTTGCGGGAAAAAAAGCTTGACGAAGTTTACGCCAATTGGGCGCAGGAGCAGCGTGGCCGTGCTTATGTAGAACTGCGCGAGTCACCGCAATAAGGCCCAGCACCTATCGCATGAAACACGTTCCTCGCAAACGTTTTGGGCAGCATTTTCTGGCCGATAGGGGCATTGTTGAAGCAATTGTCAGCGAGATTGCACCCAGAGCGGGGCAGGCGATGGTCGAAATCGGCCCGGGTCTGGCGGCCCTGACACAGCCGTTGGTGGAGCGCCTGGGGCACCTCACGGTGATTGAGTTGGACCGCGACCTGGCTCAGCGCCTGCGCTCGCATCCGCAACTTACCGTGATTGAATCTGATGTGCTGAAAGTGGACTTTGCCAAGCTTGCAAGGTCCGCAGCGACCGCCGGAAACACAAAATTCAGAGTGGTTGGCAACTTACCTTACAACATCTCCACACCCATATTGTTTCATTTGCTGGAGTTCGTCGAAGTTATCGAAGACCAGCACTTCATGTTGCAAAAGGAAGTTGTCGATCGGATGGTGGCGAGCCCAGAGACCTCGGATTATGGTCGTTTGAGCGTCATGTTGCAGTGGCGTTATGCCATGAAAAACATACTTTTGGTGCCGCCTGAGAGTTTCCAACCGCCGCCGCGGGTCCACAGCGCAGTGGTGCGCATGGTACCGCGCGTGGACCCAGCAGTCATTGATGTCACACTCTTGAGTGAAATTGTGCAGGTTGCCTTTAGTCAACGCCGCAAACTGATGCGCCATACCCTTGGCAAGTGGCTTTTTGAGCGGGCATATTCAGGTGAGTTTGACCTCCAGCGTCGAGCGGAAGAGGTTCCGGTGGACCAATACTTGGCATTAGCAGAGCAAATTAAAAATGCCAGTCGGTAGAGGCTGTCCGCGCCGATTGAATATTGACCCATCAAGCTCTGCTGTAACGGGAATTCAGGTCTCAAAGGTAAATTGCATAAAGCTGTGTTTCTATGGCTCTGTTCGTGAAGCGTATTGATGAGGCGTTGAATTGACTTCGTCAGCATGCGATATACAATTGCTATATACATCTTCAAAAGGAGATAGACATGTCCATCGGCACAGTTTTCGTCAACAATCGCACCCAGGCCGTCCGCATCCCGTTGGACGTGCGCCTGCCCGAGGGTGTCCACAAGGTAGATATACGCGCCAGAGGCAACGAGCGCATCATCGCCCCCCTCGGCCAAACCTGGGACAGCTTCTTCCTGGGCGGCCCCAACGTTAGCGACGACTTCCTGCCCGAGCGCGCCAGCCAGCACCAACCGGAACGGCAACCACTCTGATGCTGCGCTACCTGCTGGACACCAATATCGTCATCTACGTGTTGAAGCGGCGCCCCGTCGAGGTGCTGTCTGCCTTCAACGCTAACGCCAGCCGCATGGCAATCTCCTCCATCACCCTGGCCGAACTCTTGCATGGCGCGGAGAAAAGCAGCCGCGTGAGCGAGAACCTGTCCGCCATCGAGGACTTTTGCAGTCGCCTGAAAGTTCTACCCTACGGCGCCAAGGCCGCCCAGCACTACGGCGCCATCCGTGCCGCCCTGGAAAAACTCGGCCAACCCATCGGAGTGAATGACTTGCACATTGCCGGCCACGCACGCAGCGAAGGCTTGGTGCTGGTGACGAACAACATGTCCGAATTCGTGCGCGTGCCTGCGCTCGAAGTGGAGAACTGGGTCGGCCCGGGCCAGTAATCCACAGCTTGGCCGCGTCTGACGCACGGTTCAATGAGGGCGCAACGCCCGAACACTTCGTGGAATCAGGGCTCGCAACGCAGCTTATCCCTACGTAACGCGAACAGAGCCGTCTTCATACAGCAATGTAGCAACTCCTTGTTGGAACGGCTAGCGTTTCAGGTGGGCCTTGTCTGATCGGTTGCCAAATATTTCAGGCAGCGGTCAACCAATACCCTGCGTTGAAGGGGCTGCTCATGCGCAGCGCCAGCGGTGATATATCCAACAACTTATCGGTGGGCATTTTTTCCCCGGATTCAGTAGTAAGTTCAATGCCGGAAACTGCGCGGTTGCTGGTGTCTGTCCCTCTTGCCTCATTCGCCCGTTCTGCTTGGCTATTTTGCGCAGAACGGGCTACAGAAAAGAATAGAAGCATCGGAACGGTATTTTGCGATCGCTCCAATAATCGGCTGCATCGCGGAAGATGTCGAGCAGTTGCTCTCGGGCTTCTTTGTCGAACTTGCCGTTGGCGGGGATGTGTTCCAACACCACGATGAATCCAGGCTGTGGGCCAGATTTGTGCAGCGGGTCGGTCATACTGTCATAGAGCGCGTCAAAATTCTTGCCAACATGCACTGACAACATGAACTGCTGACCTATCAGGTCCAGAACGTCTTGCTTGGTCTGGGCGTTAGCCAGATTGGCGTACAGGAAATGTTGACCCAGAGACTGGGCGGCATCCTGCAACTCCTGGACCCTGAAGGCGCGGATTGACTGGACAATATTGGGTCTCACGCCGCGAAGTGGCACGTCCGTTGTGGCACGCTGTAGCGCCGATATTTCTTGATTAAGTGACATATTCATTCCTGCTTCACTTTTCAAAATGACAAAATTAACGCTCAGTGGACGATCTTGCGGAAGCTCGCATAGTGATCATCAGAGTAAAAACAAATGTCGGGCGCCTTGGTCTGCCCTCCGCACACAATACGCCGGGCACCCCGGTCGCGCGAACCTGGCGTCATGACGGTGTATTCGCGGTAGTAGCCCCGGTTTCGGGCCGGTAGCAAACGCTCACGGTTCGCGAACACAAGGCCATCCTTTTCATGAGGAAATGGGCCGCCCTGCTGGATCAATCCATACGTTCTGGCACCTTGCCTTGGCAAATCGGCTACCGAAATCGGAGCAAAAGCGCTATCAGATGCCGATCCCGGGGTCTGCACACCGGCGCTGGCACAAACCGCGCCAAGCAAAAATCCGGCGACTACAAACTTTAGTCTTTTCAGACACCACATGACGAAATTTCCACACCACCGCCGGATAACCCGACAAATTCAAGGCTCCGAGTGTCGCGCATTTATCAAAAAATTGCAAGCGGTTGCCTAATAAACGGGCAGTTACAAGCGAAATATGCGATCTGTGAGTGTGCGCTGACTTTTGGCAAATTGATTACCGCGTGGCGTTTGCATCGGCGACGGTCAATGCGGTCATGTTGACGATCCGACGCACCGTAGCGCTAGCCGTCAAAATATGCACTGGTTTGGCCGCACCCAGCAGCACCGGGCCAATGGCAATATTGCCACCGGCTGCGGTTTTCAGCAGGTTGTAAGCAATATTCGCAGCATCAATATTGGGTAAGACCAGCAGGTTGGCATCACCAGATAAGGTGCTGTTGGGCATGAGGACGGCTCGCGCGTGACCGTCCAGTGCGACGTCGCCGTGCATCTCGCCGTCAACCTCAAGCCAAGGGGTTTGAGTTCGCAATAAGTTCAATGTCTTTCGCATTTTGAGCGCACTGGGCTGACCACTGCTGCCAAAGTTGGAGTGGGACAGCAGGGCAGCCTTGGGGCGGATGCCAAATCGCATCATTTCCTCGGCCGCCATGGTGGTGATCTCGGCCAATTGTTCGGCGGTGGGGTCGTAGTTGATATGCGTATCAACTAAAAATAACTGACGCTCCGGCAGCAGCACGCAATTCATGCAGGCATAGGTGTTGACGCCTGATCGCATGCCAATAACCTGGTCCAGGTATTGAAGGTGCATAGATGTGCTGCCCCAGGTACCGCAAATCATTCCATCGACATCGCCTTTGTGCAGCAACATGGCGCCTATAAGAGTCAGGCGCCGACGCATTTCAATTTTCGCCACCTGGGCTGTCATGCCCTTGCGTTCTGTCATGCGGTGATAGGTTTGCCAGAAATCCCGGTAACGATGGTCCTGCTCCACGTTCACCACGTTGTAGTCTTCATCCTGGCGCAGGCGTAGACCAAACTTTTCGATACGTTCGGCAATAACCAGCGGGCGACCTATCAACGTCGGCAACGCAAGTCCCTCGTCGACCACAATTTGGGCAGCGCGCAAGACGCGTTCCTCCTCACCTTCGGCATATGCCACACGGTTTTTGAGCCCAATTTTGGCGGCGGTAAAAATTGGTTTCATCACCGTGCCGGAGGCGTAGACAAAACTTTGCAATTTCTGCCTGTAGGCCTCCATGTCTTTGATGGGTCGCAAGGCGACGCCGCTTTCCGCCGCAGCTTTGGCTACTGCCGGCGCAATTTTCATCATCAGGCGCGGATCAAATGGCTTGGGAATCAGGTATTCCGGCCCGAACGCCAACTTCTCGCCCGCATAGGCGGCAGCAACAACCTCGCTTTGCTCGGCCTGTGCCAACTCGGCAATGGCGTGAACTGCCGCAATCTCCATTTCAACCGTGATCGTGGAGGCACCGGCATCCAGCGCACCACGGAAGATGTAAGGGAAACAAAGTACGTTGTTGACCTGGTTGGGATAGTCTGAGCGACCGGTGGCGATGATCGCATCGTCACGTACCGCCTTGACTTCTTCTGGTGAAATTTCTGGCGTTGGATTGGCCAGGGCAAAAATCAACGGATTGGCCGCCATTCTTTTCACCATGTCGGCCTTGAGTACTCCGCCCGCTGACAATCCCAGGAAAACGTCAGCGCCTTCAATGATTTCGCCCAGTGTGCGGGCCGATGTCTTTTGGCTGAAAACGATCTTGTCCGCATCCATCAGCTCGGTGCGGCCTTCATAGACCACGCCAGCCAGATCCGTAACGTAAATGCTTTCGCGGGGAATACCTAACTTGACCAGCAACCCGAGGCAAGCCAACGCTGCCGCACCGGCACCGGACGTCACCAGTTTGATTTTCTTCGGGTCTTTGCCCACCACTTTGAGACCATTCAGAATGGCTGCGCCGACACAGATGGCGGTACCATGCTGGTCGTCATGGAACACGGGTATTTTCATGCGCTCGCGCAGTTTGCGCTCAACATAGAAGCAATCTGGCGCCTTGATATCTTCCAGGTTAATGCCACCAAAAGTGGGTTCCAGCGACGCGATGATGTCGACCAGTTTGTCGAGGTCGTGCTTTTCGTTGATCTCGATGTCAAAAACATCAATCCCGGCGAATTTCTTGAACAACACCGCCTTGCCCTCCATCACCGGTTTTGCTGCCAGCGGGCCAATGTCACCCAGTCCCAATACCGCAGTGCCGTTGGTAATGACGGCGACCAGATTTCCGCGACTGGTGTATTTGAACGCGTTATTGGGATCTTTGACTATTTCTTCACACGGAGCTGCCACACCGGGCGAATAGGCCAGTCCGAGGTCATGCTGGTTGACGAGCTGCTTGGTTGCAGCAATACGTATTTTTCCAGGTGTCGGGAACTCGTGGTACTCAAGAGCGGCGCGACGCAACACGACGCGTTTGTCTTCGGCGGTGCCGGTGGTATGGGGCATTTTTGTCTCCTGCTGCAATCAGCTTGACCGATAGGCCAGTCCGTCAGCGTCCATGGGAGAAGGAATTGTAGACTCTGACTCAGGAACCCCACCCACGGCAAAAAAGGGCGCAGCCGATCTTGTCAACCGGATGCCAAGCGGCTGGCGCGACGGTGACTGAACAGGGTATTTCGCGGGGAATCGAATTGTCAAGTGGCTAGTTTGAGGTTCACCAACGCAATGCCTACCGCCACCATCAATAAAGAAATGACCAAATTCAGAGTAACTGGCTCACTTAGCCAGAACGCTCCAAACAGCAAGGCAAAGACCGGTGTGAGAAACACGAATGCTGAGATCTTTGTGGCTGGGTAACGTCCCAACATCCACATCCAGGCAAGATAGCTGGCAAACGCACCCACCACAGTTTGCACCAGCAAAGAGCTGATGGCAAAGGTGCTGAACGTCCACACCCAGCGCTCACCAAGCAGCAAAGATATCGTCGGCAATACCGCAGCACTGACTCCGACTTGATACATCAGCAGCTTTTCCGGTGATACCTTGGCTAGCCGCGAGCTTCGAATGACCACTGTGGTCAAGCCCCATAACATGCCAGCGGCCAGCGCCAGCAAGTCACCCAGCCATTGATTCGCCGGACTGGTTGCGCCGATACCGTCCCGCATCGCACACACGACTGCTGAAAAAGCACATGTCAGACCCAACCATTGCATTGGGCGAAGTCTTTCCGAAGTTACAAAGAGAGGCAGCAGTGCTGCCACCCAGAACGGTGAGGTGTAGAGAAAAATGGTCAGGCGCGATGCTGCAGAAAACTGAAGCCCGGCGTAAAGACAGGCAAATTCAAGCGCGAAAAGGATGCCCGCCAGCAACCCGGCGAAAAGTGTGCCGTCACGCCGGAACAGTGGCACTTCTCGCCACAGACACCATAGCCAAAGCAGAACGGTGGCACCGGCAAACCGCACAGCAGCCTGAAATACCGGAGGCACCTCTGAAATGGTAGCCTTCACCAGCACCTGCTGGAAACCCCAGAACAGGCAGCATCCCAGTAACAGACTAACGGCAACTCCGTCCAGATGGCTTTTGGGTGTTGTCATGCGTCGCAACTTTGCTTTACGGGTTGAACCGCTGAGTCACAAAGGATGTTCGGTGTAGAACTTGCCGCCATGAAACAACAAGGGTGAGGCGCCAGTACGGTGTGCGCAGCGCTCTACTTCACCGACAAATATCACGTGATCGCCTTCGAAATAACGGCTACGGTTAAAGCATTCAAAAGTGGCCGCTGCGCCCGCCAGCAGGGGTGCTCCGCCGATACCCTGCTCGAAGACGACGTTGGCAAAACGGTCTACACCCTTGGCGGCAAAACGCCTGGCGAGATCTATCTGGTCAGCCGCCAGAATGTTGATGGCGTAATGCGAACCAGTGCTGAATGCACCCAGCGATGCGGCTTCTCTGGCCAGACTCCACAGCACCAGAGGCGGGCTGAGCGAGACGGAGTTGAAAGAGTTGGCAGTGAGCCCGACGAGTTTGCCGCCGGCGGCACGAGCTGTCACGATTGTCACACCCGTGGCGAACATGGCCAGCGAGGTTCTGAACTCGGTTTGGGAAAAATTGGGGGCTTTTGCCCCGAGGCTCGAATCAAGCAAAGACATGAACGCAATTTACCCGAGTTTCGCTTCAGCTGCCTGCTGCATGGCCGCCAGTAAAGTGGCGGCATCCTGTGCGCCCGACACCGCTACTTTCTGGTTGAAGATGAAAAATGGCACGCCAGTGACGCCACGGCTTCGAATATTGGCATCCGCTGCCGCCACCGCTGCCAATTGATCGGGATCGGTTATAAAAGCGTGGGCCGCCGCGCCGTTCAGTCCCGCTTCTTGTGCAATATCGGTCAATACACCAGTGCTGCCAATGAAGCGGTTTTCTACAAAATAGGCCTTCAACAGACGCTCCTTGACGTCATTGGCATCCGCATCACCCAACTGGGCAAAAGCAAGCAGCGCGTGCGCCGCCAACGTGTTGGGTTGCAGCGTGATGCCGTCAATATTGAGCGCCAATCCGACCGCCAGTCCCGCAGCACGCACGCGCTCGTAGATTTCAGCCGCGCGTTCAGGCCCACCAAATTTGTCGTCCAGATATTGCTTGCGCGATACACCTTGGGGTGCCAAGTCGGGGTTGAGCTGAAACGGGTGCCAGTGAATCACGAATTTGGGAAGACGGGCTGCATCTGGCAATGCCAGCGCCATTTCAAGTTTGCGCTTGCCGATATAACACCAAGGGCAGACGAGGTCGGATACCACGTCAATCGTGAGAAGGGGGCTGTTCATTGACAAATTGTAGGTGGCACCGATGGCGTCGCTGCGCTGGCTGGATCTGCCCCGCAAAAAATGGTTCGACCAAGAATGCTGATTGACTGATTCAAGTCGAGGCAATCCCGCCACAAATGATGCGGGCCCGCATGGCGGGCCCGGTCCAGCGCCATTTCGGCGCTCATTCAATAGTTTAAGCCAGCAAGCTGTCGGCGCTTACATAGGGGTAACCCAAATCCCGGGCTACTGCTTCATAGGTAACGTGACCGTTGGCCACGTTCAAGCCGTTCTTCAGGTGTGGGTTGTCCTTGAGGGCTTGCTTCCAGCCCTTGTCGGCCAGCGCCACAGCGTGTCCAATGGTGGCGTTGTTAAGGGCAAAAGTCGAGGTGCGGGCTACCGCGCCAGGCATGTTGGCAACGCAGTAGTGCACCACGCCGTCTACCACATAGGTCGGGTCGTCATGGGTAGTCGCGTGCGAAGTCTCAAAGCACCCGCCCTGGTCGATTGCAACGTCTACCACCACGGCGCCTTTTTTCATGCGCGAGATCATGCTGCGTGTCACCAGTTTGGGTGCAGCCGCGCCAGGAACCAAAACACCACCGACCACCAAATCTGCATCCAGCACGGCATCTTCGACACTTTGTGCGTTGGAATACACCGTGTTGATGCGATTGCCAAATATCAGATCCAACTGGCGCAGGCGGTCCACGCTCTTGTCCAGTACCGTTACCCGCGCGCCCATGCCCACTGCCATTTGCAATGCGTGGGTGCCAACCACACCGGCACCGATGATGGCCACATGGGCCGCTGGCACGCCGGGCACACCGCCCAGCAGGATGCCCATGCCACCCTTTGATTTTTCAAGATGTGCGGCGCCTGCCTGCACCGCCATGCGTCCTGCAACTTCGCTCATTGGAGCCAGCAAGGGCAGGCCGCCACCAGGACCGGTGATAGTCTCATAGGCGATGCAGACAGCCCCCGACTTGACCAGTGCAGCGGTCTGTTCCGGATCCGGTGCCAAATGCAAGTAGGTGTACAGAATCTGCCCAGGACGCAGCATGGCGCACTCTTGCGGTTGCGGCTCCTTGACCTTGACGATCATGTCGGCCTTGGTGAACACTTCTTTGGCATCCGCAGTCAATGTGGCGCCGGCCGCCTTGTATTGCTCGTCAGTCAGCCCAATGGCGGCTCCGGCTCCAGCTTGCACCAAAACCTGATGACCATGGGTGGTAAGTTCACGCACGCTGGCCGGTGTCAGTCCAACGCGGTATTCGTGATTCTTGATTTCTTTGGGTAGTCCGATCAGCATGCTGTTCTCCAGGCTCATTGTTGTGAAAACGTGCAGTGTGATGCAAGACGCACGTCCTGAGAACAATAATTAATATCTCAGTCGCCTCATTCGAAAATCTAATGAAGCAGCCTGAGCCGGGCGCCGACTCTCAACTTGCGGACTATCGTAAATTGCTCATCGGTTGGTCGGAAAGCTGAACACTGCGCCCTCACGCACGCCGGCCGACGGCCAGCGCTGGGTGATGGTTTTGCGCTTGGTGTAAAAGCGTACAGCGTCGGGGCCGTAAGCCGATAGGTCACCAAAAAGCGAACGCTTCCAGCCGCCAAAAGAGTGGTACGCCACAGGTACCGGCAGCGGTACGTTGACGCCCACCATGCCAACCAGAATGTTGTCGCTGAAGTACCTGGCCGCTTCACCGTCGCGGGTAAAGATGCAGGTGCCGTTGCCGTATTCATGGGCGTCGATCAAGCTCATCGCTTCTTGCAGGGTCTTCACCCGCATCACGCCCAGCACCGGGCCAAAGATTTCCTCCTGGTAGATTTTCATGCCTGGTTTGACGTGATCAAACAGGCAAGCGCCCAAAAAGTAGCCGGCCTCATGGCCGGGTACCTTGACGCCTCGGCCATCCACCTCCAGGGTTGCGCCTTCGGCAACTCCCTGGTCGACAAAGCCTTTGACCTTGTCGAAATGCGCTTGCGTGACCAGCGGGCCCATGTCATTACCAGCGTCGGTACCTGGGCCCACTTTCATCTTGGCAATCTCGACCTTCAGGCCTGCCACCACGGCGTCGGCCGTGGCGTCGCCGACGGCCACCACCAGCGGAATGGCCATGCAGCGTTCGCCACAGGAACCATAGGCAGCGCCCATCAGGGCACTCACCGCGTTGGCAACGTCGGCATCGGGCATCACCACCGCGTGGTTCTTGGCACCACCGAGTGCCTGAACCCGCTTGCCATTGGCGCAACCGGTGGCGTAGATGTACTCAGCGATCGGCGTCGAGCCGACAAAGCTGATGGCCTGCACGCGTTTGTCGGCCAGCAGTGTGTCCACTGCCTCCTTGTCGCCGTGCACCACGTTGAGCACACCGGGCGGCAATCCGGCTTGCAGAGCCAGTTGCGCCACCAGCAGGGCGCTACTGGGGTCACGCTCGGATGGCTTGAGAACGAACGTATTGCCGCAAGCCACGGCCATGGGCCACATCCACAACGGCACCATCACCGGGAAGTTGAACGGCGTGATGCCGGCGGTGACTCCGAGTGCCTGAAACTCGCTCCACGAGTCCATTGACGGGCCAACGTTTTTGCTGTGTTCGCCTTTGAGCAGCTGCGGCGCGTAGCTGGCGTACTCAACATTTTCAATACCGCGTTGCAGTTCACCCATGGAATCACTCAGCACTTTGCCGTGCTCGGCGGTAACGAGAGCGCAAATTGCCTCAGCGTTTTCCTCCAGCAGATTTTTCAGTTTGCTCATGACGCGCGCGCGCTTCAGCGGCGGCGTGGCGCGCCAGGCCGGATAAGCCGCCTGCGCGCTGGCAATGGCTTGTTCGACAGTGGCTTTGTCAGCCAGCAATAGCTGCTTTTCAGCCCGGCCGGTGGCCGGGTTGAAGACGTCCTGCGAGCGAGTGCCGCCAGCCACCAGTTTGCCGTCAATCAGATGTTGAATCAAAGGGAGAGTTTGCATAAATCGACGGGCTTCAGGCTGTTTGGTTGATGGATTCACCCAGCGCATTGATCAGGCTGTCAATCTGGGCCGGGGTCGTGATGAAGGGCGGTGCAAGCTGGATGGTATCGCCACCGTAACGCACATAAAAGCCTTTTTTCAGCATGGTCATAGCAATTTCGTAGGGCCTGCGGGCTGGCTCGCCCGGCAAGGCGTCGATGGTAAAGCCTGCGGCCAGACCATAGTTGCGAATATCGGCGACATGCTTTACACCTTTGAGACTGTGCACTGCATTCTCAAAATACGGTGACAGCTGTTTGACCCGCTCCACCATGTTTTCTCGTACCAAAATGTCCAGCGTGGCCAAGCCAGCCGCGCATGGTACTGGGTGTGCCGAGTAGGTGTAGCCGTGAAGAAATTCCAGCATGTAGTCCGGCCCGCCCTGGGCCATGAATGTGTCGTAAATGTCCTTCTTCGCCAGCACCGCGCCCAACGGCTGCGCACCGTTGGTGATTTGCTTGGCCACATTCATGATGTCTGGCGTCACACCAAAGGCCTCGGCGCCGGTGTAAGCCCCCATGCGACCAAAACCGGTGATGACCTCATCAAAAATCAGCAGGATGTTATTGGCGGTGCAAATGTCGCGCAGTCGCTGCAAGTATCCCTTCGGAGGAATCACCACGCCTGCCGAACCGGACATCGGTTCGACGATGACGGCCGCAATGTTGCTAGCATCGTGCAGGGCAATCAGCTTGAGCAAGTCGTCGGCCAGCTCTACCCCCTTGTCCGGCATGCCACGGAAAAACGATCCGGCAGGTGGCTGCGTGTGCGGCAGATGATCTGCAGCAATGCCCTGGCCAAACGTTTTGCGGTTGGCCCCAATGCCACCCACCGAGATGCCACCAAAGTTGACACCGTGATAACCTTTTTCGCGCCCGATTAAAAGGCTTTTGCTTCCTAGACCCTTGGCGCGCCAGTATGCGCGGGCCATTTTGAGCGAGGTGTCAGCTGACTCGGAGCCTGAACCGGTGAAAAACACATAGTCCAGCCCGGCTGGTGTCAGCTCTTTAAGTTTGTTGGCCAGCGCAAAGGACAACGGGTGACCGTACTGAAATGCAGGCGAATAATCCAGTGTGGCCATCTGGTGGCTCACCGCATCAGTAATTTCCGTGCGCCCGTGACCCAGACCACAGCACCACAGACCAGACAAACCGTCAAAAATCTGCTTGCCATGGATATCTGTGTAATAACAACCTTTGGCGCTTGCCATCATGCGCGGATTGCTCTTGAAGTCGCGGTTGCCGGTGTACGGCATCCAGTGCGCGTCGAGCCATGCAGCGTCGGTGCGTGTGGGGGCCAGGTGTTTGGCGTCGTTCATGTCCATAGCATCTCCTTGGTGGGAAAAAATTGGCTCGCGCCCTGCTTGAAAAGTGGCGCTCGCATTGACCATTGGTGCTAGAAAGCACTGTTGCGATACTGACCGAATCTGTTACTCTCATAAATGTATAAGTATCAATACTAAGTTATCAATTTATGCAAGTAAAGAGTCGGGCTGCGTTGGGACAGTTGAGCGACATGGACATTCGCCTGCTGCGTGTGTTCAAAAGCGTGGTTGACTGTGGGGGCATGGCGGCGGCCGAGCTGGAGCTCAATATCGGTACCTCAACTGTTAGTCGCCATGTCAAGGATCTGGAAACTCGTCTCGGTTTGACGCTGTGTCGGCGCGGTCGCTCGGGCTTTGCTTTAACGTTGGAAGGCGAGCAAATCTATGCTGAGACCCTGCGCCTGCTGGCCGGCGCCGATGCGTTTCGTGCCAGTGTCGATGAGATTCACCGTCGCATGGGTGGGCAACTCAATATCGCCGTGTTTGACAAAACGGCCAGCAATCCAGCCGCCCACCTGGGCACGGCCATCGCCTTGTTTTCAGAGCTTGCACCTGACGTGAGTCTGCACTTGTTTGTGGCCCCGCTCAATGCCATTGAGCGCGGTGTTATCGATGGACAGTTTCAGGTGGGGGTGATTCCGGGTCACCGCAGTTCCGAGACACTGGCCTATGAAGAATTGTTTGACGAGACCATGCTGCTGTATTGTGGTGAGCAGCATTCGTTGTTTACCGCAGAGCCAGTTGACATGAGTTGGGACGATTTGCGGTCGTACAACTTCACAGGCCTGGGCTACCACTCGCCCAATATGGAAATCAGTCAGCAACAGCGCTTGACGCGCAAGGCCACGGGCTACGATCAGGAATCAATCGCCACGCTGATACTGTCGGGTAAATACCTGGGATTTTTACCCGATCATTACGCGCAGTCATTTGTGCTGAGCGGGCGCATGCGCGCTGTCAAGCCAGCATTGTTTCACTACGCCTGCAGTTTTTTCAGCATCGTAAGGCACTCTCCTCAACCGTCCAGGGTGACACGTGCCTTTCAGGACTGCTTAATGCAGGCCCACAGGTAGGGCTTCGCGCTCCGGCCAAATTGCCGCACTCGCAAAATGAGTTGCGTTTGTGGGGGTCAAGTTGAGTCGCATTTGCCAGAGTTATGTTTGATGAGTGATGCTTCTGAAATTCCGCGATGAACTGCACATTCTGTGACCGAAAAGTAAAATTCAACTTTGCCAAAAAACATCAGGTCACCTTATATGAGCACTTTTGACCCGAACGCCCTGGAATGTCTCGCGGCCATTGTGGAGGAAGGGGGGTTTGAGCGCGCAGCGGTGCGACTCTCCATCACGCAGTCGGCTGTGTCGCAGCGTTTGCGTTCGCTGGAGGTTCAGGTTGGCACCGTATTGATCGTACGCAGTCGCCCGCTGCGGGCCACTTCTGCCGGTCGCCTGCTGCTCAAGCATGCGATGCAGATGCGGCTGCTCAGGGCGGACCTGGAGCGCGATCTGAAAGACGTGGCACCCGGAGGTTCGGGAAGTGGTGGCGATGAGGAACGAATTTCAATTGCCATCAATGCAGACAGCATCGCCACCTGGGCATTGCCGGCGCTCACCCGGTCGGCCCGACAGGGCTTGGGTCTGGAGATCATTACCGATGACCAGGACTTCACTATCGAGTGGCTGCGTGAGGGTAGGGTGCTAGGGTGTGTGACGACTCTCAGGCAGGCGCTGCGAAGCTGCAAAATGGTACCGCTGGGCGCTATGCGTTACGTTGCGGTAGCCGAGGCGGTCTTCGCGGCTGAGCACTGTCCCGAAGGCTTGACACCCTACAACTTTCGCAAAGTGCCCTTTATTGCCTTTAACCGCAAGGACGATTTGCAGTCCGAGTTTATCGGGCGCGCCTTCAATCTCAAGCACGTCGCATTGAGTCAGTTGTACGTGCCCAGCTCGGAGGGTCAGGTGCGCGCTGTTCTGGCTGGCTGGGGTGTCAGCGTGGTGCCAGAGCTACAGGTTCGTGAACATCTACAGGCCGGGCGTTTGGTGGACGTCGTGCCAGGCAAGGCGCTGCCGGTCGCACTCTACTGGCACTGCTGGAATCTGGACTCGGTGGTGCTGGACGGCCTCACGAGTGCTTTAACGGCTGCCGCGGCAATGTCGCTAGCCTAGCGTGCGACATGCGTTACATCCGGCTAGTGCAGCGAGTTATGCTGAGGTCCTTTCCAGGTATTCAGAGGTATCAAGATGAGATTCAAGTTGGCCAGATCACTGTTGACGAGCGCGCTTTTCGCCGTTGCGACTGCCGGTGTGTCGTTGTCTTATGCTGGCACGCCTTCAGCAGTGGATGTCAAGCAGGTCGCAACGATGCAAAGCAGCGGCGCCTTATTGCTCGATGTTCGTGAAGCAGATGAATATGCACAGGGACATGCCCCAGGGGCCATATTGATTCCGCTGGGCCAGTTGAGCCAGCGTCTGACCGAAATTGCACGCTACAAGAACCAGCCGGTGGCGCTAATTTGCCGTTCCGGAAACCGGTCGGCGAAGGCGCAGAAACTGCTTGAACAAGCTGGATTTAGCGCCACATCCAACGTCGAAGGCGGCATGATCGCCTGGCAAAAGTCGGGTTTGCCGGTTGTCTTGGGGGCCGCGTCACGTTAGCGAACCAGCAACACAGGCACTTTGCAATGTGCCAGAACCTGTGTCGCGACCGAACCCATCACCAGGTTGACCAAGGTGCCGTGTCCATGCGAACCCATTATCAACAAGTCGAATTTTCCGTTCTCGGCCAGCTCGGCAATCCTTTCGCCCGCGTGACCAGACTTCCAGCTGCTCTTGGCGTCAACGCCATGACGAAGCAGGAACTTGGAGACGGGTGCCAGCACCTTTTCGGCTTCTTCGGCATAGTATTTATCCACAATTTCTTTGCCCAAGGCGGCCCTTGCGCGCGGTGGCAAAATTGGCTGGACAGTGAACACGGTGTAGTCGTTACCCACAGCAAATAATTGGTCGTGAGTGGCAAGGTACGCCAACATTTTTTTTGTGTATGGACTGCCGTCGACGGCAAGAAGGATTTTCATTCTGGACCCCGTCTGCAAAATACTAGTGTACTCAAGACCCCGGCCGAGTTCATAGATTGATGCAATGCGCGGCTTGAAAAGCTGCTTGCTCGTTTTTTCTAGCGTAGCCCAGCGGGTTGGCAACGACTCGGCAACCATGCTTGGCATAGTGGCTCGGCGCATGCAGGTGACCATGTAACCAAAGCTGGGCGCATGGCAACAAGTGGTCCAGTGCATTGCAAAATCCTGCGGTGCCGGGCTTAAGTCCGTAGCGCGGATCGGCACTCAACAGGCTGGGCGCGAAATGCGTCACCACAACCGTTGTTCCGAAAAACGGTTTTGCCAAGGCCTTCACCAACCAGTCCTGGCATAGCAAAGCCTGCGCCCGCACAGCCTCAGCCAGCATGGGCGAACCGTGTCTTGTGGTGCCGGTTTTTTTGAGGTAGTAGTTGGCTGCACGATATGCCTTTTCTCGTGCCTGAAGCTGTTGCGCAAGCAGCCCTGCCATCGCGCCATTGTCAGCGCATGCTGGAGGTCCCAGGGCGTCAAAGTCGCTCCACAAGGTGGTACCGACAAAGCGAATTGCACTGCTATTTGTGCCAGAGTACGTCACAACTTCTCTTTCGAGCCAACCGATACCCAGACGTTCGCATGTTTCATGCAAACGCGCATGCGCCACATCAAAGTCCAGCCCGTCATACTCATGGTTGCCGGGAATAAATAGTACTGGCGTGGGCCAGCCACTTTTTGGTGAAAAGCGGGCCAGACCAAAGTCCTTATCCGGCAACAGGGAGCCGACCTGGTAAGAACCAATATCCCCGGCCAATACCAGCAGGTCGGCGCCTGGTGCTGCCGTGGCCATCCAATGCGGATGAACTTCCAGGTGCAGGTCTGACAGGAGTTGAATTTTCATCTGTACATTGTGTAGGCGGGACTGCAAGACGGCAATGAGTGGCGACGCATGACGCAAACATGCTCACCGGCGTACCACCTTTGATGGGTGAATGCCACTGCCTCGCCAGCCCGGGCTCGCGCCGTGAAATAGCCGATGGCGAGGTTAACAATTTCTTCGTCGAGCAGGCGGAGCGGATCGCGGGTGATGGCCGACCTGAACGCAGTCATGTCGCATAGCGAGCGCTGATAAAACTGGCAGCACGCATCGAATTTTGCTGTGCGGACTCAAAACACGAAAGCCACCTCGCGGTGGCCTTTTTTACGCCCTGAAATATCCAGGTAACAGGCAACTCAGGCCATTGATACCGCGATAAAGGCCAATAGAAACATCAGCACGCCGCCAACCAGAGGCAAAACAAGCGGCATGGAAGAAACAACCGATTCCACGGCGTCCGGGGCTTGGCTGTTTACTTCGGGAGCGGGGCTAGACATGGCGGTTCCTTGAGTTTGACGATTCGCAATGCCTGAATTCTACCCATGTCGCTTCAGCCTGGTGTGTCACAACACAAGCGACCAATTTAGTCGGCGGCTTTTAGTGGATCAGTTGAGCTTCAGGCGCGACCAACTGCAATTGGGTTATCCCGTTGGCAACGATTTGGCGCTCCCGTGATGTCCGACAGGTCTGTGCACGCGACACAGAGCGTTCGCGGCAGTTGCCCCTTCAGTCGCGTGGTGGCCCGTTCAATATCCGCTAGTCGAATCGCGGGGGATTTGTCTGCCCGAAAGCGCAAGCACTTCGGTGCATTTACCTGTTCAGTATTTGCGTGTGCCCAGCATCGCCGCGCCAATGATCATGGCAGCCGCGACTGCGATGTTCCAACTGAGGGGACGTTGCGTGACCAGCAACAGCAGCACGGTGGATGTCAGCGGTGTCAGGTAACTCAGAATGCCAATGTGGCGCACATCGCCCAGATTCAGGGCTTTGTCCCACAGAAAAAATGCGGCACCCAAAGGTCCCAGGCCCATGCCGATCAGCAGCAACCAGTCATGCGCGTTGAGATTCACGGATGGCTCAAGCACTGCGTGACAAATCAGAGACAGCGCGCCAGAGATCAGGCCAAATAGGCCGATTGCTGCGGTCGGGAACCCATTGCCGGTCACGGCCCCTCGTTTGGTTTGCAGTGAATAATTGGCCCAGATAAAGGCTGAGCCCAGTGCCAGCAAGTAGCCCAGAAGTGGCATCCAGGACGCCTCGCCTATCGCCATGCTGGCAGATTCCCGGCCACCCAGTATTGCAATCGACGCACCGGCAAAGCCCAGCGTCGCCGCAACGACATGAACAGCGCGAAGTTTGAGACCATCCAGGTAGAGCGGTGTCAGCACCACAATCAGCAAAGGCCACAAGTAGTTGACAAGATTCACCTCAACAGCAGGCGCAATGCGCAAACCGATGAACAGAAAAAAGTGAAAGCCAAACAAAGTGAACACGCCCAACCCTAAGGTCCCCGGTCTGATGTTCCAAAGCTGGGGGTCTTTCAATGCATAGGGCCAGGACAGCACGCTACCAACCATCAACGCCACACCTGTCAGAAAAAACGGCGGTACATGCTTGAGCCAGACACCCAGTGTCGCGAGGGATGCCCATAAGGCAATCGCAGCAAGCGCATACAGATTGGCTTTCATGAGTTGGCACTGTCAGTCAAGTCGCTGGTCGCTCGATGGGTGTTGCAAGTGTTTGGCCGCTGCCCCGGGGGCACCGGTAACGACTCGAAAAAGATAGACACAGATCAGAGCGTCGGGGAACTGAACGCGTGCTCGGCTTGGCTGTCGGCATGGTAACTGGAGCGCACCATGGCGCCTACGGCGGCATGCTTGAAGCCCATTTCATAGGCTTTTGACTCGAACATTTTGAAGGTGTCGGGATGCACATAGCGTTTGACCGTCAAATGAGAGGTCGAAGGCGCCAGGTACTGGCCAATGGTCAGCATTTCGATACCATGCGCGCGCATGTCACGCATCACCTCCAGAATTTCGTCGTCGGTCTCGCCCAGGCCTACCATCAGGCCGCTCTTGGTGGGCACGCTCGGGAACAGCGCCTTGAATTTTTTCAGCAGGTTCAGTGAAAACTGGTAGTCGCTGCCGGGGCGCGCCTCTTTGTACAGGCGCGGTATGGTTTCGAGGTTGTGGTTCATCACGTCAGGCGGTGCGGCTTTCAAAATTTCCAGCGCCCGGTCGTCGCGACCGCGGAAATCAGGCACCAGAATTTCGATTTGCGTCAGCGGCGACAGCTCTCGCGTTCTGCTGATGCAATCGACAAAATGTTGACTTCCGCCGTCACGCAAATCATCTCGATCAACGCTGGTAATCACCACATATTTCAGTTTCAGTTGCGCGATGGTTTTGGCCAGATTGACGGGCTCGTTCACATCCAGCGGATCGGGGCGGCCATGGCCGACATCGCAAAACGGACAGCGCCGTGTGCACTTGTCGCCCATGATCATGAAGGTGGCAGTTCCTTTGCCGAAGCATTCGCCGATATTGGGACAGGATGCCTCTTCGCACACGGTAACCAGTTTGTTGGCACGCAGCACATCCTTGATTTCATAAAAACGGGTACTCGGTGAGCCAGCCCGCACGCGTATCCACTCCGGCTTTTTCAGTATCTCGCCTTGCTGAACTTTGATCGGAATGCGTGACAACTTGGCCGCGGCCTTTTGCTTGATCAAGGGGTCGTAGCTTGCTTGCGGCTGGCTCTCGCCGATTGAAGCTTTGTCTTTGTTGGTTACAGTGATGCTCATAAAGGTTCCGGTCGCTCTGAGCCCGTCGAGGGGCTGGCTATTGCGCTCATGCGGTGGGCTGGTGACGGGCTTGGTCCCAGCGAAGATCAAGGTGCCAGATACCGCGTCAGTTTCTGCCCCAAAAGGTCCGCCGCTTGTTGCCATGTAACGGATACCCCAATTGTAGAAAGGTCGACGGTCCGCAGTCCGGCATAACCACACGGGTTGATGCGCGAATAGGGTTCCAGGTCCATCGCCACATTGAGCGCCACGCCGTGGTAGGTGCAATTGCGACTGACCTTGATGCCTAAGGCGGCGATCTTGCCCAATCCGGTGAAATCGGGATCAGCGCTTTTGCGCTGTGCGTCGGAATCCGACACCAATGTCATCGGTCGTTGCGCCAGCATCGCGTGAGAACCCGGATCATCCAGCCGCACATAAATGCCGGGTGCGCCGCCCACCCGGTGCCCGGTAACGCCAAAATGCGCCAGGGTGCGGATCACCGCCTCCTCGATCCGGTAGACGTATTCCTTGATGAAATAGCCAGCCCTTTTGAGGTCAAGCAAGGGATACGCCACCACCTGACCCGGGCCGTGGTAAGTGACCTGCCCACCGCGGTTGGTTTGCACCACCGGAATTTCTGCCGGATTAAAAATATGTTCGGCTTTGCCGGCCAGCCCCTGCGTGTAGACCGCTGGGTGTTCACAAATCCACAGGGCATCGGGCGTCTGCGGGGTTCGCGCGGTGGTGAAGGCCTGCATCGCTTCATACGTGGGCAGGTACTCCACGCGGCCGAGGTTTAGGGGCGAAAGGATCACAACTTTCTACAGTACAACCTTGACCATCGGATGTGCACCCAGCGCGCGGTAGAGCGCGTCGAGTTGCTCACGGCTGGTGGCAGTGACCGTAATCGTGACGCCAAGGTACTTGCCGCCCTTGCTCTCACGCAACTCGATCGTGGCAGCGTCAAACGTGGAGTCAAACTGGTTGGCAATCGAGGTGATGGCGTTCACCAGTCCGTCCTGCCTGGCACCCATGACTTTGATCGGGAACTTCGACGGGTACTCGATGAGTGACTCGGTAGGCGAAGTCATGAGGCGCCGCCTGCTAGCGCCTGTTGCTTGGCTCTTTGATATTGCGCATACAACTGCTGGTACACCGGTCCGGGTACCCCATTGCCAACGGGATGGCCGTCCAGCGTGGTCACCGCCAGAACCTCTTTGCTGACTGAAGTCAATAGCAACTCATCAGCACTCAACACTTGCGCACGGCTGATGCGAAGCAGCTCAAAACCAAGCCCAAGAGTGCGGCAAATTTCCTCCAGCAAGCCGTAGCGAACGCCCTCCAGCACCAAATTGTCTTTGGGTGTGCCCAGCACTTTGGGGCCCTGCACAACCCAGACGTTGCTGGCGGCGGCCTCGCTCAAATAGCCATTGCGAAACATGATGGTCTCGACTGCGCCGACGTCAAAGCTGATCTGGCGGGCAAACACCGCCCCCAGCAAGCTGGTGCTCTTGATGTGCGCTTTTTCCCAGCGGAAATCGTCGGCCGTGACGCACGCCACGCCGGCGCTGCGCTGCGCCTCGCTGGGTGGCTTCATCACGTTGGTCATGACGAAAACGGTCGGTTTGATATCGGTTGGCATGACATGGTCGCGCATGGCGACGCCGCGGCTGATCTGGATGTAAACCAACTGGTCGATGGCGTGGATCTCGGCGCCCGTGAAATGGGCATAAGCAGCGGCCAATTGAAGCGCAATTTCAGCCCATTGAGTCGAAGCCATGGGGTTGGCAATTCGGACTTCAGACAGGCTGCGATTGAGCCGATCCATGTGTTGCTCAAAGCGGAACAGACGTCCGCCATAGACTGGCAAAACCTCATAGACGCCGTCGCCAAAAATGAAGCCGCGGTCCATGACGCTGATCTTGGCATTGGGAAGTTTGGTGAACTCGCCGTTCAAGTAGCAAGGCAGGTCAGGCAAGGTGTTCATGAACGAATTATCGTCGGGTAAAAATTGGGAGTCATGTGTTTCTACTTATAATCAAGGGCTTTGTGAAGACGGCCGCGTGTAATTTTCTTGTAACCTGCGTGTAATTTCTGATGTCGATAATCGCTCCAGTGTCAGGATTTGACTTTGATGAGTCCGAGCAGTTCGAGTTCAAGCGGTTGAGTGTCGAAGAAGCGCAGGCGCTGCGTCAGCTTCAGCCGTCGGTTTCTCCCTGGCGGATAGTGGTTTTGCAAGCGGCGGTGGGTTGGCTGGTAGCGCTGGGCGCTTGGGGTTTCACCGGACGGTCTGCTGCCGGATGGTCGGCGGCATACGGGGCTCTGGCGGTTGTTATTCCCGCCATGTTGTTTGCGCGGGGACTGATGAGTCAGTTTTCGTCCATAAACGCGGCAACTGCCGGGTTTGGTTTTTTTGTGTGGGAAACGATCAAAATTGCCGCCAGTGTCGGCATGTTGTTTGCAGCCCCGCAGTTGGTTACGGACCTGGACTGGTTGGCAATGCTGATCGGCTTGGTGCTAACCCTGAAGGTGTATTGGTTGGCGCTTTTGATGCGCCCTAAATCTAAAAACAGATTGAAGAGTTAACAATGTCCGCAGAAGCAATGTCCGCAGAAGCAGCTCCGTCAGCCAGTGACTATATTGTTCACCACCTGACGCATTGGCAAAACAAGCCGCAGACCGAAATCGTCGATTTCTCCGTTTTTAATATTGATTCACTTTTCTTTTCCATTTTGCTGGGCGTTGTGGGGTGCTTCTTCCTTTGGAAGGCAGCCAGCCGCGCAACCTCTGGCGTGCCAGGCCGGTTTCAGGCTGCCGTTGAAATTTTGATAGAAATGGTCGATAGCCAGGCCAAATCCATTGTGCACAATGCCACCAGCCGCAAACTGGTCGCTCCATTGGCGCTCACCGTTTTTGTCTGGATTCTCCTGCTCAACTCGATGGACTTGTTGCCGCTGGATCTGCTGCCCATGGTGTGGGGCTGGATCTATGGTGCGGCCGGACATGATCCGCATCATGCGTATTTGCGCGTGGTTCCCACTGCCGATCTGTCGGTCACCATGGGTCTATCGGTCTCGGTTTTGTTTATTTGCCTTGTCTACAACATCAAAATCAAAGGTGTGGGCGGCTGGGCACATGAATTGGTCTCTGCTCCTTTTGGTACCAGTAAGAACCCGGTGTTTGCGATCATCCTGGGGGTTGTGAATATTGCCGAGCAGCTCATTTCCTTTACTGCCAAGACGGTTTCGCATGGCATGCGGCTGTTTGGCAATATGTACGCGGGCGAGCTGGTGTTCATGCTGATTGCCTTGCTGGGTGGTTCGTGGGCATTTTCGGCAGAGCCTGCGAGTCTGATGTTATTGATGCTGCACGTGATTGCTGGTTGGGCGTGGGCGGTGTTCCACATCATCATCATCTTGTTGCAGGCTTTTGTGTTCATGATGTTGACCCTGGTCTACATCGGGCAAGCGCATGATGCGCATTAATTTTGCGCATTGATTTGCGCTTCAATCTTTGGTTTCGTTTTGGTTTATTTTTTAGTTAATTTAGGAGTCAATCATGGAAGTTATTAGTTTTGCTGCTCTGGCTGCTGGTCTGATCATTGGTCTGGGCGCATTGGGCGCTTGTATCGGTATCGGCATCATGGGTAGCAAATACCTTGAAGCAGCTGCACGCCAGCCAGAACTGATGGGCGAGCTGCAAACCAAGATGTTCGTGTTGGCTGGCCTGATTGACGCCGCGTTCATTATCGGTACCGGTATTGCGCTGTGGTTCGCCACCGCCAACCCGTTCCTGGCGCAAATCGCTCGTCTGGTCAAGTAAGCACTGCCTACAACACCTCGTTGAGGGAGAAACACAGTGAACATTAATGGAACTCTGCTAGCGCAAGCTATCGTCTTCGCATTGCTGGTGCTGTTCACGATGAAGTTCGTGTGGCCGCCCATTGCGGCTGCATTGGACGAACGTGCCAGCAAAATCGCCGATGGCCTGGCGGCCGCCGACAAGGCCAAGGCTGAGCTATCGACGGCCAACAAGCGGGTCGAGGCTGAGCTTGCCAAGTCGCGCACCGAGACCACAGCGCGCCTGGCGGACGCCGAGCGTCGCGGACAAGCCATCGTGGAAGAAGCCAAGTCCAAGGCGACCGAGGAGGGCAACAAGATTGTTGCTGCCGCGAAAGTTGAAGCTGAGCAGCAATCCGTCAGGGCGCGCGAAGCGCTGCGTGAGCAAGTGGCCGCTTTGGCGGTCAAGGGTGCCGAGCAGATTCTTCGCAAGGAAGTCAATGCCGGTGTCCATGCTGAATTGCTTGGCCGCTTGAAGACCGAGCTGTAAGAGGACAACCATGGCTGAACTTGCCACCATTGCGCGACCCTATGCTGAAGCCTTGTTCAAGGCGTCGGCGTCAGACCTGGAGGCTGCGGCGGTCTGGATTGAAGCGTTAAACGAGATTGCGAAAAACCCGCTGCTGCTGCAATTCGCTGACAACCCCAACGTCACAGTTGCGCAGGTGTTTGATCTGATGACCGGGGTGGCCCAAGTTGCATTGCCAGAGCAGTCAAAAAACTTTCTGCGCATGCTGATTGAGAATGGCCGCTTGAGTGCTTTGCCCGAAATTGCTGCGCAGTTCCGGGTCATGAAGAACAACCGCGGCGGCTCGTCGGACGCTGTTGTGTACAGCGCGTTTGCTATCGACAGCGCGGCACTGGTGGAATTGGCGGCAACGCTGGAAAAGCGGTTTGCACGCAAGCTCAATGTGTCCGTTCAATTGCAGCCTGAATTGATCGGTGGCATTCAAGTGGTGGTAGGCGACGAGGTTCTTGACTTTTCTGTCAAAGCCCGTCTGGAACAAATGAAAGTGGCATTGACGGCCTGAGGCGCAAGCCCCGGTTGGCAAGCCCAATTAACGAAAGAAGGAAAGAGTCATGCAACTCAATCCAGCAGAGATTTCCGAACTGATCAAGAGTCGTATTGAAGGCCTGTCCGCCAGCGCCAACATTCGCAATCAGGGTACTGTCGTTTCCGTGACTGACGGCATTTGCCGCATTCATGGCTTGTCCGACGTGATGCAGGGCGAGATGCTCGAGTTCCCGGTCGGCAGCGATGGTTTGCCCACCTACGGCCTGGCTCTGAACCTGGAGCGCGACTCGGTCGGTTCCGTGATTCTGGGCGAGTATGAGCATATTTCGGAAGGCGATACCGTGAAGTGCACGGGGCGTATTCTGGAAGTGCCGGTCGGCCCCGAACTCAAAGGTCGCGTCGTCAATGCTCTGGGACAGCCCATAGACGGTAAAGGCCCAATCAACGCCAAGATGACTGACGTGATTGAAAAGGTTGCACCGGGCGTGATCGCACGGCAATCGGTGAGCCAGCCGATGCAAACCGGTCTGAAGTCGATTGATTCCATGGTGCCGGTTGGGCGCGGTCAGCGCGAATTGATCATCGGCGACCGCCAGACCGGAAAGACAGCGGTCGCGATTGACGCCATCATCAACCAGAAGGGTCAGAACATGACCTGCGTTTATGTCGCAATTGGCCAAAAGGCCTCCAGCGTCAAAAACGTGGTGCGTGCTTTGGAAAAAGTTGGCGCGATGGAGTACACCATTGTGGTGGCGGCTACCGCCTCCGAGTCGGCCGCCATGCAATATGTCAGCGCCTACTCTGGTTGCACGATGGGCGAATATTTCCGCGACCGTGGCGAAGACGCGATGATTGTGTATGACGACCTGAGCAAGCAAGCCGTCGCCTACCGCCAGGTGTCCTTGCTGCTGCGTCGCCCGCCGGGTCGCGAAGCTTACCCTGGCGATGTTTTCTATTTGCATAGTCGGCTGCTCGAGCGTGCCGCCCGTGTCAATGAAAAGTATGTTGAAGACTTCACCAAAGGCGCTGTCAAAGGCAAGACTGGTTCTTTGACCGCGCTGCCCATCATCGAGACGCAGGCCGGTGACGTGTCCGCCTTTGTGCCTACCAACGTGATCTCGATCACCGATGGCCAGATCTTCCTGGAAACATCGCTCTTCAATGCCGGTATCCGCCCGGCCATCAATGCCGGCATTTCGGTGTCCCGCGTCGGTGGCGCAGCACAGACCAAATTGATCAAGAACCTGTCGGGCGGTATCCGCACCGACCTGGCTCAGTACCGCGAACTGGCTGCTTTCGCACAGTTCGCCTCCGACCTGGATGAAGCGACTCGCAAGCAACTTGACCGCGGCGCTCGCGTGACCGAATTGCTCAAGCAGGCACAGTACAGCCCGCTGCCGATCTCCTTGATGGGTGCCACCTTGTTCGCTGTGAACAAAGGCTATCTGGACGACATCGCAATCAATAAGGTGTTGCCATTTGAGCATGGTCTGCATAGTTATCTCAGGGATAAAAATGCGGCCTTGCTGGCCAAGCTCGAAGCCGACAAGGCGATGGACAAGGATGCTGAAGCTGAATTGAACGCTGCTATCGCCGCTTTCAAGAAGTCGTTCGCTTAGGCTCACCTTCAGTAAAGACGAAGGAGGCTTCAATGGCAACCGGCAAGGAAATACGCGGCAAGATCAAAAACTTCGAGAGTACGAAGAAGATCACCAAGGCCATGGAGATGATCTCTGTGTCCAAGATGCGTAAGGCGCAGGAACGCATGCGCTCGGCGCGGCCCTATGCGGAAAAGGTACGCAATATCGCCGCCAATCTGGGCGAAGCCAATCCCGAATACATTCATGCGTTCATGAAACCCAACAACGCCAAAGTTGCGGGCATGATTGTGGTCACGACGGACAAAGGTTTGTGTGGCGGCCTCAATACCAATGTGCTTCGCAGCGTGGCCAACAAGCTGCGTGACTTGCAAGCGGCGGGCATGTCGGCACAAACGGTGGCCATCGGCAACAAGGGTTTTGGTTTCCTTAATCGCATTGGTGCCAAAGTCGTATCGCATGTGACTCAGCTGGGTGACAAGCCACATCTGGAACGCCTGATTGGCCCCGTCAAGGTGCTGCTCGATGCCTATGCCAGGGGCGAGATCAACGCCGTCTATCTTTCATACACGCGTTTCATTAACACGATGAAGCAGGAGGTTGTACTGCAACATTTGCTGCCATTGTCGGCGGCAGGAATGCAGGCCGAAACCGAGGTCAGCGAGCGTATTTCAGGTGCCAAGCATGGTTGGGACTATATTTATGAGCCCGATCCTCAAACAGTTATCGATGAACTATTGGTGCGCTATGTCGAGGCCCTGGTTTATCAGGCGGTTGCCGAGAACATGGCCTCGGAGCATGCCGCGCGCATGGTGGCGATGAAGGCGGCCACCGATAACGCGGGTAACGTGATTGGCGAATTGAAACTGGTCTATAACAAGACCCGGCAAGCAGCCATCACCAAAGAACTGTCCGAGATCGTCTCCGGCGCTGCAGCGATCGGGGCCTAGCCGGCCCAACAAGTGCAAGCCGCCAGCAAGATTTAAATTTATTGGAGCAAAGCCAAATGGCCCAAGAAACCACACCTGCGAACAAAAGCGTCCAGGGAAAAATTGTTCAGTGCATTGGTGCAGTCGTCGACGTGGAGTTTCCACGTGACCAAATGCCCAAAATCTATGATGCCCTCAAGCTGGAGGGGACAGCTTTGACACTGGAAGTGCAGCAGCAACTCGGTGACGGTATCGTGCGCACCATCGCGCTCGGCTCCAGCGACGGCCTGCGTCGTGGTTTGATGGTGACCAACACCGGGCATCCGATCATGGTGCCAGTTGGCCAGGCAACCCTCGGACGCATCATGGATGTGCTGGGCACTCCGATCGATGAACGCGGCCCGGTCAATTCTTCACTGCACGCTTCGATTCACCGCAAGGCCCCTTCCTATGACGAACTCAGTCCGTCACAGGAACTGCTGGAGACCGGCATCAAAGTGATTGATCTGGTGTGCCCATTTGCCAAGGGCGGCAAGGTCGGTCTGTTCGGTGGTGCCGGTGTCGGCAAAACCGTCAACATGATGGAGCTCATCAACAACATCGCCAAGGCGCACAGCGGTCTGTCGGTGTTTGCCGGCGTCGGTGAACGCACGCGTGAAGGTAACGACTTCTATCACGAGATGGCCGACTCTGGCGTGGTGAATCTGGATGACCTGCCCAAGTCCAAAGTAGCGATGGTTTACGGTCAGATGAATGAGCCACCGGGTAATCGTCTGCGCGTGGCACTGACCGGCCTGACGATTGCCGAGTCGTTTCGGGACGAAGGCAAGGACGTGCTGTTCTTCGTTGACAATATTTATCGCTTTACCCTGGCGGGTACCGAAGTGTCCGCGCTGTTGGGACGGATGCCTTCCGCCGTCGGATATCAGCCGACGCTGGCCGAAGAAATGGGCCGACTGCAAGAACGCATCACTTCAACCAAGGTCGGTTCCATCACATCGATTCAGGCGGTTTACGTGCCCGCCGACGACTTGACCGATCCGTCGCCCGCCACCACTTTTGCCCACCTGGATTCCACCGTGGTGCTGAGCCGTGACATTGCTTCGCTGGGCATTTATCCAGCGGTAGATCCGCTGGATTCCACCAGCCGCCAGCTCGATCCGTTGGTGGTGGGCGCTGACCACTACGAAACGGCGCGCGCCGTGCAGGGCACCTTGCAGCGCTACAAAGAGTTGCGCGACATCATTGCAATTCTGGGTATGGACGAGTTGGCACCGGAAGACAAACAGGCGGTGGCGCGGGCCCGCAAGATACAGCGTTTCCTGTCCCAGCCCTTCCACGTGGCTGAAGTGTTCACCGGTTCCCCCGGCAAGTACGTCAGTCTGGCAGAAACAATTCGCGGCTTCAAGATGATTGTGGCCGGTGAGTGCGATCACTTGCCGGAGCAGGCGTTTTACATGGTTGGCACGATCGACGAAGCGTTCGAAAAAGCCAAGAAAATCTAACATGAACACCATCCACATCAATGTGGTCAGTGCCGAAGAATCGATCTTCTCCGGCGAGGCGCGTTTTGTTGCGTTGCCGGGTGAAGCAGGTGAGCTTGGCATTTTCCCGCGTCACACGCCGCTGATCACGCGTATCAAGGCCGGTTCGGTGCGTATTGAAATGGCTGATGGTGGTGAAGAGTTTATCTTCGTTGCCGGTGGCATCCTGGAAGTGCAGCCTGACTGCATCACCGTGCTGTCCGACACCGCCATTCGCGGCAAGGATCTGGATGACGAGAAAGCCAACGCCGCCAAAGCGGCTGCAGAAGAAGCTATGAAGAATGCCAAAACCGATCTCGACCTCGCCAAGGCGACATCTGAGCTGGCGGTCATGGCGGCACAGATCGCGGCGCTGCGCAAATACCGCCAGAAAAAATAAATTCAATCCGAGCGCGCCACGGCAGTCGGAAGATTCAGTTCAAAACTGGCGAATCCGGTAGTTCATTCGGGTTGATTTCCCCCGCCTTGAGCGGGAAATGAAGCGCCAGCAGAGTGGACACTTCTTCCAGTGCTGTGGTCAGGCCTTGCTCAAACCGCCCCTGCTGAAATGCATTGCCCATGCCGGCAACCATATCTCGCCAGACCTCTGACTTGATCAGGTCATTGAGGCCCCGATCAGCCACCAGCTCAATTGAACGCTCTGCCAGCAGCAGGTAGATCAGAACACCGTTGTTGTGGGCGGTGTCCCAGACGCGCAGTTTGCCAAACATGGCCAGCGCCCGTTGGCGGGTGATTTGGCGCGTCGTCGCGTCACGCCAGAGGTAGCTCAGCGGCAGACCGGCCTCGACAAAGATACGAATTTCCCCTGAGTGGTATTGTTCGCTCGCCGCGACGCGTTGCGCCAGCCGCTGCACCAGGTCTGGCGGAATGGCGCGCCGGGTCGTAGACGCATCGAGCCAGCGATGCTTCAGTGTTCGTTTGATTCGACCCCACATCACCAGTCTCCCGAGGCGCCGCCGCCGCCAAAGTCGCCACCGCCGCCGGAACTGAAACCGCCGCCACTGCTACCACCGGAGCCCGAGCCAAAGCCAGCGCCCCACCCGCCGTGGCGCCCGGAGCTCCATCCGCTGCCGATAGCGCTGCCAGCGACGCTGGAAACAAGGGTAAAAAAAAGTGCTCCCAAAGCAGCCAGACCTGCGATCACGAAACTCGACGTGAGAACCATCGCCATGGCACCGATGGCGCCACCCGTAGCCACTGCGCCCAGATTGGTGCCCAGCACCTTGCGCGCAACACCCCCCACGATGGGCACTGCAAAGAACGCGAAGATGGCCAGGTCCGTCCACTCAAAACCGGCCTTGACATCCCGCGCTGCAGCGGCAGGCGCCGGCAACGACTCGCCGCTGATGCGGGCCATGATTTGAACCAGCGCCGCATCCAACCCGCCAGCGAAGTCGTCCTGCTTGAAATGCGGTGTGATGGATTGATCAATGATGCGCTTGGCGGCAAGGTCGGGGATCGCGCCCTCCAGCGTTTTGGCGACTTCAATGCGCACCTTGCGGTCATTCTTGGCGACCAGCAACAGCAAACCATCACCAATATCCCGCCGGCCAATTTTCCAGCTATTGCTGACACGGCTGGCATAACTGGCAATGTCTTCGGGTTGCGTGGTCGGTACCAGCAACACCACGATTTGGGCGCCAGCACCATGTTCAAAAGCCCCCAGCCTGCTTTCCAATTGCTGCATCTGCTGTGCGCTCAGCGTGTTGGTGGTGTCAATCACGTGGCCGGTGAGTGTTGGCACGGCTTGCTGTGCATTCACTGACGTCACTATCAGCAGCAAGCTCCAGCAAACACAAGTCAGCAAGTCAACCCAAACTGGCAGCGGGCCCAACAGTCGGCGCAGTGCAGACATGACTGTCGCTGAATTTGAAGGCAAGAGGGCTATTTTTTGTTGAAATCAACCACTGGCGGGGTCGCAATGACGGCTTCGTTTTGCACCGCAAAGCTCGGCTTGGGCTGATAGCTGAACACCATGGCGGTCAGGTTGCTGGGGAAACTTCGTGCCAGCACGTTGTAGGCCTGCACCGACTGAATGTAGCGGTTGCGGGCGACCGTGACACGGTTCTCGGTACCTTCAAGCTGCACCCGCAGATCCCGAAAACCTTCATTTGCCTTCAGGTTTGGGTATTGTTCAGACACTACCATCAAGCGACTCAGCGCTGAACCGAGCTGGCTCTGGGCCGCCTGGAATTTATTGAACGCTTCCGGATTGTTCAGGGTCTCTGGCGTCACCTGAATCGAAGTGGCTTTGGCGCGCGCTTCAATCACCTTGGTCAGTGTTTCCTGTTCGAACGCCGCCTCGCCTTTCACGGTCGCCACAATATTGGGTACCAGGTCAGCGCGACGCTGGTACTGGTTCAGCACTTCACTCCAGGCTGATTTGGTTTGTTCGTCGAGGCGCTGAAAATCGTTATAGCCGCATCCGCTCAGTCCAAGCGTGATTATCAGGATCAGAAACCAGCGTGTCATAAAAACCTCCAACATGTGCAACACAACGGTAGCATAAACCAACTCCCCCAATATTGAGTTGCCCTCAGCAAAGGAATACTGGCGCAAGAATAATTGTCGAAATAGCGGCAAAATCCACATTCACATCCAACTTGGAGCAGCATGTCCAAAGCAAGCAAACAGGTCGCAGCAGTCGGGGGAATGGCCGATGACATTGAAGCGTCCTTTTATGAGGCATTGCAGACCGCCGACATTGAGAAACTGATGGCCTGCTGGGCTGACGAAGATGACGTTGTGTGCGTGCATCCGGGCGGGCCGCGGCTGATCGGGCTGGGGGCTATCCGATCCGCCTTCGAGGCGATGTTTTCCAATGGCAGCATCCGGGCCTGGCCTGAGGGAGTGCACAAGATCGATTCGCTGGCCAGTAGCATGCACAACGTGCGCGAGCGCATCGAGGTGCTGACCGAGGAAGGTCCGCGTGAGGTCTATGTGATCGCCACCAACGTGTATCACAAGACTGTGCAAGGCTGGCGCATGGTGGCCCATCATGCGAGTCCGGGCTCCGAGCAGCAGGCACGAGAACTGATTGCAGAGTCTCAGGTGTTGCATTGAAAGCGGATCGCCAGTCGCCAATGGGCGACCGCAATACGACATGAACTACTCGGCTCCAGCCTGGTTGCCCGGGGGCAATCTGCAAACCATCTGGCCGGCTTTGTATGCACGGCGGGTACCTGCCGGTGAGCCTATATCGTACCGGCGAGAGCGCTGGACCACTGCGGACGGTGACTTCATTGACGCGGACTGGTTGCAAACGCTACCCGGCCACACCTTGCTGGTGCTTTTTCATGGGCTTGAAGGATCATCGGCCAGTCACTATGCCGAGGCCTTTGCCGCCTTTGCCCGGTGGCGCGGTTTTGATTTTGTCGTGCCGCATTTTCGCGGTTGCAGTGGCGAGTTGAACCTGGGCCCGCGTGCTTACCATTCGGGCGACTATGAAGAGATTGGCTGGATTCTGGAGCGCTTGCGCCAGCAGCATCGCGGACCGATGGTGGCGGTCGGCATTTCTCTCGGTGGCAATGCGCTGTTGCGCTGGGCCGAAGAAATGGGTCAGCAAGCGGGCCGCGTGCTGGACGCCATTGCCAGTGTGTCCTCACCCATTGACCTGGCTGCCAGCGGCCGGGCCATCGGGCGCGGCTTTAATCGCATGGTTTATACCCGCAGGTTTTTACACAGCATGAAGCCCAAAGCGCTGCAAAAACTGGCGCAGCATCCCGGTTTGTTCAAGGCGCAAGCTCTGCAATCTGCACGCGATCTGTACGAATTTGACAATGTGTTCACGGCGCCCCTGCACGGTTTTAAAAATACTGAAGACTATTGGCTGCGCGCATCAGCCAAACCCCATTTGAACCAAATCCGCATTCCAGCGCTGGTGCTGAACGCTCGCAACGACCCCTTTATTCCGTCTGCCAGCTTGCCGCGCCAGCACCAAGTGGGCAATTGGGTAACCCTGTGGCAGCCTGCGCAAGGTGGGCATGTCGGCTTTCCCAAGGGGCGCCCGCCAGGCGACCTGAGCGCCATGCCGATGGCCGTCGGCGACTGGCTTGTTTCTCACATTCACAAGCCCGCATCGGTGGATGAGTTCAATGGATGACATCGTCAAACAGGCAATGGCCAAATGGCCCGACGTGCCCAATTGCTACGGCTGGTTGGGCCTGGACGCGCGAGGCAACTGGTATATGCGCGACGACCGCGTTCAGGCGCAAGGGCCATTTTCGGGCGGAACCGTGCACAGCAAGGGGTCACACCTGAAGCACGAGAAACTGATCGACTTCATACAGCGCAACTACCAACCCGATGGATTGGGCCAGTGGTATTTTCAGAACGGTCCGCAGCGCGTTTATGTGGAACTGGAAGCCACACCGCTGATCTGGCGTGTCAACGATGATTTGTCGGTCCAGGACCATAGCGGCAAAGTGGCTCGCGTTGAGCACTGTCTACTGGATGAGCACGGACGCCTGTATCTGCAAGCAGATACTGGTTTCGGTCTGGTTCACAGCATGGACATGAGCCATGCGGCGGATGCCGTGGAGCAAGGTTTGTGGCTTCCTCAGGAGGTACTTTGCGCCGATTTGCCGCGGCGCTTCAGTTATGTCATGAGTCCGCAAGCGCTATTGAAAAACGGTTCTTGACTGGCTTGCGGTCGGGCTCTGGCCGCCTTGACCTTTACTTGGTCGGGGAGGCTGCTTGTGCCGGCGCTGCGGGGGCAGCAGGGGCTTTGGGCTCCTCAAACTTGGCCCCGGCCGCGTTCGCCATGTAAACCACGGCGCGACCAATCTCCAGCGTTTCAAGGTCACCGCCGCCTTGCGGGCTCATCGCGTTCTTGCCTTTGACGGCAGAGTTCAGCAGTGCCTCATAACCAGTTTTGATGCGGGGCGCCCAAGCCACCGCGTCGCCAAACTTGGGGGCACCGACCAGCCCGGCGCTATGGCAGTTTGTGCACTGAACTTTGAAGACTTCTTGGCCGGTCTTGAGTTGTCGATTCGCGTCACGAATCGCAATAGTCCCAATTTTCTGGATGCGGGCGGCGACCGCTTGCTCAACGTTCATTGCGCCAGCAGCAGGCATATTTGCCGACGTCACGTAGTACACCATTCCGATAATAATGAAGATGGGAAGCACGAACGAGAAGAACACGGTCAGCAGCAACTGTTTGGGATTTTTGACCGGGCCGCTATGGTCGTTGTCAAGCTCGGGCGCGTGGTTGTTGTCGCTCATGGGGTTACCAGGTGATCAGGGCATTGAAAGCAGGCCGCGATTATAGCGGTCACCTCAGTGAAATTGCCGACCGGTCAGGCTACTTGGGCGCTGGGTAGCTGTTGGTAAGCAGACCGAGCACGGGGTAGGCGGTGTGCTTTAGAACTGGGACGCTGGTTTTGCAGGTATCGGTGCTCGGGTCGACGCATTGAACTTTTTGCGCAAAGAGGCCACATCGGCGCCGTCACGGTCGAGTGACGCCAGCAAAGTGAGTTGCTCATCAGCGTGCGCTTGTTCGCCGGCACGCCAATAGGCCAGCGCCAGGTAACGATGTACCTCGGCGAAACCATGGGTCAGGCGCTGCGCCTCTTCGAGTGCCTGGATGGACTGGCGGATGTTGCCGCTTTGCAGCCGCTGCAGGCCCAAGCCAATCCAGTAATAAGGGTCTTGTTCGCGCCTGGACTGCAGCAAGCGCGCATAGTATTCGGCCTCCGAGTTGCGACCCTGCTCCAGCAAAAGTTGATGCAGTGAGGACAGGGGAACGGTGGCCTCACGGCTCAAAACGACGGCATGACGCAACAGTTGCTCGGCGTCAGCCAACAGCCCGGCGCGCCGATAGAGCAGTGCCAGGTTGTTGTAGCTTGACGGGTATCCCGGCTCCGACAGAATGGCCGCCTTGAAGTACGCGTAAGCCAGTTTCTGTTGAGCGTTGACCAGGTGCTCGGCGCCGATGTTGTTGTAGTAGCGTGAAAGAATGGCGCTGTCAGAAAGTGGCTGTCCCTCGCGATTTGATCCTATCTGGGGCTCGAAATCGACGATCATGTCATCAGACTGCAGTCGACCTTCAGTCCAGTTCAAAGGGCCACTCCTTCGGAATAGAACATTGACATGCTCGCTGAGGAAATCGACGCTGTCGTGGCGGTCGAACCACACCGGCACGCGCACCTCCTGCATTTGCGAAACCATGTTCATTTCACGTGCCATGGAGAAAGCCAACACCGTCAAAGAAAGACAGTCACCACGCCTTTGTTGCCAGGTTTCGGCGGCGACGGTTGAGTGACCCGCGGTGTATGGAAAGGGCTTCATTTCACTGCCGTAGATAAGTCGCACCAGATGATCCAGGCGCCTGGGCGTGCTCAAGAGCTTGAGCGCCGGGTCATGCAGCTTTTGGACCAGCACCGGGTCAAGCCGAAAGAGGTCCTCCTTCTGCACGCTAACCAGCGCTGCATCGTAGGCAAAGAACTCGTCATGCCAAGGGAGTTGCGTCGGCGCTGGCGCGCTGGGCACGGCTGCGCAGCCAGCAAGGCCCGCCAAACACGCCACAATCCAAAGTACTTTGCCAAACACAGAACCCCCAGATCGAGTTTGAGCTACTCAATAGTAGTTCTTCTCGGCAGAATCTCAAGCCCTGGTTGGGGGTCACCATCCGTTGACGCCGCAGGCGTGACGCCCTGCCTTCGCCTAATGCGACGCCAAAGAGACAATGGCGAGCGTTGGAAAAATCGGAAGCGCTGGTCCTGAAATCAGTGGTTGCGCTGAATGACGGGTACGACGAAGATTGGAAACCTTAAGGAGACAGATAGATGAACAGTCTGGCAGCGGGAACTGGTACTGGTTCGATCGACGCCGCGATGCTGACCCACCTGCAGAGCTGGGCTGGCAAGACCGAAACCCTGAGCGACGTGATCACCGCCGCGCCGCTGCGTGCGCTCTCGGCCACATTGGACCGGGACGACGCACTGCCAGTACCCGGCACGGCCTTGCCACCCCTGTGGCACTGGCTTTACTTCTTGCCGCAGCACCGCCAGAGCGAGATCGGCCCGGACGGTCATGCCAAACGCGGCGGCTTTTTGCCGCCGGTGCCGTTGCCGCGGCGCATGTGGGCTGGCGGCCGGTTGCAGTGGCTGCCCGACAACCCGCTTTTGGTGGGTGATGCGGTGCAGCGCATTTCGCGCATCGAGTCCGTCACGCACAAGGCTGGGCGTACCGGTGACCTGCTGTTCGTGCTGGTCAAGCATGAAGTCCACAACGCCAACGGGCTGGCTTTGACCGAAGAACACGACATTGTTTATCGCGCTGCACAGGTCCCCACGCTCGGCACTGGCGAGTCCTCGCTGCCCTCCGAGGGGGCTCTCGCGGCTAGGGGCGGCCCGTCGCCTCTCGCCCAGCCGCGCGATCCAGTGCCACTGCCCATCGCCGCCGAAAAAGGCGCGCCCTGGCAGCGTGAAGTGGTACCTGACGACGTGCTGCTGTTTCGTTATTCCGCGCTGACCTTCAACAGCCACCGTATCCACTACGACCGCCGTTACGTGACCGAGGTCGAGGGCTACCCCGGTCTCATCGTCCACGGCCCACTGATTGCCACGCTGCTGATCGATCTGGTGCGCCGCAATGCGCCGCATGCCTTTATCAAGAGCTTCAACTTCAAGGCCGTGCGGCCGACCTTCGACCTGCACCCGTTTCGCCTTAACGGCCAGACTTCAGAAGATGGCAAGAGCGTGCGACTGGCGGCGCAAGATCACGAAGGCTGGCTAACCATGCAGGGCACTGCCGAACTCGCCTGAGCGACATCACCGACAACCACAGACCAAAGACCATGATCAAGACCGCCCCCGACCAATATCAGGACATCCGCGACGCCGTGCGCGCCCTGTGCGCCGAGTTTCCCGATGAATACCATCGCAAGATTGATGAGCAGCGCGGCTACCCCGAAGCCTTTGTCAACGCCTTGACACAAGCGGGCTGGCTGGCGGCGCTGATTCCGTCGGAGTACGGTGGCTCGGGCCTGGGCTTGGCCGAAGCCTCGGTCATCATGGAGGAGATCAACCGCAGCGGCGGCAACTCGGGTGCCTGCCACGGCCAGATGTACAACATGGGCACGCTGCTGCGCCATGGCTCCAAGGCGCAAAAAGACTTGTACCTGCCAAGAATCGCCAGTGGTGAATGGCGCTTGCAATCGATGGGCGTGACCGAACCCAGCACCGGCACCGACACCACCAAGATCAAGACCACTGCCGTCAAGACGGGGGACCGCTATGTGGTCAACGGGCAAAAGGTCTGGATCTCACGCGTGCAGCATTCCGACTGGATGATTCTGCTGGCGCGCACCACCCCATTGGCCGAGGTGAAGAAGAAATCCGAGGGCATGTCAATCTTCATGGTGGACCTGCGTCAGGCCGAAAAATCCGGCATGACGGTGCGCCCGATTCCTAACATGGTGAACCACGAGACCAACGAACTGTTCTTCGAGAACCTTGAAATCCCGAAGGAAAACCTGATCGGCGAGGAAGGCAAGGGCTTCAAGTACATCCTGGATGGTCTGAACGCCGAGCGCACGCTGATCGCGGCCGAGTGCATTGGCGACGGCTACTGGTTCCTGGACCGCGTCACGAAATACGTCAACGAACGCGTGGTGTTTGGCCGCCCCATCGGTCAGAACCAGGGCGTGCAGTTCCCGATTGCCGATGCCTACATGGAAGTAGAAGCGGCGAACCTGATGCGATTCAAGGCCTGCGAGCTGTTCGACGCTGGTTTGCCATGTGGTGCCCAGGCCAACATGGCCAAGTACCTGGCGGCCAAAGCCAGTTGGGAAGCGGCCAACGCCTGCATCCAGTTTCATGGCGGCTTTGGTTTTGCCAACGAATACGACGTCGAGCGCAAGTTCCGCGAGACCCGGCTGTACCAGGTGGCACCGATCTCCACCAACCTGATTTACTCGTTTATCGCCGAGCATGTGCTTGGGTTGCCGAGGTCGTTTTGATGCTGGGTTTGTTCTTTCATCGTTCAGTAAGAAGCCGGGTCTCGGCCCGGCCGCCGCCTCACTTTCTCTTGCTTCGCCAAGAGAAAGTAAGCAAAGAGAAGGCGAGCCGGATTCGTCGACCCTTCGCTTCGCTGCGGGCATGCTGCGCTACTCGGAACCGGCGGGGTGCGCAGAAACTCGCGCCCTGCGGTCGCTCAAACATCTGCGCCCCTTTATCCGCTGTTTCCTGCGTTGCTCACCTCCTCATAACGGCTAGGAGCAATTCCCACTCCGTCATTGCGAGCGAAGCGATGCAATCCAAAGCACCGGTTCCATTCTGCATTGGTGGAGCTGGATCCCTCCCCCACGCCGTTGAGGCAGGGCTGAGCAGCGCAGCAGTCAGCGGGTTAAGGGCTGG
>SESD01000035.1_pt1 | contig 78176 bp, 77 predicted proteins | sample 3171411 | NCBI WGS metagenome assembly SESD01 (sample SAMN06051880, study PRJNA518727) | freshwater metagenome | biome: subpolar coniferous forest; feature: holomictic lake; material: water; isolation source: holomictic Lake 442, 16.5 m depth | place: Canada: near Kenora, Ontario | collected...
CACCGGCGAGCCGTTCACGGCACAGCGCGCCTACGACCTCGGCCTCGTGTCACGCCTTACTGAGCCAGGTCAGGCATTCGACGAAGCTATGCGCTTGGCTACGCAGATCACCAATGCCGCTCCGCTGGCCGTCTACGCCAGCCGCAAGGTTGTGCTGGCCGCTGCGTACGAAGACGACGAAACCCTGAAGAACCTCACCAATGCTGAGTTCGCCAAGGTCATGCAGTCCGAAGACGTGAAAGAGGGCCTCACCGCCTTTATCGAAAAGCGTGCACCCAACTGGCAGGGTAAGTAATCAGCTGCAGTTGATTAGGGGGCGCTGCTCGGCAGCGCTTTGTATACCGTGAGCTTGCGGGCCGTGAGACCGGCCCGCTCGAACATGTTCTTTGTCTCGCGATCGCCGGGAAGGGCTACGGCCTCAATGCCGCCTAGCCCGGCGGTGCGAACCGCCGCAATGAACTGCTCAACCATCGTGTCGCCGAGCCCGAGCTCGCGCGCCTCGGCCTCGACAAAGGCGTGGGTGATGATGCCGCGGTTGTTGGCTGCAGACAGAAGCATCACGGCATAGCTCATTACGGAATCGTCGAGTGTGCCGACCACGATCACAATGTTCGAATCGTCGAGAAGCGAGTTCCAATCGGCCACCACGGGGCACTCAGCGAGCCGTAGCGCTCCGCCGCGCACATCTTCGATGCCTTGGCGCGCCAGCTGCTGGAGCCGAGCCAGGTCGCTGATGTCGTTGATGGTTGCCCGGCGAACGACGGGGTCCATGCTCAACGCGCCTGGAGTTGAGCAATCTTGCCCAAAATGGTGCGGCGGGCCCGATTGGATTCTTCGTGAGCTCGAACCGTTTCGAGCTCGGCCGCCGTGAGCGTGTTGAGGCGCTGCACTACTTGCGAAGCCGCCAAGCTGTCGTAGCCGTCGATGGGCAAGTTCGAGCCGGGTGCGCTACGAGGCGACGGTGACGCAACAGAGTTGGAGGGCTGAATATCGATGATTTGAGCCGCTGCTGACGTGGGCTTGCGTGACGCTTCGGCAGCGCCCATGCGCCGCTTGAACTCGCTTGAGCCCTGCTTCACGGCCATCTTGCCGATGAACCGAGCCAGCGTGATCTGATTGTCGACCCGCGTTTTGCCAGCGCTAATAAGCTCAGGAAACTCGCGCTGGGCCAACGTGAACAGACCAACGGGTGCGTACACCACGAGATCGACCACGTGGCCAAGCGGAGTCTTCCCAGCCGCCATGAGGTGGCTACTTCTTCTTTGGCTTGGTGAGCAATGGGCAGTCGTCATCGCCGATTGGGCAATTCGGGGCGCCATTGCGAACGAGCAAGAAGCAACTTGGGCAAAGACGCTCGTCGGAGCGCTTCGGCTGCAAACGATCGGCTGACTCGGAGCGATCTTCGGGCTCGTCTTCGTCGTCTTCGTCGCTGTCGTCGGTAGCGACGAGGCGGTCTTTAAGAATGGTGTCAAGGTCGGCCTCGACATCGTCGGGGGCGATCATGTCGTCGTCATCGTCGTCGTCGGTAGACACCGTGCGGCGAACGGGACCATCGGTGTCGTCCTCGTCGTCGTCTTCTTCGGCGTCGGCGTCGTCGGCGAACTCGTCGTCAATGACTGCGAACTCATCGTCGCCGTCGAGCTCTTCTTCGCTGAGCTCGTCTGGGTCGACGTCGTCGGTCTCTTCGGTCTCGGGTTCTACGATTTCGTCTTCTGGGTCAATTGTGTCGTCGTCGTCAGCCATATTGTCTCCTCTTTGAAACCCCCGCGCGGGCGGCGATCATACGTGCGTTGTTTACCGGACTTCTCACACAGCCTCGGTGACTCCGGTCACAAATACTGAAAGCCTCTGGCCACGGCCATTTTGCGGCAGTCTAGGTCTGCTGGCGACGCTTCTCGGCACGACGCTCTGACTCGAGGCGTTCCAGCTCTGGAACCTCTTGCGTCATGTGCGACATCGCCTCGGCCACGGCATAGTGCCCGGCCTTTTCGGCGATGAGCCGGTGCATCTCGAGTGCCACGCGGCGGTATGCCGGGTGACCCTGTGGAGATGAGCGAAGCTCGAGCATATGCATTGCCTCGCGGGCGTTGAACTGCATCGAGTAGCGAATTCTGTAGGCCATCGACACTGCATAACTGGCCTGGTTTGGAAAATCGTGGCGCAGCGCGTCGTAGAGCGCAGCAGAGCGCGACATCGCATCATCGAACACGTCGGTCATGCCCGCGCCGTCGACAAGATCGGGGCGCACGTAGCCGTGGTTTGGCGTGAGCGGCTGCCAATCGATGGTGAGCATACGATGGCGCTGCAGATCTCGAAAGGCGCCGTAATCGCTGACCACGTCGAAGCGGTAGTCGATGCGTTCAAAGGCGCGGCCTGGACGATGCCGGCGATTCTCGCGCTCGCCGACATAGGCGCGCACAAGCGCGATTCGTTCGTCGGCGCCGAGTTTCTTCACGCGCTCAAGAATCTGCGATTCGGGCAGGTTGGTGTGCGGGTAGCAGATGGCTGCGAGCAGCTTGTCTTCGGCCTCAGGATCCCAGTCGAGTAATTCAACAGAAGCAGCTGGCTCTACTGGCGTACCGCCGAAAATGCCATCGACAAGCTCGGCTGTGCGATCTCGGGTGCTGATCATGTACTCGCTCCAGCGACCACCGCGATCGGGAATATCGACTCGGCGCAAGAAACTCGGAATGACCTTGCGCAGTTCGTGCAACATGAGCTCGGCGTAATGCTGAGCCTCGGGTAGCGGATGCGACTTCATACGCAGCAGCAGCATCTCAAACGCCTGGCCGGTGCCGTAGATGCCCACGTTGCTGAGCGACGCTGCTGGCAGCACGCCGCGCACCGCATCGAGTCCCTTGGCGCGGGTGGCCTGGCGATAGATGAAATCGCTGTCGTCGGGACCACGTGGCACGGTGGCGCGAACATGCTCGGTAACTTTGTTGATGAGCAGGCTGTACGAGTCGAACATGCGGTCCATGTCGCCCACGTAGCGGGTGCCAAACGGGCTATTCAGTACCGCTGGATCTCGGTAGAACCGGTAGCGGCCACCGAGCCGCGAGTCGTACGCGATGTAGCGGGTGCTCTGCTCGAGGTAGCTCATCAGCCGCCCCCACTCGAGCACCTTGGTCAAGATGTTTGACGCCTGTTCGCAAGCAAGGTGGACGCCGCCGAGCTGAGCAACTGAGTCGTCGCCGTACTCGAAGAAGACTTTTTCGTAGAGTTCTTCGGCGCGCTCGAGGCCAACGGTTGCATCGACTGACTGATCGCCGCTGATGTCGAGGTCGCCCACGAACTCGTCGAGAAACAACCGCCGCAGGCTCTTGGGGCTACGGCTGTACCGAGCGAACAACGCGCCCTTCACCACTTCGGGCAGGTTCACGAGCGCGAAGACTGGACCGTCGAGGTTGGAGAAGTAGCGACGGAGTACGTCGCTTTCGTCACTAGAGAATTCTTCGGGGACGTAGACCGTCACGAGTGTCAACTCTACGGGGGCGGCACCACCAGAAACGGTATTGCGCGCCAGCCCTGAGCAGGACTTAGAGAACTTCGACGTTTGTAGGTCGGCGGCTAAAGGCTTCTTTGGTGCTGTTCATCAGATCTGCATCGCACCACAGGTCGATCACGGTCATGGCCATTGCCTTCGCGCCGTCGATGATTGCTCGATTGGCGAGCGGGCTGATTGCCCAACGCGCAAAGTCGACGGTGTGAATCGCCACGCCGTCGGGAGCGGTCTTAATCATTGGGTGAATCGATGGAACGAGGTAGCTCACGTTGCCCATGTCGGTAGAACCCACCACGCGCCGGCCGAGCACCGTTGGGTCGACAACCGAGCGGCCGAGGCGACCCGAGTTGGCCACATATGACGCCACCATTGGACCGTTGTCGATCATGTCGGCGTAGGTGTGGGTGTTCCATGTGCTCGAGGTGGTGCAGCCACACGCGGCCGCCGCTCCCCCGAAACATTGCAGGACTCGATCCTTGAGTGGTTGCAACGAGGCAATGGTCTGTGAGCGAACGATCCAGTTCATCTCGGTTTCGGCGGGCACGATGTTGGCCTTGTCGCCGCCCTTGGTGAAGATGCCGTGAATGCGCTCGTTGGGCCCGATGTGCTGGCGCAGCGCCGCCACGTTCATGTAGCCGAGCACCGCCGCATCGAGAGCGTTGCGGCCTTCGTGCGGAGCAGCGGCGGCGTGGGCCGCTTTGCCATGAAACTCAACGTCGACAGTTTGTAGCGCAATCGTGTCCATGCGAATCAGATCGGCATCGGCGGGATGCACCATCATTGCGGCGTCTACGCCTTCGAATGCACCGTTGCGGGCCATGACGATTTTGCCGCCTCCGCCTTCTTCGGCTGGCGTGCCCATGATGCGCAGGCGGCCTCCCGCGCGTTGGGCGACCGTGGCTGCGGCGAGCCCGGCACCGAGCCCGGCGGTGGCGATGATGTTGTGGCCGCAGGCGTGGCCAATGCTGGGCAGTGCGTCGTACTCGCACAGCACCGCAATGTCGAAGCCAGTGTCGCCAGCGCGCGCCTCGAAGGCCGTCTCGGCGCCATACGCATGGCGCTGAGTGGGCAGGCCGGCCTGCTCGAGCATGTCGGTGAGCAAGTCGTGCGCGTAGTGCTCTTCGAAGTTGAGTTCGGGGTGGGCATGAATGTCGTGGCTGGCCTTGAGCAGCTGTGGAGCCAGGCGATCGACCTCGGCACAAACAGCGTCCTTCAGGCTCTCGATGTCATTGTTCATTGATGGCTCCTTGGCGATGATGTAGCACGATCTTGCCGAGTTGGTCGCCTGCTTCGAGTCGATGCAAAGCGGTTTCGTAGTTGGCGAGATCGTACGTGGTATCCACGGTGACCGGCAGACCTGCGCCTACGAGTTGAGTCACCTCGGCGAACTCTTGATAGCTGCCCATGGTCGAGCCGATGATTTCGTATTGCTTAAAGAACAGCCGCGGCAGAGTGATTTCGACCTTTGGGCCGCTGGTGCTGCCGCACACCACCAGACGTCCGCCTGGCTTCAGTGAGCGCATCGACTGATTCCATGTGGCCGGGCCAACGCTTTCGACAACGACATCGGCCTGCACGGGCCATGACTCGGCGGCCGAGTCGTATGCAGCGTGAGCGCCCATGCTGATGGCTTGTGCCCGTTTTTCGTCGCTGCGACTCGTCGCTACAACCTCGGCGCCCATGTGGCGGGCCAGAGCGACTGCTGCGCACGAAACCCCTGAGCCGATACCGACGACCAAGCAGGTTTCGCCGGCTTGGAGTCGTGCCCGCTTGAGCATTCGGTAGGCGGTGAGGTAGGCCAACGGATACGCCGCACACTCGGCCCATGAGCGCCCAGCGGGTCGGGCCACCACGTTGCGCGCAGGTGCCTGAGCAAAGGTGGCATGGCCGCCCCAGCAGTGCTCGCCGTAGATGCGGAAGCCCGGAGCCATCGGGCTGTTGTTGCCCCATGTGACGATGTCGTCAACCGGCGAGACCCCAGGGTTAATGACCACTTCGTCGCCCACAGCCACGTTGGTGACCCGCGAACCAATTGCACTCACGATGCCAGCGACGTCGCACCCGGGTACATGCGGAAGATGGGGCCTCGGGGCGCCACGTGTAACCCACAGGTCCATGTGGTTCAAAGCGCTTGCCACAACCTCAATGCGTACTTCGTCGTCGGCCATCTCGGGCAGGTCGATCTCGCCCCAGCGATAGGTGCCCGGTGATTCGTCGAGTATCCATGCGTGCATCGTTCGACCGTAGCCGACGCGATTTCACACCACAGCGACGAAGGCATCTGGTTCGACGGTGATCTGCACGTGCCGAGCACTCCCCCATCGTTGACCGTCGAGCCACAAGGGAGTTTTGCTCGGCAGGTCAAGCGACACGCCCGCCAACTGCCGCGTTGTGATCAATGGGTGCGGCACGTGGGTGCCCAGCGGTAGTCGCGATCGTGCCAGCCAGCGCTGCTGAAGGTTCATTGTTGCGCTTGCTGTCACAAGATCGACGAGGCCATCGTTGGGATGGCATCGTGGGGCGACGTCCCACGTGTTCATGAATTGAGCGTTCATGGCCGCAACGATTTGTCCGTGCCACCACGTGTGTCGGGCAACAAGATGGGCAGCGAACCAGCCCTCGCGTGATTCATCGGCAACGACATGAACGAGGTCGATCGGAAGATGCGGCACGGGCTCGCCCGACGAAAACCGGGACACCTGTGCGCTACCGCCAAGCGTGCGCATGAGGTCGCCACCAAGCAGACCCACCGTGGCGATGTTGCTGCCACTCTTGCGCGCCGCCTCAACCAAGGCTCGCAACTCTGCATTCGATGACACGGTGGCCATGCCTACGGAGGCGACTGCGAGCGTGCCCCACTCTTGGCCCTTACGAATGGTCACTCGCCCACGACCTCGGACAACACTTCGGACAACACTTCGTTCGGCGCCACGGCCGGAACGTCGGTGTCGATCTCGACGGCACTCGATGCTGCAACAACGCCGCGGAACAACGCCTCGGCCGCCTTCTCGGCGCTGCGCCGAGTGGCGGCTACGGGGGCCACGATGGCGAGTTGGCGCAGGAGGTCGATCAGTTGCTTGATGGTGCGAACGAAATCGCCGCCCGACAATTCTTCGGCCTCGACAACTTCGGCGAAGCCCTCGCCCGCAGCCCAGGCAAACGCGATCGCCAAGAACGTGGCGTCGGGCGGACGATGCACGATGAGGCCGTCTTCTTCTTCGATCTCGCGAAGGTCAGAACTCAGCGACGCTATTTGCAGCCAACGTTTGCGCACTGATGCGTTGGGGAACCAGGCCAGCGGTGGCTCTTCAGAACTGCGGTGCTCATACACGAACACCGACACGAGCCCGGCGAGCGTGGCCGGATCGAGATCGTCGAGCAGTCCCTGACGAAGTGTTTCAACGATGAGCAGATCGCTCTCGTGGAACGTGCGCGCCAGCATCTGACCCGCATCGGTGAGTTTCCAGCCTTCGATGTAACCCCAGGCCGACAGGATGCCGAGCACGCGATCGAAGTCGCGCGCAATCGATTGTCCGCGACCCTTGACACGCGTACGAATCTCTTCGACATCACGCGCCACACGTTCGGCTTGTGCTGCGGCCTTGAGGCGAGCCTTCAAATCGGGATCGTCTTCTACAGGGTGATAACCGTCGAGCGAAACGACTGGAATGCGGCGACCTTGCGGTTGTGCCTTGAGCTTGGCCTTGTCGAGCCGAGCAGCGACCTCGCGTTGGAAATCGTTGCGGTGCGGCGCAAAGTCGGCGGGCATGTCGATGCTGCCAAGCACTGCGGGCGGGCTCTCGAAGTCAGTGCCCGACAGCATCAGCAGATCGTGGCGCGACGTGATCACGCTGAGGCGCGTGCCGCCCTTGCGGTTTGCTGTAGAGATAACCGCCGCTCGCCCGGCGTACTTGCCTTTGTTGATGTAGACCACATCGCCGGGACGAAGCTTCATGATCGCGAGGTCGATGGGGTCGTCGCGTCCGGGCGCATAGGCCGCTGGCTTGTTGGCCTCGCGCAGTTGCGCGCGGTAGTCCTCGATGTCGCCGAACGGGCTCATGGCCTGCTCGGTCAGTTCGGCCAACTGAGCCTGACGTCGCGAGAGTTTGGTTTCGAGTCGAACCACATCGCCGTCGGCTTGATACTGAGCGAACGACAGATTCAACAGGTGATGCGCTTGCTCGCTTGAGTACGTGCGTACCAAGTTGGCAGCCATGTTGTACGTAGGTCTGAACGCCGAGTTGAGGTGGAACCAGCGACTCGCAGCGATGCCTGCGATTTGCTCGAACGGCGTAAACGGTGTCCACAGCACAATTGCCTGACCGTATTCGTCGATGCCACGGCGACCGGCGCGTCCGGTGAGTTGGGTGTACTCGCCCGCCGTCAGAGTGGCGTGATGCTCGCCAGTGAACTTGGTGAGCTTGTCGATCACCACGGTTCGCGCTGGCATGTTGATGCCGACAGCGAGCGTTTCGGTTGCGAAAACGATCTTGATCAGACCCTCGCTGAAACACGCCTCGACCACCTCTTTGAACGGTGGCACCATGCCGGCATGGTGCGCTGCAATGCCGGCCTCGAGCTGGGCCAGAAATTGTGAGTAGCCCAGCACAGCGAGGTCGTCGGCTTCGATGCCAGCGAGGCGCGCTTCGGCAATTTCGTGAATGCGGTCGCGCTGCTCGCCGGTGGTGAGCCGGATGCCAGCAGCAAGGCAGGTCTTGGCGGCTTCGTCGCATTGGTTGCGGCTGAAAATGAAATAGATGGCCGGCAACATTCGTTCTTGCTCAAGCCGATCAACGACCTCGACGCGAGACGGTGGATACAGCCGGCGCGTGCCATGGCGGCTGCCGCGGCCGCGACCACCTTTCCACTGGTTCGTGCCCTCCTCGGTGAGCCGCATGGCCACTGCGTTGGGCCGGTCGTTGACCAGCGTGGGCAGTAGGTGAATCTTCTCGCTGCTGCGATCGCCGACCATAAACAGGTTCTCGAGCTGCACTGGCCGGGTGTCTTCGAGCACGGCTGTGGTGGGACCGCGAACGGTGCTGATCCAGTCGGTGAGCTCGGTGGCATTGCTCACCGTGGCAGACAGACAGACCAACTGCACCCGCTCGGGCAGATGGATGATGACCTCTTCCCACACCGGGCCTCGATAGGTGTCCTGCAAAAAGTGCACTTCATCGAGCACCACGACAGCGAGGTCGTCGAGCGCACCTGAGCGGCCGTAGATCATGTTGCGCAACACTTCGGTGGTCATCACCACGATTGCAGCGTCGCCGTTGATGGCGTTGTCGCCGGTGAGCAGTCCCACGCGCTCAGCGCCGTAGATGCCGACGAGATCGTGGAACTTCTGATTCGACAATGCCTTAATGGGTGCCGTGTAAAACGCTCGCTTACCAGCGCGAATGGCGGTCTCGATGCCGTACTCGGCCACCACCGTCTTGCCCGAGCCAGTAGGCGCGGCGACGAGCACTGATTGGCCGTCGTCGAGCGCGTCCATTGCTTGTAGCTGGAAACGATCGAGCGGAAATGTGTAGTGGGCAATCAATTCGGCCCGGTCGGCACGCACGGCTACCAGTGTGGCGCGTCGGGCGGTTGTTTAGGCGGACGCCGCGGCCCCTGCGTTGTTGTGATCGTCGTCATCGTCATCATCGTCGTCGTCATCGGTGGCGTTCAGAGCTTGCTTGCGCTTGCGGCGCTGCATGATGAGCCCAATCACGATTGAGATGAGATAAAAAATGCTCATTGGCACTGCCAAGGCCAGCATCGAGATGGGGTCGCCCGATGGAGTAATGATCGCAGCGATTGCAAAGATGGCCATGATCGCGAAGCGCCAACCCTTGAGCAGGGTTTGTGGGGTCAACACGCCAGCAATTTGCAGGAACACGAGCAGCACCGGGAACTCGAAGCCAATGCCAAACGCAAACACCATGAGCCCCACAAGGCTGATGTATTTCTCGATTTGGAAGATCTGGCCAACGCCCGAGCCCGACCACGAGATCAGAAACTCGAGCGCCTTATCAAGGGTCCAATAGGCGATGTAGCCGCCCAGCGCGAACAGCCCAATGGTTGAGCTGATGAACGGAATGGCGTACTTCTTTTCTTTCGCGTGGAGCGCTGGAACCACAAAGCGCCAGATCTGCCAGAGCACCACAGGAAAGGCCAGCAGCAAGCCGCCGTACATCGATACGGAAATGCGGGTCGAGAACCCATCGAGCGGTCCGAGGCCAAAGAGCTGGCCGTTGCACTGCAGATTTGGTTTGGCTGCGCACAAGTCTTTGTACGGCTTCACCAGGAAACGAAGCACCGGATCGTAGAACGCGAGCATAAAAATCACGCCGAGGGTGACCGCCAGCATGCTGCGCACGATGCGAACCCGAAGCTCGGCAAGGTGGTCGCGTAGGGTCATACGATCTTCGGGGCCCTTGAGCGCAGGCAGGTTGACGGACGTAAAGGGAAGCTTCATGCGGGAGTTGCCTCGTCGGCCTCGACGGTGCCCACAGTTGGCTCTGGTGCCACATACGAAGCATCGGTCTCGCCCACGTAGTTAGAGATATCGAACGATGGTGCTCGCGTGGGCGTAGGCGCGGCTTCTACGACAGGCGCAGGTTCAGGAGTAGCCGTCTCAGACGGAACTACCGGAGAAGCTGCTTGCGTGGCAGGTGGCGTTTCGGCTGGCTTGGCCGCAGTGGGCTTGGCATCAGCCTGAGGGTCGAACATGGCCGAACTCTTGACCAGATCGGCGGTTTCTCGCATCTCGCGCATCGGTTCTTCGAGCACGGTGCGCATTTCGTCTTGGAAGCCGCCCGCCATCTTCTTGAAATCGTTATAGGCCTTGGTGGCCTTGCGAATTGCTTCGGGCAGCTTGTCGGGGCCGAGTACCACGAGGGCGATGAGCACGAGGAAAATTAATTCGCTGCCCGACAGGTTGAACACGGGTTGGAGTCTAGGGCTAGTTCACGCAACCACGAAGTCTCTCCTGTCGTGAAACAGTTCGAAGTTTCGTGCGCTGCAAACAACTGTCACAATGTTGGCGATGCAACAGCGCCTGCCCTCATTGCTCGAACATCCGATTGCGTTTGCACATCGCGGAGGCAAGGCGCACGCCCCCGAGAACACCATTGAGGCGTTCACCTTGGGTCTCAAACTCGGGGCCACTGGCCTCGAAAGCGACGTGTGGGTCACCGCCGACGGCGTGCCAGTGCTCGACCACGACGGATACGTGCGACATGGGCTGAGCAAGCGTCGTATTACCGAAATGCGGCGAGCACAGCTGCCATCGTTTATCCCCACGCTCGCCGAACTGTTCGAGAAGTGCGGCTCCGGGTTTCACCTCTCGCTCGACCTCAAGGGTGACAACAGCGGTTTGCCGGTGCTCAACGTGGTGCGCGAAGTGGCCCCGCAACTACTCCCCCGGCTCTGGCTTTGTCATCCGGTGTGGCAGACGCTGCTGCCCTTGAGATCGCAACTTGATGGCGCCAAGCTGGTCGACTCCACACGCTTAGTTCGCATCAAAGAGGGCCCCGAGCGTCGTGCTGCGTCGCTCTCGAGCGAGGGCATTCACGCAATCAACATGCACCACACCGATTGGAACGGCGGCCTCGTCTCGCTGTTTCACCGGTTCAATCTGTGTGCAATCGCGTGGGACCTGCAGTACGACCACGTGCTGCACCCGATTCTGCGAATGGGTATCGATGGCGTGCACAGCGACTGGGTCGATCGAATGATCGATGCCTACCGCGCCGAGCTTGGTGCGCCACTGCTATAGCGCACGCGGCTGTGGCTAGAGCCACGCCCAATCTGATTTGGGCCAGATCACTACGAACGCACGACCAACGATCTGCGAATAATCGACCTGGCCGAGTGGTCCGCGACTGTCGCCCGAGCCGGGGCGGTTGTCGCCCATCACGAACACGTGGTGAGGTGTGAGTGTGGTCTTCAGTAGGTCGCCTCCGCAATTATCGGGGGTGACGACCGCCGGATCGAGGTACGGCTCGTTGAGCACCTTGCCGTTGATGAGCACCACGCAGTGGCTGATCTCGATGGTCTCGCCAGGAAGGGCAATGACGCGCTTGATGAGATCTCGCTGGGTGAGACCTTGGGCCTCTTCGAGCACCACAATGTCGCCGCGGCGTGGGTCGTGAAGGTCGTACGAAAGCTTGTTCACGAGGACGCGATCGAAGTCGTGCAAGGTGGTGTCCATCGAGTGGCCCGACACATAGAACTGCTGCACAACGAACACCTTCATCAGTACTGCAGCAGCGATAGCGATCACGATGACCACAATCCACTCGCGAAACGCACGCGCAAAGTGGTTCACTGGCTTCGCTGTAGGACGCGGCGCTCGCGCTTCAGCCGTGGCAGGAGCCTGCTGTGAAGGTGTTTCTAGTGAGTCGCCTAGGTTCATTTCAGATCTCTCGTCGCCGATTGCGCGGGCATGTGGGGCCTCATTGCTCGGATACCGTACCGCCTCGATGCCGTCGGCGGGTGCCACGCCTCGATTCGTGGCTCAGAGCGAGGCAATCAGTTTTTCGACACGTTCGTCTCGACTCTTGAACGGGTCCTTGCACAGAACCGTGCGCTGTGCCTGGTCGTTGAGCTTGAGGTGCACCCAATCGACGGTGTAATCGCGCTTGCGTTCTTTTGCGCGTTTAATGAACTCGCCACGGAGCCTGGCCCGAGTTGTCTGTGGCGGAATATCGACTGCAGCCATAATGTCCTCGTCGGTGCACATGCGTTCGACCATGCCCCGATCTTGCATCTTGTAGAACAGGCTTCGGCTGCGGGTGACGTCGTGATACTGCAGGTCGAGCATCTGAACTTGCGCGTGGCCTAGCGGAAGGTCGTGTTTGGCCCGATAGGCCTCGATCAGCTTGTGCTTGATGACCCAGTCGACCTCTCGATCCAGTTTCAGCGGGTCGTTCTCGATGGTGCTCACGCAGTGTTCCCACATCTCGAGGGCGCGTTGCTCGAGCGGTGGGAAGCCCTTGGTGTCGGCGTATCGCAATGCACGGTCGAGGTACTCGCGTTGAATGTCGAGCGCACTCACCTCGCGGCCGTTGGCCAGTTTTACGGTGCGTCGACAAGTGATGTCGTGGCTAATTTCGCGAATGGCCCGGATCGGATTTTCTAAGGTCATATCGCGCAACACGACACCAGGGTCTTCGACCATGCGCAGCATGCACGCCGCAGCACCAACCTTCACAAAGTTGGTGTATTCGCTCATGTTGCTGTCGCCAACGATCACGTGCAGGCGTCGGTACTTCTCGGCATCGGCATGCGGTTCGTCGCGGGTGTTGATAATCGGTCGACTCCGAGTGGTTGCCGACGACACGCCTTCCCAGATGTGCTCGGCGCGCTGAGCAATCGAATACACCGGCCCACGCGCTGTCTGCAGGACCTTGCCGGCACCGGTGTAAATCTGGCGGCTCACGAGAAACGGGATGAGTACCTCGGCGTAGTGACCGAGGTCGTCGTCGCGGCTGGTGAGGTAGTTCTCGTGGCATCCGTAGCTATTGCCTGCCGAGTCAGTGTTGTTCTTGAACAGGTAAATGGTTCCTCTGATGCCCTCTTCGCTCAGGCGTTGCTCGGCAGATTCGACCAAGTCTTCGAGAATGCGCTCTCCCGCCTTGTCGTGCACCACGAGGTCGTATAACGAGTCGCACTCGGGCGTGGCGTATTCGGGATGTGAACCGACGTCGAGATAAAGACGCGCACCATTTTGCAAGAAGACGTTGCTACTGCGGCCCCAACTCACGACCCGCCGAAACAGATAGCGAGCCACCTCGTCGGGACTGAGCCGGCGTTGCCCGCGCAATGTGCACGTGATTCCGTACTCGTTCTCGAGTCCGTAAATGCGCCTGTCCATTTCGCCAACCTAGCGAACCCAACCACACACTGGGCGCCCATGAGCGCAATGCGCTGTTGGTTCAGGTGGGGAAAGGACGAAGCGAGATGTCGGCCGCCGCCAGCGCATCGCGTACTGCGCCAGCAATCTGCACTGCTTCGGGTGTATCGCCGTGCACGCAGAGCGAGTTGAAATCGACCTCGATCTCAGAGCCGTCGATGGCGATCACTGACTTGTTCGTGACCATGCGTACCGCCCGCGCTGCAACGAACTCAACATCGTGCAGCACCGCGCCTGGCAGTAGCCGAGAGACCAGCGAACCATCGCTGTTATATGCGCGATCGACAAACCCCTCGGTGACCGTGGGGAGTCCGGCCTGAGCGGCACGCCGAAGCACCGTTGAGTGTGCGAGGCCCATGAGCGGCAGGGGGCCACAGGCAGCAACGCCCGCAACAACTGCCGCGGCTTGAGCCTCGTGCGTCACGATGGTGTTGTACAAGGCGCCGTGAGGTTTCACGTAGCTGACTCGCGACCCAGCGGCGAGAGCGATGGCTTGTAATGCGCCGATTTGATACGTGACCACATCGGTCAACTCGGTGGGAGCGATGTCGATGAAACGGCGGCCGAAGCCGGCGAGATCGGGATACGAGACGTGGGCGCCAATGGCCACCCCCAAGCGCGCAGCGATCTCGCAGGTGCGTCGCATGATCGACGGATCGCCAGCATGAAAGCCGCAGGCGATGTTGGCGCTGGTGATGATGCCGAGCAGTGCTTCGTCGTGGCCCATCGGCCACTGACCGAGTCCCTCGCCGATATCGCCATTCAGATCGATAGTGATCATTCAGCGCTTGGCGGCGAAGTCGCGAGATACGCCTCAACGACATCGTCGTCGAGGCGTCGAAAGCATCGCCGTGCTGCTGCTCGGTCGAGCAAGGCAACCTCAAGATCGTCGGCCACCAATTGGCGATCGGGGCCAGCCAGCGCTGCTACTGCAGCCCTGAGGCAGGCATCGAGCTCGAGTCCTTCGGACCACGACTCGTTGAGGCGAGCAGTGATGGCATCGGCGTCGCCGCCCAACACGCTGAAGCGTCGTTCATCGACCACGGTGCCGTCGTAAAGAATGTGAAAAAGTTGATCAGAGACATCGTCGTGGGCAACCTCGGCCACGAGAATCTCGACCTCCATCGGCTTCATTTCGTGGGTGAAGATTTGGCCGAGCATCTGCGCGTAGCTGTTTGCCAGGCTGCGCGCATCGACATCGTCGCGGCTGTACTGAAAGCCCTTGAGGTCTGCGGCGCGAACGCCAGCGACGCGCAATTGGTCGAACTCGTTGTACTTGCCGACGCCAGCAAAGGCGATGCGGTCGTAGATTTCGCTGACTTTGCGCAGTGTGTTTGAGGGATTCTCGGCAACCAAGGCAATGCCGCCGGCATACCGAAGGGCCACCATGGCCCGACCGCGGGCGATGCCCTTACGCGCATAGTCGGCGCGGTCTTTCATGATCTGTTCTGGCGCTACGTAGTACGGCATGCTCATGTGCGTGACCTCATTTCGTTGGCGATGGTGACGTACCGTGCGGCGAGGTCGTCGTCGCCAATGCGCTGCCAACCCTGCGCTGTGATGGTGGCTACTACTGGATAAATGCCCCGAAGTGCGTCGGGGCCGCCAGTGGCCGAATCGGCGTCGGCGGCTTCCCACAGGGCACGGCACGCAAGGTTGATTGCTTCGTCACGGGTGATCTGTGGCCGATGACCAAGCTTGATAACGGTGCCAGCGTGCAGGCTGCCTGAGCCGGTACTCACGAACTCGTGCTCTTCGTAGCGCCCACCGGTGACGTCGTATGTCCACAAACGGCCGGTGTTGCGTCGTGGATCGAAACCACCAAAGATCGGCACGACGACGAGGCCCTGCATTGCAGCGGGCAGGTTGCTGCGAACCATCATCGACAGCTGGTTGGCCTTACCTTCGAGGCTGAGCGACGAGCCCTCGACCTTTTCGTAATGCTCGAGCTGTAACTGAAACAGCTTGATCATTTCCATTGCAGGTCCGGCGGCTCCGGCGATAGCCACGCCGCTGAACGCATCGGCTTGCACCAGCTTTTCCATACTGCGATGGCTGATCAGATTGCCGCTGGTGGCCCGACGGTCGCCTGCCATGACCACACCGTCGGCGAAGCGCAAGGCAATGCACGTTGTGGCGTGTGGCGTGAGCAGGTCAGAGGCATCAGCGGTTGGGACTACAGGTTGCAGACCCATGCGCCGTAGCAACTCGGGAAAGCTGGCACCGGGATCATCTCCCGCAGTAAACATCGGCATCGACATGGGCTTACTCGCCGCCCTTTTGTACGTAGCTCTTTACGAAGTCTTCGGCGTTGGTCTCGAGGACATCGTCGATCTCGTCAAGGAGATCATCGAGCTCGGCTTTGAGCTTTTCGCCCTGCGGCACGCCAACAGGGAGATCGTCGAGCGTCTCTTCGGTGCGTGAAGGCGACTGCTTTTGTCGTTGAGTGTGCTCTGCCATGTTGGGTCCCTCACTTCGCCGTGTGGTCGTCGCTGCCAGTACTGGTGTTGTGAGCCTACGCGTCTAACCGTGCCAACAACTCGGCTGCAGTAGTGCATTCGTCGAACAGCGCACCTACGAGCTTGGCGGTGCCGCGCAACGGTTCGAGCATGGGCACGCGTCGCAATGGCTCGCGGCCGACATCGAACACCATCGAATCCCAGTTTGCGGCAACGATCTCGCCGGGCCACCGCTGCAGACACTTGCCGCGGAAATAGGCCCGGGTGCTCTCGGGAGGCTCGGTCATCGCCGTGAGCGCGTCGTGCTCGCTGATGAGCGTCTCGAGACCCGCCCGAGTGGCGAGGCAGCGGTCGGCGCGCATGTCGTGGTACTGCAGATCGATGGCCTTGAGCTTGGCATCGGCGGGGTTGAGCTGATGCCGATCGGCGAAGCCATCGACTAAGCGTTGCTTGGCGACCCAGTCGACCCAATGAGCCACCGAATTGCGGTCGGTTTCAAGGCCTGCCAACACCGTCTCCCATCGGGCGAGCAGGTCGACAGCAACGTCGTCGCCAACGCAAGCAAGGCCGTGGCTGCGTTCGTACTTTCGTGCACGTTCGAGCAAAGCCCACTGCAGCTCAATGGCGGTCAGGCGCGTGCCGTCGCGCAGCGCAACGGTGGTAGTGAGTGACGGGTCTTGGCTGATCTGACGAATGGCGGACACAGGATTGGCCAACGTGAGGTCGACGCCGATCATGTCGTCTTCGATCATCGCAAGCACGATCGCTGTGGTGCCTACCTTGAGATACGTGGCCACCTCGCTCATGTTTGCATCGCCCACAATCACATGGAGTCGGCGGTACTTCTGTGGGTCGCAGTGCGGTTCGTCGCGCGTATTCACGATGGGTCGCTTCAGCGTTGTCTCGAGACCAACCTCTTCCTCAAAGAAGTCGGCGCGCTGACTGATTTGGTACGGCACGGCACTGGAACTGGTGCCAGCAAGTTCGCTGCCCACCTTGCCGGCGCCGCAGAACACCTGTCGCGACACAAAGTGTGGCGTGATCTGGCTCACGATGCGGGCAAAGGGTGTGGCCCGATCGACGAGATAGTTCTCGTGGCAGCCGTAGCTATTGCCCTTGCCATCGGAGTTGTTCTTATACGTGACGATCTCGCTGCCGTTGTTGAGTAAACGTTTGGCGGCGACCATGCTGGCCCGCACGATTTCCTCGGCGGCTCGGTCGAACCGCACGACTTCGAGCGCCGTGAGGCACTCGGGAGTAGACACCTCGGGGTGTGCGTGATCTACGTAGTATCGAGCGCCGTTGGTGAGCACGGCGTTGACAAGCTGCATCTCTATTTCGGGGGCGAACGAATCGGGATAGCTGAAGCCACGGGCATCGGCGCCGGGGCGTTCGTGCTCGAAGTCCCAATCGATGCTGCGCAGCGTGCCGCTGACATAAGCGTTGATGAGGGCGCTTGACGCTGCTACCGGATTCGATTCCGCGCCGCGAACCTGGATTCCGTATTCGGTTTCGATGCCGCACACCTTGGCGATGGCCATGTAGTGACCATAGTCCGATGCCGGCTACAGATACTGCCCTGTGGCCATCCGTTCGATCGAGCGTCCGCCTGCGAATGGTGTTTCATTACGGCCCTCGGCGACAAGCGTGCGGATGAACACGATGCGCTCGCCCTTCTTGCCGCTGATCTTGGCCCAGTCGTCGGGGTTCGTGGTGTTGGGCAGATCCTCGTGCTCTTTGTATTCCTGCTTGATCGAGTCGAGCATGTCTTGGGTGCTGACTCCCTTGAGGCCCCCAGCAATCAGCCGCTTGATGGCCAACTTCTTGGCGCGGCGAACAATGTTCTCGATCATCGCGCCCGACGCAAAGTCTTTGTAATACAGCACTTCTTTGTCGCCGTTTTGGTAGGTGACCTCGAGGAAGCGATTGGCTTCGTCGTCGCGGTACATCTCGTCGACTGTGCGTTCGATCATGTCGGGCACGAACTCATTGGGTGCAATAGGAATCTCAGTGGTGAGGTACTGCGCAAAGATCTGCTTGGCGGCGGCCTCGTTAGGACGCTCGATCTTGATCTTCACGTCGAGGCGGCCGGGGCGCAGAATGGCGGGATCGATGAGATCTTCGCGGTTTGTGGCGCCGATCACGATGACGTTGCGCAAGCCTTCGACACCGTCGATCTCAGCGAGCAACTGCGGCACGATGGTGCTCTCCATGTCGGAGCTAATACCGGTGCCACGGGTGCGGAACATGCTGTCCATCTCGTCGAAGAACACAATGACCGGCCAGCCCTCCTCGCTCTTTTCGCGCGCCCGTTGAAACACGAGTCGAATCTGTCGCTCGGTCTCGCCGACGTACTTGTTCAACAGCTCGGGGCCCTTGATGTTGATGAAGTAGCTGCGGCCCTTGTCTCCCCCGGTGGCCGCTGCAACCTTCTTGGCCAAGCTGTTGGCCACGGCCTTAGCAATCAGGGTCTTGCCACATCCGGGAGGGCCGTAGAGCAAGATGCCTTTTGGCGCTGGCAGCCGGTGTTCGGCAAAGAGTTCTTGGTACAAGTACGGAAGCTCGACAGCGTCGGCGATCTGCTCGATCTGCGTATCGAGCCCGCCGATGTCGGCATAGGAAATATCGGGTACTTCTTCGAGCAATAAGTCTTCGACCTCGGGGCGGGCCAGCTTCTCGAGCAGCATGCTGGTTCGCGGGTCCATGCGCAACGAATCGCCAGGCCGTAAGTGCATGCCTCGAATGGCGTCGGCGAGTTCGCAGATGCGTTCTTCGTCGGCACGACCCACCACAAGCGCGCGGATGCCGTCGTCGAGAATCTCTTTTACGGTCACCACTTCGCCGCTGATGTCTGGCTGGCGAGCCATCACCACGTTGAAGCTCTCGTTGAGCACCACTTCGGCGCCACGCTGCAGCGACTCGTGGTCAATATCGGGGTGCAGGCTCACCCGCATCTTTCGGCCGCTTGAGGCAATATCGACGGTGCCGTCGTCGTTCTTCCCCACGACAACGCCGTAGGCCGACGGCGGTTGGGTGAGCTTGGCGACTTCGTCACGAAGCGATGAGATGTGCTCTCGTGCCTCGCGCAGCGTGTAGCTGAGCTTCTCGTTCTGCGAGGTGAGGTGAGCCAGCTGACCCTTTGCCTCGAGCAGGCGTTCGTCGAGTGCGCGCATTCGCTTGGGAGCGTCGACAAGCTTCTGGCGCAGATGGCCGATCTCTTCTTCGAGCACAATCACCTGCGCGCGAAGAATGTCAGCAGCCTCGCTCTCGTTTGCGGTCATCTGCGCACCTCCTCGATACCTATTCAACGAAGATACACCGATGGAGGCAACTGCTTCAGGCTCTGGAAGCGCCATTTTCTGAGAGCCTCGGTGTACAGTGGCTCTACTTTTACCCCCTTGTTTTACGCCTCCCAAGGAGATACATACACCATGAAGGTCTGGATCGATCAGGATCTGTGCACCGGCGACGGGCTCTGCGAAGAGATCGCCGCCGACGTTTTTACGCTGCTTGATGATGGCTTGGCGTACGTACGTGAGGGCGCAACCATTTATGCCACCGCCAAGGGCAACCCACAGGGTGCCGAAGGCATGGCCAATTTCGCCGACAGCCAGCTCGATGCAGTGATCGAATCCGCCGAGGAATGCCCCGGCGAGTGCATCTTCATCGAGCCGTAGTCAACGTGTTGCTGCGCTGAGCGCAGCGATTACAACTTGTGTGTACGACGAAGGGGCGCATTGCGCCCCTTCGTCGTATTCGTCTTTGTATTTGTCTTCAGTTTTCGAATGGCTCAGTCGGCGGTGTCGTGTGACGTTTCGTCAACGCCATCGCCATCGCCATCGCCATCGAGGTCGCCACTGAGGTCGATGGCGGCATCGTCGACCACGATGGTCTCCGACACGCTGTCGAACGCCGTTTCGGGCGCTGCCTCGCGTGCGCCCAAGAACCGTGCAGTGGTGAGAAAGCCGGTGTGCGCAACCATGCGGTGATCGGGACGAACTGCCTGGCCCTCGATGTGCCATCCGCGATGCAACACTTCAAGAGTACGCGCTCCGTTCCAGGCACGACTACGAGCAAACGCCTCGCGAACCTGGGCCGCTTGGGTGATCGACGGTGTGTACGCAACCAAGATTCCGCCGCGACGGAGTGCCTGCTCGGCGTGGGGTACAACGTTCCATGGCTCGGGTAGGTCGAGCACGACGCGATCGAAGTCGCTTTCGTCGATGCCGTCGTAGGCGTCGCGAATCTGTACGTGATATCGCGAGAGCGCATCTTCGCCGAGGAACGAGCGCACGTTGGTGGTGGCGCGGTTGGCGAAGTCTTCGCGTAGTTCGTAACCGGTGATCTCGGCGCCGTAGCGCAACATCGTCATCGATAATGCGCCACTGCCGACACCGCTCTCGAACACACGCACGCCGGGGCCGATGTCGGCCAGCATGCAGATCGGTGCGAGATCTTTGGGGTAGATCACCTGTGCGCCGCGCGGCATCTCGACAACGAAATCTTCGAGCGTTGGCCGGAGAGCCGTGTAGGGCGAGGCTTTGGTGCTCTTCACGTAGAGGCCCTCGAGCTGATCGACGATCAGTGAGTGAGCCACAAAGCCGTTGTGGCTATGAAACTCGCCGCCTTCTTTGAGCGTGATCAGGTAGCGGCGTTGCTTGCTATCGAGCAGCAACACGCGATCTCCATATTGAAACGATCTGTTCATCGTCGTCGAGCCCCTCTTCCGGTGATCAGTTCTACCGGCACCGGCTCGTGTGCGCTTGCGGTCTTGACCAGGTGGCAGAACGCGCAGACTTCGCCAGTGGTCGGAGCGCCGCACGAGTTGCACGGTGCCAGTACGAGATCGTCGCTCAAGGCAAACGCGCTGAGCAGCGGCGCCACCTTGTCGACGAAGTTGAGATAGAAAGCGGTCTTCGTGCCTGGCGACTGAGACTCAATTTTGTTGAGCGCATCTTTGTAGTTGAGGTGACGATTGCCAGCGGCCATCGGGCACTCATCGACCAGATAATCGATGCCGCGAACGACGCACCAAGCGGCTGTCTCGCGCTCGGACAAACGAACCAACGGCTTGACCTTCTTGGGGAATCCGTTGCGCGCCGGCAGCGTTGGGAGTTGGCGGGCAAGGTACGGCAGTTCCCACCGCAACGTGTTGCCGTAGAGCACGGCCGCCTCATCGTCGAGATTGTGACCGGTGACGAGCGCGGTGTAGTTGCCGTCGAGCGCCGCCTTGTCGAACAGATGCCGCTTGCTCATGCCGCATGCCGAGCATGGCACGCGACGCGTTGCACGCGTTGCCGTAGGGATGTCGTAGCCGTAATCGTCGCGCAGCGAGATCTCGACAAGCTTCAGGCCGCGCTCTGCGGCGAAGGCCCGGGCGTAGTCGCCAGACACATCGCTGTAGCTGCCAATCCCGAGCCCGATGTAGAGTCCGTCGGCTTCGTAGCCAAGGTCGATGAGCATGTCCCAGATGGCCAAGCTGTCTTTGCCACCAGACACTGCCACCAAGATGCGGTCATCTTTGGTGAGCATGTCGAAGTCATCGATGGCTTTGAGTACTTGCTTGCGGCACATATCGAGAAAGTGCGGCGCACAGAAGTTGGCGTTGTGGCGGGGTACGTCGATGATCGCTGGTTCGCGACACACGCGACACTTCACAGCGAACCGCCACTGATGACTGGTCGGATCTCGACGACATCGTCGGCGCCGAGTTCTTCATCGCTGGGCACCAATGTGCCGTTGCGAATTACGAGATGCGACTCGCGGTTGAGATCGAGGTCGTTGAGTAGGGCATGCACGCGTCGGGGCCCAGGAATGTCGAGTTCGCGACGTGGGTTACGAAGAAGAACTTTCATGGCTGACTCGCTGACATAGGTGTTTCCTTCGGACAGTTCGCAAACAGGCAACCATTGTGGTGGCACACACGGCCTAACGGCGCGCGATTGCCTGTCAGCGGCGAGATTTTGCTGCTCGCTGCGACTTGCGCTCTGAGCGAGACAGCGGCTGAAGCGCCTCGAGACGCAGCACCTGTCCGGGCTTGAGGATCTCGGTGGCTACGACTCGCTCGTTGCGGCCCATTGCTTGACGCAGCACGCGCACACCCCACACCGTGCCGCCCACAATGAGCCAGCTGCGGTTGCCGCCCATCAGGCCTTTACGCAAGCCCTGACGACGAATGTAGGCCGATGGCGAGAGCCCGAGGCGAGGAGCCATGGATCAGACCCTACGAATTTCGACGAACGTGTTCTTGCTCTTGCCGCTACGACGACCCATCAAGAAGAAGGCAACGAGCAAGATGACACCGCCAGCAACGACGCCGGCGAGCAGGGTTTGCTTGCGGTCTTCGACCTTGTTCTGCACGTCGCCTTGTACGGCACGGAACTTGGCTTCGAGGTCGTCGCGGGTGACTCGGTGTTGTGCCTGTGCCATCAGTTGTATTCCTTTTCGATCTTGGTGATTCGCGACAAGGCGAAGCCGGTGATGGCCACGCAGACCACGAAGACAATCAGGTATGGCACGAACGACCATGCGCCGTGCGCAATCGAGTGAACCTTGGTCTGCAACAAGCGCAGCAGGCCCAACGAGATAAAGAACAACGACAGGGCGAGCGACGTAGCGCCGGCAAGACCAAAGCCGATCTTACGACCGATGCCCTTGAGCGGACCGAGCGTTTCTTGCTTCGCATAGGCCTTAACGAGTTCGAAGACATCGGCGATGTCGCCCGAATCGGCAGGCTTCGAAACCGAAGCAGGCGTGTATCCCTTTTTTGCCACGGCACTATTTGTAGCACGTTGGGCAGGTCAGTTCCTACGGGCGATCGGGATCGGGGGGCATTTCGAGCCCGGTTTCGTTCTGAAGACGGAATTGAAGGAGCGCCTCAACATCGTCGAGCGCCCGGCCAAGACGCACCAATCGCTCAGCAGGGCCCGGCGCAGCGAGCAGATGCTGCTGATCAGATGCGCCGAGCGGCGCCAACGAGCACAGCTGATAGCTACCCAACACAACATCGTTGCTGATCTCGGCCATCGGGTCGCCATGGCGGTCACCCATTTCACTGGCCAGTGCATTAAGCCGGCGCACGCGTTGGAACATTGCGGCAAGTTCGCCTGATGATTGGCCTAGGTCAGAGTGCTCGTCGGACCAGTCGCTAATCTCGGCGCGCGGGTACGGACTGTCTTCAAGCCACCGATCGACGCGAATGCGCCGAGTGCCAATGGTGACCAAGGCAAATCTGCCATCGTCGATCTCGGCCACTTGGATGAGGCGTGCCACTGTGGCCACCATGCTGCGTAGGTCGCCGCCGCCCACCTCTGAGCCACGGGTAATGAGCGCCACACCAAACTCGTGTTCCTCGGTGGCGAGGCAATCGCGAACCATCTCGCGATAGCGCGGTTCGAAGACGTGTAGCGGCAGCACAGCTCCGGGGAACAGCACTGAGCCCAAAGGGAACATCGGCAACGTAGCGATGGCCGTCACTCTATGACTGAATGGGCCGACACGAAACCGGCCTAGCGAGGCTGCAGCGTTGCCGGGTCAGGTCCCGAGGGGTATGTATTGAGCGCTGCCTGCAGCGCCGACCAGATCGGCCTGAAGTTCTTTGGATCGCGGGCGTTGGCGAAATTCAACAGGAGCGAGAAGGTGATGTTGCCGAACTTGGTTTCGACAAAACCTGACAAGGCTTTGGCGTTGCGCAACGAACCGGTCTTCGCGTGCATTCGGCCCACAGCGTCGGTGCCGGTGAACTCGTCGGCAAGCGTGCCAGTTCGCCCGGCAATAGGAAGTCCGGACCCGATTGCGCTGTCGAGCTCGTCGTTTTGGAGCACCCGCACCATGAGCGCACACGTGACCTTGTCGGCCGAGTCGAGTCCGGAACCATCGTGGATTGAGAGCTGGCTGGTGTCGAGGCCTCGAGCAGCAAGGGTGAGCATCATCACGTCGGCGCCTGCTTGGCGGCTGCCGGAGTTTCCAGCATGAACACCCAGTTCTTTCAGCAGCAACTCGGCAGTGTTGTTATCGCTGTTCGTGAGCATCTCGGCCAGCACTGCGGTGAGCGGGGCCGAGGTGATCGAGGCAAGAACCGAAAGGTCGGCTGGGGCTGTGCCCGTAGTTGCCGTGCCGCCGACGGTGATGCCGGACGCGCGCAGCAACGAGATCAGGTCTGTGGCTGCGCCTGACGCCGGATCTGAGTACCGGCTGCCTGCGTTGCCAGTGGCCGCTCTGCTGGCGTCGTTCACCATCAGGGCTCCGAGGGGACCTGCTTCAACGCCGACAACACCAGTGCCCCATGCCGACGAGAAGCGCTCGCTGTCGTATCGAGAGTCGTCACCGACAACGTTGCCCTGCACCTGGGTAATGCCCGCTGCCACGAGATCGGCAACGAGTGTCTCGAGCGATGTGATGCTGGTGGGTGGATACTTTTGCGTCGGTGGGTAGTTGGCGGTGGACAGCAACGGGTCTCCCCCGCCGACAATGTATAAGTCACCGGCAATGACGCCAGCGCTCGCCGCACCTTTGAGGGTGGTCACGAACGCATAATCGGGTCCGAGTGCTTCAAGAGCGACCGACGCCAGCAGCACCTTGAGATTGCTCGCCGGAGTGACGGCGAGGCCGCCGCCGAAATCAAGAATCGTACGGCCTGCGACCGAGACATTGAGGCACGAGTTGCCGATGGCCATCGCGCTCACCGGAGTCAGCGCAGCTGCAAACACATCGCGGCTCGCCGCATTCGCCAATGTCTGCGGGGCTCGGCGCAAGGACAGAACCGGTGTCACTGAAGGAGCGGGCAATGGCGTTTCGACGACCACGACTTCGGGTGGTAACGCAATGCGATGTGAGTCGGCCCATTGCCATATTGCGGCGAAGAGTGCTGCGGGCACGATGGCGCAAACAATGAGCACTGCGATGGGGTTGATCCGTCGCGTGGAAGCCTTTGGTCGGATCAATCGAAACCTCGTGTGCGCCGGAACTCTGCGTAGCGGTAGAGATGTCCGAGAGCGGTGACGGCACGGTTACCCGACGCGTAACACAGGCGGCCGCTTGCGCGAACTGCGACAGGGCCCGCGTTATCGGGGTCGGCTACGGCCAACTCTGTGGCGGTAAGAATCGGCTTGTCGTAACGGCGTGACAGTTCGTCGGCGGCCTGTGCGAAGCGCTCGTCTTGGCGACGGTGATACGACACGATGCGTTCGAGTCCGTCACCCGGATAGAAATGCCCTTCGGCCATCAAGCGCGCTTGATTGCTCTGAATGCCGAGGCCGAGGTACACGATGGCATGAACGTCGGGGTGTGCTGCGATCATCTCCATCACTTCAGGAATCGTGTCACGAACTTCGCCGCCGGCGCAGTCAACCGGGTTGTTGCGGCTCCATCGAGGCGGCAGTTTGGTATCGATTTGTGCCTCAAGATCGGCCGGTAACGGCATGAGTTGCAGCAGACCGTCGCGATACAGCGCATCGCTGGTGACAACGCCCCATCCACCCGCAGTGGTGAGCACGATCACGTTTGGACCCTTGGGAAGCGGCTGCGTGGCAAAGGTGGCTGCTGCCTCGAACGCCTCTTCAACAGTGGTGGCGCGAGTGACGCCCGCAGCCTTGCAAGCGCCGTCGAACACTTTGTCGTCGGCAGCGAGCGCACCAGTGTGGCTCGCAGCTGCAGCGGCACCAGCAGCAGTGGCTCCGCCCTTGACGATGACGAGGGGCTTCTTGGCTGCCACGCCAGCGAAACGCTGAAGCAGGCTTCGGCCGTCGGTAATGCCTTCGACATAGGCGAGTCCAACTTTGGTCTCGGGGTCGTTTGCGTAGAACTCGAGATAGTCGGCCACGTTGACTGCCGCGGCGTTGCCAGCTGAGACAGCGCGACTAATGCCAACGCCCGATGCTCGCGAATAGTTCAGGAAGCTCGACACGAAGTTGCCGCTTTGGCTTGCAACACCGATGTGTCCGGCAGGTGGATATGGCGCCACGATCTGGGCGCACAACTTGACCGGTGTGCTCACGACACCTTGGCCGTTTGGTCCGGCCAACAAGATGCCAAGTTCGTGAGCGAGTGCAATGAGGTCGGCTTCGGCCTGGCGGCCTTCTTCGCCGGCCTCGCCGTAGCCGGCGCTCGTCAGGAACGCAGCCTTCACGCCCTTGGCGGCACAGGCACGCAGCAGTGCCGGGTTTGCAGACGCCGGAGTGCAGACGAAGACCAAGTCGATCTCGCCGTCGGGCAACTGGGCGATATCGGCAACAGTGCGAATGCCGAGCACTTCTTCACCATGAAGATTGGTGCCGTACACGCCGCCTGCGTAACCACTCGCAAGAATGTTGTGCAGCGACACGAACCCAAATTTTCCAGGGTGCGTTGAGGCTCCGGTGACCAGCACGCCACGCGGATTAAACAGTGCGTTGAATTGCTCGGCCGTAGGAGGTGTATGCACTACGTGTTCTTCGTTCTCTGGTTCGCCAACTTCGACGAGCGCATCGACGGCGATAGGGCTGCCATCGGCGCGCACGATGAGCGGGTTCACATCGATGCTGCGTACATCGGGGCGGGCGTCGACCACGGCACCAAGGCCCACGATGACGTCGATCAGTTCGCGGCGGTTCACAGCGCTTTCGCCACGGAACGCGCCGAGCAGCTTTTGGGTAACGAGGCTGTCGATCATTTCGCCGGCCTCGAGGCGGCTCAGCGGCGCGGGCCGAAAGACAACATCGGCGATGGCCTCGGCGAGGACTCCCCCGACTCCGAGCATCACCGTGGCACCGAACTGGGCATCGCGCAATACGCCCGCAATGAGTTCGCGGTTGCCCGAGATCATCGGGGCGACAAGCAGCGAGACAGGCCCGTCTTCGGGTGTGGCCTTCGAGAGCAATTCGGCTGCGGCGGCCTCGACCGCTGCAGCATCGGCCAAGCGCAGCTTCACCAAGCCGCGCTCGGTCTTGTGAGCAATCGCGTCGCCGCACAACTTCACGACAACTGGGTAGCCGAGTTCGGTAGCAGCGCTGGCGGCAGCCGCCGCTGTAGCAACCTCGCGCTCGTCGGCTATTGGCACTCCGTACTCGCGCAGGAGCGCCTTGGAAGCTGATTCAGAAAGGGTATGACCGCTGTTTGACACATGCGTACCGTAGCGATTCGAGGATGCCACACGCGACTTCGCGCAAACCTTTGTCTGCACGTGAACTCATTGCGACAGCTATGCGCTCACGTTGTATGTGAGCACGCTTCGTGCCACAACCTTGCCGGTGGCAGCGCTGGTCGCTTCTGATTCGCAGAACACAACGCTGCGTCCACGTTTGGTGACCCATCCTTCGGCGACAAGATCTTCCTGCTTCGCTGCGCTCATGTATTGCACATGCATATCGACTGTAGAAAAGCGCACCTCTCGGCCATACGCCGCGCCGACAGCAGGAACGACGACGCAATCAAGGAGCGAAGCAATAGCTCCCCCGTGAACGATTCCTTGTGGCTGATCGAGCTCGGGTTTGTACTGCATGAGCATCCGGCAGTAATCGACCCGAACTTCTTGGACGGTCATCCCCAGCAGTGTTGGGAAAAAGACGCGATCCCAGCTTCCGAATTTCAGCCAGCGCGCAGCGACCTCGTCGGGCAACGCAGCGAATTTCTCGGCGCGGCTCATACGCCCGCGATGTGAGCGTGAAGGAGCGTTGCAACGTCGCTGGCGAGCTCTTGAATAGCGAGATGGCCCGCAGCCAGCTCAACGAGTTGGGCCGAGTGAATCTCGTCGGCAAGCGAACGGCTGTGAGAGATGTCGACCCAGCGGTCTTCGGTGCCTCCGATGATCAGCGTTGGACACGCGATGGCAGGTAGCAACTCGGTGATGTCGAGCACTTTGTCGAGTTCGAGCTGTGCACCGGAGCCCGCAGCGAGTGTGCCAGCACCCATAGGGATCATCGCTTCGAGCATTGGCTCAAGCATCGTGAGCGCAGTAACGGTGAAGCCGTCGGCCATGGCGTAGCGCATGAACAACTCGGGGTCGGCAGCGATGAGCCGGTTCCACAGTTCGAACGTGACGCGCATGCGCGCATCGGACACAGCCCAGCCGCTCAACGACGTAGCGGACAACACTCGCTGCGGCGCGATCGCTGCGGTAGCGAGTGCAACTACGGCCCCGAGCGAATAACCGCCGACATGAAAGGTCTGGTGTCCGAGCTCGGTCATCAGCGTGAGCGCTTGGTCCACGATGCCTTCGATAGTGAGTGCGCTGGTCGGCATCGACGACTCGCCGCTGCCGGGAAATTCGAACAGGATGAACTGGTAGGTGTTCGGTGGCATCGCAGCGCGAACCATGTCCCACGAGGTGCGCGCCATCGTGGTGCCGTGGAACAACAGCACCGGAATGCCTTCGCCTTCCACTGCGTATCCGACTGTTGCTTCGCCCACCTGAAGAGTTGCCATGCCAAACGGTAGCCAAGAGCGGGCGCAGGTTACGGAGTGGGACACATGGGAGCGAGTAGCTTCGCTCCATTAGCGAGCATCAGCGACTTCACTATCAGCCAGCGCTCGATGGTCTCAGGGCCGTCGCCGTGTCGCTCGTCTTGTTGTTCCATGCCGGGTTTGCTTGGCTTCCGGGCGGCTATCTCGGTGTGTCGGTGTTTTTCACCTTGTCCGGCTATTTGATTACTGGTGTACTGCTCGCCGAGCACGCAAGCACATCTCGCCTTGGTCTCGGAAACTTCTACGCTCGCCGCGCTCGCCGGTTGTTGCCAGCGAGCCTGCTGTGTGTGCTGCTCGTGGTGATCGGGCGTGCGGCGGGGCTCTATGAATCGGTGCCTACGTTGCGGCGTGACGGCACGGGAGCGTTGTTCCAAGTGTTCAATTGGCTTCGGCTTACAGGCACCTCAAGCTATGCCGACCTGTTCAGTTCTGCCCGAGGTTTGTCCGTTTCGCCATTCGAGCATTATTGGTCCCTGTCGATCGAAGAACAGTTCTATTTGATTTGGCCCTTCACCGTCGTGGCGATGCTGTTGTTGGCGAGCAAGAGGGGCTGGACCCTGTTGCGGCAGGCGGCACTGCTCACTGCTTCGTTCGCCGTTCTCGCTCCGGTCATCGCTGCCGTCTTTGGTCCTGATGCTGCGTATTGGGCCACGCCTGCCCGATTAGCCGAGATATTGCTCGGCGGCCTGGTGGCTGTCTGGTTATCCGCTCGACCATCTGTGCGAAACGGTGCAAGCGTGCTGGCTCTGCCGATGGTGCTCATCATCGTCTGGCTGGCCCACTCCCTGCCAACGGGGCGTGGCGCTGCATACGCAGGCATGTTGCCGGCTTTCGCTGTACTGAGCGCCACGCTGATCTATGCGCTGCAGGCTCCTGGCATTGTGCGCAGCGTTCTCTCGCGGGGCGCGCTTGTCGCGGTTGGGCGCGTGAGCTACGGCCTGTATCTCTTTCATTGGCCGGTCTTTCTGGCGATGCGCCAGCGCGGCTGGAGCCTTTCGTCGTTACGTGGTTTTACGCTCGCCATGGCAATCACATCGGCAATCACCGTCGCGTCGTACTTTTTGCTTGAGCTTCCCGTCAGGCGCTCCTCTGTAGGTCAACGTGTCTCGCTGCTGTGCGGGGCTTCGGCGGTAGCTGTAGCGCTCGTAGTGGTTGCCGTGGCACCTGCCGCAGTTCCGCTTGTCCATGTGAACGAAAATGTCCTGCACGACGCCTCGCTGCAGCCCAGCGCCGATCTACCCAGCCTGCGCCCTGTTGCGACTTCATCGACATTGCCCGCCGCTCCTGCAGAGTTCAATCTTCACCCAAGCCTTGCGCCCGCATCATCACGCCCCGTACGCATGCTCGTGGTCGGCGACTCGACAGCGCTGTATCTCGGCCACGGTTTAGCTGCGTGGTCACTTGAACATCCTCAACACGCACTGGTGTCGGTCCTGTGGTGTCAAGGGTGCGGTTTCGTGCTCGACGGTACGATCACCAGCTTCGAGGCGACGTCATACATGACGCAGTCGAACGTCATCGTCAAAGAGAACCTGCCCGTCACGATCGCAAACGTCCAGCCCGATGTTGTGGTGCTGATGTGCACGGTTGATGATGTTGCCAACCGCCAGTGGAGCGCTGCAGAAGGTGTACTTACACCTGCTGATCCACGGTTTAGACAGCACCTTGTTGACGCGTATCGAGAAGTCACCGACTCGATTCTTGGTCTCGGCGTGCCGCGAGTCGAGTGGATTATTCCGCCGGTTCCAACCCTTGAGTGGCAAGAGGTCGAGATGCGCGAACTCGCTCGCTACGAGCTTCAGCACAGCGTGATACGCCAAGTCGCTCGTGAGCATGGCGCCAACGTGGGCGTCGTTGACGCTGATCGCTTTCTATCGTTAGCAGGGCACGCCGACGATGCTCAATGGCGTCCCGATGGCGTTCATCTCACCGAACAATCGGCAGCGTGGCTAGCCGAGCAGTATGTGGGACCTGTTGTGGTCGCGGACACCTTGAACAATGCTCGCTCTACGAAGTGAGCTCGCCGCAGGTGCTACGGGACTAGGGCGCTACGAAAGAAACCGAGCACATGCTGCAGGCGATGCTCGAGCATCGGGCTCGCCAGCGGTTCGTCGTCGAGTAGCCCGCCGAGAAACGGTGCGTCAGAGAAGTAGCTCAGCAGTGCGCCGTAGCCCGTGAGCAAAAGTTGCTCTGGGTCGTGTTGGCGAAAATTGCCGTTGTCCATCTCGCGTTGGAAATATGCCGCCGCGCTATCGAACGCCGGACGAAGAACTCCTGAGAGGTCGATACCAAGGTGGGCGCCGTTGTCGAGCGCTTCGCGTCGCATGAGGCGTACGTAATCGGGGTTCTCACTGAAGAATTGAAAGCCCGCGACAAGTACGGACTCGACCTTGGTCCATCCGCTCTCGGTGCTGCCGATGGCGTCGGTGAGGCGCTCGAACCAATCGGAGAGCAACTGCTCGAACACTTCGCCATAGAGGATCTCTTTTGAAGCGAAGTGATGCAACAGACTTGGGCGGCGAATACCGACGGCGGCAGCGATGTCGTTTAACGATGTGCCGTCGTAACCGGCTTCGGCAAAGCAATGCAGCGCCTCAATAACGATCTGGTCTCGCGTCGAAAGTTGCTCGGTCGCGTCGGCCATTGCGCGTACTGTACATGACGTGCCCGTCATCACTGCCAACTCCGTGCTCACCCCCGCTGGGTGGACCCAGCCGAGTTCGATCACGGTCGACAACACCGGCTTCATCGTGGACATCGCCCCTACGAGCGGGCCGGTTCAGCACCGTTTGCTGGTCCCCGGTTTTGTCGACCTGCAGGTCAACGGGGTTGACGATATCGATGTGTCGCGTGCCGATAGTAGCGACTGGACACGCATTGGCCAGCTGCTGATTGATCAGGGCGTCACCTCGTGGTGCCCCACCTTGGTCACGGCTCCGCTGTCGCGCTACGAACTCCCTCTTGGCCGCATCGCTGAAGCGCAGATGCAAGCACAGGCCCTCGGTCGGCCGGCCATCATCGGCGCGCACCTCGAGGGCCCATTCCTGGGCGGCGCTCCTGGAGCGCATCGCCGAGACATGCTTGCGCCAATCGATCTCGCATGGCTCGCTGCCTTGCCGACCATCGTGCGATTAGTCACGTTGGCTCCCGAACTCGAACTCGCCGCCGAAGCGATTGAGCTGTTGGTCGAGCGCGACATTCTTGTGTCGCTGGGGCACAGCGCGCCGTCGATCGCCCAATGCGACGCTGCGGTCGAAGCAGGCGCAGCGATGGCCACTCACTTGTTCAACGGAATGTCGGGGGTCCATCACCGCGACCCTGGTCTCGCGGCGTACGCGCTGGTGGACGATCGACTGACGGTGGGCCTCATCGCCGATCTGATCCACGTTCATCCCTTGGCGATCGAGCTCGCGTTTCGGGCCAAGCGTGCCGATGGCGTTGTGCTGGTGACCGACGCCGTTGCATGGCGCGCTGGAACAGCCGGCGCCGTTGGTCTCACGATGAGCGACGGCGCACCCCGCTTGGCCGATGGAACGCTTGCCGGAAGCGCGCTCACGATGGATGAAGCGATCCGCAATGTGGTGAACCATTGTTCGGTGTCGCTCGAGCAGGCAGTTCGTGCAGCCTCCACCAACCCGGCGCGCCTCATTGGCTGTGCCGACCGGGGCGCAATCGCCGTTGGTCAGCGCGGCGACCTTGTCGAACTCGATGACGAACTCCGGGTGGGCGCCGTGTGGCTGAACGGCGTCCGCGCTCGGTAGCAAGCCGATACCCTCGCCGCATGCAGATCGTCTCAGCACTCTTCGTCGAGAACTTCGAGATGCGTCAGGCCCCTGGGCCGTCGACACGCATCGACCTCACTGGCGCAATGTTCTCAATGGCGTCGCCCTCGCCGGTTCCCGTCACCGTTTCTCCTCACCTTGTCGCGCTGATTTCGTGCGCGCCTGATGAACCCGGAAGCGGCGTATTCGAGGTCATTTTCCGCAAGGGCCGCAGCGAAGACGACGAGCAAGTAGCGCGCAACGTGAGTCCATTTACGGTCGAGCCCGGCAAGTTCACGTACCGCCTCGTGAAAGGCGAGTTGGAGTTCGATAGCTATTGTCAGATCTTCGCTCACTGTCGTGTCGATCACGGTCCATGGCATCTGGTGCCGCTCACGTTGCTGCCACCAGTCTGATTTTCAGCCGATAATTGGCTTCACGCAGCATTTGAACCGAGGACTCGCGACACCTCAGCGATTAGTGTCAGCCGAGTGCCATCAACGTTGACGCCCGAACAAGACTCTGCCGCTATCAGCCTCATTCGTGGCTTCGCCATGGACGCTCCCCTCTACGCCAAGAGCGGGCATCAGGGCACGGCGATGGCCTTAGCTCCCCTGGCTCACGTGCTGTACAGCCGCATCATGAGCCACGACCCCACGAATCCGTCGTGGCCCGATCGAGATCGCTTCATTCTCAGCAACGGCCACGCAAGCATTTTGCAGTACTCGATGCTGTTCTTAAATGGCTACGGGCTTGAACTCGACGACATCAAGCAGTTCCGCCAGTGGCAGTCGGCCACCCCTGGTCACCCTGAGGTTGGCCACACTGCTGGTGTCGAAGTCACAACCGGTCCGCTCGGACAGGGCTTCGCCAATGCTGTCGGCATGGCGATTGCCGAGCGCTCGTTGGCCGATCGTTTCGGCTCCGACGTGCAAGATCACCACACGTTTGTGATCGCTGGCGATGGTTGTTTCATGGAAGGTCTCAGCCACGAAGCAGCATCGATGGCCGGTCATCTCAAGCTCGGCAGCCTCATCTGCGTGCACGACGACAACCGCATCACCATCGACGGCAACACCAACCTTGCCTATAGCGACGATGTGGCGATGCGCTTCAGCAGCTACGGCTGGCATGTCGAAAACGTTGGCGAGATTGCCGACGACTGCGATGCACTCGAAGCGGCGCTGCGCCGGGCAATGGCTGTCACCGATCAACCGAGCTTGATCATCCTGCGCTCGCACATCGGCTTCCCATCACCCGATCTCACCGACACGCACGAGGCACACGGCAACCCGTTCACGCTCGACCTCACCAATCGCACCAAAGACGCGATGGGCATTCCACAAGAGCCGTTCTGGGCTCCTACCGATTTGGTCGACGCCTATCGTGCGGCCGCTGCCCAGCGCGGCCAAGCCGCCAGCGCTCAATGGCAACAGCGCTTCGATGCGTCAGCACTCAACCGTGCCGAATGGGATGCATGCTGGGCAGCCACTGGCCTTGCGGGCTGGACTGAGTCGCTCCCTACGTTTGCGCAGGGCGACAGCATTGCTACTCGCGTTGCCATCCAAAAGGTGTTCGACGCAACGCTTGCGCACTTGCCAGGTCTCGTGGCTGGATCAGCCGACCTCACCGCGAACACCGGCACCAAGCTTGTTGGTCAGGTCGCTCAGTCGGCCGCTACGCCTGGCGGACGGCAGGTCTATTACGGCATCCGCGAGCACGCCATGGCTGCGGTCATGATCGGTATGTCACTGCACGGCGGCGTACTGCCCGTGGGCGGCACGTTCTTGGTATTCGCCGATTACCTGCGCCCATCGGTTCGCTTGGCTGCGCTCTCGAAGGCCAAGGTTGTGTTTGTACTCACCCACGACTCGGTTGGTGTGGGCGAAGACGGACCAACCCATCAGCCGGTCGAGCAGCTCGCTTCGCTGCGCATTATTCCTGAGCTGCAGGTTCTTCGTCCGGCCGACGCCAACGAGACCGCTCAGGCATGGCGCATCGCCGTTGAGCACGACGGCCCAACTGTGTTGGTGCTCAGCCGCCAGAACCTGCCGGTGTGCACCGATGGCTCAGCGGCCGTGACCGGGGCCGCAACCTTGAGCTCAGCGGCCAACCCTCAGGTCGTCCTTGTGGCCACGGGCAGCGAGGTTCACCTATGCGTCGCTGCTGCCGAGCAGCTCGCCTCGCAGGGCATCGGCGCCAACGTTGTGTCGATGCCTTCTTGGGACCGCTTCGAGCGCCAGTCGGCCGACTACCGCACAAGCGTGTTCCCCAAGGGTGTGCCCGTGCTGTCCGTAGAGGCTGCAACCACGTTTGGTTGGGCTCGCTACGCCAACGACAGCATCGGTATCGACCGCTTCGGCGCCAGCGCACCCGGTGCGCTCGTGCTCGACAAGCTTGGCATCAACATCGACAACATCGTCGCTCGGGCGACGGCCCTCGCGGCCAAGGCCTAGGAGGCACTCGTGGACCGTCTCGTACATCTCGCTGACGACTTTGGTCAGAGCCCATGGCTCGACAACCTCAAACGCAGTTACATCACCTCAGGCCAACTGCAGGCTCTCGTAAACCGTGGCGTCCGCGGGCTTACCTCGAACCCCACCATCTTCCAAAAGGCCATTCAGGGCTCCCCCGACTACGACGAGCAATTCTCGGCGCTGGCAGCGGGTGCTCCGCATCCGATTATCGACGATTACTGGGCGATGGTGTTGCACGACATCAATAGCGCACTCGACATCTTTGAGCCGGTCTATGCCGCTACGTCGGGACTCGACGGATATGTGAGCGTCGAGGTCGATCCGGGCCTCGCCCATGACAGCGCCGGCACCGAGACCGCTGCGCGCGAACTCAGCGAGCGTGTCAATCGCCATAACCTGATGGTCAAAGTGCCGGCCACCCAAGCGGGCTTGCCAGCTATTGAGCAGATGATTGCCGAAGGTCGCAGCATCAACGTCACGCTCATCTTCAGCCTGCAGCGCTATGCAGCTGTGGTTGAGGCCTACATCAGCGGTCTCGAGCGTCTCGCTGCTTCCTCAACAGCCGACCTCTCGTCGGTTGCCAGCGTCGCCAGCTTCTTCATCAGCCGTGTTGACTCCGAGATCGATAAGCGCCTCGACGCCATGGGTTCGCCCGAAGCGTTGGCGTTGCGCGGTAAGGCCGCTGTTGCTCAGGGCAAGCTCGCCTACCAGATGTTTCAGCAGGCGTTCAGCGGACAACGTTGGCAAGCATTGGCCGACCGTGGTGCGCGTGTGCAGCGTCCGCTGTGGGCAAGCACTAGCACCAAGAACCCCGCCTATCCCGACACGTTGTATGTGGATGAGCTCATTGGTCCGCACACTGTGAACACATTGCCCGACGCCACGCTCGAAGCCTTTGCCGATCACGGCAACCTCGTTCGTCGCGTTGATGCCGACGTCGATCAAGCCGAAAACGATTGGCGCAACCTTGCCGCTGTCGGTATCGACCTCGACGGCGTCGCCGAGCAACTCGAGACCGAAGGGGTCGCTTCGTTTCAGGCCAGCTTCAACGAACTACTCGAAGCGCTCGAAGTGAAGGCCGCTTCGCTGCGTAACAGCGCGTGAGCACACCTGCTCGACATCCAAAGATCATCCACACGCTGAATGTATTCGTCTCCTAATTGGTGAGGTCCACTATGCAACTCGACCAGATCTGGCAGTACCCGGTGAAGTCGATGCGGGGTTCTGCCGTTACGCATGGAGCACTTGCAACCAACGGCGTCGTGGGCGATCGAATGTGGGCGCTGCGAGACGACGAACGTGGTGCAATAGCCAGTGCCCGGCGGCTCAAGTCGCTGAGCCGCTTCGAAGCCTCGTTCGTGGGTGACACCAACGACGTAGCCATACGACTGCCCGATGGTTCAACGGTGCGCAATAGCGACGCCGAAGTCAACGCTCGCATGAGTGCAGCGCTTGACCATCAGGTATCGCTGTACGCGAAGGAGCCGATTTCGAACCTCGATCACTATCGCCGCGGGCGCCCCGACAGCGACGACATGATGGTCGAACTCCGTTCGATCTTTGGGCGTCTCGACGACGAGCCGCTGCCCGATCTATCGATCTTCCCGCCCGAGATGCTTGAGTTCGAGTACCCACCGGGCAACTACTTCGATTGCTATCCGCTGATGATTATGTCCACCTCGGCGCTTGCTGCGCTGCGCGCGGCACTTCCCAACTCGGCCATCGACGAGCGTCGCTTTCGGCCATCGTTGGTCATCGACACTGGCGATGAAGCGGGTCATCCCGAGTTCGAGTGGATCGGACGCCGTATGGCTATCGGCGCAACCGAGGTTCAGATCCTTTCGGCGTGCCCACGCTGTGCTGCGATTGCCAACGAGTTCGCTCCTGACCTACCTCACGACTCAGCGGTGCTGCGCCACGTCGTGCGCAACCTCGATCAAAACGTTGGCGTGTACGCGACGGTTGTGCGAACCGGACCAATCTCGATCGGTGATTCAGTCGAGTTCGTGTGATCCCGCCGAATCATCGTGGGCGTCTATCGATCGCAGCAAATGTGCTGCTTTCTCCACTGCGCGGCGGGCCTGAGTGACTGCGCGCTCGGCAGCAGGACGCTTACTCGCGCCACCCCGAATAGCCTGGCTCAGTTCGGCCATGGCCACCTCGGCAAGTTCTTCGGAGATGGCGTCGAGGCGGTCGGCCAACGTGTGAAATTGCTCGCTCATGGCAGCAGTTCGGCGACGATATCGAGCGGATGCATCGTGACAACCGAGGCTGCAGCAAGGTGCATTGCGCAGCCAGGGTTTGCGCTGGCAACAACCGTGGCTTGACTCGCCGATGTTGCGCGCGCGATCGAAGCAAGCTTGCGATCTCGAATTTGGCCGGCAAGCTCGGGCTGAAGCGCCGAGTAGGCGCCGCCGGCACCGCAGCACAATCCGTCGTCGTCGAGTTCGACAATGTCGGCATAGCGGCCGAGCACCGTGCGCACTGGCAGGTGGGCCTTTTGCACGTGGCGTAGATGGCATGGGTCTTGCACGATGATGCTTGGACGGGCGCGGCTTGGGTCGGCGGCAGGCAAACGATCGACCCTGTCGGCAAGCCACTCGTGCACGTCGAGCACACGTGAGGAAAACGAGCGAGCCGCATCGGTGTCGAGCAGGTGCCCGTAGTCCTTCATCGCTGCGCCGCAGCCAGCCGAATTGACTAACACGGGGGCATCGCCGGGCATGCTCGCAATGGTGCGAATTGCAAGGCGTTGTGCCTGCGGTGTGAGGCCAGCGTGTGAATGAAGGGCGCCGCAGCATTCGCCGCCTCTGGCCGCCACAGCACATGTGGCTCCGGTGGACTCGACGACGCGCTGCGTTGCTCGATGTGTGGGCCGCTGCCACGCATCCATGACGCATCCGGTGAACACGTAGACATCGGTGCCAGTGGCCCTGATTGCTGGACCGCGCCGTAACGCCAATTTGGCGAGCCCGGCGCGCTTGGGCACGAGGTGCAGGCGTTGAGCTACGGCAATGAGCGACGAACCCACGAGCAGCAAGCGATGATGAGCGAGCGCACGGAACGCAAGACGCTGCCAGCGAGGTGTGCTGCGATGGTTGGCGGCGAGCGACGTACGTGTGTCTTCGATGAGGTGTCCGTAGTGCACGCCAGATGGGCACGCCGGCTCGCAGCCGCGGCACTGCACGCACGTTTCCATGAATCCAATGAACGCATCGTCGATTGGAGCTTCGTCGTAGAAGACGGTACGCATCGCCGCAATTCGTCCGCGTGGAGACAAGCTCTCTTCGCCAGTGGCTCGGTACGTGGGGCAATGTGGGAGGCACAAACCACAGCTCACACAGCTCGCTAGTTCGGCTTCGTTGAGCTGTAGCTTCATGAACGCTTCACCGTAGTAGACCGTTACCAGTTGAGAGACATACGAACGCATGCCCGAAGGTCACACAATTCACCGAATCGCTCGAGATCATGGGCCGCTCCTGTTCGGCGAGGCACTGCGGATCACCTCGCCTCAGGGCCGATTTGCCGCCGATGCCGCTCGGGTCGATGGGCAAGTGCTCACTGATCTCGAAGCCGTTGGGAAACATCTCTTTTACCATTTCGAGAACGGCGACATCGGCCATGTGCACCTCGGACTGTTCGGAAAATTTCGGGTCGCCAAGGGCCCAAAGACGCCCGATGTAGTGGGCATGGTGCGGATGCGCATGCAGTCGAGTCGGGCCACCATCGATCTCGCTGGTCCCACTGAGTGCTCGATTGGCACGCTTGATGATCGCGCCAAAATCCTGAAGCGACTCGGACCTGATCCGCTTGGCAACAAGGCAGACTCACAATTGGCGATCGATCGAATGGCCAAGTCAAAGCAAGCCATTGGCGCCGTGCTGCTCGACCAAAAAGTTCTCTGCGGGGTGGGCAACGTATACAGAGCCGAGGCGTTGTTTGTCTGCGGCATCCATCCGTCTCGCCTCGGACTCGCGCTCAGCCGCGCCGAATTGCAGATGTTGTGGGACACCGTGGTTGCGATGCTGCGCAAAGGGGTGCAGGACAATCGCATCATTACGGTAGGTCCTGAACACCTCGCTCAAACCAAGGGCCGACGCTTCCGTCGAGGCGAGGCCACCTTCGTGTATCACCGCGATCGCTGTCTGAAGTGCGCCACACCAATCCAAACAGTCGAGCTTGCCGGTCGGCCGTGTTACTTCTGTCCAACCTGCCAGCAGCGCTGAATCTGTTGTGTCAAGAAATTGTGTAGATGTTGCGTTTAGTGTCGAGTTGACGACTATTCGGCACTGACAGCGAGTATTTTTCCACAGTCTGGTCGTGGCGGCCAGAGCGGAAAGGGCGTCTCTACATGTTCGGTGATCGGTTCTCGAGGTCAGTGATGCGTTCGAGGTGGGCCGCCGTTGGCGCCGCTGTTGCAGTTGCCTGTGGCGCAGGTGGCGTCGGATGGGTTGCTCATGCGACATCAGGTGCTTCCATCTCGTCGTTCGTGAACATCACGCCGTGTCGTCTGTTCGACACCCGCGCTGGCGGAGACACCGTAGGCAACCGGTCTACGCCTCTTGGCACAGGCGAAACCTTTGACCGCCAGGTGTGGGGCACAAATGGTTCGTGCACTATCCCTTCTACTGCGACGGGCATTTCGTACAACCTCACCGTGCCCGACCCCATGGTGACTGGATTCGTGAAGCTGTATCCCGGCGACGCTGCCGTGCCAAACGCCAGCGCGATCAACACCTCGGCGCTCTTTGGCACGAAAGCTAACGGCGGCATCGTTGGACTCTCAGCAACTGGCAGCATCAAGCTGTTCAACCAAGTTGGACCACTCAACGCGATTCTCGATGTCACCGGATACTTCGTTGGAGTCACACCGGGCACCGCTGGCGCTAATGGCACCAACGGAACCAACGGCGTTGATGGGATCGACGGCGTTAACGGCACCAATGGAACGAACGGAGTCGACGGTACAAACGGAACCAATGGCACAAACGGAACGAACGGTCTCAATGGCATCAACGGCGTCACCGGAGCCCAGTACGGCCGTGACATCACTGCGGTTTCCACTGTTGTTGCTGGCGTGGGTGTCCCTGCGCCGAACGATGTCTCGATCACCGTGGGGGCCGATGGTTTCCCTGTGTTGGCATTCCTGGTGCCATCCAATCCGTTATTGCCGTTAAACGGCGACCTGACGATTGTGAAGTGTGTCGACCCTGCGTGTAGCTCCCCTACCACACCAGTGAGCACGGGTTACACCGGCATCTTGAGTCATCTCACCTCGATCACGATCGGTGCTGATGGAAACCCGATTGTGGCGTTCAGCGACGTCGCTGGAGCTCTCAAAGTCACCAAGTGCACCACGTCCAACTGCATCAGCTTCGGACCCGACACCACGCTCGACGCCACTGCAGCGCTAGATCCGGCAATTGCGATCGGCGCTGACGGCAACCCAATCGTCTCTTACTACGACTCGGCGACAGCATCGCTGAAAGTGGCACATTGTGCTGATCCCGACTGCATTTTGGTTGATACGCCGGTTGCTGTCGATCCTGCGGTCGCAGATCCGGCTGTTGATGCTGGCTCCTTTTCGTCGATCACTATTGGCGTCGATGGGAACCCTGTTATTTCGTATTACGACTTCCCCAATGGAGTGAAGGTCGTGAAGTGCAGCGACGCCACCTGCCTCACTCACAGAACACCGGTCACCCTTGATGCATCGGCACTTGGCAACACGTCGATAGCTATTGGTGTCGATGCCAACCCAGTGATCTCGTACGCCGACTTGACCAACAAGGCTCTGAAGGTAGTTCACTGCGTCGACCAAGCGTGCGTACAGCCGGTCACGCCGGTCACGTTGGATGCCAATGCTCTCGGAGTATTCACGACGTCATTGGCAATCAGCGCCGATGGCAATCCATCTGTGAGCTATACGAGCGGCGGTGTAGTCACCGTGATCCGTTGCACAAACACAGCGTGCACCACAGCGAAGGCGCCACTTATAGTCGACCTCGATGGCGGTGTCGGCTCGCAGGCGATGACGATCGGCGCCGATGCCAACCCTGTGATCGCCTATGTCGACGCCCTCGCCACTGGCGACGTGCGGGTCGCCAAGCTGACCCACAGTTCATGGACACCATACGGTTGGGGTCGATGAGCTCAGCGACGATCTAGGCGCTGAGCGGCTCGACCCCAGGGTTGAGCCGCAGCGTCGGATCAAACTCGTGCTTGAGACGCTTGTGTACCGCAGCGATCGCCGCATCAGCCTTTCGGGGCTGGGCGAGGTCGCTGCGGTGCACAACACCAACACCAATCTCGGCGACAAATACGCCAGTGATCGTCATTGATCGCAGGCTTGACGGCGCCACCGACCAGCGATGTGCGCTGGGCAGTACAGGGGCACCGTCGACCGGAGTTAATCCCGCCAGAGCGGCCTGCTCGGCAACGTCAGAGGCGTGGCCTTCAAGCAGCGCCCACGTTGTGGTGCCGTCCCAAAGAACGCTTACAGGGCGATACAGCGTGGAAAACGTGACCCACGGATCGGCCACGGTAGCGAACCACTGCGACACCGCGGCGAGTGGCCGGGTGCGCAAGATGACTTGGCCCAGAAAGCCAAGCGTGCCTTGGGATCCAACGAGTAACCGACACAGGTCGAAACCCGACACGTTTTTCACGGTAGGGCCACCGGCTTTCACGACATGACCTGCTGCCGACACGTAATGAGCCTGAAGCAGAGCATCGCGCAGAGGCCCGTAGCCGAGACGACGCGTGTCGCTGAGACCGCGAGCCAGTGCGCCCCCAACAGTGCCGGATGCTGGCAACGAAACGCATTGGCCAACAGCCGCCAGTGCCTGATTGAGATCGATAACCGGAGTGCCTGCGCCGCAATGCACGATCATCTCATCGGGTTGAATCGATTCGATTCCGCCCGGGGCTGCCACAACACGGCATCCTGCGAGAGCTCCCCCACGGGTAGACAGACCAGAGATAGCGACCGGACCGTCGTTGACGCCGCCCACCTCGCGTGCGAACGATGTCAGATCCATGCGCCCTCAGGAACATGATGCACATCGCCGCAACCAGATGCGCTGGGCAGCACCTTGGTCGGGTTCGCAAGGGCGGTGGGGTCGAATGCCCGACGCATTGCTGCTTGGGCTTCAAGATCTGCTTCGGCGAACATCAGCGGCATGAAGTCACGCTTCTCGAGGCCGATTCCGTGCTCGCCGCTGAGCACTCCCCCAGCAGCAATAGAAACACGCACGATTTCTTCGCCGGCTGCATGCACCCGATCCATAATGCCGGGCTCGCGCTTGTCGAAGATCAACAGCGGATGCAGGTTGCCGTCGCCCGCATGGAACACGTTCATCACCAACAGATCGTGGCGCTTGGCAATCTCGTACACGTGATTGAGTACTTCGGGCAGCTTGCGCCGAGGCACCACCGTGTCGTGCAGGTAGTAGTTGGGTTTGATACGAGCGATGGCACCGAACGCTGTCTTGCGGCCCTTCCAGAGCAACGCTCGTTCGGCTTCGTCTTGCGCCACTCGCACGGTGCGCGTGCCGTGCGCTTTCGCGATCGCAATGATGCGCTCTACTTCGTCGTGTAGCCCGTGTGGCAAACCGTCTACTTCGACCAACAAGATGGCTGCTGCGTCGACGGGCAAACCGGCATGGATGTAGTCCTCGACGGCCTGTGTGCAGAGCTGGTCCATCATCTCAAGCGCAGCGGGCACCATGCCGTCGGCGATGATGGCGCTTACGGTTTCGGCGCCATCTTCAACACGGTCAAAGTCGAACAGCATCGTGCGAACCGTTGGCGCATTCTGAGTGAGACGCACACAGATCTTCGTGGCAATGCCAAACATGCCCTCGCTTCCCACGAACGCACCGCGCAGGTCGAGGCCATCGGGGTCGGGGTCTTCGCCGCCGAGAACAACGATGTCACCTTCGGGGAGCACCACTTCGAGCGCCACAATGTGCGCAGCAGTGACTCCGTCGGCCAAGCAGTGCGGGCCGCCCGAGTTGTTGGCAACGTTGCCGCCGATGGTGCAACTCTGCTGACTGCTCGGATCTGGGGCGAAGTGAAGACCAAGGTGCGCAACGGCCTTGGTGAGGTCGAGGTTCAACAGACCAGGCTCGATCCACGCTTGACGGTTCTCGGCGTCGACCGAGAGCAGGCGGTCCATCTTGGCGAGCGAAATCACCACCGCACCATCGAGCGGCGTTGCCCCACCCGCAAGACCCGTGCCGCTGCCGCGCGCCACGTATGGCTGATTGTGCTGAACGCACGCTCGGACAACGCGTTGCACCTCGGCGGTTGTGGTTGGGAAGCACACGATCGACACATCGCCAGTGAAGTTTGAGGCGTCTCGCCGATACAGGCTCAACTCGGTGGCGCCGACGCGTACGCGGTCGGTGCCAATCGCCCGCCGCAGATCGTCAGTCAGGGATGTCATGCTCCGCGCCGCATGCGGCGACCGCTGCGAAGGTGGCCTGCATCATTCGCGGCGCGAACTTGGCGCAGCACGATGACCTGCCCCGGCTCTACCGGTTTGCCATCGACCAGCACCTGATCATCGGAGCTGAGTTCGTCGGCCAACGAACCAAAGGTGCCATCGCGTCGAGCGATGAGTTCGGCCTCTTTGTCATGCATTGCGCTGCGGCCGTCGCGCAAGGCTTCGCTGACGTCGAGACGGCGCTCACGCATGCGCGCCCGAGCCGACTTCACGAGACTCGCGGGCGTGAGGTGCGAGGCCGTGGCCTTCACCTTCTTCTTGGCGTAACCAACGCTGGCAACGCCTGCGAGTGCCCCGCTGATGAACCAACTCAGTCGTTTCATCATTTCGGGATCCCAGTAACGGTGTTGCCTGTTGAACCGCGGTTGGCCTTCTTGATTGCCTTCTGATCAGCGCGGCGCAGGCGACGCCAGGCCCGGCTTGTGCCGGTGGCGATGCCCGCGACCTTGATAACCGGCACAGACAACGCAGCGCGGGCTACGCGACCGCCGCCTGACACGGCATCGCTAATTGCTTCGGCAGAGCCCAGCACCCGATCGAAGCGATCGAGATCGTGACGAGCCTCGGCCATCGTGGCGCGTGCCTGATCGGTAGAGAGTTGCAACTCGGCAAGCAGAGGGCGGGTCTCAGCGCGCAGGGATTCGACCTCGCCACGAAGCGACTTCAGGGTGTCGAGCACCCGCAGCAGAACAACAATGAGCGCTGCAAAGCCAATGGCGCACAGCACCGTGGCGACCACTACCGCGAGTTCGCCCGCTGTCATTGGCTACCCTCGCTGTCGGTTGTGGTTTGGGTGCGCATCATGCGGAGCGTAACTTCCTGCTCGAATCCAAGTGTTGTCGGATCATACAGGGTGGTGCCGAGTAGCTCTTCGGGCCGATATTTCTGCGGAACCCAACCACGCGGGTCGTCGTGCGGATAGAGGTAGCCGGCTCCGTGACCCAGCGCCGAAGCTCCCTGATAATGACCGTCGCGAAGGTGCGCCGGCACCTCGCCCACGGCACCATCGCGAACCATTGCTCGAGCGTTCCATATGCCCAGAGCTGCCCGGTTGCTCTTTGGGGCGGTGGCCAGGTGCACCACGGCTTGAGCCAGATTGAGCTGGGCCTCGGGCAGTCCAACGTGTTCAAGCGCCTGCGCCGCAGCCACCGCAATCATCAACGACTGTGGGTCGGCCATGCCGATGTCTTCACTGGCCAACACGATGAGGCGCCGCACGATGAAGCGAGCGTCTTCGCCAGCCTCGAGCATGCGCGCTAGCCAATACAGACCTGCATCGGGATCGCTTCCGCGAATGCTCTTGATGAACGCACTGATGACGTCGTAATGGTCGTCTCGCCCGTATCGCAGCGCACTGGTACCAAGCGCTGACTCGACATGCTCAAGCGACACAGGGTGGGGATGCGCAAGCGCACAGGCCACCTCGAGGGCGGTGAGCACTTGACGACCATCGCCTCCTGAGCGGTCGGCCAACAGCGCCACTGCGGCAGGGTCTGCTGTGGCTGCTTCGGAGGCGAGGCCGCGCTCGATGAGCAGAACAATTGCCTCGCGACCGAGCGGCTCAAGTCGAAACAAGGTGCTGCGGCTGCGCAACGGAGCATTGACCTCGAAGAACGGATTCTCAGTAGTGGCGCCGATCAGCGTGAGCGTGCCATCTTCGACAGCGGGCAACAGCGCGTCTTGCTGAGCCTTTGAGAACCGGTGAATTTCATCGAGGAACAAGATGGTGCCGCGATCATGCTCGCCGAGGCGTTGACGAGCACGCTCGATGACCTCGCGCACATCTTTAACGCCTGCGGACACAGCCGACAACTGTTCAAAATGGCGTTTGGTGGTACCCGCCACTGCCAGCGCGAGCGTGGTCTTGCCGGTGCCAGGCGGTCCCCAGAAGATGGCCGAGCTCAGCCGGTCTTGCTCGACGAGTCGGCGCAGTGGCCTTCCCGGTCCCACAAGATGCGCCTGCCCCACAACCTCGTCGAGCGTGCGCGGTCGCAAACGTGCTGCGAGCGGAGCTTGTTGGCGCAGTCGATCGGCGGCTGCCGAGCTGAACAGATCGTCGCTCACAACGAGCTCAGCACCAACTGGTAACCAGCGCGCCGGAAATCGACCACGCTCTCGATCAGCCACTCACGGGTGACCCACTGCCACGCGACGAACTCGTGATTATCTGGTGTGGGCACGATGTCGGCGCGTAGCGCGTCGAACAAGAACCAGCGATGCAACTGCCCGAGGCGACCCTTGGCAGTCTTGAGCTCATCGGGGTACTCGTAGGGCACCCAATCGGGATATTGCGCTACGGCCTGAACCTCGTTGGGGCCAAGCCCTGTTTCTTCATGAAGCTCTCTCCATGCAGCAGCGAGTGGATCCTCGCCAACCTCGAGACCACCCTGGGGCAGTTGCCATTGCCCGCGTACGTCGCCGCGTTCGAACGCCAGCAAACGGTCGTCGACGCCGCGAACGACCATGACGACTCCAGCTCGGAAATGTGGGCTTGCCATATGGCTCAGAACCTACAAGCTCGTAGTGGCGTCGGCGCGATGCGCCGGCGCCAGCGACGACTTAGGCCTTGGGCGGCATCGCGCGGATACCGAGCTCGGCCAACTGCTTCGGGTTCGGAATCGTTGGCGCATTGGTCATTGGGTCCGTGCCGCTTTGCGTTTTCGGGAAGGCAATGACCTCACGGATGTTCTCTTCGCCAGCAAGGATCGCCACGAGACGATCGATACCAAACGCGAAGCCGCCGTGTGGCGGGGCTCCGTATTCGAACGGGCGCAGGAAGAAGCCGAACTTCTTTTCGGCGTCTTCGTCGCTAATGCCCAAGGCCGTGAACACCTTGCGCTGCAGATCGCTCTTGTGGATTCGAATGGAACCAGAACCAAGCTCCCAGCCGTTGAGCACGAGGTCATAGGCCATCGCTCGCACCGACATTGGATCGGTGTCGAACTTGTCGAGATCGTCTGGGTGCGGCATGCAGAACGGGTGGTGGCCAGGCTTTGGCTTTCCGGTCTCCTTGTCGACGCCAACGAACAACGGGAACTCGATCACCCATACGTAGCGATAGGGCCCCTGCCACACCGGTGGGCGGCCAAGGTCGTTACGGATCTGACCCAACACTTCGCACGTGGTGTCCCACGCATCGGCCACGATGAGAATGAGGTCGCCGGGCTTGGCCTCGAGGCGGGCCATCAACGCAGCCTGCTCGTCGGCGCTGAGGAACTTGGCCACTGGCGACTCGAGGCTGCCGTCGGCGGCGACCTTGAGCCATACCAAACCCTTGGCACCCATCTGCTTGGCGCGATCGGTGAGCGCATCGAGCTTGTTGCGGCCCAACTCTTCGGCCTTGCCCGAGGCATTGATGCCCTTAATGCAGGCTGCACCCGCAAACGCTTTGAACTCTGTGGCGGCGAAGATGTCGGTGAGTTCGTTGAGCTCCATACCGAAGCGGAGGTCGGGCTTGTCGACACCAAAACGGTTCATGGCATCGCGCCAAGTCATCTGCTCGATGGTTGGTGGACGCTCGCCGGTTACGGCCTCGGCCGCCGCCATCACAGCCAAGCTGATGGCTTCGAGGACGTCGTCTTGGCTCACGAAGCTCATCTCAGCGTCGAGCTGCATGAACTCGTACTGGCGATCGGCGCGCAGGTCTTCGTCGCGAAGGCAGCGAGCGATTTGGTAGTAGCGATCCATGCCAGCGACCATCAGCAACTGCTTGAACAACTGCGGGCTCTGCGGCAACGCATAGAACGCGCCTGGTTCTTTACGGCTCGGCACCAAGAACTCGCGGGCGCCCTCGGGAGTAGACGGCACCAACATTGGTGTCTCTACCTCGACGAAGCTCTGCGCTTCCATCGCTCTGCGAATGGCCGAGTTCACCTTGGCGCGTACGCGCAGGTTCTTTTGCATGCGCTCGCGGCGGATGTCGAGGTAGCGGAACTGCAAGCGGGTGGTCTCTTCAACCTTGTCGGCGCGTGAATCGATGGGGAAAGGCGGTGGCTCGGCGGTGCGCAGCACCTCGACGACACACTCGCCCATCTCGATCTCGCCAGTGGGAAGGTTGGGGTTCACGGTGCCTTCGAGGCGGGCCCGAACGGTGCCGGTGATGCGCACAACGAACTCGCTGCGCACATCGACGTCGTTGTCGACGACGCACTGCACGACGCCGGTGTGGTCGCGCACATCGACGAAGGCCAACTGCGTGCCGTGCTCGCGACGACTGGCTACCCATCCGCAGACGCTGATGGTTTGGCCGATATGGAGAGCGCGGACTTCGCCGCACATGTTGGAGCGCATGCTGGTAGCACTCATGGTGTTGCCTCTTTCGGAGCCGTTTGAAGGGCTTGGATGACTTCGGATATCAGTGTGTCGCGAGCGACAGATCGCTGAGCGTCTTCTCCGCGTAGCGGACGAATCACAACTTGGCCTGCCTCGAGCTCGTTCGAACCAACAATGATGGCCAACGGGGCACCACTGCGATCGGCGCCCTTCATTTGGCTCTTCATGCTGCGGTTCTCAAATGCCCGATCGGCTGAGATGCCAGCGGCGCGTAGCTGCGCGGTGATGCGCAACGCTTCGTGGCCGCCGGTGGTGTCTACGACGAACACATCGACAGTCTTGTTCGGAGCGCCAAACACGCCTTCGTCATCGCACGCCAACAACGTGCGGTCGAGGCCGAGAGCGAAGCCGATGCCGTGGGTAGCTGGACCACCGAGTGACTCAACGAGGCCGTCGTATCGGCCGCCGCCGCCGAGCGCGTTCTGCGCCGAGTCGAGGGTGCCGCCCTGGAACTCGAACGTGGTACGTCGGTAGTAGTCGAGTCCACGCACCAACGCAGTGTCGATAGTGAACGGGATGCCCAAGTCGGTGAGGCCCTGTTGTACGGCTTCGAAATGAGCTGCGGCCTCTGGACTGTAGAACGAAGCGATACGTGGAGCGTCGGCTAATACTGCTGCGTCGGCAGCACGCTTGGAGTCGAGCACGCGCAAGGGATTCTTGGCGAGCGTGATCTGGCTCTCTGGCGACAAGCGCTCGAGATTGTTCTTGAAGTACTGCGAAAGGCTCGCCTCATAACGCGCCCGATCGTCGGGCTCGCCGAGCGAGTTGAGCAGCAGCTTCACTTGGCGAAGGCCGAGGCGCTGATAGAACTCCCACGCCAACGCAATGACCTCGACATCGAGGTACGGATCGTCGGCACCGAGCACCTCGATGCCAACTTGATCGAACTGCCGGAAGCGCCCGCGCTGAGGCTTCTCGTAGCGAAAGTTGGGGCCCGCGTAGAACACCTTCCACGGCGTGATGGGGCGATGCTGCGCAAAGATGCGACATACGCTGGCCGTGCATTCGGGACGCAGCGACACGTGGCGACCGCCGCGATCGATGAAGTCGTACATCTCCTTGGTGACAACATCTGTTGCCTCGCCTACGCGCTGAAAGACACCAAGGTCTTCCATCAACGGCGGCATCACTTCGCCGTAGCCGGCAGCCTCAACAACCTGAGCGAAGACGGCCTGGAACTGACGCCAGCGGCCCGAATCGGGGGGCAGGATGTCGCGCATCCCTGGGCTGTGCTGGAACTCGGGCATAGGTGACAAGGTTAGAGCACCGCAGGCGTGAACACTCGGAGTGTTTCGCGAGACGAGTCGTTACGAGCAACTACGTGTGGGCTCAGGTGCCCTTCCCGGGGACCAGTCGATAGGCGTCGTAGACACCATCAACAGTTTTAATGGTGCGCAACACAGAGTCGAGCAGGCTTGGGTCTCCGAGCTCGAACTCGAAGCGCATCTTTGCCACTCGGTCGCTGCCGGTGTGAGTACTGCAGGCCACGATGTTCACGTGCTGCTCGCTGAGCGCGTTGGCTACGTCGCGAAGGAGGCGCGAGCGATCGAGCGCCACCACCTCGACACCAGCGCGGAACACAGCCTTGCGGTTGTCGCCCGCCCACTCGACATCGATGAGGCGTGAGGCCTGATCGCTCATCAGTGACACAGCGTTTGCGCAGTCGGAGCGATGCACGCTGACGCCGCGACCGCGGGTGACGAAGCCCATGATCTCATCGCCGGGCACTGGGGTGCAGCATCGCGAGAGACGAACCAAGACATCGTCGAGTCCCTCGACATGAATGCCTGCCGTAGATCGAGCACGCCGAAAACCGCGTGGACGCACAACCTGCGATGACGACAGCTGTTCTTCTTGGTTGCCGCTGCGGAACTCATGGGCAACCTTTTGCACCAAGCCGCGAGCGGAGAGATGCTTCTCGCCGATTGCGGCAAGCGCAGTATCGAGATCGGTAAAGCCGTGTGCTCCGAGCTCCTTGAGGAACACCTCCGAGGTCCACATGCCGTGCACTGGCAGTCCCTCACGTCGGAACTCTTTGGTGAGTTCGTCGCGGCCAATGTCGACTGCGTCGTCTCGGCGCTCGCGGCTGAACCATTGACGAATTTTGTTGCGGGCTCGAGGCGACTCGACGAATGTCAGCCAGTCTTGTGACGGCGCTGCGGACTCGAGCTTCGAGATGAAGATCTCGCACGTATCGCCGCTGCGCAGCTCGCTATCGAGCGGCACCAGGCGCCCGTTCACTTTGGCACCGATGCACTTGTGCCCGACCTCGGTGTGCACGGCGTATGCGAAGTCGACCGGCGTTGAGTGAATGGGCAGCGTGACCACGCGACCCTTAGGGGTAAACACGAACACTTCTTCTTGCTCAAGGTCGCTCTTGAGGCTCTCCATGAACTGGTTCGGATCGGTGATCTCGGCTTGCCAGTCGATGATGCGATTGAGCCAATCGATGTCCTGCGTGGGCGCATCTTCTTTGTAGGCCCAGTGCGCAGCGACTCCCCATTCGGCACGCTGGTGCATTTCGCGTGTACGAATTTGCACCTCGATGGGCTTGCCGTCGGGCCCGATGACCGTGGTGTGCAAGCTCTGATACAAGTTGAATTTCGGCATTGCGATGTAGTCCTTGAACCGGCCTACAACGGGCTTCCAACGACCATGAATACAACCGAGCGCTGCATAGCAATCTTTGATTGAGTCGGCCGTAACTCGGATTGCGACGAGGTCGAAGATCTCGTCGAAGTCGCGGTTCTTCTGGATCATCTTTTCGTAGATGCTCCACATGTGCTTGCCGCGACCGGTGACCTCGGCATGAATACCAAGCTCAGCAAGTCGTGACCGCACCTCGGCCAATGTCTTCGCTAGATACATGTCGCGCTCGGGGCTACGCGTTGCTACGAGATGATCGAGCTCGGCAAAACGCTTGGGATAGAGCGACGCAAAACTGAGGTCTTCGAGTTGCTGGCGAAGTTCTTGCATTCCCAGACGGTGAGCAAGTGGAGCGTAGATATCGAGCGTCTCTTGGGCGATGCGGCGCTGCTTGTCGGCTGGCATGCCAGCGATAGTGCGCATGTTGTGCAAACGGTCGGCGAGCTTGATGATGAGCACGCGCAGATCGCGTGCCATCGCGACCAACATCTTGCGCATAGTGGCGGCTTGCTGCGCCTCTTTCGAGTCGAACTGCAAGCGCTCGAGCTTGGTAACGCCATCGACAATTGCAGCGACATCTTTGCCGAATTGCTTCTCGACCTCGGCAATGGTGATCTCGGTGTCTTCGACCGCGTCGTGCAGCAGTGCCGCAGCAAGCGAGGTTTCGTCGAGGCCAAGGTCGGCCACAATGCGCGCAACGGCGAGCGGATGGTTGATGTAGCTCTCGCCGCTGCTTCGGCTTTGGTGCATGTGCGCTTCGCTGGCCATCGCAAACGCACGAGTGATCATCGTGGTGCTGGCCTTTGGATGCCGCTTTTTATACGCGGCGAGAACAGGTGCAAGGGCATCGTTGGTGGGCTGGTGCTGCCGACGCCACGGCAGCACGCGGTCAACAGTGCCCATTGGCTAGTAGACCGCCAGGCTCTCTACGAGATGATCGCCGAGGCGAGCACGACCATTGAGGCCACCGATTTCAAGCAGGAAGCCGAGTCCGACGACGACTCCCCCAAGCTCTTCGATGAGCCGGCACGTTGCTGCTGCGGTGCCGCCAGTGGCGAGTACATCGTCGATGACCAGCACTCGTTCACCGGGGTGGATGGCATCACGGTGCATCTCGAGTTTGTCGGTGCCGTACTCAAGGCTGTATTCCTCGCGCACCACAGCCCACGGCAGTTTGCCCGCCTTGCGGACCGGCACAAATCCGGCGTTGAGCAGATATGCAACAGGGGCTGCAACGATGAAGCCACGAGCCTCCATGCCGAGCACGCGATCGATCTCGAGATGTTCGAAGCGCTCGACCAAGCTCTGAATAGCACGGCGGAAACCATCGGCGTTACCGAGCAGCGGGGTGATGTCTCGAAAGACCACACCCTCGGTGGGATAATCGGCGATCTCTCGCACGAGGCCGCGAAGCCAAGGGGTGTCGGTCATAGAAACATCGGCATCCATGCGTGCAGGCTAGCGAACCTGCACGCAGTACTGCTTGGATACGTGGGCGTTAGCGACGCTTCTTCTTACGAGGACGTGGTGCATGCGTGAGCAACGCTTCTGGAGCATTGACCGAAGCGCCACCGATTGCAGCTGCATCTCCCGTGCGACTCGAACGCAAGCGTTGTGCTTCGCGGCGTGCAGCCGGTGAGCCGCCCATCACGAGACGCTCAAGATCGACGCCGACGGCGCGTGGGCCGCGCATCGCTTTGTACTTCGGTGTCTGGCCCTTGACCCAAGCCAACAAGGGCGACGCAATGAAGATGGAGGAATACGAACCCGTCACGAGACCGACGAACAACGCCAAGGCGAATTCGCGCAACGAGATGGCACCGAGCAAGCCTGCGCCGACAACGAGCAGCGACAGTACGGGCAGCACCGCAGCGAGGCTGGTGTTGAGCGAACGCATCACGACCTGGTTCATCGAGACGTTGATGACGTCGTCGTACGGCAGTCGAGAACCCGCGAAACGCGCCGTGTTCTCGTCGACCTTGTCGAACACCACGATGGTGTCGTAGAGCGAAAAGCCGAGAATGGTAAGGAACGCGATGACGGTTGCGGGAGTGACCTCGAGTTGCAGGATCGAGTAGATACCCACGCTGATGAGCACGTCGTGGAGCATGGCGGCGATTGCGCTCAGCGCCATGGCCCACTCGAACCTCCACGCAATGAACAACGCCACCAGAATGATGAAGACCACGAGGGCTCGAACAGCCTTATTGGTGATTTCCTTACCCCATGATGCGGTAACAGAGTTGCTGCTGATGTCCTTGATGTCGACCTTGGCAGCTTTCGCCAAAGCGGCGCTCACCTTTTGGCGAACATCGGCGGGCTGCTCTGAGGTCTGAATACGCAGACGCTCGACACCACTGGCTGACACTGTGACGATCTTTGCTTCAGCAGCAGTCACACCATTGGCATTGAGCACATCGCGGGCCTGAGCGTCAGTGATGTTCGCCGAAGGGACTTCCCACTGAACGCCGCCGTTGAAGTCGAGGCCGAGATTCAGGCCCTGAGCGAACAATGACACAATGGTGGCAACGATGAGCGCCGCTGAGACGCCGATGCCCCACCACTTGCGACCCATGAAGTCGACACGCGTTTCACCGTGGTAGAGCCGAGCGCGTGCGGTGCGATGCAGCGACACTTCGGTTTCGGGTGCGAGAACTTCGGTCACGACGTTGCTCCTAGTGCCTGGTTTGCGTCGGCAGAGGGCTCCATACCCATGATCCTCTTGCCGCTCATGAACTTGCTCCGTGCCAACAACAACACCGCTGGGCGGGTGAAGAAGTACGCAACGAATACGTCGATCAGTGTCGACAGGCCAAGGTAGAAGGCGAAGCCCCGAACGGCGCCGACCGACAGGTACCACAACACTGCCGCACCGATGAGCGACACGGAGTCGGCCACCAAGATGGTGTGGAACGCAGCCTTGAAGCCACGCTGCGCAGAGTTGCGCAGCGAGCGACCGGCACGCATTTCGTCCTTGAGGCGCTCGAAGAACACCACGTAGGAGTCAATGGTGACACCGATAGAGACAATCAGGCCCGCCACGCCGGCGAGCGACAGCACACCGTTGTAGAACCGGGAGATGAACGACGTGATGCTGTAGACCAATGTGCCAGAGACACACAGACCGAGTAGAACCACCACCGCTAAGCGTCGGTAATAGGCGAACATGAACGCTAAAACCAGAGCCACACCGATAGCGCCAGCAATCAGTGCGGCACGCAGCGAGTCCTTACCAAGCGTTGCTGAAACGGTTTGAACCGCCTCGGCTTGCAAGGTGATGGGAAGTGCGCCCGAGTTCATCACTTGAGCCAGCTTGGTGGCTTCGTTCTTGGTGAAGTTGCCGGTGATCTGCACGCTGCCCGTGAAGTTCTCGGCGTTCACTGTGGGAGCTGACTGAATCTGACCGTCGAGCTCAATTGCCAACTGCTTCGATGGGCACGTTGCGGTGCCGTTGAAGCACTCTTTCGCCAAGGCATTCCACACGCCTTCGCCGCTTCCACCGGTCTTGAGGTCGACCGTGACGCCCCAGCCGCCGCCGATGATGCGTGGCGCTGCGGAGTCACGAACAAATACCTCGCCGGTGCCGCCCGATGGGCCCACCTGGCACTTGCCGCCATCGCGAGTTGGGAGCACCTGCGTTGCCGCAGGATCGGAGAATGGCAACCCAGTAGTAGTAGTTGCGCCGGCAACAGTGGTGGTTGTCTCGCCAGTTGCCGCCACCGTGTCGCTTGACGCTGTGGTGGTCGTGGCAGTGCCACCCGTTGGAGGTGTGGCTGTGAGCGCCGCCGTGGTCGTGCTGGTTGGCTCAGTAGTCGGAGGCACGCTGTTCACTCGACGCGCAGGGCCGGGAGCTCCCGATGTAGGCGTGCTTCCCGAAGTCGCGCTTGCGCCGGTGGTGGCCGTCGGAAGGTTAATCACCGTGGTGTTGCCCACAGCGGTCGTGGCAGTACCACCCGTTGTAGTGGCCGTGCCCACGATCGATGTGACCGGGGTTGTGGTCACCGGGTTCGCGCAGCCGATGACTGGGCGCAGGTACACCTTGCCGGTGACGTTCACGAGATCGATGGCCTGCTGCTGGTCGTTGACGCCGGGCAGGTTCACGACGATGGCGTCGTCTTGGCGCAAGATCTCGGGCTCGCCGACTCCGAAGCTGTCGACGCGCTCGCGAATGCGCTCAACAGCGAGGTCGAGGCTCGACTTATCGAACGCCTGACCGGTAACCGGGCGCAGCGTGACGGAGATGCCGCCACGAAGGTCGAGGCCCAATGCTGGGTGATACCCGGCACCGAGAGTGATGGCGATGAGGCTGACCGCAAGCAGAAGGATTGCGCTCAACGAATAGACGAGTTTGCGTTGCATTATTTCTCTGTCTTGTCGTCGGCCGCTGAATTATCGGCGGCGGTCTTCGAGGAGTTACCTGACGTGTCGACCTTCTTCTGAATCGCTGCCTTGGCTACACGAATCTGAACGGTGTCGTCGATTTCGATCCACACGATGTCGCCATCGAAACCAGTGATAAAGCCGTAGATGCCCGAGGTGGTGATGATCTCGTCACCCTCGGTGAGGCTCGACTGCATCGACGACTGCTCCTTCATTCGACGCCGCTGCGGCCGAATGAGCAAGAAGTACATGCCGACCATCATCAACGGCAAGATGAGCAAGCTCAGCGGGCTGCCGCCCGAGTTGGTGGCTTCGAGAAGTAACGGATTAGGCATCAGAACATCCAAAATGACTGTTGCACGGCAGGGGGCCGGGCCGACGGCAAATCATAGTCACACTGAAGCTCAAATTCAGTGGATGCACCCTCCCCAAAGTCGTCAAGGATTCTTGAGCTTTCTCAGCCCCAAACTGCGAGGACATGCTGGCGTAGCGCCTCAAATGTGCCTGCCGCGATTGCGGAACGCATGTCGCTCATTAACTGCAGGGTCCATGCAATGTTGTGCAGGCTCACCAGTCGAGGCCCAGTTGGTTCGCCCACCTGAAACAGATGTCGGATGTAGCCCATCGAGTGGCGCTGGCACACCTCGCACGAGCACGCAGCATCGATCGGCTGGTCAGAGTTGATGTGCTTGGCGTTCTTCACATGCACCTTGCCAGTGCTCGTCAGCGCTGTGCCATGACGACCGATACGGGTCTGCATCACACAGTCGAATTGATCGACACCGAGAGCGACCGCTTCGATCAGCGAGGCAGGGTCGCCGACACCCATCAGATAGCGCGGCCGATCGGCTGGAAGGTGCTCGATTGCGGCAGCAAGCGCTGGCAGCATCTCGGCTCGAGTCTCGCCAACGCTGAGACCGCCAATGCCATAGCCATCGAAACCAAGTTCGACCGTACGTTGAGCCGACTCAGCTCGCAGCGTCGTGTCGAGACCGCCTTGCACAATGCCGAACAGGGCTTGGTCGGGGCGCCGGTGCGCAGCGTGGGCGCGTGCCGCCCACGCGCTGGTGCGGTCGAGCGCAAGTCGGATGACGTCGGGAGGAGATGGCAGCGGCGCACAGACGTCGAGCACCATCTGAATGTCTGCGCCCAGCAACTCTTGTGTGGCCACAGCCGACTCAGGCGTGAACCGATGCATCGACCCGTCGTAGGTACTGCGAAATGTGGCGCCGTCGTCGTCGACCTTGGGCTCAAGCGAGAAGATCTGGAATCCACCTGAATCGGTCAGCGTGAGTCCGCCCCATCCGGCAAAGCGGCCAAGGCCGCCAAGCGCAGCAACGGTTTCAGCGCCCGGGCGCAACATCAGGTGGTAGGTATTGCCAAGCACTATCTCGGCGCCGAGTCGTTCGTAGTCGGCAGCAGAGAGATATTTGATTGCGCCGCGTGTGCCCACCGGCATGAAGCATGGCGTGTTGTATTGGCCGCGCGCTGTATGGCCAATGCCGTTGCGTGCGTTGCCATCGGTAGCGAGGAGTTCGAATCGGACTGGGTGCATTACAGGCTCCTATCGAGCAGCATCGCATCGCCGAACGACAAGAATCGATAGTCGTTCGCAAGTGCGGTTTCGTAGAGCGAACGCCAGCGCGGGCCAACGAACGCATCGATCATCATCAGCAGCGTGGTCTTCGGCAGATGGAAATTGGTCATTAATACGTCGACCAACTTCCACTCGTAGCCGCGGTGGATAAACAAGCGAGTGCGTCCTTCGAGCTCACCAAACGTGGCCGCCGACTCGAGCGCCCGGGTGGCGGTAGTGCCTACGGCCACCACCCGTTTCGCTGAGCGGCATTGTTCGAGCACCTCGGCGGTCACTCGATATCGCTCGCTGTGGATGCGATGGTCAAGGGGGTTCTCGACGCTCATTGGTTGAAAGGTGTCGAGACCAACGACCAGCTCAACTCGGGCGATCTCTACACCCACGGCTTGCAGGCTCTCGAGAACTGCAGGAGTGAAGTGCAAGCCTGCGGTTGGCGCTGCGGCCGAGCCAGGCTCATTCGAGTACACGGTCTGATATCGCTCGCTCTCGCTGAGGCGAGTGGTGATGTAGGGAGGCAGTGGCATCTCGCCGTGGGCGGCAAGCAGATCGAAAGGGTCTCCCTCGCCGAGCAGTGTGACTTCGAAGGTGTCGCCGGCTGCGGTACGCGGGCCAATCTCGACCAACGGAGTGTTGTCGCTGGCAAGCAACTGCTCGCCCACCTTGAGCTTCTTGCCCGGGCGGACAAGTGCCTCCCAGACGCGTCGATCGGTTCCGGCCCCTGCGATGGGTTCGAGCAGCAGCACCTCGGCAGCTCCCCCAGTGTGTCGATGCAGCGCGAGTCGGGCTGGGATCACGCGTGAGTCGTTGACGACCAGCAAGTCGCCCGGGCGCAGCATCTGGTGCAGATCGCTGACATGCAGGTGCAACGGCGCGGATGCCCCCTGATCGGCCAGCAGTTTGGCGCTGTCGCGCGGCTCAATGGGGGTCTGGGCAATGCGCTCTACGGGGAGCTCGTAATCGAAATCAGCCAAACGCACGACCATTGAGGCTACGGCCGGCAAACGAGTTGTGCTAGCTGAACAGGTTGGCGCGCCCATCGCCGGGTGCTGGCATGTCGAGCCCAAGGTGCTGCCACGCAATAGGCATCGCGACTCGACCACGAGGCGTGCGTGCGAGCAAGCCTTGCTGAATCAAGAACGGTTCGTACACATCTTCGACTGTCTCGGTTTGCTCGCCGACGCTGATGGCCACGGTTGAAAGACCAACAGGACCGCCACCGAACTGCACACAGATGGCAGTGAGAATGGCACGGTCGACCTTGTCGAGACCGCGCTGGTCGACACCGAACACTGCTAGGCCATCGCGAGCTGTGTCTTGATCAATGGAGCCGTTGCCGCGAACCTCGGCGTAGTCGCGAACTCGTCGGAGCAATCGGTTGGCGATGCGCGGGGTACCACGACTGCGCCGAGCAATCTCCCACGCTCCCTGCTCGGAGATGTCCACGCCGACAATGCTGGCAGTGCGACGCACAATGGATTCGAGTTCGTCGTCGTGATAGAAGTCGAGTCGAGCAACAAGGCCAAAGCGATCGCGCAGTGGGCCGGTGATCATGCCCGTGCGCGTGGTGGCGCCGACGAGCGTGAAGGGCGGCAGAGGCAAACGGATAGACGAAGCTGCTGGACCTTTGCCCACCACAATGTCGAGCTGAAAATCTTCCATTGCCGGATAAAGAATCTCTTCGACAGCGCGTGATAGTCGATGGATTTCGTCGATGAACAAGACATCGCCCTCGCCCAACTTCGTAAGTATCGCTGCGAGGTCGCCCGCCCGCTCGAGCGTGGGGCCCGAGGTGATGTGCAGATGCACGCCCATCTCGGCTGCGACGATGCCCGCCATGGTGGTCTTGCCGAGGCCTGGAGGACCCGCAAGCAAGAGGTGGTCGATGGGCTGATTTCGGCGGCGGGCAGCCTCGATGACGATGGCAAGATGCTCTTTGAGTTCGCGTTGCCCGACGAAGTCGCTGAGCCGGCGCGGACGAAGTCCAACCTCGTCACTTTCCTCGATCTCGTTGTTGACCCCTGGGTCAAGGAATTCTTCACGCACGGCGGGCCCCTAACAACTGCAGCGCATCGCGCAGAACAGTAGAGGCATCGTCGCTTGCCGAGATCTCGCGTAGCGCATCGCGTACTTCTTCAGGTGCGTAGCCGAGGCCGTAGAGCGCCTCGCGTACGTCGCCGAGCACCGAGTTACCGGTTGAACCTCCGCCCGCAGCGATGGGATCGAGCATGGGGATGTTGAGACGGTTCTTGAGTTCGATGAGCAGACGTTCGGCAGTCTTCTTGCCGACGCCCGGCACCATGCACAGCGATGCATTGTCGGCGCTGGCGACGATGTCGATGAGGGCCGAAGGCGTGTGAGTACCCAAGATTGCCATCGCCATCGAGGGCCCGACTCCGTGGGTGCCGATAAGTACCTGAAACGTGGCGCGCTCTTCGCGACGCAAGAAACCAAACAGAGTCTGCGCATCTTCGCGGATGTGATGATGCACGTACACGAACACGTTGGCGCCAGGCTCGAGTTCGGCCAACGTGCGCGGGGTCACGGTAACGAAGTAGCCGACTCCGCCAACCTCGAGCAGCACCTCGCTATCGGTGCCACGTTCGAGCACTGCGCCGCGCAACGAGCCAATCATCGTGAGCCAACCGTTGCTTCTCGTACACGTTGACGCATCGGAGCCATCGCAAGGTGACACAACGCCAACGCCGCAGCATCGGCCGCGTCGGCGGGCTTCGGAACGGCAGTAAGTCCGAGTCGGGCTTGCACCATCTTTTGTACCTGTGCCTTATCGGCCGCGCCCCATCCGGCCACGGCGCCCTTCACCTGATTTGGTGTGTACGTCACTACCTCGCAGCCGCAGATCCAAGCCTCGGCCAAGGCAAGCCCGCTTGCTTGCGCAACGCTCATTGCGGTGCGAACGTTGTTCTGAAAGAACACTTGCTCAACAGCAACTACGTGTGGGCGAAACTCAATGAGTAACGCAGTGAACTCTTCGCGCAGTTCTCCGAGGCGCTTGGGTAACGGGTCGCCGGGGGCGGTTTTGATGACGCCAAGGCTGAGCGCAACTGCTGAACCGGGGCCAGTGGCTTGCACGGCTGCGTAGCCGCAACGGGTGAGACCTGGGTCGATGCCAAGCACCACAAGAGGCTCGTCGATGGAGCGCGTCACGAACATAGGTTCGTATGCTACCAAACCGGTTTCGAGGTGCCGCGGATGAGGCGCGTTGATCTGATGCGCTTGGCGACACCGAGTCCTCTTGAACCGTTCGCATGTGTGTCATAGTCGGTGCATGCGCCACCCTGTTCAAGCCCTTTGTATTGCCGCCACGCTGGTACTCGGCGCCTGCGCCAGTAGCACGGGCGTGCCGTCTGACACTGCGACACCCGACTCAAGCAATGCCGTAGACAGTTCGCTGCCGACTCCGCTTGCCGACGCCGCTCCCCTGGCATGCGACCCGATCGACCCAAGCGCTTGCTTGCTTCCGTGGCCCAACGACGCCTTCACGACGGCCGACCCAACCTCGGCCACAGGACGACGCCTCGCTATCGACGCAAGCGCACCTCCCGCGAACGTGGGCGGAAAGCCCATTGATGTCACTGACCAAAATCGAGGCGATGGGTTCTCGCCGGGTTCAGCGCTGTTGGTGCGGGTGCCCAAACTTGATCTCGACGCTTCGGGAGTTGCCCCCAGCACGTTTATCGCGAAGTCGCTCGAAGACGATGCGCCGATCGTGCTGATCGACGCCAACACCAACGAGCGCACGCCGTACTGGGCCGAATTTGATGCCCACGCAGAGAACGACAACCAACGCCTGTTGATGATCCATCCCGCCAGCTCACTTCTCGAAGGTCATCGCTATGTCGTGGCCCTACAGAATCTGAAGTCGGCAACCGGACCGATTGCAGCGCCGCAGTCGTTCACGGATGCGCTCACGAGCACAGAAACTCCCGACCGTGCCGCACACCTTCAGGGTGTTGTCGCTGAAGCCACCGCTGCAGGCGTGAACGCTTCAACGCTCTACATGGCTTGGGACTTCACGGTTGCGAGCGAACAGAGCTTGTCGGCGCGGTTGCTGCACATGCGCAGCGCTGCCTACGAATCGGTGGGAACAACCGCACCGGTGTTCACGATTGAGTCGAGCGTCGATGAGGGCGCTGTGCGTACCATCCGCGGCACGTATTCGGTCCCCAATTACCTCTCGGGCACCGGAGCTCCTGGCTCCTCGTTCGATCTCGGAACTGACGGCTTACCCCTGCGCAGCAAGAGCCAGCCAGATTTCGTGGCGCCATTCCTGTGCCTTGTGCCGATAGCTCCCTCAGCCCCTACTCCTGTGGTGGTGTACGGCCACGGCTTGTTGGGTTCACGCGAAGAGATCACCGGCCTTCGTGGCGTCGTCGAGCAGGGCTCGCTGTCGTTGTGCGGCAGCGACTGGATCGGCATGTCCACCGAAGACATCGGCAACCTTGCCGGGATCCTCGGCGATATGAGCAACTTTAAGCAGCAGGCTGATCGCATGCAGCAAGGGCTGCTGAACATGCAATTCCTTGGTCGCACCATCAACGCCGCCGATGGGTTTGCATCAAACGCCAGCTTCCAAAGCGCCACCCATGAACCACTGATTGCTCCAGGCAAGACCACCCTGCTTGGCAATAGCCAAGGCGGCATTTTGGGTGGCGCTGCCTCAGCGATCTCCACCGAGTGGACCAATGTGGTGCTCGGAGTTCCCGGCATCAACTACTCGCTGCTGCTGCCACGGTCGTCCGACTGGCCCGAATTCGAATCGGTCTTCAACGTTGCGTACACGGGCGATATCGATCGAGTCATCGCGCTACAACTGGTGCAGCTGCTGTGGGATCGCGGCGAGAACAACGGCTACGCGCAGCATCTCACGCAGAACACGTATCCCGGCATCTCGCCAAAAAAGATCGTGATGATCGAAGCCTTTGGCGATCATCAGGTATCGAACGTGTCCACCGAGGTGTTGGCCCGCACCATCAACGCTGGCGTCCACTCCCCTGCACTGCGTGCATCACGAAGCCCCGATGTGAACCCGTATTTCGGTATCGATGCGCTCACCGACAAAGACGTCGATCGATCAATCGTGGTGCAGTGGGACTATGGCAATCCATCTCCGCCAACGGTGAATCTTCCCCCAACCGATCCCGAGTTTGGTGAAGACCCCCACGGCAAGGGCTCGAGCGAGCCACGTGTGATCCAGTTGGCGCTCGGCTTCTTGCTCACTGGCAAGATCTCGATCCCGTGCGACGGCCCATGTGTAAGCGACAGCGTCGTGGGCGGCTAGCGACTGCAGTTTGTGGGTTACGCCTGTGCTGCTCGAACGGCATCGACGAGTTCATTGACCGGCCGGTATGTGAGACCAGCGATGGCGCGATGCACGTAGCGCACGACGCCGTTTGCGTCGATAACGAACACGCTGCGGCGAGGGAAGCCAAGTGGGCCCAGCGTGCCATAGGCCGACGCCACGGCCTTGTCAGGATCGGCTAACAACGGAAACTTGAAACCGTGCTTGCCGCTGAACTTGTCGTGGCTGCTCACGCTTTGTGCTGAGATCGCCAACACCTGAGCGCCAACGTCGGAGAACTCGTCGAGGTCGTCGTTGTAGTTGTTGAGTTGCTTGGTGCACACCGGCGCGTCATCGCCCGGGTAGAACACAAGCACCACGGGCTGGCCTCGGTATGCCGCCAATGAATACGTAGCGTCGCCCGTGCCGCTGAGTGTGAAGTCGGGTGCCTTATCGCCAATACCAATGCTCATGTGCTTACGGCCTCCATCAGTTCGTCGGAGATATCGAAGTTGCTGTACACATCCTGCACGTCGTCGTTGTCTTCGAACGCGTCCATGATTCGCAGGATATTACGCGCGTCGCCAGCGTCGGTGACTTCGATCGTGATCGACGAAACCATCGTGCTTTCGGCCGAGCGCACAACGAGTCCGGCGGCCTCGAGCGCAGCCTGAAGGTCATACACATGGTTCGGCGTGCACGTAATGCGCCACTCGTCGCCGTCTCGGGCAACGTCGTCGGCGCCAGCGTCGAGCGCAGCCATCATCACGTCGTCTTCGGCCACCTCGCCATCGACGATAATGACGCCCTTACGACTGAACTGCCAACCAACTGCGCCAGGCTCGGCCAAGCTGCCACCGAGCTTGTTGAAGATGTTGCGCACGTCGGAGCCGGTGCGGTTGCGGTTATCGGTAAGTGTGTCGACCAAGATCGCCACGCCGCCGGGCGCATAGCCCTCGTACATGATGGCTTCATACGTGCCGCCGTCGTCGGCGCCAGTGCCGCGCTTGATGGCGCGTTCGATGGCGTCGTTGGTCATCTGTCCGGCCTTGGCCTTTTGGATGGCGGTTCTCAATGACGCATTGCTCGTCGGGTCGCCGCCACCTTCGCGTGCGGCCACTTCGAGGATGCGCGCGATCTTGTTGAATAACTTTCCGCGCGCTTTGTCCTTGGCACCCTTTTGGTGCTTGATTGTCGCCCATTTTGAATGACCGGACATGGTTAAACCTCCTGAAGGAACAGCGAGTGGAGACGATAGTCGGGTGTGAGCTCAGGGTGAAAGGAGGCCACAAAAACAGAGCCTTGGCGAGCGAGCACCGGCACACCTTGGTGCGACGCAATGACCTCGACGTCGGCGCCCACGCGTTCGACCTTTGGAGCACGAATGAACACGGCATGAAAAGGCGAATCGAGCTTCGCTATCTCGATGTCAGCTTCGAAACTGTCCACCTGTCGACCGTAGCCATTGCGACGAACCGTGATGTCGATAGCGGCGAAACTCACCTGATCGGGGCGGCCGTCGAGCACTTCGGCTGCCAGCAAAATCATGCCGGCACACGTACCGAACACAGGAAGTCCATCGGCGATGCGTTTGCCAAGCGGATCGAACAGACCAGATGTCACGAGAAGGCGGGACATAGTGGTGCTTTCGCCGCCGGGCATAACTAACGCTGCGATGCCATCCAGGTCAGCGGCGACGCGCACCTGACGACACTGAACTCCACACTCAGCGAGCGCCAGTTCGTGCGCGGCGAACGCACCTTGTAAGGCAAGAACGCCAACGAGCACCAGGGGGCTCCGAACTAGATTGCTGCACTCGAACCGCTTTCGTGCCGGGAGGCGGTGACTACCAGCCGCGCTCTGCGAAGCGCTGGTTGATTTCGTCCATGCCGATGCCGGTCATTGGCGCACCGAGGCTGCGGCTCACCTTGGCAAGGATGCTTGCGTCGCGGAAATGGGTAGTGGCCTCAACGATTGCCTTGGCTCGTGGTGACGGGTCATCGCTCTTGAAGATGCCAGAACCCACAAACACTGCTTCGGCGCCAAGTTGCATGGCGAGGGCTGCGTCGGCCGGCGTGGCGATGCCGCCGGCACAGAACATTGGCACTGGCAACCAACCGGTCTCGGCAATTTCTTGCACCAGCGACAGTGGAGCCTGCAGGCGCTTGGCCCACTCGAACAGCTCGGCCGAATCGGCCTGCGTGATCTTCTTCATGTCGCCGATGATCGAGCGAAGGTGACGAACTGCTTCGACGATGTTGCCGGTGCCCGCTTCGCCCTTTGAGCGAATCATGCAAGCGCCTTCAGAGATGCGGCGTAATGCCTCGCCAAGGTTGGTGGCGCCACACACGAACGGAACCGTGAACTTGTACTTATCAATGTGGTGAGCCTCGTCGGCGGGCGTGAGCACTTCGCTCTCGTCGATGAAATCGACGCCGAGGTGCTCAAGAATCTGGGCCTCGACGAAGTGACCGATGCGCACCTTGGCCATCACGGGGATCGACACCATCGCTTGGATGCCTTCGATCATTTCGGGATCGCTCATGCGAGCAACGCCGCCATCGCGACGAATGTCGGCGGGCACCCGCTCGAGGGCCATCACTGCGCATGCGCCGGCGTCCTCGGCGATTCTTGCTTGCTCGGGGTTGACCACATCCATGATCACCCCGCCCTTCAACATCTCGGCGAGCCCGCGCTTGACGGGATAGGTACCGGTAGCACGCGCCGTGGGGGAATCGGGTGAACTCATGGGCATATCGTACAGAACGAGGCCACGAACTCGCCTACTCGCAGAGCCTCAAACAGCGCCGGAGTGACCAACATTTTGGCTACGGGAAACGAACCGACTTCATATCGGCGCCCGCTGGCACTGGTGCTGCTGAGTCGGCGCGACCGAGTTCTACAAAGGTTCGCCCCGGCGTGAGCGCAACAACGCTGCCAGCTGAATCCTTGAGCGCGAACGGCTGTAGGCGATCGGTGCGGCTCCATGTTGCCTTCACGACCTTGCCGTCAGAGAACACCAACGCATTGCCCTTGCCGATGGTTTGCGCTTCGGGGCTCTTGAAGTCGGCTGGGCTCGGCTTGTAGTCGACGTACAGAACCACCACGTTGTTCGTGGAGAGTTGAGCATTGTCTACTGCGTCACGGTGAGGTTTGCCGTCGCTTGAGCGCAGGAACAGCTTCGTTGGGGCGTCCCACACCCACGCCACCTTGACGCCGTCCATCGACAGATTGACTCCGGCCACAGCATCGCCAGCCGAAGCGGTGCCAGCGGCCCGGTATGTGAACTGGGCGGGCGGCGGGACTGCATCGGCGGGAGCAAACGCAAACAGTGACCCAGTCTTTGAGTACAAGTTGTGAGGCGCTGGATTGGCCTTTGATCGAAAGTATGCCGACTTGTGCTGTTGGCTCAGCGCGCTGAGGTCACGTAGGTCGCTGGCCGCGATAGCCGCTGTGACGCGAGCGTTGCCGCCACTCCACGCAAACAGGGGGCGATTCAGCGAGCCGAGCATGGCTACATCTTGGGTGCGACCCGAACGGATTGGTCCGACGGGATCTGACGAACCGCTTTGGAACACCGCTGCAAAGCGGGTGAGTTGCTCGACGTTCTCTTCGAACACGATGTCGGCCTCGTTGAGTCCGCTCTGTGGGCGAGCTAACGGATGATTGTCGATCTTGACGACCAACGCTGGGCGAGCGATTGCTTGGTTGTCGGCTGTGGCGATACCAGTGAGTGGAAACACCGGACCCGCTGCGGCAGTGATAATGGGAGTGCCTTCGACAGGGGTGCTGGTGGTGACAACAACGGTGGTGTCGGGCGCAGACGACTGCGGGGGCGCTGACGAGTCGGAGGTCTTCGATGAACTCGAGCCACAGGCGCTGAGCAACAAACCAAGGCCGATCAACGCAGCGGTACTGCCGCGGCCCAAACGCTTCCGGGTAGTTGATTTCATAGCTCCCTTAGCAACTCAATTCGCTCTTCAAGCGGAGGGTGGGTGTCGAACATCCGGTGCAAACGGCTTGGCTTGCCTTCGCCCTTTACACCCGACATTGGCTGCTCGATCCACAGATGTGCAGTAGCTGTTGAGGCTGAGCGAACCTCGGTGGAATCGGCGCGAAGCTTTTCTAGCGCAGAAATGAGGCCCGGCGGGTAACGCGTCATCTGACATGCCGATATGTCGGCCAGCGTCTCTCGTCGACGGCTCACGGCAGCCTGCATTGCCTTAGCGATCAGCGGTGCGAAGATCAGCACCACAATGCCAACGATGGCCAACGGCCCACCTGAACTGTTGTCATCGGAGCGTCGGTTGCGGGCACCGCCCAGCCACATCATGCGAACAGCCAAGTCGGCGAGCAAGGCGATGCTTCCAACGAGCGTGACTGCCAACGTGGACACCAAAATGTCGTAGTTGCGAATGTGCGACAGTTCGTGAGCCAAGACTCCCTCGAGTTCGACTCGGTTCATCTTTTCGAGCAGTCCCGTGGTCACGGCAATTGCTGCATGCTTGGGATCGCGGCCAGTGGCGAAGGCATTGGGCGCCGAGTCGTTCACGATGTAGACGCCTGGCTTGGGGAGGCCACTTGCGATGCAGAGTCCTTCGACCAAGTTGTGCAGTCGGCGGTACTCATCGGGGTCGGCAGGTACGGCCCGGCTGATGCGTAAAGCAATCGCATCGGCTTTCCAATACGAGACGAAAGCTGTGACACCAGAAAAAGCGAGGGCGACGAGCGTGCCGGCGATGCCATAGCCCACGAGAACGCCCACTGCGGCGCCAACGACGCACAGCAGCACAACGAACGAGGCGATGAGCGCGACACTACGGCGCTTGTTGGAACGGATCAGATCGAACATGGTGAGACGCAGGCTAGAGGCCGCAGGCCCCGAAGCGTGGGAAGGTCAGAACTGCACCTTGGGCACTTCGCGAGCGCCGGGCTCAGCTTCAAAAAACTCACGACGTGTGAAGCTCATCATCTTAGCGAGGATCAGGGTGGGGAATGTCTGCAATGCATTGTTGTAGCCCAAGACAGAGTCGTTGTAGAACTGGCGGGCGTAGGCAACGCGGCCTTCGGTTGCGGTGAGTTCCTCTTGGAGCGCCAAGAAGTTCTGATTTGCCTTGAGATCGGGATACGCCTCGCTGAGTGCAAACACTTGACGCAGCGCTCCAGTGAGCATGTTGTCTGCCTGGGCCTGAGCCGCCGGGTTCGCAGGAGCAGCCATTGCCGAGTTGCGAGCCCGGATCACAGCGTCGAGCGTTTCCTTCTCATGGGTTGCGTAGCCCTTGACGGTTTCGACCAAGTTAGGAATCAGGTCGATGCGGCGCTTGAGCTGAACATCGATCTGCGACCATGCATTATCTACGGTGTTGCGCTTCCGAACGAGTCCGTTGTACAAGACAATGCCGACAATAACGAGTAGCACGATCAGTCCGATCACGATCAGTGAAACGGGCATGGTTCTCCTTCGTGGGGGTGTATCCAGCAGCTCAGTCCGCCGGGCGTTAGTGCATCATACGCTGCAGAGCGGCGCGCAAACGTGGCACCGAACCCGGTTGTGTCGGTTGCGCAATCGGATGCTCGCGAGCAAGCTGTTCGTAGATCTCGGCGTAGCGAGCAGCTAACGCCGACATGCTGAATTGCTCGGCGCGTTGCTCGCCAGCATTGCGTAGCCGGTCGCTGAGCGCACCGTCCTTGACCACGCGTTGCAATGCTGCCGCAAGCTCGGCGACATCGCCGGGGGCGCACAGCAGCGAGTCAACCTCGTGCGTCGCCACGTTCATGTATCCGTCGAGCGAACTCGCCACCACCGGAGTGCCTGCGGCCATCGCCTCGAGCAACACCACTCCGAACGACTCACCGCGTAGCGACGGAGCACAGAACACAGCCGAACCTTTCAGGTACGCCATCTTCTCATCGTCGGTGATGCGCCCAACCCACTCGATGCGGGTGTCGGTTGCGTACTGCTGTTGAAGCCGCTTGGTGTCGGGCCCGTTGCTTGCAATGACAAGACGCACGTTGGCGGGCAGCGTTTCGAACGCCTCAAGAAGAATGTCGAGACCCTTGCGATCTTCGTGGCGACCGCAGAAGAAAATCGTCGGGTTCAAAAACGTGTGCGATGCGGCTTGGCGAAAGCGATGCAGTTCGACGCCGTTGAACAGCACTTCGTAGTCGCCACCCATGTATCCCTGAACCAGCGCGAGCGCGTCTTTGCTCACGACAACGCGGTGCGAGATGTTGTCGGCCAGTCGAGACAGCGGAGCGGTGAGCAGCTTGTACGAGGTGGACTCCCCCGCTGCGTGAAACGTGCCCACAATGGGCGCCGGATGCAAAAACAACGCCGTCTGCGCTGCGCCAGGAGCAAGCGGTTCGTGAACATGAAGCACGTCGAAGTTCTCGTCGTTCAGAAGTTGAATCGTGCGGAACTGTGCGCTCGGATCGGGGGCGATGGGCACGACCGATCCGTTCGACGCCGTGGGCAGGCTGTTGCCAACGGGGCTGACAAAGGTAGCTGGAGGAGGACCGTCGCATGGGCCAATGACCCGGGCTTCGTAACCCATCGAGCGAAGCTCACGGGCGAGCCCCATCACCTGTGCTTGGACACCGCCGGGGATGCTGAGGCTGTACGGACACACGATGCCGATGCGCAGAGTGCGCCGCTCGCGCTGAAACTGCCCCCCGTTGTCCTGCTGCACGCGCCAGACGTTACCCGCGGATGGCTGCTTGCGTTTCAGTCCAGCATTCGGCCCGCCAATCAGCGCGGCTACCGTCGACACATGACCTCATCTGTCCAACAACTCCCAGCGCTGTCCGTGATCGGTTCGGCCAACAAGCGAACGGCCATTCTTGATCTCGCCACCGAGGCTGAGACGCGTGGCTTTGCTGGGTTGGCGTGCCCTGGCGTTGGAGGCAACCTTGCACTGTGCGGCTCGCTCGCGCACGTTACTCAGACCATCACGTTTTGGTCGTCGATCCAGCCGATCTACTTGTCGCACCCCATGGAAACGGCAGCCACTGCCGCTCATATCGCCGAGGTCAGCGGTGGCAGGTTCCGTCTCGGACTTGGTGTGAGCCACGTGCCGATGCTCGATCGCATTGGCTTGGCAACCGGTAAGCCTCTCTCCGACATGCGCGACTACGTGGCGTCGCTTCGGGCAGCCTCGCGAGGCACTGGGGCGATGCCTCCGATTCTTCTCGCCGCCCTTCGCGATCGAATGCTCGACCTAGCGGTCGAGATTGGCGACGGCGCGCTCTGGGCAAATGCCTCGCTGTCGCACACACCCACGCAGGTGGCGCGCATTCCTTCGGAGCGTCGCAGCGCCATGCAGCTAGCCAACATGGTGCCAACCGTTATCGATGCCGATGTCAATGCGGCTCGCGCCATTCATCGGCGCACGCTCGGCGGCTACATCGTGCTTCCGAACTATCGCAACTACTGGCGCGTGGCCGGCTATGGCGACGAGATGGATGCAGTCGAGACGGCCCTCGAACGCGGCGATCGCGATGCAGCCACTGCGGCGATGAGCGACCGTTGGATTGATGACTGCACCATCAGTGGCGATGCGGCCCACGTGCGCGACCGGCTTGCTGCGTGGTACGCCACTGGTGTGACGCCAATCGCGGTGATGTCGAGCACCACCGGCGGGCAGGCCAAAGCAATTCGCGAACTGTTCGACCTTTACAGCTAAGACTCAGAACAGACTGTCGGCTTCCGGAGGCGCGCCGACAGAGGTCGCATCTGGGCCAACCTCTGCGATGAGCTCCACCCCTTTGTTGCGCACGCTATTCACCGCAGTTGAGACCCGATGCATCGCGAGAATGTCGTTGGGAGCGGGCCGCAGCAACTGAGTGAGCTCATCGGGATCGTCGATGTTTGGATCGAGCCACTCGTGCCACGCCGATGCCGGAAGAATCGCTGGCATGCGATCGTGCACTGACGCCATCGTGTCATTGGCCGCCGTGGTGATGATGGTGCAGCTATGCAGCCACGGACCATCTGCGGGTCCAGCCTTGTCTCGCCACACCGTCCATAGACCTGCAACTGCCAACAGGTGACCGTCGGCTCGGTGGATGAACAGCGGCTGCTTCACGGGTTTGCCTTGTACGCTCAGCGGCGCTGCTGGTGCTGGTGCCTGCCACTCGTAAAAGCCGTCGATCGGAACAATGCATCGGCGCTTGCGGAGCAGACCTTTGAACGATGGCTTCTCGGTGAGCGTCTCGGCACGCGCATTGATCATCGATGAACCAATCTTCATGTCCTTCGCCCACACGGGAACGAGACCCCAATGAAAGGCTCGCACAGCGGGTTCGCCGTCGTCTTCGTTCACCACTGCGTACACATCGGTGGTTGGCGCCACGTTGTAGTTCACGGGCAAGGGATCGCCCTCGAACGACGCGCCGAAGAAATCAGCTATCTGTTGAGGGGTGCTCGTAGATACAACGCGTCCACACACGCTTCGTACGGTATCAAGCGGGTGCCGTCGGCTACGTTTCTGACACGCCGTCAGATTTGAGAAGAGGAAGACGTAATGACAGAACTCGGCTTTTTGCCCTTCGACGCAGACAACCATTACTACGAGGCAACCGACGCCTTCATTCGCCACATCGAGCCCTCGATGGCCAAGCGATGCATGCAGTGGGTTGAGCTCGATGGTCGTCAGCGCCTGCTTGTCGGCGGCGCAATCAACCGGTTCATTCCGAACCCAACGTTTAACCCAGTCTCGAAGCCAGGCGCACTCGATTTGTACTTCCGCGGCAAGGTCGCCGGTTCAGATCTCAAGTCGATGTTCGGTGAGCTCGATCAGATCAGCCCGGCCTATCGCGACCGCGATGCTCGCCTTGCGCTGATGACCGAACAGGGTCTCGATGCGGCGTTCTTTTTTCCCACCCTCGGCGTCGGAATGGAAGAGTCACTGAAGCACGACATTCCAGCCTTGACCGCTGCGTTTCGCGCCTTCAACCGGTGGGTCGACGACGACTGGGGCTTCGCCTACAAGAACTCGATCTACGCCGCGCCATACATCACCTTGGCCGACCCTCAGTGGGCGCTCGAAGAACTGAACTGGGCTATCGGTCGCGGTGTGCGCATCATCGTGATGCGCACTGCACCGGTGCCGGTAGCGGGCGGGCTCACCCGCTCGCCCGGCGACACCTTGTACGACCCGTTCTGGGCGCGTGCTTCCGAAGCAGGCGTCACGGTTGCGTTCCATTCTGGCGACGCTGGCTATGGCAAGTACATCGACGATTGGGAGCCAGGCGGCGCGTTCGAGGCGTTTAAGTTCTCGGCGCTGCGCACCATCACCAGTGATCGCGCCCCGTTCGACATGTTTGCAGCGCTCGTGTGCCATGGTGTGTTCTCTCGCCACCCCGACCTTCGCTGCGCAAGCATTGAAGCCGGCAGCGAATGGGTGCAGCCCTTGCTCAAAAAGTTCAAGAAGGCCTATTCGCAGAACCCATACATGTTCCCGAGCGATCCAATTCAGCAGTTCCGTGATCATGTTTGGGTGGCGCCGTTTTACGAAGACGACATTCGCAATCTCGCCGATTCCATCGGTACCGAGCGCGTCCTATTCGGTAGCGATTACCCGCACGCTGAGGGCCTCGCAATCCCGGTCGCATTCATCGACGATCTGCACGGCTTTAGTGACCAAGAGGTTCGCCTCATCATGCGCGACAACGCTCGCGAACTGATCGGAGCCTAATCATGGCAATGCCAGCAGTTGGACCCGGCGGTCTCGGCATCATCGAAACGATGATGGGCTTCCCCGACCCAGACCCACGTCATCTCTACGAGTTCTTCCGCCCCAACATCAAAGATGTTGCGAGCAAAGAGACCATGTTTCCTGTGGAGTATTTGTTCAAGGGCAACGTTCCCGGAGCAATGCCGGAAACCCTCGATCCCATCGAGGTAGCCATCAACACGATGGACCATTTCGGTATCGAACGTTCGCTCATCGGCATCGAAGGCGAGGTTGGGCAAAAGGCAATGCGCCTGCACCCAACCCGCTTTATTCCGTCGCTATCGGCCGACGGCAACAAGGGTGTCGACGAGGTTCGTAAGATCCGCCGCGCGCATGAAGAGTTCGGCCTGAAGGCAGTGGGGACCTTTCCCGCTGGCTGCCACCCACAGATCCCTATCGATCACGCGCGTTGGTATCCCATCTACTCGGTGTGTGCCGAACTCGGCATCCCCGTGTTCATCTGCGCAGGCATCCCTGGACCACGTTTGCCGAGCATGTGTCAGCACGTAGAGCTGCTCGACATTGTTTGCTACGACTTCCCTGAGCTCAACATCGTGACCCGTCACGGCTGCGAGCCGTGGACCGAGCTCGCCGTGAAGCTCATGCTCAAGTGGCCCAATCTGTACTACAGCACCAGCGCCTTTGCGCCGCAGCACTACAACCAACGCATTATCGATTACGCCAACAGTCGTGGCGCCGACAAGATCATCTACGCCGGCTATTGGCCGATGGGTCTCACCTACGAGCGCATCATGGGCGACATGCCCAACGTTCCGTTCAAGGATCACGTGTGGCCAAAGTTCTTGCGCGAGAACGCAATGCGGGTACTCGGACTCGACTGAGCTCGCTCGCCAGCGCGACAGTTGCTGCTAGCCCACAGCCCAGGTGTTCACGGCGTAAGCGCCGTTGGCGTTCACCTGAACAACCGCATCAGAGGTAACCACTGGCGTGCCCGTGGTGGTGATGCTCTTCAGACGCAGCACCAACTGAGTCACCACTTCGGACACACCAATCTTGAACTTGGCTGGGCTGTCCCCCGGAACCTCAATGGTTCGAGCCAACACGCCACCGTCAAAGTTGATCGCCGCCTTGGCCCCGAGTCCAGCGCCAATCGAGATCAAGAATCGTCCTTGTGGCACGTCGACATATCCGGGCACCGAGACGGTGGTGGCCGTCGGTTGGGTGAGGTTGACCTCGACGATGGCGTCGTTGTCGGGCACAGCGGGCACCAACGTTGAGGGGCGATACTTGTTGAGCGTTGCCGCCCCAAACGTGGTGGCGCCTGTGGGAGCCAACGAATACGGCACGTACAACGCGCCCGACTGATCGAGGTCCTGGATCGTATTATTCAGGTTTGAGCTCGGGAGTGAACCGTTCACGGACATGATGTTCACCGTTGCCGACGGCAATGTGTTCGTGTCAGTAGCGCTCACGTAGCGCTGGTTAAACACCAGGCTGATCGAGTCGGTAGTGGCACCTGTGAAGGGCACAGAGTTCTTTACCAAGAGGCGCCCTGTCATGCCGAAGACGAAGGTTGAACCCAAGCCCGTGATGTTGTGCGTGGCCGGTGCGTTCACTGCGTAGAACGCTGCGAACTGGTCGCTCGTGCAGCCCTCAATAGCGCCGCCGCCGACGACGACACTCGCGTTGTCCGTAATCGTGATCGAATTCTCGAAGTAGTAGACGCCAGAGGTGAAGTAGACCGGCGTCGAACCCGAGATCACGATGGGGTCAACGTAGGTGCCGGGGAAGTACACCTTGCAGGCATCGAACCCGTCGGGCATGTTGTACGCCGCTGCCGAACGAGGGCTCAGCGCATGCACCGGAAGGTTCGGCGACCAGATCGTGTCGATGCTTCGGGTAAGGCTCGCTACGTTGCGCCAAGCCCGAATGTCACTTTGACCGGATCCTGGGTAGACGGCGTGAACGTTGCTGGAACTAGGCGTATAGGCCGCAGGCAGCGCAATCCCGGCCTGCAATGACGTCGTGCCGTATGGCCGCTTAGTTTCGTCCTCTGAGTAGTTCACTGCCATCAGCGCGCATGTGGTTGCTACCGGCACCCGCAGCGATGGACTGGCGAGAACGGGGTTGAGGTTCACTCCGGCCTTGTCCTGATTACAGGCCTTGAACAATGCCACGGGATCGGCGAGAGCCGTGCGCAGACCGCCCTTCACTGCTTCAAGGCGTTGCGCCTTGTTGTCAACTAAGCGGCTCGCTCGCGTGACGGCTACCGCATACGTAAGCATTGGGGTCACGATCAGCGTGGCAACCATAATGACCACCAGCGACAGGATCAGTGCCGAGCCTTCATCGCCGGCGCCATGTTCGCGCTGGGCGCGTATTGCCTCGAGCCTGCGCTTGATCATGTTCATCGGGTCACCGTCTGCACACACGAAACGGCCTCGTTGGCCGAGACCTTGACCCGAATACCCGAGAAGATCGGGCTGGCGGTGGACACCAACGTGAATGTTCGCGGCGTCACGCCCGCCTTACAGCTCCACGTGCCAGAGGTGTAGCCCGAAAGGTCAGAAAGGTTCAACGGCTGAATCTCGACAGTTCGGAATGTGCCGTCGCTGATGTTGAGGTCGAAGGTGCCGCTCGAGAACTGCTTCGTGGTGGTGATGACGGTCATATCCGACACAATTGCCTTGCCAGCCGCGTCGCTGAGAGCGGTCTTTTGGTAGGTGAACGGATCGGCGGCCGATGTGCTGCCCACCTTTGTTTGTAACGTCAACGTTCCACCACATTGCGATAGAGCAATGGTCTGCAGAGCGAGCCCGAAGTTGGTGTAGTCGGGAGAGATGTACATGTTGGCGGTGAGCGCATTGGTGTACGTACCGCCCACCAGAGTTGCCGGAACGCCGGTGTCTGAGTTGGCCACCAACCTCGACAAGATCTTGGCGCCGGTGACTGTTGAGGTCACGGCCGCGTCGTAGGCCGTGTAGGGCACGCTGTATTGCTTGGCCGAGCGTGTCCAACTGGGATCGGAGCTGCTGTAACCCGTGCTGCTCGTGGTCACCGGATCTGACAGCGAGTACGGCGACGTGTAGCTCTTACCGGTCCACCCGTCGCTCGAGTCTGTGTCGGTTGCTCCCGGGTTCTGCACAGAGTAGATGCTCTGGTTGGTCACCGTTGGCACAGCATTTGTCGTCCACGAGGTGGTCGGGTTGGCGATAGCCGAATCTGTCAGGTTGACCGATCGAGCAAATGAATACGGTGCGCTGAACGCGGCTCGGGATGAGCTCGAGAGCGCAGTGGACGACGTTGCCGAGGTGTTGATTTCCCAATACGTGTACGGCGAGGTGTAGAGCCGACCCGCAGACCAGCCGTCGTTACCGTCGGTCGACGGGTTTGCAGCGACATCTTGGGCGGTGAACAAGGTCAAGTTGGTCGAGCCCGTCGTTGGCGCTGTCCACGTGGTGGCCATGTCTTGCGATGCGAATGCATTTGCGCTCAGCGATGACTGCGATAAGCGGAAGGGGGCGGTGAAGCGAAGGCGTCGCTTGCCGTTCGACGTTCCGAGAGAGCTACTCGTCGAGGCATTGGGATCGTCGACCCACACGGGCGAACTCGTCGAGCCAGTGTTCTTTTCCATGTGGTACCAGCGGGTGACGGTGGTGTCGGCGTGGTAGCCCTTTTCGATGTGGTAATAGCGCGAGTAGGCGAGGTGGTAGCTACGCGTGTAGTCGTAGTGGTAACCGGGGATGCTTGAGATCCAGGTTTGGTTGCCGCTAATTCCAGGGCCAACGCCCACGCCGATGAAGCGCGTTGTGTCACGGAAGGCTGCGGCAATCAGGTTGGCGCGGTCGAAGCCTTGCTGTTGGTACTGGCCATTCATCGTGGTCGAGTAGCCGGGCTGGGCGGCTGGTGGCTCAGCAGGGATCGAGCTTGACGAGTTGTTGAGGCGCGAGTTGGTCGGCACGCCGTCGGTAAAGAACACGACCATGCCGGGTAGATCCTGAGCAACTGTTCCGTCTGCGTTGTAGAACGTGCGGAACATTGCGTCTTCCCAGTTGGTGTACCCGGCAGGATACGTCATGTTCGTTACTTCGCTCAGCAACGCCGTGGACTCAGTGGAGTTGAGCATGTTGTAGGTGGTCGTCCACGTGGGCGCTGTTGCACCCACCGTGCTGGCGACGGTGTCGAACGGCACGAGCTTCAAGCGCACCGGTGTACCAACGAACATGGTCACGAACTGGCCCACAGCAGTCTTGATCTTGGCGAAGTCCGTTGAGCCGATCGAGCCCGAGCGGTCGATGATTAGGGTGATCGAACCACCGCACAGCGAGCGGGCCGCAATCAGCGACGGCGCTCCTTGCATGCTGGTCGAGTCGATCAGTGTGCGGTTCGTGCCGCCAGCGCTCAGGCTGATCTGGTTTGTTCCACCGCCTGCGCCTGCCGACTTTCCGCCTCCGTTCACGGTGACGACAACTCGCTGGGCATTCTTTACGGCGACGGCCGGAGCGTCGCCTTCGATGGTGGTGACCGTTGGGTCAATCGCGAGCGGGTCCGGAGGCGTGCTCACCTTGATGATCCAGCTCGGGACCGTGACGCCGGCGGCGAAGACTCCATCTGGGGGCGAGTCAAGATTGTGCAGCACAACGTTGGTTCGACAGGTAACGCTGCCTTCTGTCTTGTCGCATTGCACCCGAATGAGTTGATACTCGTTGCCGACCAACACGTACCGATAGGAGACCTGGGTCAGCTTGGTTACCGACTGTCCGCTGCCGCCAGGAACAAGCGTGCTCCACGAGAGCATCATCGCGTTCGACCCGCCGATATCGGCGCCAACCGGACACGTGCCGAAGCATGGATTGATGCTGGGCGACGTGTCGACGTTCTGCCCCGCCGAAGCAAGGTCGCCAGGAATCCAGAGGCCCGCGCCATTTTCAGCACGAGCGTTGTTGAGCCGACCATTGCCTGTCGACTGTTGGTTCATGATGACCACGACTGCGCCCGACAGCGCCGTAACGAGCACTCCCGTCAGGGCGATTGAGATGAGCAACTCGACAAGGGTCATGCCCTCGTCGCGTCGGGGCACACGTGTTGTGCGGAGTTTGCGGGGTTGGCGCGATCGACGCAGGATCGGGTGCTTAGACATCACTCTTCACCACCTGTAGAGACTTTTGGATTTTCCCGTCTGGGCTTTTCACAGTGATCGTCACGAGCTGAACTGCAAGATCAGCTGGCGCCGACTCAGTAGAGCGACAAGCAAGATCTGCCCATTGACCATCGGCACTGGCAGTAGCACCAGGTACAAAGTGTTGCTGGAGGACCGTCGTGGTGTTGGCGCTCCATCCGTTGGTCTGAGCTGCCGCCTGCGCATACAAGGTGTAGTCGCAGCTCTTTGGTGCACGGTTCACGCGGTCGGCGGCGTTTTGGAGCACCGTCTCTACCGCAGACATGTTGGTGTTCAAGCGGCCAGCGGTAATCGTGGACATCACGGCGTTCAACGTGGGCACCATGATGATTGCCATGATGGTGATGGTCATCACGATCTCGACCAACGAAAAGCCGGTGTCGGTGTCGCGGTCGGTGTCGCGGTCAACGACCTGATCACCGGCATGCATGAACCAGAAGCGGGGTGCGCTTTTGTCATGCTTCATATGACGCCCGTCCAGCTCACACGCCACAGCCGCTCTGTGGCACCACTAAATCATCGGTATCTGCGGTGCAGACTTGAGCCATTTCGGCGGCGCACTGGACGACGGGGCGCTGCATCGGCAAACCTGCAGATAATGGTTGAGCGCGTCTGCCCCCAGTGTCTTGGCACTCTGCGCGTCTTTACGTCTCAATACGTGTGTGTCGCATGCGCAGAGAGCTACGCCCGGGTTGAAGGCATCGATCGCTTCCTGCCTGTATCGCGGGTTGCGCACTTCGAGCAGTTCCTCAACGATTACACGACTGTGCGTCTCGCTGAGGGACGCGCCAGTGACGATCCTGAATACTTCAGAAACCTTCCAGTCACTGCACCTGGAGCTCCGATGGAGTGGCAGTGGAACATGCGTCGACGCTCGTGGCAGACCGTGCGCACGCGCATCTTTCGCTCAGCGTCCGACCCGCTCGTTGTTGTCGATGTCGGCGCCGGTGTTGGCTGGCTATCGAACCGGATCTCCGAACTCGGCCATGAGACGCTTGCTGTTGACCTCACGATCGATGCGCATGACGGCCTCGGCGCCGCCCGGCACTTCGAGCACCCTTTCTCGCGCTCTCAGGCAGAGATGGACTCGTTGCCCTTCGCCGATTCCAGCGTCGACATCGTGATCTACAACGCCAGCCTGCACTACTCATGCGACTATGCGGTCACCTTCACTGAGGCCCTGCGGGTGCTCAAACCCACCGGGCGCATCGTGGTGATGGACTCCCCCATCTACAAACAACGCTCGGCTGGCGAAGCGATGATCGCCGAACGGCACGCCGATTTCGAGCAGCGCTTTGGGTCCCGATCCGACTCTGTGCCGTCGGTTGGGTATCTCACGCCTGCGATGCTGCACGAACTTGCACTGCGGCTCGGGCTTCGCTGGCGTCGGCATCACACCTGGTACGGATGGCAGTGGGCGTGGAAACCGTGGCGGGCCCGCCTTCGCGGCAAACGCCAGCCAAGCCGATTCGTGGTGCTGGTAGCCACGCGTGTGGGCCCATCGACGTCCCCATAAAGCATCAGCGCACGCCGACCGTGCGCTCACGCTTGGCGACGACGGCAACCCTTAGTTGGCGGCGTATGGACGGTTGTCCGTCGGCTGGGGCGGGTCCGACATATCGGGGAGTGCGGTTGCCTGGTCGGTGTAGCCGGCGAAGTATTTCAGCACACCTGCTCGATCAAGGATGCCGTCGAGCTTGTTTGTCCGGGCCGCCACATATCGGGCCAGCAGGATGCCGCGGGCCTCATTGAGGAAGTTCGTCGTTGCGATCTCTTCGACAACACCATCGGCGAATTCAACCGATGCCGCACCATCGACAGTGGCACGAGCAACCCACGGAAGGTAGTGGCGACCCGCCTCAGCGACGACCGAGACCAGCGTTTCGGGAAGTGCATCTGGGTCTGACCATTCGCCGAACTGCTGCAGGTGCGGCAGCAGCAACCGGCCGGTATGGCTCACCACATTCGGACCGTGCTCATCCGAAAGTTCCCGGCAGT